>Ga0070683_100003034_pt1 | contig 13489 bp, 12 predicted proteins | sample KBSC713LmetaG_FD_64662 | JGI IMG/M metagenome (GOLD analysis project Ga0070683, IMG submission 64662) | Corn rhizosphere microbial communities from Kellogg Biological Station, Michigan, USA - KBS C7.1-3L metaG | ecosystem: Host-associated > Plants > Roots > Rhizosphere ...
GCGGTGCCGTCGGAGGCGAACTTCGTACTGGTGCCTCTGGATTCCCGCGATGCGGCCGCGACGCTGGTCGATCAACTGTTGCGGCGGGGCGTGATTATCCGCCCGATGGAGTCGTGGGGTCTGCCGCAGTGCGTGCGGATTTCAACCGGCACCGACGAGGATCTCGATCTCCTCTTCGACGCGCTGCGGACTGTAGGACAGACGATCTTGTTTACCCGTTAGCGGGTCGCCTGCCAAATAAATCGGTTATTTGTGTTCCTCAGCCTTGGCCGGCGCGGGCTCTTCAGCCTTGGCCGAAGCGGGATCCAGGGGCCTCGGCGCGGGAGTCTTCAGCGGATTCATGCTGTCTGGCGCCGGCGTGGCGTTGTCCATATTCGGCATGTTGCGCGGAAGGTAATTGTTGCGCGAGGTGACGTCCAGAAAGTCGAACATCAGGAAGATTCCAAGGAACAGAAATCCCGCGATAAGAATGATCGCGTTCACCGGCTTATCCCACAGCAGGTGCATGAAGAACAGCCCGACAAGGATGGCTTTGACACTCGCAATCGCCAGCGCGATGACAACGTTCGCGGAGCCGAAGTTGAAAGACGCGGCGGCAACCGTAATTACGGTCAGGAACATAAGCGCGAACAGGTTCGCGGTGTAAATCAGAGGACCGCCGTGATGCTTGGATCCCTCGGCGTGGGTATGGGTTTCAGTGCTCATGAGATCAGATAGTACAGCGGGAACAGATAAATCCAGATCATGTCAACGATGTGCCAGTATAAGCCGACCAGGTCGACGGGCGTGTAGTATTCGCTGCTGAAATCGCCGCGCCTGGCGCGCATCACCAGCCAGCCCAGCAACCCGATTCCCACCAGCACGTGGATTCCGTGCAGGCCGGTCATCATGAAATAGAACGCGAAGAATGTGGCGTAACCGTGCGTGCCCTTGATCAGATCCTCGGATTGATGCGCGTAGAAGATTCCGGGCAACAGACCATCGTGAAACTTGTGCGAGTACTCGACGTACTTGATGCCCAAGAAGACGCAGGCCAGCAGAATGGTCAGGACCAGGTATCGAACCGTTTTCTTCTTCTGGTCCGTCTGGGCCGCATTGACTCCCATCACCATGGTCCAGCTCGAAATCAGCAGTACGAGAGTGTTGATGGCTCCATAGAGCGGAAACGGCCTTCCGAATACGTCCTGTTTCAGGTGCTCATGGGCCTCGATAAATTGCTGCGGATAGCGATGCTGCATCAGGCCGAAGCCTACGAACAGGCCGCCGAACAGCAGGATTTCCGTAACCAGGAACAGCCACATACCCAGCTTGCTGGTATCGAACTGCTGCTCCATCGTTGCGAAATGATGTTGATGGTAAGGGTTGTGCTCACCATGCTCATCGTGCCCGCCGTGCGCGTGAACGTCGGTTGTGGTTGTGCTCATTTAGTGCGCCACCGCCTTAGGCCGGTAATCGTACGGTTCATGCTCGAGCACCGGCTGATCTTCAAAATTATGAGTAATGGGAGGCGAGGAAGTCTGCCACTCCAGCGTGGTTCCACCCCAGGGATTGTCGGGGGCGTCCGCGGGCTTGCGCAGAGATGCCAGCAGAACGGCCGCGGTCATAAACAGGCTGAGCCCGATGATCCAGGATCCGACCGTCGAAAATGCGTGTAGCGGCTGGAACTGGTCCAGATAATTGTAATAGCGGCGCGGCATGCCCCGGCTGCCCAGAATGAATTGCGGCAGGAAGGTCGCGTTAAAGCCGATGAACCAGATCACCGCGGTCACTCGGCCCCATTTCTCGTTATACATCCGACCCGTCATCTTGGGCCACCAGTAGTACAACCCGCCGATAAAGGCGGTCACCGTGGAACCCATCATCACGTAGTGGAAGTGCGCCACGACAAAATACGTATCGGTGAGGTGGACGTCGGTCGAAAGCGTCCCCAAGAAGATGCCGGTCAAGCCGCCGATCGCGAATAGCATCAGGAATGAGATGGCGTAGAGCATGGGAGCTTCGAGACTGATGTTGCCCTGGTACATGGTGCAGAGCCAGTTAAACACCTTGACGCCGGACGGGATCGCCACCAGGAACGTGAGCGCCGAAAAGACTACCGTCGCCAACTGGGACTGGCCAGCGACGAACATGTGATGGCCCCACACGATAAAGCTCACCAGAGCGAGCGAGATGCTGGAATACGCGATGGCGCGGTAGCCGAAGATGGTCTTCCGAGAGAACGTCGGGATTAGCTCGCTGATGATCGCCATCCCGGGCAGAATCATAATGTACACGGCGGGGTGCGAATAGAACCAGAAGAAGTGCTGGAACAGCACCGGATCGCCGCCGATGCGCGAATCGAAAATGCCGATCTGGAAGACGCGTTCGAGCATCAGGAGGACCAGCGTGATCCCCAGAACCGGGGTTGCCAGAACCTGGATGACTGCGGTCGAATACATGCCCCACACGAACAGCGGCATATCGAACCAGCCCATGCCCGGTGCGCGCAGCTTATGGACCGTAGCGATGAAGTTGAGTCCGGTGAAAATCGAAGAGAATCCCAGGACGAAAACCGCGGCGGTCATTAGTGTGACCGTGCCGGAAGTGGTGGTGCTATAGGGAGTGTAGAAGGTCCAGCCGGTATCGACGGCGCCGATGATCATCGATGAAATGGCCATGACCGCGCCGACGATCCAGAGATAGAAACTCGCCAGGTTCAGCCGGGGAAAGGCCACATCCTTGGCGCCGAGCATGAGAGGAAGCACGAAGTTGGTGAGCGATCCGGGGATTGAGGGGATGATGAACAGGAACACCATGATCGCGCCGTGCAGAGTGAAGAAGCGATTGTACGTCTCCGCGGTGACTTGCAGGCCGAACAGCTTGTGCGCGGGCGTCAGCAGAGTGAGGCGGACCAGGAGCGCAAAAATGCCCCCCAACAGGAACGCAAACAGCGTGCCGATCAGGTACATGATCCCGATGCGCTTATGGTCGACCGTCAACGCCCAGCTTTTGAACCCCTTGGTCTCGTTCAGGTAATTCTTTTTGGGACGCGGGCGATCCCCGATGCGCGCGCTACTTGTGACTACCGGTTCCATAATTGCCTTAACCTCATTCTCCTACTTCCCGGTTCCCTTACTTCAGCGACTCGATGTAGGCGACTAGCCCGTTCGCCTGATTCGGCTTCAATAACCCCTGGAACGTGGGCATAATCGGGTCGAAGCCCTTGACGACTTTAGCCTGCGGTTGCATCATCGACTCCCGGATGTAGGCCTCATCGGCCAGGACCGACGTGCCGTTGTTTAACTCCACCATCGAGCCGTAAACGCCCTTCCAACTGGGACCCTTGCTTTTGCTTCCGTCGACGGTATGGCAGGAATTGCACCCTACGCGCTCATAGGTGATCTTGCCCCAATCGGCCGGAGTCTTTTTGGGATCCTTCCCGTTGAAGTAATCCTCCCATTCAGTACCGCCGGTCTCCATCCACTTGGCGAAATCGGCATCGTTGTCGACGGTCAGATTACCCTTCATGCCCGAGTGATCCTTACCGCAGTATTCAGCGCAGGTAAAATTGTGCGGGCCGAGTACGGTAGGCGTAAACCAGATCTGCGTATAACGGCCAGGAATAATGTCGTGCTTCACACGCATGTCCGGAACGAAGAAGTCGTGCAGGACGTCCTCGCTGGTCATGGTGAACTTCACCGGCTTATTCACGGGAACGTGGATATCGTTGATGGTTCGCGAACCGTCCGGATATTCGAACTGCCACAGCCATTGCTTGGCGGTGACCGAGATTTCCATGGCCTCGCCGGGCGCCACGGAGTATTTCATCCAGCCGTTCAGACCCCAGAAAAAGATACCGACGCACAGAATCAGCGGTCCCACGCTCCATAGCACTTCAAGCGTAGTGTTATGGGTCTGATGCGGCGTCACGCGCCCCGGTTTATAGCGATAACGCCACGCGAAGTATACCGAGGGAACCGCGATCATCAAGAACAGGACGACGCTCAGCCAGAACAACGCCATGTAGACGAAGTCGATCTCTTTGGCGAATTCGGAGCCCTGCGGGGGCATCATCCATGCGCGCAGCCAGTCCATTAATTACTTCCCTTCCTCGAATCTCCGCACCGTGACTTCACGCGACCGATCGTCATGCAAAATGCTCCTTACGGCGGTGCTCGGCGCGGAACATGCGAAACAAAAACCAGCCCAGAATCAGGACCGTCAGCGCTCCGCCTGCCTTCATGAAGTTGTTGGCGAACAATACGTACTTGTTCTCCACCGGATCGTAGTGATAGCAGAACAGCAGAACCTTGTCGATGGTCGATGTGCTCCGGTTTTCTGCCGCCTCGGCCAGTCCGAAGCGCAGGTCGAGCGCCCGGTAGTTGATGCCGTACAGGTACCGCGCCATCTTGCCTTCCGGCGTCAGGATCATGATGCCGGCCAGGTGCGCGTATTGCTGAATGCGCGGATCCCAGCGATAGTGGTAGCCGATCAGTTCCGCCAACCGCTTGGCGTTATCGTCGCGATCGGTGAGAAAATGCCAGCCGGGAGCCGGCTTACCGTAGCTAGCCAGGTACGAAGCTTTTTTCTGTCTGGCGATTTCTGGAGTTTCCCGCGGGTCGATGCTAATGCTGAGAATCTCGTATTCCTTGCCCGGAGTCTGCGGCATCTGGCGCATGATCTCGACTTGCCGGTTGAGGATCAAAGTGCATAATTGGGGACAATTGAAATAGACCAGGTCCAGCAGCACCGGACGGCCCTTGTTGAAGAAATCGCGCAGTTTGACGGTCTTGCCATCTTCATCGTTAAAGGTAAGATCCAGGTCGATGGTACGGCCCAGGTGTTCTTCGATTCCGACGCCTACCAGCTGAGCCGGCAAGCGATTCGCGGCGTCGGCTGCTGAAATCTCTTTCTCCGCGCGAGGCTTATATTGCGCCAAGACACACGTCGCCCCCAGCGCTAACAGCGCGATCGAAATCGACAATGTGCGAACTGCTCTCATCTACTTCTTAGTTTCCTGCTTAGCATCGATGCCTCCCGGAGCGCCAGCGGGAGCGCCCGCCGTGGCACCTGGTGCGGCAGCCGGAGTGGCCGGCTCTTCAGGTTTCGGCTCAGTGGGTTTGCCGGGATAAAACGTCTTCCCAGCGGCCTCGTCTGCCAGGAACAACTCTTTGGCTCGTTCATAGGGAATCCGCACCCGCGTTTTAGACGGATCGGCATATTCGTAATGATTCAGACGCCAGTTCGATACGCTGCGCAGCTCGCCGACTTCTTCGCCTGGAACCGCAAGCACCTTCTCGTAGACAGCCTCGTTCCAGATCTTCTCGAAGTACGACTGCAACGCCAGGATGGTCACCACCAGCGTGATCACACTGACGATCACGAACATCGTGATTTTGCGCGCAGCCGGCTCGCTGTGGTCGAACCCTTCCCTGGGATCGTGATGTTGAACTTCGTGATCGTATTTCGTCGTCATTTTTTAGTCACGATACTTATGCATTCTCAAAGTGCAGGCTCTGCTCCAGCCGCAGATCGCCGGTCGGAACCATTGCGTGTCTACGGAACCGGCTCCAGAAGACCAGACCCGTGACGCTGACCGTCGCGCCGAGAGTGGCGAAATCCAGCCAGTGAATCTGCGGGCCATTGGGATAGAACACCGGCATGACCACCCAGTAAAGATCCAGATAGACAACCACCAAGCTATAGGCCGCCATCACGCCCAGGATTTTCAGGTTCCGCTTGGCCGGGCGGCTTATGAGAACAAAAAACGGAATGAAGAACCGGAGGAATGGCAGCGACAAGCTGATATACAGCCACGTCCCCGGCATGCGATGCCGGAAGAACTGCGTTTCATCCGGAATGTTGGCGTACCAGATCAGCAAGTATTGCGAGAAGGCCATGTACGTATAGAAGCACGTCATGGCGAACAGCCACTTACCTAGATCGTGATAATGCTCGATGTTGATCTCTTTTTCCAGGACCCCAGCCTGGCGGAAGGCCAGACAAATCAGAATCATGAACGAGAAGAACAACACAGTGCCATCGGCGAGATAGTACAATCCGAAAATCGTCGAATACCAACTGGGCTCGACTGACATGAGCCAGTCGTAGGCGGCCAGAGTGCCGACGGCCACCACCAGAAACAATCCCGATCCACTCCAGCGGGATGCAATGTTCATCTGACGGATGGAACGCCGTTCATCCGCCTTCATCGACTGCCGGTAAATGGCAAAGATCCAGATGGACCACAGGATGAAATACCCATAGGTCCTGGCGATGAAAAAGTTATTGACCAGAAAACCGGATTTGGCGCGAAGCCCCTCCGTAGCCTTGGCAATAACTGGGTTTGTCCACGGATAAATGTGATTCAGGCCAAACGCGACAGGCACGAACAACAGCGCCCCTATCGGCAGCGTGACCATAATGTTTTCCATGATGCGGCGCATGGTCACGCTCCAGGCGGAGCCGCTGAGGAATTGCACCATCACAAAAAAGAAAGCCGCCAAGCCGAGGGCGCAGGTGTAAGTGAACGCAACCAGATAGGACCGAAAGAATCGGTCGGGGTCCTGGATGTACCCGGCAATGCATGCCACGATGGAGATCAACGCAGCCAGCACCAGCGCGTTGCGGCCTCTCGTCCAGCGGGCCGATTCCAGTTGGTAGTGGCCGGCGTGAGCACCCGGATTTGTTACGGAGTGGTTCATTGCGTATCCGATCCCTTGTATTGAACGCTCGATTGCAGTTCCGGCGGCACGTCGTTAATGGTGCCGTGGGCGGCGCGTTGCAGCACGCGCAGATAAGCGATGATGGCCCAGCGATCTTCCGGATGATTCTGGTAGCCATAGGGCGGCATCGTTCGCCGTCCGTACGTAATCACGTTGAAGATATCGCCGTCGGCCATTTCAACGATGCGATCCTCCATCAGGTTCTGGGGCTGCCATGCGGGCCAGCGTTTCGGCACCATCCCCTTTCCTAGACCGGTTTCGTCGTGACACGGCGAACAGTACGTATTGAAGCGCCAGTGGCCTTCGGTCAACACGGCCTCAGTAACCTTCACCGGACTCTTGCCGACGTATAATTTGCCGTCCATGCCCGTGTTGAATGGATTGTCCTCGTTCATATGGCCGCGGGCGATCGCGCCTTCGGGCGGACGCCGGCTCTCGCGCTGGTCGGCAAATAAGTCCGTGGAGCGCTGCGGCTTGAACTTCTTCTGGAACTTCATGTCGGGCCACACCTGGAGCGGGGGGTCACGCTGGATACCGGAACAGCCTGCCAGACCTAGCATTGCCGCAATGGCGATCAACGCGTGATGTTTGGCGATCATCCTTCCACCACCTCCACGTCATTTGCGCCCACGCTACGCATGTCCTGCGCGGTTTTCTGTGCGTCGAATTTCGGATCGTCCGCTTCGACAACCAGCAGGAAGCGGTCGTCGGAGGCGCGATGGGCGTTGCGGTAGTTCATCGATGGATGATAAAGACGAGGCAGACCGCTCAATCCCCAGGTGCATATAAAGGTTGTGATTGCGGAAAACAAAACCGCCAGTTCGAAAGTCGGCGGGATTGAGTAGGTGAAGTCGAACAGCGGCTTGCCTCCGATGATCAGGGGATAATCGATCGCTCCCACGTAATAGATCAGAATCTGCGCGGTCGTGATGCCGGCGAGTGCGCCGCAAATCACGATCCAACCGATTTTCGAGTACGGAACTCCGATGGCTTCATCGATGCCGTGGACCGGAAAAGGCGTCATCGCATCGATCTTGGTGTAGCCCATCGCGCGAATGCGGCGTCCGGCCTCGACCAGGTCCTCGGGTTCGGCGAACTCGCCCATGACAGCGTAAACTTTGTCGTCGCCAATGCCCAGCTTATCTTTGATCTGGGCGATAAGAACGGCGGGATCAGGACTATGGCTCATCTGTGTGAAGGGCTCCCTTCTACCTGTCCGGCAAATGAATGCTTCTCGATGGCCGCCACACCCTTCACTTCAGACATCGCGATCATCGGCAGGAAGCGCGCGAATAGCAGGAACAGCGTCAGGAACAAACCGATTGTGCCGATGAATGTGCAAATGTCGACCCAGGTGGGGCTGTAGTAGCCCCATGAACTTGGCAGAAAGTCGCGCGTCAGGCTGGTGGCAATAATCACGAAGCGCTCGAACCACATGCCGATGTTGGTGGTGATACTGATAATGAACATCACCCACAAGTTGGTGCGCATCTTTTTCGACCAGTACAGCTGCGGAATAAAGACGTTGCAGGAATACATGGCCCAAGCTGCCCACCAATACGGCCCGAACGCGCGATTCAGGAAGGTAAACCGCTCGTAAATATCCCCGCTGTACCAGGCGATGAAGAATTCGGTGCAGTATGCGTAGCCCACCACCGAACCAGTCACCAGGATGATCTTATTCATGTTGTCCAGGTGTTTGATGGTGATGAGATTCTGCAGATTGAGCGTCCAGCGCGCGATCAGCAGCAGTGTCATCACACAAGCGAATCCCGAGAAGATCGCGCCGGCAACGAAGTAGGGCGGGAAGATGGTGGTGTGCCAGCCCGGAATCACCGACGTCGCAAAGTCGAAACTAACAACCGAGTGCACGGAGAGCACCAGCGGCGTCGAAATGCCCGCCAGGATCAGATAGGCCTGCTCATAATGACGCCAGTGCCGGGCCGATCCGCGCCATCCGAGGCTGAGGATCGCGAAGACCACTTGGCGGATCTTGCTGGTGGCGCGATCGCGCAACGAGGCCAGATCCGGCACCAGACCCGTGTACCAGAACAGCAGCGATACGGTGAAGTAAGTCGAGACCGCGAATACGTCCCAGATGAGTGGGCTGCGGAAGTTCTGCCAAATGTTCAGATCGGTGTTGGGGATCGGGAACAGCCAGTAAAAAGCGCGCCAGGGACGGCCGGTATGGAATAGCGGGAAGATGCCCGCGCACATCACGGCGAACAGCGTCATGGCTTCGGCGGAACGATTGATCGAGGTGCGCCATTTTTGGCGGAACAGGAACAGAATCGCCGAGATTAGCGTTCCGGCGTGGCCGATACCGATCCAGAAGACGAAGTTCGTAATGTCCCAGGCCCACCCGATAGGCCGGTTGTTGCCCCACACGCCGATACCCGTATTCACAAGATATGTCAGCATCGCGCCCAGCAGCAGCACGACGGAACCCGTGATCATCAGCGTGATCCAGTATTTGAGCGGGGTTTCGTAGACCTTCGCTTCGACGACAGAACTGATCTGGTCGGTGAGATCGTGAAGATCTGTCGCACCCTGGACCAGCGGCGGATTGACCGCCATCAACTGCGGATCTTGGACGACTGCGCTCATGATGCTTCCAGCTCCGGATTGGGATTTCGCAACCGCCCCAGATAGGTGGTGCGGGGCCGCACGTCGAGTTCCGCCAGCATGGCGTAGTTGCGCTCCTGCTTCTTCAATTTCGCGACCTTGCTGTTCGGATCGTTGATATTGCCGAAAGAGATGGCATCGGCCGGGCATGTCTGCTGGCAGGCCGTGACCACGCCTTCGCCCGTAAATTCACGCCGGTTGTCAGTCTTGGTGGCGATGCGCGCTTCCTGGATGCGCTGCACGCAGTAGGTGCACTTCTCCATGATTCCGCGCATGCGGACGGTGACGTCGGGATTGTAAACCATCTGCATCAATTCCGGCTCGATGCGGCGGCGTTCCAGGAAATTCTTGTGCCAGTCAAGGAAGTTGAAGTGCCGGACCTTGAAGGGGCAGTTGTTGGCGCAATACCGCGTGCCGACGCAGCGGTTGTAGGCCATGTCATTTAAACCCTCAGGGCTGTGGGTCGTGGCCTGAACCGGGCAGACGTTTTCGCACGGCGCGTTCTCGCACTGCATGCACGGGATAGGCTGTTCCACCGCGCGCGGATCGTCCACACTGCCGACGTAGTAACGGTCCATCCGGATCCAGTGCATTTCGCGGCCGCGGAGCACTTGATCCTTCCCCACGGAAGGAACGTTGTTCTCGGCCTGGCACGCGACCACACAGGCGTTGCAGCCGGTGCAGGCGCCCAGATCGATCGCCATGCCCCACTGGAGTCCTTCCCATTTGAGCTGCGGATAAACAGAATCCAGCTCGGGAACCTCGTTCATCTCCTCGATCGCTTTGGAATTCTTCTTGTATTCTTCGATGGTGGTTTCGCGCACCAGCGGGCGCTTGTTTGGTTTAATGCCCGCGACCAGCTGCGGCTCTTCCATGGAGCCATGCTCCTGCGTGTTCGCCAGTATCTCCTTTGCGCCCGTAGCCGCGATGGCGAAGCCTTGGCCGAACCAGAAGCTATCCGAGGTCCGGATCAGACCCGCGTTGTAACCGACATTCGTGCCTACACTGCCGGAGCGCGGCCGGCCATAGCCGAGCGCGATGGTTACCGCGTTATCGGCATGACCCGGTTGGACCATGACTGCGGCTTCCAGTTTCAGATTGGCGCGCGTGAGCGCGACCATGTCACCGTCCTTCCAGCCCTTTTCGCGGCCCATCGCCGGGCTGATCAACGCCACGTTGGTCCAAACCAGCTTGGTGATCGGATCCGGCGCTTCCTGCATCCAGGCGTTGTTGGCGAATCGTCCATCCCAAGTCGTAGCACTGGGGACGAATCCAACTTCGATTCCGTTGGCAGCCGGCGCAGGCATCGCTTGAATTCTCTTGCTGTCGACGGAGACCTTCACTTCAGCCGTTTGCGTCCCGGCGATCACACCGTCATTCAGAGTCTTGCGCCAGGTATTTTCCTTGGTCGCGGCCGGCCATTGCGCGGTCCAGAAGTTCTTGACCAGGTCAAGACCCTTGCGATCCTTCGAATCAAGCAACACGGCCATTACTTCGATGGCGCTCTTGCCCCCGAAAATCGGCTCGATCATGGGCTGCTGGATCGCCACGACCCCATCGGTCGACTGCGCGTCGCCCCAGGCTTCGAGATAGTGCGCTTCCGGTAGGTGCCACTTCGCGGCGGCGGCGGTTTCGTCGTCTTCGGCGCCCAAATGGATCGAGTTCGCAACTTTGGCCAGGGCAGCGCCGAATTGCAGATCAGCGGGGGCCGTAAAGGCAGGATTTCCGCCCAGGATGATGAGCGTTGTTACTTGCCCGCCAGTCATCTCACCGGTCAGCGTCTTCAACGCGTCGACACCCGAGTCCACGCGGTCGCTCGAAGCGGCCTTGGTGTAAGTGACGGTCGCTACGCCCAGCGTCTGATTGATCTGATGAGCCAGTGCATGAACGATGGCAGGCTGTCGCGGTCCGGCGACCACCAGGGCATCTTTGCCGGCGGCCTTCAGATCTTTTGCGAGAGCGGCCAGGAATTTGCCTCGCTTGTCGTTTCCCGCAGGGGCCGCGCTGAGAGCTGCGACCAAGTCGGCCGCGAACTTCTGCACTTCCCCGCCCTGCATCCGCAGGCGATGCTCGGCATTGGCGCCGGTCAGTGAGAACTGGCTCTCGACTACATAGAGACGGCTGATCTTTTCGAGATCTTCCTCGGAGTCGACGTGCCGGTTCTTCGAAAACAGCTTAGTGGCAAGCGGCGTGGGATAATCCGCGCCCAGGAAATCATAGTCCAGAGAGAGAATAACTTTGGCTTTGTCGAACTGCGGATGAACGTTGACGGCCTGTCCGAAGGCCAGCATCGCTCCTGCGCGCTCATTGTCGCGACCGATCGACTCGTATTCCACCCACTTGGCCTTGGGCCATTTCTTCAACGCTTCCGCGCGCAAACTGTCGAGCGTCGGCGAAATCACGGTGCCGCTCAAGAAGCGCAGCCCGGAGCCATCGCCTAGGGACAATCCCTTGACGGCGGCTTCAAACTTCTCCCAGGTCGATTGTTTCCCGCCGTCCAGTACAGCTTTCGACCGGTCCGGATCATAGACCGACAGCAAACTCGCCTGAGCCAGCGCCGTCGCTGCGCCCAGACTCGCCGGATGGTCAGGATTTCCCTCGATCTTGCTCGGACGGCCCTCGTAGGTTTGGACCACCAAACCCGATGCATGCCCGCCCAGTGAAAAAACGCTAGTGTAGTTGTACGCGGCTCCAGGGATATAATCTTCTCGGCCCCGGGCTTGCGGAGCCAAACGATATTCCGGACGGCTGCAGGCAGCAAGTCCCGCCAATCCGAACGACGCCGCCATGATCTTGAGCATGGTGCGGCGAGAATTGCCGTCCAGCACAGCCGCGGCATCGTCGGGAAACTCGCGTTCCACCCAAGTGCGAAATTCGGGCGTGTCCGCAAGCTGATCGAGACTGCGCCAGTATTCGGGACCAGTCACCGGCGCCGGGGTCGCGGCGGGCGTGTTCTTCAGCGTTATATTTACCAGACTCATCGGTGACACCCCGAGCAATTTGTAGGCGGATGCAAATGCTTTTGCGCGATGATCTCTTCACCGATTACGCGCGGATCGCGATCGGGCACCCAATCCAGCTGCGTGACCAGCTCCGCTGGCCGCACGTTGGGCGCAGGATCGCGATGACACGCCAGGCACATGGCCATATTGAGCGGCTTCTCTTGATGCACTTCCACCATCTGGTCGATCCGCCCGTGGCAGCTCACGCAACTCACACCAGCCGTGACATGGGCGCGGTGGTTAAAATAGACATAGTCGGGCATTACGTGGATTTTTTTCCAGGGAATGGGCTCGCCCGTCTCATAGGATTGCCGAACCATCTCCAGACGCGGGCTCTTGTCCTTGACCTTTTGATGGCAGCCCATGCAGATCTCCGTTCCCGGAATGGCGGCGTACGCCCCGCGATAGGCGGTGTAATGGCAATAGAAGCAGTTCATGCCGAGCTGTCCGGCGTGCAGTTTGTGGCTGTATGCGACGGGCTGTTCGGGCTGGTAGCCGGTGTCGATCACCGTCGGATAGCTTAAATAGGTGTAAGCTCCGATGGTGGCCACCGCGCCAAGACCAATCACGGCACCAAGCACTTTGAGAATGATGTCAGACGCCTTTGGAAAAATAGCAGCCATCTTCTGTGGTGTTCCTCAACCCGCACCCGCGCGTGCGTATGCCGCCGGGCTCCCCGTACTGCCAAAACTTCGATTGAATTTGGGCTTCTATCGTTTCTACCACGACCGCACCCGTTGCGCAAGCGGAGCAACCATTCTTGTATAACAAGAGAAGTTATAGTTTAGCAAGAACTTTCGGCAACCTCAAGGTTCGCCCGAAACTAATGGTACTGCACAACTTATTCTTCCTGGTGTTGACGTGTGCAGCCTACTTCTCGGTCATTCCTTTGTTCGAAAAACAGGTGGCCGATGGCGATGCCATTTCGCGGGCGAAAATCGCCCTGTTCGTGGTGCTGGGGAGTATCTATATAGCCGCAGTCGTCCTGCTAGAAGCGGTCATCATGCCGCTGTACGTCTACCGTCCTTTACGCCGGATGCTTGAAGCTGACACGGCGACTCGCACCGGCGATCGCAAGAGCGAGCTGATTCCCCGCGCGGAAATCCTGGGCGACGAGATCGGTCAGATCATGCAGTCGCGCAACGAAACCGTGGCCGA
>Ga0070683_100003036_pt1 | contig 13484 bp, 12 predicted proteins | sample KBSC713LmetaG_FD_64662 | JGI IMG/M metagenome (GOLD analysis project Ga0070683, IMG submission 64662) | Corn rhizosphere microbial communities from Kellogg Biological Station, Michigan, USA - KBS C7.1-3L metaG | ecosystem: Host-associated > Plants > Roots > Rhizosphere ...
TACGGGTCGGGCGCCGCGAGGGCGCCCACCACCTCGCGCCACCAGGCGCGCTCGGCGTCGCCGTCGGCGTGGCGGATCTTGCGCCGTGCGGCGTCCTGCACCTGGGCGGTGCCGCCGACGATCACCGCATCGCCGCTCACCGCGTAGCGCCCGTCCTCGAGTAGGACGAGCGCGCCCGGGCGGCCGTCGCGGCGCGTGCGCAGCTGATCCACGACCGCGATGCCGCCGATCCGCGTGGGGTGGCTCGACTCGCCTCCGTCCTGCACGTGCGACCACGGGCGGACCGTGTGCACCGGCTGCGTGCCGGTGATCGGCTTTGGCTGCCGGTGCTGTCTGCCGATCGGGCCAGTACGCCAGCGCTCGAGCAGGCGGTTGAAGCTGATCGCCGCCTCCTGCCGCACGAGTACGTGGAGACGGTCGCCAGCCTCGATCCTGGTCGATCCGCGCGGTGGTATCGCCTGGTCGCCGCGGACGATGACGTTGAGGAGCGCGTCGCGCGGCATGCCGAGCTCTCTCACGCGCAGACCGACGATCGCGTCGTCTGCGCCCACCGGGTACTCGGCCACCTCGGCGCCGAGCCCGCGGATCGTGCCGGTCTCGGCCAGCGGACGCGGCAGCGCGGCCACCGCCGAGGTGACCTTGAGGAGGCGCGCCAGTGGCTCGAAGGTGGTGCCCTGGAGCAGCGTGGAGAGGAGGACCGCGAAGAACACGATGTCGAAGAACTTCACGCTGCCGCTGATGCCTTCGATCACCGGGAAGGTGGCGAGCACCACGGGCACCGCTCCGCGCAGGCCCGCCCACCCGAGCACGATGCGCTCGCGCGCGCTGTAGCCGGCCGCCGCCGTGGCCACGGCCACGCCGAGTGGGCGGGCCACCACCGCCACCACGATGGCGAGCACGGTTCCTTCCACCGCCACCTCACCGAGCTCCGAGGGGAACACGAGCAGCCCGAGCGTGAGGAACATCGCGAGCTGGGCGAGCCAGGCGAGGCCGTCGTGGAATGCGGTGATCGTGCGCTTGGCGGGGATCTGCGAGGAGCCCAGCGCGAGGCCGGTGAGGTAGACGGCGAGAAAGCCGGAGCCGTGGCTCACGTCAGCCACGCCGTACGCCAGCGCCGCCGCGGCAAGCGACGCCACGGGATACAGACCTGTGGACGCGAGGCGCGTGCGCTGGAGGCCGCGCACGGCCAGCCAGCCGACCGCGAGCCCAACCGCCAGGCCGATCCCGAGCTGGCGGACGAAGAGCAGCGCCATGTCCCCCACGCCGTAGCCCGGCTTCTGAATCCAGTCCATGAAGCCGAGCACGAGCAGAACCGCTACCGGGTCGTTTAGACCGGCCTCGCCCTCGAGCGTCCGGGCCAGCCGCCGGCGCAGCGTCGACCCTCGGAGGATGGCGAAGATCGCGGCGCCGTCCGTGGAGGCGATGATCGATCCGACGAGCAGGCCGTCGAGCGTCGAGAAGTTGAAGAGCCACGCCGCGGCGAAGCCGCCCACGAGTGCCGTGACGAGTGTCCCGACCGTCGCGAGGCTGATCGACGTGCCGAGCACGGGCCGGATCTCGTCGAAGCCGGACGCGAGCCCGCCCTCGAACAGGATCAGCGAGAGGGCGACGATGCCGATCGCGCGCTCGAGCTTGTAGTCGCTGAAGGCGATCCAGCCGAACCCGTCCGAGCCGATGGCCATGCCAATCCCGAGGAACAGGACGAGGCCCGGGACGCGCAGGCGCGGGGCGGCGAGGGAGGCAGCCAGACCGACCGCGAGCAGGCCGCCCGCGATCAGCATGAGCCGACCTATCTCCATCTACCCACCTTTCCCGGACGGCGTTCTCAGCTACGAAAAAACCCCGCGGGTGGTGCGCGGGGCTCCTGGCGCAATGGGCGATCCAGGACTCGAACCTGGGACCTCTTCCTTATCAGAGAAGCGCTCTAACCGACTGAGCTAATCGCCCGTTCCGACGGCCGATTGTAGCGAGCGGCCGGTGCGCCGCTCAGGCGGCGCGGCTCTGCTTGTGCCCACCGATCCGGGCAGCCAGATCAATGGCCTCGCGGGCGTCGTCGAGTTGGAACTCCACCTTGTAGCGGCTGCCCTTGGGCGTCATCTTTACCTCGCACCCGAGTGCCTCGCTCAGCGCGTCCTCGGCGGCCGCAAGCAGGTCGGCGAGGTCCGGATGGATCACGACCTGCCGGCTGGGGCGCGGTTCGCTCGCCTTCCCCTGCGCCTCTTTCGCGTGGCGCTCGGTCTCGCGGACGGACCAGTCGCGGTCGCGTGCCTCGCGCGCGAGCTTGCGGCGCTCGGTGTGGTCCTTGCAGAGCAGGAGCGCACGGCCGTGGCCGGCGGACAGCTCACCCGACCGGATCATCGTCTGCACCTCGTCGGGCAGGTCGAGCAGGCGGATCGCGTTCGAGATCGCCACACGGCTGCGGCCGACCCGCCGCCCGACCTCCTCCTTCGTCACCCCCAGGTCGTCGACGAGCGTCGCGCATGCGCGTGCCTCGTCGATCGGATTCAGATCCTCGCGCGCCATGTTCTCGATCAGCGCGAGCTCGAGCCGCTCGCCCTCCGCGGTCTCACGCACGATCGCGGGCACGCGCTCGAGTGCGGCGAGCTTGGACGCACGCAGGCGCCTCTCGCCGGCGATCAGCTCGTAGCTCCCGCCGGGCAGCGGGCGGACCACGAGCGGCTGCAGCACGCCGCGCGTCTTGATCGACTCACTCAGCGCCAGCAGGCTCTCGCCGTCGAACTCGCGACGAGGCTGCTTCGGGTTGGGGCGGATGAGCTCGATGGCGAGCTCGCGCAACGCCGGCGTCCCAGCCTCTCCGTTCGCACCGTTCGACAGCAGTGCCGCCAACCCGCGGCCCATGCCGCGCTGGCCCGTCCTACTCGCCGCTTCAGCCACGTGCGGCCACCTCCTTCGCAAGCTTCAGATATGCCAGGGAGCCGCTGCAGTTCGGATCGTGCCGCGTGACCGGTAGGCCGAAGCTCGGCGCCTCACCCACCCGTACGTTACGCGGGATCACCGTCTCGAACACGAGTTCCGGGAAGTGCTCGCGCACCTCGCGCTCCACGTCCTGGGCGAGCCTGGTCCGCCCATCGTGCATGGTCAGGATCATTCCAGCGACCGCCAGGCGCGGGTTGAGCTCCTGCTGGATCAGGGTGAGCGTGTCGAGCAGGCCCGCGAGACCCTCGAGGGCGAAGTACTCCGTCTGCACCGGCACGATCACCTTGTCGGCCGCCACCAGGGCGTTGACCGTAAGCGGGCCGAGCGAGGGCGGACAGTCGAGCAGGGTGAACAGGTACCGCTCGCGCACATCGCCGAGTGCGTCGCGCAGGCGCGTCTCGGAGCCGGGCAGGCGCGGGAGCTCGACGTTCGCGCCCGCGAGGTCCGGGGTGGAGGGAACGACGGAGAGGCCCTCGATCCCGGTGGAGCGAGCCGCCTCCGGCAGGGTCAGTTCACTCGACAGGCAGTCGTAGACCGACGGTTCGCAGTCCTTTGCAAGCCCGACCGCGACCGTGGCATTGCACTGCGGATCGAGGTCCACGAGCAGCGTGGGGTAGCCGGCTTCCGCCACGCACGCGGATGTGTTCACCGCCGTGGTGGTCTTGCCGACGCCGCCTTTTTGATTCGCGATTGCGTAGATCGTGCCCATCTGGTGGCGAAGGTAGCGGGGAGAGCGGTCAGAAACAGCACCCCGGTGTAAAGGTTCGGTGCCGAATCGGTGAAACCTTCGTCACGCGAGCGGGCGCTTGGCCGCTGCGCCTGGGCGCCTTGGGAAACGGGTCGGCGTCTCCCTCTCCTTCAAGTAGAGATGCAGGTTCAAGTCCATTGCTCCTGCAAACGGACGCGTCTGGCGCACCTCGACGGGTCGGAGCCCGACCATCTCCGCGGCCTCGCGACCCGCCGCTTCCCCGGAGGCCTCACGGGCGCCCTTCCAGGCGACAAAGTGGCCACCGAGCCTGAGAAGTGGCGCCGCATACTCCACCAGCACGGGCAGGGAAGCAACGGCACGGGCCGTCGCAAGGTCATAGGCAGCACGCTCGCCGAGCTCCTCCACACGGACTGGGAGCGGACGCGCGTTGCGCAGGCCGGCCGCCGCGATCAGGCGCTCGATCACGGACGCCTTGCGTCGCGCCGACTCGACGAGGTCCACGCTCGCGTTGGGGAGGGCGATTGCGAGGACCAGGCCTGGAAACCCCGCCCCAGAGCCGATATCCACGATCCGAGTGGCAGATCTGACCGGTGGCAGAACGAGGGCGCTGAGGCTGTCGGCGATGTGCTGGTCCACGGCGGCGACCGGGGCGCTGATCGTGGTGTGTGGATCGGGCTCCGCGGCCAAGCCCGTCAGCAGGCGCTCGAATCGCTCGGGCGCATCGCTCGGCAGGTCGTATTCACGCGCGAGGGAGACAAGCCGCTTGGCCACAGACATCGCGCGCAGCGTTTCACGTGAAACGCTGCTGTGCGTGCCCCGATCAGCGGCCGATGCGACACGACCCTTTGCCTGCAACGATCAGCGTGACGTGACCTGGCCTGACGCCGGGTGCTCCCGGTGCGAGGCCGGGGCGCCCGCCCCGACAGCCGTGCACGCGGCGCGATCGGCCCCTCCGGACCGGTCGGCGTGACCCGTCTTCTGGCCTCCGCCTCCACCTGAACCCGCCGCCGCAACGCCTCCCGCGCGGCGTTTCGCCTGAAACGCCCTGCTCGCCGCCTCCGGCCATCGGTTTGCGTGAGGGCTCTGCCCGCCGTCAAACACGTCCCACCTGACCACGGCTGCGGCGCGCATCGGGCGGGGTTCAAGTAAACGGCCTGCTGGACGCCCTCCGGCCCGCCGGGGTCCGCCCGTCCCCGACCAGCGTTTCACGTGAAACGCTCTAAGAGTGCGGGCTCAAAGGCGTGACCACGAGCCTGCGCTCAGGCTCGTCGCCTTCGCTGTGCGTCTGCACGTCAGTGCGGTCACGCAGATAGAGATGCACGATCCGCCGCTCCTGCGGGCTCATCGGCTCGAGCTCGACAGCCCGCCCGAACGACAACGCATCCTCCACGGCCCGATCGGCGGCCCGCTTGAGCGCCGCCTCGCGCCGCTCGCGGTACCCAGCGGCGTCCACGACGACGGCCTTGTGGTCCGCCGAGCTGTGGAAGGCCGCCCGCATCGCGATGTGCTGGAGAGCATCGATGGTCGCGCCGTGCCGGCCTATCAGCAGGCCGAGGTCGTCTCCGTTGACGGTCGCCCGGATCTCCTCATCTGTCTCCTCGATGTCCACGCTGGCCCGCAGCCCGATAGCTCCCACCACACGGGACACGACCGCGCGCACTCGCTCCGCGGGCGAGTCCGGGATCTCCCACGCCACCCGCTCATAGGCGTCCTCGTCGACTTCCGCGCGTACCCGCGCCGGCCCCTCGTCGCTCTCTTCAAGGACTTCGAATGACACGCAGTCGGCGGTCACGCCCGGGAAGTGCGGCTCGAGCAGTTTCACCGCGTTCCACTTGGCCTCGCCGAGCGAGCTTCCCTCGGCCTCGACAGTCCCGTCGTTGGACTCGATATCGGTCATCGAAACTCTCTAGCGTCGGCGGCCCGAGCGCTTCTTCTTCTTCCGCGGCGAGGGTGGCGGCGCCTTTGCCCCGCCATTGCCTCCGCCGCCGTCATCCGACGCGGCCGCGGTCGGCTTTGCAGCCTTGGGTGGGCGCTTGGCAGGCGCACTACCGCCATCACCGCCGCCCTTTCCGCCGGCGGTCACCGCTGCCGCTCCTGCCGGTAATGGCTCGGGTGGCGGCAGGAAGCGCTTGATCACGAGCTGCTGGCCGATGGTCCAGAAATTCGTCGTCACCCAGTACACGAGCAGGCCCGCCTCGAAGCGAAACACGAAGAACACGAACACGAACGGCAGCGCGAGCATCAGTCGTCGCTGGTTGGGGTCGGCGCTCATGGCGGTGAGCAGGCTCGACGCCAGCTGCGTGCCCACGTACAAAATGATCATCACCGCGAGCGCAACCGGATGGCCGGTCAGCGGCTTGGCGAGATTCGGAATGAAGAGGAAGCTCTCCTCGCCCTTGATGTCGGCCTTGAAGGTCGCGCTCCGCAGCAGGTAGAAGAGCGAGAAGAAGAAGGGCAGCTGGAGCACGAGCGGGAGGCACGACCCCAGCGGATTGACTCCGTGCTCCTGGTAGAACTTCATCATCTCCTGCTGCTGGCGCTGCTTGTCGTCCTTGTAGCGCTCCTGGATTCGCTTCATCTCCGGCGCCAGCCGCTGGAGCGCCTGCATCGAGCGCACCTGCCGGAAGGTCAGCGGCAGGATCGCCGCGCGGACCACGACCGTCAGGCCGATGATCGCCACGCCCCACGACACCCCGACGGTGTTGTGCCAGAACTTCAGGATCGCGTCGTTGAGGTCGACGAGCGGCTGAAGGAACGTGGCGAGGTACATGGTGGTGATCAGCGGGCCCGCGGGCGGGCGCGGAAAAGCTTCTGGTCCTCAACGAAATCGACGCCGCCGTGGCTCCACGGGTTGCACCGCAAGAGACGCCAGGCGGCGAGCACCAGGCCCTTGAGTATGCCGTAGGACCGCACCGACTGCACCGCATATTCGGAGCAGCTCGGGTAGTACTTGCAGCGCTTGGGCAGCGCCGGCGAGATCGCACGCTGGTACACCCGGATGGGCGCGATCGCGATAGCCCGGAACGCGCTCACGACTCGGCCTTTTTCTCGAGCCCGGCCTTGTCGAGCAGTTCGCGAAGCGCGTCCTCGATTCCCGACTCCCCGCGCTCCCGCGCCAGCTCGCCTGCGTCCGGGCGCGCGACCAGCACGAAGTCATGTCCCGAAGGCAGCGTCTCCGACGACGCCCAAAACGCCTCGCGCAGCAGCCGTTTGACGCGCGTGCGCTCCACAGCACCACCGACCTTGCGCCCCACCGACACCCCGAGCCGCGGCTCCTCGTCGCCGGCGTCAGGCCGAGGGAACGCGTGCAGCACGAGATACCGGCTCGCGTGTGACCGGCCCTCGCGGAACACCCGGTCGAACTCCGCGCTCCTCGACAGACGGCGGCGCTTCCCGCGGCGCGGACCGCCTCCCTCGCCGGGGAAAGCCATGGTTACGGCGTCAGGCGGGCGCGACCCTTGGACCGGCGGCGCTTGAGCATCGCGCGGCCGGCGCGCGTGCGCATGCGCGCGCGGAACCCGTGGGTGCGGGCGCGCTTACGCTTCTTTGGCTGATAGGTGCGCTTCATGGATTCGTCCTGACGGAGTTGCGAAGTATAGGCAGGGTCCCTGCGCGCCACCGCGGACCGGCCGAACTGGCTTTTCCCGCGATTTGCGCCATCCCCTTTCGAGCTGCCCGGAGGCCCGCAGTCAGCGCGGCCCGACGCCGGTTACACTCGCGCTCGCCAAGGCCTCGGGGAGACACTGGTCCCACCGGCTGGGGAAGATCTCCAGGGCCCATATGTAGTCGCCACGAACCGCCCCGGAGGGCTGTCGCTGACCCGTGCCCGAAGCGCTCGAGAACCTGTGGGATGACATCTGCCGCGAGCTTCGCGACGATGTCACGGACTTCACCTTCCACATCTGGCTCGAGCCGCTCGAGCTCGCATACCGCGACCGCGACACCCTCTTCGTCAAGGCGCCCGGCCACATCCGCACCTGGGTCAAGGAGCGCCATCACGGCCACCTCGAGCGCGCCGCGCGCCGTGTCCTCGGGCCGCAGGCGATCGTCCAGGTGGTCCCAGACGATTGGGCGCCGTCTACGCCCGCTTCCGCCCACCCAAATCAGCCCGCCCAAACCCTCGACTCCTCAACCCTCAACCCGAAGTACACGTTTGGACAGTTCGTCATAGGCGACGGCAATCGCCTAGCGCACGCAGCTGCCCTTGCGGTCGCGGAAATGCCTGCACATGCCTACAACCCACTCTTCATCTACGGTCCGCCCGGGCTGGGTAAGACGCATCTTCTTCACGCGATCGGCAACTACGTCCAGTTGTACGGCAACGGCCTACGGGTTCGCTATGCCACGGTCGAGGACTTCACGAGCGACTTCGTCCGCTCCCTGCGCGCCGGCGACACGAGCAGCTTCCGCGACCGATTCCGCGGCACCGACGTGCTCCTCATCGACGACGTCCAGTTCCTCGCCGACAAGCTGAAGACCAAGGAGGAGTTCTTCCACACCTTCAACGCCCTGTACGAGACGGGCCGCCAGCTCGTCCTCACAAGCGATCGCGCCCCGGCGGACCACGACGAGTTCGAGGACCGGCTGCGCGAGCGCTTTGCCTCCGGTCTCGTGGCCGACCTCCAGCCCCCGGAGCTCGAGGTGCGTCTGGCAATCCTGCGCAAGCGCGCGCGTCTCGACTCCCTTACGGAGGTGAGCGAGGAGACGCTCTCTGAGATCGCTACCCGGGTCAGGGCCAGCGTGCGCTCACTCGAGGGCGCCCTCATACGCGTGGTGGCATACGCCTCGCTCAAGGGCGAGGACCCGAGCCCCGAACTCGCCCGCCGTGTCCTCGCCACCCTCTACCCGCCCGCGGAAACTCCCCCTTGCTCACTCGAGGCAATCCAGACCGCCGCCGCCGAGGAGTTCGGCATCTCGCGCGAGGCCCTGCTCGCCCAGGACCGCCGGCCCAGTGTGGCGTTCGCTCGCCAGGTCGCCATGTATCTCGCGCGCGAGCTCACCCAGGAGAGCCTGCCCACGATCGGCGCGCGCTTCGGCGGCCGCAACCACTCCACCGTCCTCCACGCCCACCGGAAGATCGCCGCGGACCTCCAGCGCGACCAGGAGGTTGTTCACAAGGTGCACTCCCTCAAGCGCCGACTCGGCAGCGATCCCTCATGACGACCGAACCTACTGACAGAATCAACAAGCTCATCATCAGGACTTCAGACCCGAACTTCCACCCCCAGAGCGGATCCCGCTCCGCTATCCACTTCTCCACACCCCCTACAGCCACAAGTTTCGTTAGATGAAATTTTCCGTCTCACGTGACCAGTTCTTGAGCCAGCTCGGCATCGCCGTCCGCGGCGTATCTACGCGCAGCGCCATCCAGACCCTCGCCGGCGTCATGATCCGTGCGGAGGGTGGTGCGCTCGAGCTTCAGGCCACCGACATGGAACTCGGCATCCGCGTGCGCGTGAACACGGCCCCCGAGCGGGACGGCGCCGTGGTGCTCCCCGGGCGCCTGTTACTCGATGTCGTCCGCTCGCTGCCGCAGGACGACCTGTCGCTCGAGCACCGCACGTCGGAGCAGGACGTGGAGGTCGTGTCCGGCCCGGCCAAGTTCCATCTCCGCACGCTTCCGCTCGACGACTTTCCCAAGTTGCCCGAGCGTGGCGATGCCGGCGTCATGCACGTGCCGGCCCGCGCGTTCGTCGAGACGATCGGCCGCGTGGCGCGCTCGGCCTCGCGGGATGAGACGCGGCCGCACCTCACCGGGGTACTGGTGTCGGCATCCGGCCAGGAGCTCCGGATGGTCGCCACGGACTCCTATCGCCTGAGCGTCAAGGAGACCACGCTCGAGAAGCCCGTCGATGGCTCGCTCGAGGCGAATGTTCCGGCCCGAACCTTGCAGGAGCTGTCCCGCGTGGCCTCGGGCGGCGACGCGGAGGAGATCGAGATCGCCGCGCTCGAGAACCAGGTGATCTTCAACCTCGGCGACGTGGTGATCTCGTCGCGGCTCGTCGAGGGCCGCTTCCCCAACTACAGGCAGCTCCTGCCGGAGGCGTACGAGCACGAGCTGAACGTCAACGGTCCGGAGCTGCTCGAGGTGGTGCGCCGCATCAGCCTGCTCGCCCAGAAGAACGCGCCGCTCCGGATGTCGTTCAGCGAGGGCGCCGTCGAGGTGTCGGCTCAGACGCCCGATGTCGGCGAAGCGAGCGAGAGCCTGCCGGTGCCGTTCAAGGGGGAGCCGCTCGAGATCGGTTTCAACCCGGAGTTCTTCCGCGACGGGCTGGAGAGCACCGAATCGGCCGAGGTCGTCCTCAAGCTGATCAGCCCGCTGCGACCGGGGCTGATCGAGTCGGGCGGCGAGGATGGCGGCGGCTTCATCTACCTCGTGATGCCGATCAGGCTGAACGTGTAGTCGAGCCTGATGGTGCGTGTCACGCGCCTCGAGCTCCGGGACTTCCGCAACTACGAGCGTGCGGAGGTGGCGCTAGCGCCCGGAATGACCGTCATCTGCGGGCCCAACGGCGCCGGGAAGACCAATCTCCTTGAGGCGCTCTACTTCGGTTGCACCGGCCGCTCCTGCCGCACATCCAACGAGCGGGAGCTCGTGCGCTTCGGCCAGAAGGTCACCCGCGTCTCCGTCGGTGTGGCAGCGGAGGACGGAGCGCACCGGCTGGACGTCGGCTTCGAACCGGGCGAGCAGAAGCGCTTCCGGATCGACGACGCCCAGGTCGAGCGGCCGGCGGCCGCCACGGTCAGGCCGCTCATCGGGGTGTTCATGCCTGACCGGCTCGACCTGGTGAAAGGTGCGCCCGCACTGCGGCGCGCGCACCTCGATCAGGTGGTGGCGGCGCTCTGGCCGGCCCGGGCGGCAGCTCGCGCGGACTACTCGCGAGCGCTCGCGCAGCGCAATGCGCTCGTGGCCCGGATCCGGGCCGGGTCCGCGCGGCGCGAGCTGCTCGACCCCTGGGACATGGAGCTCGCCCGTCACGGCATCGCAGTGATGGAGGCACGGCGCCAGGCGCTGGAACGGCTGGGGCAGCCGTTTGCACAGCTCGCCGAAGAGCTCGGCCTGCCCGGCGTCTGTGCGCTCGAGTACCGGCCGCGCTCGCGCACCACCGACGCCGAAGGGCTGCGCGCCGAGCTGGCCGAGCGCCGCGAGGAGGATCTCACCCGCGGCTTCACCGCCCACGGCCCGCACCGCGACGACGTCGCCCTCACGCGTGATCGCCGCGCCCTGCGCTCGTACGGGTCGCAGGGCCAGCAGCGGGCGGGCCTGCTCGCGCTGCTGTTCGCCGAGCGCGAGGTGCTCGCCGACACCGGCCGCGCGCCACTCATGCTCCTTGACGACGTGATGTCCGAGCTCGATGCCCCGCGCCGCGAGCGTCTGATCGAGCTCGTGCGCTCAGGCGGCCAGGCCGTGGTCACCGCCACGGAAGCAGAGCACGTGCCTGGCGCCCGCGAGACCGGCGTCGAGCTGTTGTTCGTCGACGATGGCGCCGTGGCGCTGGAGGCCGCCGCATGAGTCCCTACAAGGAGCCGCGCCAGATCGCGGAGGCGCTCGCAAGGGTGACCGCGAAGGCCGCGCCGGCCACCACGATCGCGCGCCTTCAGGGGTGCTGGGAGTCGGTCGCGGGGGCAGTCATCGCGGCGGAGGCGGAGCCCGTTTCGGAGCGCTCCGGAGTCGTGACCGTGGCGTGCCGCTCGGCGGTCTGGGCGAACGAGCTCGAGCTGCTCGCACCCGGCCTCGTGGACGGTCTGAACCAGGTTCTCGGGGCCACTGCGGTGGGGTCGCTTCGGTTCGTTGTCAGGGGGCCGACCAGCGGTGGATAACAAATGTCAACAAAGACTCCTGCAAACACGCTCGTTTTGTCGCGATTTGCGGGCATTTTCGTTACGTACGTGACCGTTCCCAACCGCCCGCTTTGCTAGTCTCTATGCAGGTAGATCGAGTCGCCCCGGCCCGCGCGGAAGACGGTCGCGGAGTCGGGGCTTGTCATGTGAGGAAGCACTTTGGCGAAGAACGCGCGTAAGGACGGATCGAGCAGTTACAGCGCCCAGGACATCACGGTTCTGGAGGGCCTCGAGGCCGTTCGCAAGCGGCCGGGAATGTACATCGGGTCCACGGGTCCGCGCGGCTTGCACCACCTGATCTACGAGGTCATGGACAACTCGGTCGACGAGGCCCTCGCCGGCGAGGCCGACCACGTGGAGATCGCGATACACCCGGACAACAGCGTCACCGTCACGGACAACGGGCGCGGCATCCCGGTCGGCATCATGGAGAAGGAGCAGCGCCCTGCCGCAGAGGTCGTGCTCACCGTCCTGCACGCGGGCGGCAAGTTCGGCGACGGCGGCGGCTACAAGGTGTCCGGCGGCCTCCACGGCGTCGGCGTCTCCGTCGTGAACGCTCTGTCCGAGGAGCTTCATCTGACGGTCTGGCGGAACGGCCACGAGTGGACTCAGTCGTACGAGCGCGGCGTCCCCACGGGCGAGCTCAAGCAGGGCGCGGCGACCGAGCGAACCGGTACGAGCATCACGTTCCTACCCGACCTCGAGATCTTCGACACGATCGACTACGACACGACGACGCTCGAGCAGCGCTTCCGCGAGATGGCATTTCTGACCAAGGGGCTGCGCATCGATTTCGCGGACGAGCGCGGCGAGGGCTTCGAGACCACCTTCAAGTACGACGGCGGCATCGTCGACTTCGTGTCGCACCTCCACACGCAGGGCACGCGCGATCCGATCCAGCAGAAGGTCATCTACATCGCGGAGGAGAGCGACGTAGGCGAGGTCGAGGTCGCGATGCAGTGGAACAGCTCCTACCAGGAGAACCTGCTCTCGTTTGCCAACAACATCAACACCGCCGAAGGCGGCACGCACCTCTCGGGCTTCCGCTCGGCGCTCACGCGAACGATCAACGCCTTCGCGCGCGCGCAGGGGATGCTCAAGGAGAAGGAGGAGAACCTTCAGGGCGAGGATGTCCGCGAGGGCCTCACCGCGATCATCTCCGTGAAGATCGCCGAGCCGCAGTTCGAGGGCCAGACGAAGACGAAGCTCGGCAACCCGCCGGTGGAGGGCCTCGTTCAGCAGGTCGTGAACAAGGGCTTGGCGGAGTTCCTCGAGGAGAACCCGAAGGAGGCGCGCGCGGTCATCAACAAGGCCGTGCAGGCTTCTCGCGCGCGCGAGGCGGCACGCAAGGCGCGCGACCTCACGCGGCGCAAGTCCGCGCTCGAGAACTCGATGCTCCCGGGCAAGCTCGCCGACTGCAGCGTCCGCGACGCCTCGCTCACCGAGCTGTTCGTCGTGGAGGGCGACTCCGCCGGCGGCTCCGCGAAGCAGGGGCGCGACCGCAGCACGCAGGCCGTGTTGCCGCTGCGCGGCAAGATCATCAACGTCGAGAAGAACCGCATCGACAAGGTGCTCTCCAACAAGGAGATCCAGGCGCTGATCACCGCGATCGGCACGGGCATCCGTGAGGAGTTCGATCTGGAGAAGGCGCGCTACCACAAGGTCGTCCTGATGACGGACGCCGACGTGGACGGGGCGCACATCCGCACGCTGGTGCTCACGTTCCTCTACCGCGAGATGCCGGAGCTGATCGACGCGGGATACGTCTACATCGCCAAGGCGCCGCTCTACAAGCTGAAGATGGGCAGCCGCGAGGTCTACATCGAGAAGGACTCGGAGCTCGAGGAGGTGCTCCTGCGGGACAAGCTCGAGGACATCCGCATCACCGACCGCGACGGCAACCAGTTCAAGGCCACCCACGCTCGCTGGCAGAAGTACGGCCGGCTCCTCAAGCAGTACGAAGGGTGGGCCGCGGCGCTGCGGGCCGAGTACGGCC
>Ga0070683_100003039_pt1 | contig 13484 bp, 14 predicted proteins | sample KBSC713LmetaG_FD_64662 | JGI IMG/M metagenome (GOLD analysis project Ga0070683, IMG submission 64662) | Corn rhizosphere microbial communities from Kellogg Biological Station, Michigan, USA - KBS C7.1-3L metaG | ecosystem: Host-associated > Plants > Roots > Rhizosphere ...
CGGTGGATCGTGATGCCCTTGCCGAGCGAGATGTAGCCGACGATCTCGTCGCCCGGGACAGGAGTGCAGCACTTCGCCAGCCGCACCAGCACGTCCTCGACGCCGACGACGTTGATCCCGTACGTGTTGCTCGCGAGGGCGTCGCGCGCCTTCGGCTTCTTCCGCGGAAGGACCGGCGCTTCTTCCGCGACCTGATCGACCTTCAGCTTCTGCAGGACCTTGTTGACGATCGACCCGGCGGTGAGCTTGCCGGCGCCGAGCGCGAGATAGAAGTCCTCCGCCTTCTTGTAGCCCGACTCGCGAATCACCCCGGCGAGCACCGCCGACCCGGCGAGCTTGCGGTAGGGCAGATTCTGCGCCTTCAACGCGTGCTCGAGCGACTCGCGACCCTTCGCCTCGAGGTCCTCCTTCTGCTCGCGCGAGAAGAACTGGCGGATCTTGTTGCGCGCGCGGGACGACGCGACGAGCGAGAGCCAGTCGCGCGACGGGCCGCGGCCGCTCTTCGACGTCAGCACCTCGACGCGGTCGCCACTCTTCAGCTTGTAGTGCAGCGGGACGATCCGCCCGTTCACCTTCGCGCCGACGGTGCGATGGCCGACGTCCGTGTGCACCGCATACGCGAAGTCGATCGGCGTCGCACCCGCCGGCAGCGTCTTCACCTCGCCCTTCGGCGTGAAGACGAACACCTCCTCGTCGAAGAGATCGGTGCGGAACGACTTGACGAACTCGCGCGAGTCGGCCTCCTCGGCGTGCACGTCCATCAGCTGCTTCACCCACGCGTTCCACTCCACGTCCGCCGAGCTCGCGCGCTTGCCGCCGTGCGTGTAGGCCCAGTGGGCGGCGACGCCGAGCTCGGCCGTCTCGTGCATCTGGCGGGTGCGCACCTGAATCTCCAGCGGACGTCCCTCCGGCCCGATCACCGTCGTGTGCAGCGAGCGATAGCCGTTGAACTTCGGCATCGCCACGTAGTCCTTGAAGCGGCCCGGCATCGGCTTCCACAGCGAATGGATCAGCCCGAGCGCGCCGTAGCAGTCGCGCGTCCCCTCCTCGCCGTCCCGCTCCACGATCACGCGCATCGCCGTGAGGTCGTAGATCTCGTTGAACTCGCGGCCCTTTTTCACCATCTTGTCGTAGATGGAGTAGAAGTGCTTCGCGCGTCCGGAGATCTCCGCCGGGATGTCGACCTTCGCGAGCTCGCGCGTCAACACGTCGGCGGCCTCGGCGACGTGCCCCTCGCGGTCGGCGCGCCGCTCGGCGACCATCGTCTTGATCTCCTCGTACTTGCGCGGATGCAGGATCTGGAACGCAAGATCCTCGAGCTCCCACTTGAGGGCGTGGATGCCGAGGCGATGCGCGAGCGGCGCATAGACCTCGAGCGCCTCCTTCGCCTTCTGGATCTGCTTCTGCTTGCCGAGGTACTCGATCGTGCGCAGGTTGTGCAACCGGTCGGTGAGCTTGACGAGGATGACGCGCACGTCCTCGCTCATCGCGACGACCATCTTGCGGTAGTTCTCGGCCTCCGCCTGCTCGCGGCTCTGGAACTGGACGCGCGTCAGCTTCGTCACGCCGTCGACAAGGTGCGCGATCTCGTCGCCGAACTCGGCGCGCACGTCGTCGAGGTCACGCTCGGTGTCCTCGACCACGTCGTGCAGGAGCGCCGCCGCGAGCGTCTGCTCGTCGAGACGCAGCTGCGCGCAAATCTGCGCCACGCCGGTGGGATGCATGATGAACGGCTCGCCCGACCGCCGCTGCTGCCCGTCGTGTGCGGTCGCGGCATACCGGAACGCCCGCGTGATCAGCTCGCGGTCGACCGGAGTGTCGTACCCGGCGACCTCCTCGAGCAGCGCGTCGAGCAGCTCCTGATGCCGTTCGCCGGTCTCGATGATCGCCACAGATTCAGTGTACTCCGGGTTTTTCGGACGTCTCCCCGCGGGAGGAACGGTCGTCGGAGGATCGAAATGACGGTTCCCATGCTCAGACGTCGGAAGCTCAGGAAGCTCGTGCGCGCGCTGGCATCCCTCCAGGAAGAGCCGCGCCGGTCAGCGCCGGAACGGCGCCGAGTACTGCACCTGGCCCTGCGGTAGCCGCGCCTCCGGCGGCGGCACGAGGTCGCGCTCGTCGCCGCGCTCCGGTAGCACCCCGAGCGGCGAGAGCTGCAAGACAGGCGTGCCGCCCGCGTCCGCCCAGGTGTTCAGGACATGTCCGACCACGTGGTCGCCGGACATCGCTACGAAGGATCGCCGGAGTCGCCGAACGCCCGGCGGTGGACCTGGCGGATCTGGCCGTCGTCGTCCGCGCGGGCGACGCGGATCACGCAGCGCGCGCGAGCGCGGGCTCGCCCGCTGCGAGCAGCGCACGGAACCGTTCGGACTCGAGCAGGTGCCGTTCGCCGAGCTCCAGCTCGAGCTCGGCGAAGATCGCCGCCGCCTCGGCGTCGCGCGCAGCCTCCGGCTTGCGGTACTCGGCGACGAGCCAGTCGCGCAGCTCCCCGAACCGCGGATCGGCCGCGAAGACTCTCCGCACGACGAGCTGCGGCGACACCGTCCCGTTCCAGCGGTTCTCGGCGAGCCGGAACGCGACGTCGACCCGTCCTCCGGTGCGGTAGGAGTCGAGCCACCCACCGGCTCCGAACTGGATCGCCGCGCCCGCGTCGGTGCCGTCGCGGCGTACACGGAAGCGCAGGTGCTTCCCCTCCCCGACGGTGCCGAGGTCGCCGAGCTCGCAGCCCGGCGCGAGCAGGAGGATCTCCGGATTGCCGAGACCGAACGGCGCGAGCCGCGCCAGCTCGGCACAGAGGTCGAGCGTGAGCCTCGTTCCGCGCGGGACGAGGCCGTCCACCGCCGTCACCGGCCGCAGGTCGTCGTCGACGAGTAGCCCGGCGGCGTGCGCCGCGAAGGCGGCCGCGAACTCCTCGACGTTGCCCGCCTGGATCGAGAGGCCGGCGGCAGCCCGGTGGCCGCCCCACCGCTCGAGCAGGTGCGCGCACGCCGCGAGCCCTCCGTGCAGGTCGAACGTGGCGATCGACCGCCCCGACCCCTTCCAGTGCCCCTCGGCGCCCGCGATCAGGACGACTGGACGGTGGTACCGCTCGACAAGCCGGGACGCGACGATCCCGATCACGCCCTCGTGCCAGTCCTCGCCCGCGACCACGTAGGCCCGCCGCTCGCGCCGCTCCTGCGGCCAGGACTCCACCTGCGCCACCGCCTCGCGAAAGATCCGCCCCTCCACCGCCTGCCGCTCGCGGTTCAGATCCTCGAGCCGGTCGGCCAGCCCCCGCGCCTCCTCCCGGTCGTCGGTGAGCAGCAGCTCGAGCGCCGCGCGCGGGTGCCCGAGCCGGCCGGCCGCGTTGATGCGCGGCCCGAGCCGGAAACCGCACGCCCCCGCGTCGACGGTCGCCGGGTCGACGCCGGCCGAGCGCATCAGCGCCTGCAGCCCGGGCTTCTGCGTACGCGCGAGCGCGCGCAGACCCGCGATCGCCAGCGATCGGTTCTCGTCGAGCAGCGGCACGACGTCCGCGATCGTGGCGAGCGCGACGAGGTCGAGGTGCCGCTTCGGGATCTCCGAGTCGACGCCGAAGAGCGCCTGGCCGAGCTTGTAGACGACGCCGGTACCGCAGAGCTCCGGGAACGGATACTCGGAGGGCCGCGTCGCGACGATCGGGCAATCCGGCAGCACGTCGCCCGGCCGGTGGTGGTCGGTGACGATCACCTCGAGGCCGCGCGCCTTCGCGTCGGCCACCTCCTGCACCGCCGTGATCCCGCAGTCGACGGTCAGCACGAGCCCGCAGCCCTCGTCCGCGAGCCGCTCGAGCGTGGTCGCGCTGACGCCGTAGCCCTCCTCGAAGCGGCTCGGCAGGTGCCAGTCGACGTCGGCGCCGAGCTCGCGCAGGAGGAGGACGGCGAGCGCGGTCGCGCTGATCCCGTCCACGTCGTAGTCGCCGTGCACGCAGATACGGCGGCCCTCCGCGACCGCCGCCCGGATGTGCTCCACCGCGACGCGCATGTCGCCGAGCAGGAACGGGTCGTGCGGCGGCAGCTCGCCGTCGAGGAACGCCCGCGCCTCGGCGGGGTCGGTGTACCCGCGCCGGACGAGGATGCTCGCCGTCAACTCGCCGATCCCCAGCGAGCGCGCAAGCTCGGCCTGCACTCCGTGCGGGCACGGACGGAGCGTCCAGGTGCCCTCCTGCATCGTGCAATCACGCTACGGGTGCGGTCGGACGACATTGTGCGAGCTGTTTCTCCTGGACCGGTCCGTCACGTACCTGAACCACGGCTCGTTCGGCGCGTGCCCGCACGACGCGCGAGGACGTCGAGCGCCTGCTCGACGCTATCCCTCGCGCGGCAACTCGACGCCGAGCCAGCTGAGCAGGAAGAGCATCCCGATCCCGATCACCCACAGCGCCAACACGAGCCGGGGCCGCCGGGACTCGCGCAGATGCTGCGCGACCACCTTCCCCCAGAGCACGAGCAGGCCCGCGAGCGCCGCGAAGCCGATCACGATCACCGGGGCGAGATACACCGCGCGCTCGAGCGGCCAGCCCATCAGGAGAGCGGTCACGGCGACCATCGCGGCGACCGCGACGGCCATCCCGGGGAGCCTCAGAGCCCGCATGACTCCAGGGTACGCTTCGACGGTGGACGCCGCCGGGAACTACGACTCGGGCGACGACTACCTCGTCGAGTTCCTCGGCTACAGCTTCAGCTTCAACGCGGAGGACTTCGAGCAGCGCGTGACCGCAGCCGCCGTCAAGCTCGGTCTCCTGGAGGGGAACGAGCTCGACGACGACGAGACGGCCGACCTGGTCGAGCTCGTCGAGCGAGACGTGATCGAGACGCCGCGCAGCGAGCTCGGCCGCTATCTCGTTCGACACTGGGAGGAGCTTTCCCTCGTCGACGGCGAATCGCTCGTCTACTGGCTGAAGAAGCTCGTCTTCCGCGGCGCCTGGCTCGACCAGCGCGTGAAGGAGGGCAAGCTCGAGGTGGAGTTCGACGACGAGGAGGCGGAGTTCGCCTACCACGACCCCCGGGGCGGCCGGGCGCTGCTCGAGCTCCTGCCCACGCCGAGCTGGCACAGCGTCCGCTACCGGCGATGAAGCCCTGGCTCGCCGCCGCGGGCGCCGCCTACCTCGCGGCGCTGCTCGCGCTCGACACGCAGGTCGGCCGCGGCGGCCAGGCACTGCTCGGCGTGCTGACCTGGCTCGTCCTGCTCGCGGCGCTCGTCCCCATGCGCCCGCTCGTGCGCGCGCAGGCGCTCGGCGTCGTCGCGTTCGCCACCGTCGGGGAGATGACGGGCTCGCTGCTGTGGGGCGTCTACCGCTACCGGCTCCACAACCTGCCGCTGTTCATCCCGCCCGCGCACGGAATCGTCTACCTGAGCGGGCTCGCGCTTGCCGGCGCCGTCCCCGCGCGTGCACTCGTGCGCTGCGCGGCGGCGGGGGCGATCGCCTGGGGCGTCGCGGGGCTGACCGTCCTCCCGCGGCTCGACGTCGCCGGCGCCGTCGGGGTGCCCCTGCTCTGCCTGTTCCTCTGGCGCTCGCGGCAGCGCGCCGTCTACGCGGGCGTCTTCCTCGTCGTCGCCGCACTCGAGGTCTACGGGACGTCGATCGGGACCTGGCACTGGGCGCGCGAGCTGCCCGGGCTCGGCATCCCGGACGGCAATCCCCCGTCGGGCGTCGCGTCGGGCTACGTGTGGTTCGACGTGATGGCGCTGCTCGTCGCGCCCTGGCTCGTGGCGCTAGGCCGTGGCGGGCTGCGGCTGCTGCGTCCACAGGCGGTGCAGCAGGCGGCCCAGCGACCGCTGTAGGGCGCGGTAGCGCGGCTCGCCCGCCACGTTGTCGAGCTCCCACGGATCGCGGCGCAGGTCGTAGAGCTCGCGCCAGCCGCGCCGGTACTCGACGTAGAGGTAGCGCGCCGTGCGCACCGCGACGTACGGAGGCGGCCCGCCGAAGCGCAGCATGTTGCGGCCGAGGTACTCGACCAGGTATGCCTTCCGCCACGGCACCGTGCGCTGCCGCAGGAGCGGGACGAAGCTGCGGCCGTCCTGCGGGATGCTCGGCCGCACGCCGGCCAGCTGCGCGATCGTCGACGCGAGGTCGATGTTCAGGACGGGCCGGCGGTTCACGCTCGGCCGGCGCGTCCACGGCGTGCGCACGATCAGCGGCACGTGCGTCGACTCCTCGTACGGCCACAGCTTCCCGCCGAGCCGATGCTCGCCCCAGAGGAAGCCGTTGTCGCTCGTGTAGAGGATCACCGTGCGGCTCAGGATGTGCCGCTGCTTCAACGCGCGCACGATCCGCCCCACCGAGCGGTCGAGCGACTGCAGCGACTGCAGCTGCCGGCGGCGCACCTCGCCGTCGTACACCTGGGCCGCCGCCTTCAGCAGTCCCTTGTGCCAGTACGCCCACGGCTTGTCGCCGACGTTCGCCTCGTCGATCGACGGCGTGTGGAGCGGCCCGATGTTCTCCAGCTTCTTGCGGTCACGCGGTGCCGGGATGGCCGGCAGATGGGGCGTCACCGGCGCGAAGTAGAGGAAGAAGGGCTTGCGGGCGCGGTGGATGAAGTGGATCGCCTTGTTCGCGAGGACGGTGGTCGAGTAGTCGCGCGGCGCGTGGCCGTACTCCTCGAGGCGGCCGTTGTCGTTGATCGCATAGCCGTAGTAGCGCTCCATCGGGACGCTGTCGATGACCTGCCAGTCGTCCCAGCCGGGCGCGACCTTGTGGTCGCCGTACAGCGTGTAGTCGTTGATGTACTTGCCCACGAGCGCCGTCTCGTAGCCCGCGTCGTGCAGCCACACGGCGAGGGTCGAGCGCGCGTCGAACGCCGGGAAGCTGTGCAGGCCGAAGTTGTCGACGACGCCGGTGTGGTGCGCGTACTCGCCCGTCAGGATGCTCGCGCGCGACGGGCCGCACTCGGACGTCGTCACGTGGTAGTTCGAGAAGGTGACGCCGTGCCGGACGAGCAGCCGTCGCACGTCCTGCATGACGCTCGTCCCGTCGAAGCGCTCGTCGTCGCTGAGGACGACGACGACGTTCAGGCGCCGGCTGCCGCCCGCGCGCCGAGGCACGGCGCGGTGGGACGGCGCCCCATGCGCGCTCGCCGCCGCCAGCGCCGCGACCGCGACGACGACCAGGGTCGACCATGCCCTCATCTCGCACGCGACTCTCTCGGCTCTCTATGAGAACGCGGTGAGAACCGTGCGTCGTGCAAGCGCCGCGAGCCGCGGCGGGCCGGTGAGCGCGAAGTTGAAGCTCTCGAAGCCGAGCTCGGACGTCGACATGCAGTACGCGCACGGTTCCGGTAGCGAGCTCCCGGACGAGGGACCGTCTAGTGCCGCAGGCGCGCGAGCTTCAGCCCGCCGTGCCGGAACTCCGGTGCCACGGCCTGAAGCGCGGGGACCATCTCGCTCGTCACGAGCCCGGCCTCGTCCGTCACCCCGTCGATCACGTCGAACCACCTGCGGCAGCGCTCGGGAGTGTCGACGAGGGTCGTCACGACCGGCACCTGCCGGTGGACGGCGAAGAGCCGGTCACCGTGCGGCGGGTGGTCGCCGGAATAGCCCCAGACGCCGCGCAGCGCGGTCGCCCCGCTCGCGCCCTCCTCGCGCAGCCGCCGGATCAGGTGGACGTGGAGCGGACGGCCCTCGTGGCGCGCCTGCTCGCCGGCGAAGACGCTCAGCTTCTGCCAGACGCCGAGGCCGGCGGCGTCCTCCTCCGGCAGGGCTCGTGGCTCGGTGAGCCGCAGGCCGTCGCGCTTGCACACCTGGACGCGCTCGAGCGTGGCGATCGGGTCGGCGAGGAGCCCCCGAACGCCCTCGAGGGCGCGCTCGACGAGGTCGCCGCCGCCCACGCTGAGCACGAGCACCGGCACATCCGCGTTTCTCGAGAAGAACCGCGCCCGGCGGCGCAGCCGGTGCATCGTCCCGTCCACGCCGAGCAGGACGGTCGCGCCGGCCAGGCCGGTGCGCCGGAGATGGTCGACGACCGCGACATACGCCGGCCGGCCGCGCACGCGCTCGTCCCGCCCGAGGTACAGCGTCAACTTCGTCGTCTCGTGCAGCTCCTCGGGGAGCTCGGGCAGCGCGAGCGTGCGGTCGAGCAGCCGCGCCCGCTCGAGCGTGATCAGGCCGCCCTCGACCCGCGCCGAGACCTCGGGGAGCACTGCCTCGATCCGCGCGCGCTCGTCGACGGCGACCGCGACGAGCGGCAGGTCCTCGGAGAGCGTCAGCAGGCGGTCGGTGCGGAGCCGGTGCTTGATCCCGAACCCCTCGACGGCGCGCATGAGCACGGACGCCTGCACCTCCGCCTGCTCGAAGAGGCGAAGGAGCTCGTCCGAGAGCAGGTGTCGCCCCAGCCGGTCGGACTCGCCGAAGTAGACCGTCAGCTTGAGCGCGTCGGCGTTCACGCCGCCGCTCCGATCGCCCAGCCTGCGACGGCGGCCGCGAGGCCCGCTGCGAGCGACACGACCACGTTGACCAGCGCGAGCGCGTCGTCGCCGTCCTCCACGAGCCGCTGCGTCTCGAACATCCACGTCGAGAACGTGGTGAAGGAGCCGATCACCGCCGTCCCCGCGAGCAGCAGGCCGTCGCCGCCGACGCCGGTGCCGTACAGGATGCCGAGGGCGAACGACCCGACGAGGTTCACGGTCAGCGTCCCGAGCGGGAACTCGCCTCCGGCGTAGAGCTCGACGAGCGCGTCGAGGCGGAAGCGGAGGATCGCGCCGAGCCCGCCGAGCAGTCCGACGCCGACCCAGACGAGGACGGTCACCGGATCCGCACGCGGCGGGTGAACGCGGTGACGACGTGCATCCCGACGAGCCCGGCTGCGAGGCTCGCGGCGAGATAGCCGGCAGCCAGGCCGACCCGGTCGTGCCGCGCGAGCTGGATCAACTCCACCTGGAACGTCGAGAAGGTGGTCAGCGCTCCGCAGAAGCCGGTTCCGAGCAGCGGGCGGCGATACGTCGTCGGCGGCAGACGCTCCTGCAGCCGGGTGCCGACGTACGCGAGCGCGCACGTGCCCGCGACGTTCGCGGCGAAGGTCGCCCACGGCCAGCTCCGCCCGTCCCCGGCGACGGCGTGCGCCAGCCCGGCGCGCGCGAGCGCGCCGACGACGCCGCCGACGAAGATCGCGAGCTGCAGTTGCGCCGCCGGACGCATCGCGGGCACGCTCCTAGGCGACCGAGAAGCCGAACGCCTCGAGCTTGTGCTCGGGCGAGCGGCGGAGCTCGATCCGGCGGATACTGCCGAGCGGGACGATCAGCGCATTCACGTCGTCCGCCTCCTCGGCGTGCACGTGCAAGGTGACCATGCCGGAGCCCGGGCTCGGGTCGAGGCGTTCCAGCACGAACCGCGCGCTGTCCGCGAGCTCCACTTCGACCAGGGGCGTCTCGATGCCGTGCTGCTCGGCGAACGCGGAGATCACGCCGACGAGCCGCTCGACGAAGGACTCGTACGGCCCCTCGGCAGTCGGCGTCCAGATCCCGCTCAGAACAGCTTCGCCTCGGCGGCCGGCGCGGTGCCGATGTGCGCGCGGCCGAGCGTCGTGATCGTGCGTCCGCGCGGCGTCCGCTGGATGAAGCCGAGCTGCAGCAGGAAGGGCTCGTAGACGTCTTCGATCGTCTCCTGCTCCTCGCCGAGCGACGCCGCGAGCGTGGAGAGGCCGACCGGGCCGCCGTCGAACTTCTCGGCGATGGTGCGCAGGAGGTCGCGCGCCTCGCGGTCGAGGCCGCGCTCGTCGATCTCCAGCAGGTGCAGCGCCTCGCGGGCGATCTCCGTCGTGACCACGCCGTCGTGCCGGACCTGCGCGACGTCGCGGACGCGCCGCAGCAACCGGTTCGCGATCCGCGGTGTGCCGCGCGACCGCGACGCGATCTCCTCGGCCGCGTCCGCGGCGATCTCGACGCCCAGGATGCGCGCCGAGCGGTGCGCGATCGACGCGAGCTCGCCGGGCTCGTAGTAGTCGAGCCGGAACGTCAGCCCGAAGCGGTCGCGCAACGGCGTCGTCAGCAGTCCCGTGCGCGTCGTCGCGCCGACGAGCGTGAACGGCGGCAGGTCGAGCGTGAGCGTCCGCGCGCCGGCGCCCTCCCCCATGACGATGTCGATGCGGAAGTCCTCGAGCGCGGGATAGAGGATCTCCTCTGCCGTGCGCGACATGCGGTGGATCTCGTCGACGAAGAGCACGTCGCGCGACTCGAGCGACGTGAGGATCGCCGCGATGTCCTTCTTCTCGACCGCCGGGCCGGCGATCGTGCGCAGACCGACGCCCAGCTCCTCGCGGACGATGTGTGCGAGCGACGTCTTGCCGAGCCCCGGCGGCCCCGCGAGCAGCACGTGGTCGAGCGCCTCGCCCCGGGCCTTCGCCGCCACGAGCGCGATCGAGAGCTGCTCCTTGACCCGCTCCTGACCGACGAAATCGTCGAGTGAGCGCGGGCGCAGCGACTGCTCGACCACCTCCTCGTCGTCGTCGTGCAGCACCGGTGCGACGAACGAGCTCATGCGGCCTTCCGCAGCGCCTGCCGCACGCGCTCCTCGGGCGTCGCGTCGGCGTCGGTCTCGGCGAGCGCGCGTTCCGCGTCGGCAAGCGAGTAGCCGAGCTCGACGAGTGCGTCGCGCGCGACGACGTGCCCGTCGGAGGGCGGCACGCTGACGAGATCCGGTGCGCCCATCTTCTCCTTCAACTCGAGCACGATCCGCTCCGCCGTCTTCTTGCCGATGCCGGGGATGGCCTGGAAGCGCGCCGCGTCCTCGCGCACGATCGCGCGCTTGAGATCCTCGGCCGGCGAGCCGGAGACGATCGCGAGCGCCACCTTCGGGCCGACGCCGTTCACCGTCAGGAGCTGCACGAAGAGCTCGCGCTCCGCGCGGTCTGCGAAGCCGTACAGCTGGAGCGTGTCCTCGCGGACGTGCAGATAGGTCTCGACCGTGACCTCGGCGCCCGCCTCCGCCTTGCGCAGTGCGCTCGGCGTCGCGGCGACGAGATACCCGACGCCGCCGACGTCGAGGACGAGCCCCTCCGCGGTCGACGCGACGGCGCTGCCGCGCAACCGCGCGATCATGCCGGCTCCCGGCGCCGGCAGAGCCGGCGCCTCCGCTCTCTGATGAGCTCCGTCGAGCCTACGCTCATCCGGCCAACCTCAGCAGCGGCGGCGCGAGCGCGTGGCAGATCGCGACCGCGAGTGCGTCCGCCGCGTGGTTCGGCGTCGGCACGGCGGCGAGCCCGAGGATTGCCTTCACCATCTTCCCCACCTGGGCCTTGTCGGCCCGGCCGTAGCCGCAGACGGACTGCTTCACGCGCGCGGGCGCGTACTCGGCGCACTCGATCCCGGCTGCCGCGGCGGCGACGAGGACGGCGCCGCGCGCCTGCCCGACCGAGAGCGCGATGCGGGCGTCGGCTCCGACGAACGACTCCTCGAGCACGACGGCGTCCGGCGCGTGCTCGACGATCAGGGCGGCGACCCCGTCGAAGAGGGTGCGCAGCCGCAGCTCCGGGCGCTCGCGGGCGGACGTGTTCCAGCAGCCGTGACCGATCGCGCGCAGGCGGCCGCCGCGTTCCTCGACGATCCCGTACCCGCAGGCAGCCGTGCCCGGGTCGATCCCGACGACCTTCACGAGACCACGTTAGGCGGGAGGTCGGACGTCTCCTGCCTCGCCTAGGCTGCCCTCGTGAAGCTCCTCGCCCCGGTGGGCGCGGCGGTGTTCGTCCTCGCCTGCCTCCTCGCCCCCCAGGGGCTGCTGCACGACTCCTACTACTCGGACGTCCACGTCTACGGCGACTACGCCCGGCACATGCTGGCGGGGCAGGTGCCGTACCGGGACTTCTCGGACGAGTACCCGCCGGCCGCGCAGCTCGTCTTCCTCGCGGCCCGCAGCGCACTCGCCTTCAAGCTGCTGATGACGGCGTTCGGCGTCGGGATCGTGTGGCTGCTGGCGTCCGTCTACCGCTCGCGGCTCGCGGTCGCCGTCTTCGCGGTCTCCCCCCTGCTCGTCGGCTCGATCTACCTGAACGCGTACGACCTCTGGCCCGCGTTCCTGCTCGCCCTGTCCCTCGCGCTCGCGCTCCGGCGCAAGTGCGTATGGGCGCTGGCGGTGCTCGGGCTCGCCGTCGCGGCGAAGGTCTACCCGATCGCCGTGCTGCCGCTGCTGCTCCTGTACGTCGACCGCGAGGCGCGACGGCGCGGGCTGATCGCCTTCGTGAGCATCCTCGCGATCACGCACCTTCCCTTTGCCGCGCTCGGGCCGGGCGGGCTGAAGGAGAGCTACTGGCTGCAGGCGAAGCGCGGCCTCGAGCTGAACAGCCTCGGGAGCTCGATCCTGCTCGCGCTCGGCCATCGCCGGCTGGAGAACCAGCCGCCGGGCTCGCTGAACGTCGTGGGCGGGCCGGCGGATGCAGTCGCGACGGTCAGCACGCTGCTCGTCCTTGCGGCGATCGTCGTGGCGACGGTGCTGTACGCGCGCGGGCGGCTGCCGTTCCTGACCGCGTGCGCCGCCGCGGTGGCCGGCTTCGTCGCCTTCGACAAGGTCTTCAGCGCGCAGTACGTCGAGTGGCTCGCGCCGCTCGCTCCGCTCGGCGGCCTCGTCGCCGCCGGGCTGACGACCGCGGTGCTGCTGCTGACGCACGCCGTGTTCTCACACCGGAGCGCGCTCGCCGAGCAGCGCGAGTTGGGCTGGCTGCTGGCCCGCAACGCCCTGTGCGTCGTGCTCTTCCTGTGGCTCGCCGCTAGCCCGCGACTGCTTCGAGCACCCGCTCGGGGATATCGAAGTTCGCGTAGACGTCCTGGACGTCGTCGTTGTCCTCCAGCTGATCCATCAGCCTGAGGATCTTCTTCGCCTCGTTCTCGTCGGCGACCTCGACGGTCGTCTTGGGCACCATCGTCAGCTCGGCGGAGTCGACCGTGAAGCCGGCCTCCTCGATCCCGGCGCGCACCGTCGCGAGGTTGGCGACGTCGCACGACACCGTGAACGTCGTTCCGTCGAGTGCGACGTCGTCGGCGCCGCCTTCGGCCGCGGCCAGCGTCAGCTCGTCCTCGTCGGCACCGTCGGCCTCGACGATCACGATCCCGCGCCGCTCGAACAGCCAGGCGACCGCGCCGGACGTGCCGAGGTTGCCGTCGTTCTTCGCGAACGTGTGGCGAACCTCCCCGGCCGTGCGGTTGCGGTTGTCGGTCAGGGCCTCGACGATCACCGCGACGCCGCTCGGCCCGTAGCCCTCGTACACGACGGTCTCGAACGCCGCCGCGTCCGCGTCGGTGCCTGCGCCCTTCGCGATCGCGCGGTCGATGTTGTCCTTGGGCATCGAGTAGGACTTGGCCTTCTCGATCGCGTTCTGCAGCGCGAGGTTGTTGGCCGGGTCGCCCCCGCCTTCCTTCGCGGCGACGATGATCGCGCGCGACAGCTTCGAGAAGAGCTTGCCGCGCTTGGCGTCGGCCGCGCCCTTCTTGTGCTTGATCGACGACCACTTGCTATGCCCGGACAAGCTGTGCCTCCTCGCGAAC
>Ga0070683_100003041_pt1 | contig 13483 bp, 9 predicted proteins | sample KBSC713LmetaG_FD_64662 | JGI IMG/M metagenome (GOLD analysis project Ga0070683, IMG submission 64662) | Corn rhizosphere microbial communities from Kellogg Biological Station, Michigan, USA - KBS C7.1-3L metaG | ecosystem: Host-associated > Plants > Roots > Rhizosphere ...
TCGACGGACTTCATGGTAACGATCCCGGTGCTGTAGACGATGTCGGGGTTCTTCGGGTCGGCGCGCAAAACGGGCAGGTCACCGCCGCCGATGCGCAGAGCGGGGCGGGGATCGGAGGTGATACGCGTCCAGCTCTCTCCCGCATCATCGGAACGGAACACGCCGAGTCCGGCCGCAGACGAGTACTCGCCGGGCTCAGGCGTCCCAACGACTGCGTAGAGCCGGTCCGGCTGGCTGGCGCAGATCGTCAGGTTCACCTGCGAGGTATTCTCAGGGAGGCCCCGGCTCAATTTGCGCCAGGTATCGCCGCCGTCCGTGGATTTGAACAGGCCCCCTCCGGTGCCCTGGAACTGGTTCTTGTCCTCCCACGGGCCCAGCCGGTCCTGCCACAGGGCGGCATACACCACCTGCGGCCGTGCCGGGTCGATCGCGACGGCCGAGCCGCCCGTGTCCTGATCTTTGGACAGGACCTGCTTCCAGCTCTTGCCGCCATCCTGGGAGCGGTAGATTCCGCGCTCGGGGTTGGGTCCGTACGGGTGGCCGAGCACTGCCACGAAGACGCGGTCCGCATCGCGAGGGTCGATCGCGAGGTCCGCGATCTGCTGCCCCTCGCGCAGTCCGAGGTGGGTCCACGTCCGGCCTGCGTCGGAGGATCGATAAATTCCATCGCCTACGGAAAGATCGGGGCGGTGCAGTCCTTCACCGCTGCCCACGTAGATGATGCGGGGATCGGAGGGGGCGACGCCGATCGCCCCAATGGATTGCGTCGGCTGGTCGTCGAAGATTGGTTTCCAGGTGCGCCCCGCGTCGTCGGTCTTCCAGACGCCCCCATCGACGGCGCCGATGTAAAAGACATCAGGCTGTGCCGGAACACCGGCCACGGCGCGTGTGCGACCGCCCCGGAACGGGCCGATCATCCGCCATTTCAGCTCGCTCGTGACTCGAGCGACCGTCGGCTCATCGGAGGGCTGATGCTCAACGGCCGGGGCGATGCTCGCCAGGGTCGCCGTTGCAATGAGGAGGGTCACCGCTCCGGTATAGTGGTTTTGCATCGCGATAGTTTAAGGTTAAAGCAGACGATGCGGGAATCGGTGGGACGTCCCGGGTGCCACCTGATCGGCGGAACCAGCGGGGCGGCGCCGGAGCTCGCCGGGATCGTGGCAACGGCCACGCAAGCTCGCGGGGACACGGTGGTGGGCTGTCCGGCGTTGGCCGGTTATGACCTCGCGAGCGGAGTGGGGATGCTCGATGCGAGTAAGTCCATTCGGCGTTGGCTCACGCCGCGGACTTCTGACCGGATCTGCCGGGTTGCGAGCGGCTCCGGGGTGCTGCTACCCCGGAGCCGCCGCGGTGGTGAGTTAGTTTACGGAGTGGCCCAAAGAAGGATCACACCGTCACGATCGCGCAGCGTGACCGAGCTCACCCAGGCGCCGTTGTTGAGACTCGGGTTCTGCGATCCGAGGATATGTTTGAGGCCCGTGTGACCCGAGGGGCTCTTCAGTGTCGACACGTTCACCGTGCGGGTGCCGCTGCCCTTCGGATTCCACAGAACCACGCCGCCCTGGAATTCACGCTTCCACACGCCGTTGCTCCACGAAGTCGTCTGCGCATAGCCCGCCGCAGTGGTGACCGGGTTTCCCAGGTAGCCTGCGCCGCGACCGGCGTTGTCGAATTCGTCAAACCAGCGACGGTTGCTCGTGGTCTCCTCGTCATAGGTTCCGCTGTCCGGGGCGTAGTAGCCGTTGTTCATGAGAGCCGCGCACAAGCCGTAGCGCATACCCTGGTAGGCCGGGGACCAACTCGTCACGGTTGACCCGCTGAAGGTGACCGGGTCGCTGCCATTGGCCGTGACGCTGCCGTGGCTCAGGAGCATCAGCTTGGCGCCGCCGACATTGGCCAGTGCGGTTCTATACCACTGTTGCAATGCGGCCGAGCCGCCCCAGGCCTCGATGGAGAAGGACTTGCCCAGCGCGTGCTCGAGAGCGCCGCCTTCCATGACGCCGCTGAAAGGCGAGGTGCCCGCCAGGATCTGGCTGTTGAGAGTCGGGGCCGTCTTGCTGTAGTAGCTGGAAAGCGCCAGGGCGTATGTTCCGCCCACGTTGCCGAGCTGCTGGCTGCCGGGCCAGGAGCGATCGAGATAGGAGAAGAACTGCTTCTGACCCGCCATCAGGTTGTTATAGGTCGTGGCCGCGTTGTGAGCCTGGGTTGTGTAGTTCCGCTGCCAGTCGCCGTTGCCGCCGCTACTGCCGTTGGATGGATCGATGAGGGTGTTGTCGAGGAAGAACCCGTCGAGCGAGGGAGCCGCGGAGGTGCCGGCGTAGCGGCCCAGGTGGAAAAGGTCATCGACGTATTTCGCGGCCCACGCGTAGGGGCCCAGGCCCGTCGTCGGATCGACGGGGACGTTCGGTCCCATGTTCACGAGCCATCGTTGGGATGACTGCGGGTCGGCTACGGGGGTCCCCGAGGTACCGGTCGGATACAGCCACCATTTCCGGGCGACGACCTGCTTGTAGAAGGTGGGGAAGCCGTTCGACCCGGCGTACGAGGAGTTGTATAGCGAGTTGAGCTGGACGTACTGGAATACGCGGCTGCTCACGTGCGACTGGGCCTTGATGTTGGAGATGACGGTCTGTTTGCTGTAGCCCGTGCCCTTCTGCCAGCCTTCCCAGGTGCCGCCGATGATGACGACGTTATATTTGGAGGCATATGTCTGGAACGAGCTGGCGTACCTCTGCGGTCCGCCCGTCGAGATCATGCCCAGGCGCGGAAACTTGTCCGCGCCGACCGAGGGCCCGGCGAGTGCGATCGCCATGCCGCCCAGAAGGGTGATCCGGACCAAATGCCGCACCCCAAAACCCCGTTTGGTAATTTCCATGCAAACTCCCAAAGTAAAAGACCCCGATGACCGGCTCACAAGGCGCACGAAGTCATTAATCTGGGAGTTGCACAGGAAGCAGCACCGCAGGTGCTGGCTCTTCTTACGAGGCGATGTGACTGCCCCGGCAACTCCGCTGTCATAGGCCTTCGCGCCGTTAGACCGGAAGTTTTGCGCCCCCGTTTTTCAACGGGTTTGCCTTTGAGTGACCCGGGCGATGCCGCACCACGGGTGAACATAATGCAGGGGGCGTGCCAGCTTACATAACCCATTGACACTGTTGAAATTCACAGCGTGGCCGAAAGCGTGGGTGAGGGCGGGGGGAGCTGTTCTTGTCTGCGCTGCCCGACACCGGGTAGCTGCAGTAGCCTGAGCACCATGCTAATACACTGTTTTTAAAGGAAAATAGGGATGTCGCCGGCTCACGACAGGGGACTTTCGTCGGTGTGCGAAGCAACAGGCGTTGTGAGCGCTAACAGCATGGAAACCTGCGTCGCAGGCAAGGCCCTACCCATGTCTGCGATCGGCTACAGTGACCGCGGGCGTCAGTCATGAGGTTGGTTATGCGAGCCGTCTACAAGATTGGAAGCGTGGCGATATTGGGCGGGGTGCTCGTCGCGGGGAGCTCCATGGGTGCCACGGCAAGTCACGAGGAAACGTTCGTGTCAGCCGGCGAGTTAGTTTCGAAGGTGCAGAGCGCGTCACACCAGGTTGCCTACGAGATCCCGGGCGTCGCGGGACGCCAGGTTTTGATGATCCGGCGCGACGAGACCGGAGACGCAGAGGTGCACACGGAGCTCGACGATACGATCATCGTCGAGCGTGGCACCGCCAGGTTCCGAGTGGGCGGCACGATCACGGGCAATCATCAGACCGGGCCCTCGGAATGGCGTGGAGGCACGATGACGGGATGGCGCGAATACACCCTCTCGGCGGGAGACCTGCTGCTCATTCCGGCGGGCGTGCCGCACCAGGCGATCGTAACGTCGGGCACGTTCTTGTATCTGACCATCAAAACACCAGGCAAGGCGGCACGCGTCGCGTCGTAGACTGGCGCCGGGTCCAACGCTGCCGTGGGACGATCCCGCTGGCACGCGCTCGCAGGGACGGACTATTGTTGAGTTGAATTATTCTCCCGACGCTTGCGGAGCCGGGCGCCACCCGGGAGCCCGGCGGATCCAGGACGCAAACAGTGGTCTTGCGAAATCCGGCTTTTTCCTCTCCGATCGCAACCACCAGTGCGGATGCTCGAGGGCACGAGTGGTCTTGCTCACGGGCGCCGCGGGAGTTGGTTGCGCCGACCGCTTCGCGCCGTGACATGCTCGCCCGCGCATAACATCAACTTTCGCGGCGGCACGGATTTCCGACACTTCCGTGTCGAGATGGAACCCACTAATACCTTGAATACAAAGACATTCTGAGGATGTAACGCCCGGCGGGACGCGCGCGTATCGCTTGCCTCGACTCCAACAGTACGAGGAACCCCGGCGCCGCGTCGCTCGTTGACTTCATGTTTCCTTTTTAATAGGTTTGTTGAATGTTCCCCTGCACTCGCGACACGACGCTGTGTCTTGGAACATAGCAAGCCGATCAAGGAACTGAAGCAACACTTTCTTAGGAATGAGGGGTAATTTCGTATGCATGCAACCAGGTTCGTTTCGTCACGAGCGGCGCGGGTGATCCTTGCCGGCCTCGTATTGGGCTGCGCCGCAGCGGCAGCCGACGCCCAGACCGTCCGCAACAATGGGACGGGCACGAATAACGGTTTCTTCTATTCGCTGTTCACCAGCAGCGGCTCGTCGACCATGACATTTCCCAGCCCGCAGTTTCCGGGGAACTACGCGCTCACCTGGTCCGGCGTCGGCGATGTCGTAGGCGGCAAGGGGTGGAACCCCGGCAGCAACCGGACCGTCAACTACAACGTCGGGGCTGCGCAGGGTTTCAACACCATATCCGTTTACGGCTGGACGACCAACCCGCTCGTCGAGTACTACATCAACGAGCTGGGCTCGTTGTTCACGGCGAATGCGACCCGCAAGGGCACTGTCAACGCCGATGGACATACCTACACTACCTTCATACATCAGCAGGTGAACCAACCTTCCATCGTCGGGACCGCGACCTTCAACCAGTACCTGGACGCCTGGGGCGGCGCGTCGAAGGGGGCCAACCACGCGGTCACCACCGGTACTCACTTCGCCCACTGGCAGAGCCTGGGAATGCCCATGGGGCAGTTCAACTACATGATCCTGGCGACCGAGGCCTTCAACGGCGCCAGCGGCTCGGTCAACGCAACGGTGTGGTAACCGACCGTTGACGGGCAAGGCTGTGGGTGAATGCCCGGATGCAGCACCCACAGCCGTTTTCCAGGACTCTCTCATGCGAAGATCCTTTCTTCGGGCGGTCATCACGGTGGCTGCCGGCCTCGCGGTCACCACGCATGCTGCCCAAGCCACCCCGCAAAAAACGCCGGGCCGCTTCGTGCTGGTCAAAGGCGGGCCGTTCAAGAACATCAAGTCGAACTACTACGGAACGGGAGTCACCGTAGCGGACTTCCATATCGGCAAATACGACGTCACGCAGAAAGAGTGGACGGAGGTGATGGGCACGAATCCCTCCAAGTTCAAGGGCGATGATCGGCCGGTGGAGATGGTCAGCTGGTATGACGCCATCGAGTATTGCAACAGAAGAAGTATGAAAGAAGGCCTGCGGCCTTACTACAACATAGACAAGACCAGGAAAGACCCGAACAACGAGCCGGATCCGGCGTTCGGGGATCTCGATACCGTGAAGTGGACGGTGACCCTCAACCCGGGAGCCAACGGCTACCGCTTGCCGACGGAAGCGGAGTGGGAGTATGCCGCCGGCGGCGGCCGCCTGAGCCGCAGCTACGGCTACAGCGGCAGCGACAATGTAGATGAAGTCGCCTGGTACTGGAGAAACTCGGGGGACAAGGTCCTCTCAGGCGCGTGGAACTGGCCCTTGATAGAGCAGAATCACGGGCAGACCCGGCGCGTCGGCGCCAAGAAACCCAACGAGTTGGGTCTTTATGACATGTCCGGCAACGTCAGGCAGTGGTGTTGGGACTGGCGCGGGGATCTGCAGGCGAACATAGCCGACCCCAAGGGAAGCAAACGCGGCTTTCGACGAGTCTGGAGGGGCGGCGGCTGGCTCGGCGCCGATTTTGTCTGTATGTCCGCTTATCGCGGCGACCTGGCGGCCAATGCTAAGGGCCCCGACCAGGGATTTCGGGTGGTCCGCGGCTAGCCGGCTGCTGCGCCGGACCCGGGCCGGTCCGGCGCAGCAACTTTCTCAGTGGATATCGATCGTCGTCACGCTGTACGCAGGCAACGTCAGGGTGAGAGACGAGCCGCTCACCGCAGTCTGCCCAATCGCAACAGGCGTGATCGGGGTTTGTCCCTGCGCCGTAGCCGCTGTGATCTGGAACATATGCGCAGTGCCCGAGAGCGGCGCCCCGGTGATTGCCGTGATCTGCGAGGTGTTCGCGCGGTTGATGGCCACGAGCACCATACGACCCGCCTTGGTGCTGTCCTTGCTCGCATAGACCACGACGTTCTGCACGTTGCTCGAGGTCGATTGCAGCAGGGTGTCGCCGAAGTTCGAGTTGGCCCCGTCAAAGTTCCGGTAGGCCCGGAAACCCGCCATCGAATAATCGTAGGTTCCGCCCGGAGGCCAGAAGTTGGCCGCGAAGAGACCCTGGGTCGCAAAAACGCCCAACTCATCGGCCTGGGCGACGGTGCCGGCGATGTTGTTGAAGGCTCCGGCCTCGTACTCACTGATCGCGAGCTTCATGGACGGGAACTCGGAAGCGATCTTCGCCTTCAGTCGCGGCAGGAACTGCAGCGGAGTGTTGCCGAGCACCGAGTTGGGCCACGGATTGCTGTTGCCGGGATCGGTGAAGGTGGCATCCCAGAGATTGCGCGGGGCCTGCACGACCAGCTGCATCTGTGCATCCGTCAGGGTGCTGCTCGTCATGCTCGTCACCCGCAGGCTGTTCGAATCGTAGTCCTCGGGATACCAGTGGAAGTCATAGACATCCACCAGCGGCCGGCCGTAGGTCGCCGAAGCGCTCGCCAGGGCCTGCAGATACATGTCGGGGAACCAGTCCATTCCGTTGGGTGTCGAGCTCAACGAGACCTGCCAGTTGTACACGCCGAGGAACCCGTAGTGCACCGGCCCGAAGATCGTCATGTTCGGGAATTGATCTTTCAGCGCCTTGGCCATGGTAATCGTGTTCGCGATGTAGGCGCTGGGCGTGATGCGGTTCGGACCCTGTATTTCCAGGTGGGTCGAATTCCACAGCTCCGGCTCGTTGTCCAGGCTGACGAACACCGGTGTCTGGGTGCTGCCGCCGAAAATTCCGGCTCCGGGAAATTTCTGATCCATGGCCCAGACGAATTCATCCATGAACACGGGGCCCGTCGTGAGCGGCGTGGTGGTAAATGGAGCGGCGGAGGCCGTGCTCTTCTTGGCGACCACCGTCTTGAATCGTGTCAGGTCGGGCGGATTGGCGGTGCTGACCGGGCCGGCCTCGTCTCCCGACACCAGGCCCTGGAGTTGCACGGTCATCAGTGTGGCCACCCCCGCACTCATGTCCGCAGCGATCGTCGGACGCACCGCTTCGCCTGGAATGGTGCTGCTGCTCAGGAAGTTGTCACTCTGGAAGTTGAAGTCGCTGCCGGCATTGGAGGCGTTCGTCGTCCAGTTGTAAGCCGTCCAGCGATTCCCACCCAGGCGGTTGAGGGTCACCTTGGGAGCGTTTGGAACCTGCGCCAGGCTGTTGATTCCATAGATCCAGGGCGAGATGGGCTGGGTGGCGGCGGGATTGATGGTGATCGTGACATTCGCGATCGAGCCGGAAGGCGCGGCGCTGACCTGCGCGGAGTTTGCGCTGGGTCCAGCAAGATTCGCTGCAGCGACCACGTAAAAGTAGGTGGTGCCATTCGTCACCGTCGTGTCGGTGAAGTTGGTTACAGTGGGCGTACCGACAATCGAGTACGGACCACCGGTGGTGGTGGACCGCCCTACGTTGTAACTGACCGCCCCTGCACTGGCGTTCCAGGAAAGGGAGACCTGGCCGTTACCGGCCTTGGCCGCGAGCCCGGTGGGGGTTGGCGGAGGGGTGCCGCCGCCGCCGCTTCCACAGGCAACTCCGTTCAGCAGAAATGCGGTCGGAGCAGGTGTAGCGGCGCCGTTGGCGGTGAAACCGACGCTGTTCATGGTTCCGCCGGGAGGAATGCTGGCATCCCAACTCAGATTCGTGACGGTGATCGTCGCGCCTTGGGAAGTGACGTTGCCTCCCCATAACTGCGTGATCTGTTGATTGCCCGGAAACGTAAATGTAACGGTCCAGCCGTTGATCGTGGTCGTTCCGGTGTTCTTGATGGTAAAGCCCGCCTGGAAACCGCCCGACCAGCTGTTGGCGACGCTGTAAGTGACGGGACAGGTCTGTGCCAGCGCAAAATCGGAGAAGGCATACAAGAGCAGGGGAAGCAATAACAAACAGAGCCTCTTCATGGGTACTCCCTCATTTCCTTTTGGGGATTGGATCCGGCCGCGAGCGCCAATTCGCTCGAAACCCGGATGACAGCGCTATCAATAGCGCAGGACGTGCAGGTGTCAACCCGGGAACGCCGGTGTTGATGTCAGGCTTTTGATGTTTGTCGTGGGCGGGAGACGCCGATGACTGAATTGTTGCCTTTACACGGCCAGGCCCGGGACCAAAGGACTAGAAGGATCCGGATCCTCATGATTCCAGCGCGGGGCCGCCAGCCCACAACGGACATACCGAAGCGTGATCGCCGGCTCAGCGCGGATTGGCGTGGTGAGAGTCGTCCACGAGGTGCTTCATATCCTGGTCCACGCAGGGCGCAGGCTCGACGAGCTCGTTCTGACTGAGCTCGAGGATGCGCGTCCTGGGTTTCCAAGGCTCGACCAACACCCCGGGGTCTTCGACGACCGCCTGGTACTCGATGGTGTCACCCACGCGGTGCAGTCTCTCGGTGACTCGCAGGTCGGCCGTATGGAATGCGCCGTTGTCCGTCAGCCAGCTGTCATCGTTGAATTGGCTCGCTTCGATCACCAGCGTGTCACCTTCCCAGTGACCGACCGAATCGCCCAGGTAACTCGGGTCTACATCGGTGCGGTGCGGCCGCCCGTCCATGGGAATGATGCGCCAGAAGGCGCCCGAGACGTCGTCGTACAGAAAAACGATCTGTTTGCTCTGCTGGATGATCTTGTCCGGCGGACCGATGCGCGGCAGTCCGGGGTTCTTGCAGCGCAATACAGGATCGGTATCAACCTGGCGCTCATCCAGATCCTTTACCTTCGCGAGAAATTGCGGCTTGTAGTGCGGCATGTTTGCCGAGGCCGCCGCCTGCCTGGCGGCTGACGAGGAGGGTGGGGGCGAGGCAGCTGCGGTCGCCGTCGGGCAGCCCGCGATGCAAACAGACCCGTCGGCGGACTTCTGCGGTTGTACGAAATCGATGCCCGACCCGTTATCCCAGGTGCCATTCAGATCCGGGTGTCCGTCCGGAAGACGGGGGACGGGTTTTGCGGCCGGGGGCGCCGCGGAGGCAACCAAACAGATCAATGTCGCCACCGCGGTCGCAATCGTTCCTGACGACTTCGTCATAGGCGTACCCCGTTTACTTCGCCTCAGCCGCCGGCGTCATTGGGGCGAACTGGACGTGATGCCCGTCGGGGTAGGTGATCTTTGCCAGAAATCCGAGATGCGGGGTGCCGTCCCGTGCGGGGAAGGCATCGATTGTTACCCGCTCACCATTCCCCATCAGTGTCTTCATACTCACGCCGGCTTTGCGCGCCATGGCCACCGGTACACACTCGAGGTGCCAGGTTGCAACCTTGCCGGCCGCATCGGGGACATCCAGGTCGACATAGATGTGAGGGTTTACCCACTGGACGTGAGATACCACGCCGGTCAACACCAATGTTTTGCGGGTATCGAACTCCGCGGTGAGCGAATGATGCGCGTAGGCGCTTCCGCAGACCAACGCCGCCAGTCCGAGTGCTATCAGCTCGCAACAGGCCAACCCATTGCGTGGACGATCGAGTCTTCTCACTGCAGGGCCCTCACCGGCTCGCGGCATCGCCAGCCCCTGTCATTCTGGCTTTAACTGCGCCTGCGGCGCAATCGGACGGCGACCGGCCCGTGGACCGTCCACCAAGTCCGGTGCCAGATCCCGCCGCCGCGGCGCGCCAATCTGGTATACGCTGATTAGATCAGACCGGGTGTGCGGATCCAGCTCATGACAGATGTGGCCCTTGGCCGGCTGAGTGTCTCCCGGATTTACGAAAGCGACGCGGTCATACCGCTTTCGCAGGCTCTCCCGAGCATCACGGCCGGGGATCTCGCGCAACTGAAGACCTGGTACTGGGATGCCAGCCTGGCGGAGGCTCCGGGAGCAGCCGGAATGCGCATCAGCGTGCACAGCTTCGTGCTGCGCGTCGATGGCCGCAACATTCTGATCGACACGTGTTGCGGCAACGACAAGAAGAGAAGCCTCCCGCCCGTCGACATGCAGCACTATCCCTATCTCGAGAACCTGGCGGAAGCCGGCTTGCGGCCGCAGGACATCGATCTCGTGATGTGCACCCACCTGCATTTCGACCATGTAGGGTGGAATACGCGGCTGGAGGATGGCAGATGGGTACCGACCTTCCCCAAGGCGCGCTACCTCTTCGGCCGCCGGGATTTCGAATTCTTCAGCAAACAGCGTCATGAGGCTTTGCATAGGGAGGCCTTCGACGACAGTGTGGCGCCGATCCTCGATGCAGGCCTTGCGGATCTCGTCGACCCGGAGTCACGAGTCCATCGTGAAATAGGAGATGGTATCTGGCTGGAGGATGCTACCGGGCACTCGCCAGGCAATCTTTGCGTGATCGCCGAGTGTGGCGCCGGCCGCGCGATCTTTTCGGGCGATTGCTTCCACCATCCGGTCCAGGTAGTTCGACCTGACGCGGCGTTTTTCACGGACGAGAATCCAGCGCAGGCAATCGCCACGAGAAAGCGGCTTTTCGAGCAGTACGCCAACACGGACGCGATCTTCTTTCCGGGACATTTCGCCGGCCCGACCGCCGGTCGAATCGAGCGTTCCGAAGCAGGTCTGCTGCGATTCCGGTTCCTGGGCGCTCAACATGTTGGGAGGGGCGGGTGATTGATCGACGCAGTTTCATCGGTATGGGCTCATTGGTGGCGGGCGCACTTGCCGCCCGGACCTCGCATCTGATGGCGGATCCTTCTGCGACACCGGCGATCGTCGCGACCACCGCAGGTAAGATCAGAGGTACTCACGCCACGGGTGTGTATACCTTCAGAGGCGTCCCTTACGGCGCCGCCACGGGGGGTGCGGGCCGCTTTCAGCCGCCCGCGAAGCCGAAGCCCTGGCCGGATGTGCGTGACGCGACGGCGCTGGGCCCGCGTTCGCCGCAACTGCTCTCGTCATTTCATGGCTTCGTGCCGCCTGAAGTCGAGGTCATGGACCGCGACGAGATGATGGGCGAGGACTGTCTGGTGTTGAATGTCTGGACGCCGGCGCTCGATCGTGGACGAAAGCTCCCGGTCATGGTGTGGCTCCACGGCGGTGGTTACACCAGTGGCTCGGGGGGCTTCATCTGTTATGACGGTGTTGAGCTCGCGAGGAAACACGAGGTCGTGGTCGTCACGGTGAATCACCGGCTCACGGCTTTCGGGTATCTATACCTCGCGGGGTTCGGATCCGAGCGCTACGCCGCCAGCAGCAACATGGGAAACCTGGACATCATCGCCGCGCTCGAATGGGTCCGGGACAACATTGCGGCTTTCGGCGGGGATCCCGGCAGCGTCACGATCTTTGGCCAGTCGGGCGGCGGGGGCAAAGTCAGCTCGCTCATGGCCATGCCCGCGGCCCGCGGTCTGTTCAAACGGGCGATCGTGCAGAGCGGGGCGGCCGTGAAGGGCATTTCGCGCGACGCCGCGAGCCAGAACGCGGAGCATTTTCTCGCGCGCTTGAATCTCGGGCCCAATCAACTGGAGAAACTGCAGGACATGCCGTTGCAGCAGCTGCTCCAGGCAACGGACACCGGTAGCGGTCCGCCCATCAACTTCGGCCCGGTCGTCGATGGCCACTCATTGCCGGCGGATCCTTTCGACCCGGTAGCGCCGGCCCTGTCCGTCGATGTCCCCTTACTGATCGGTACAGTCGAGACCGAAGTAACGTTCTTCCCGGGGCAGCCACTGGATCCGATCGATGACGCCGCATTGCATGCGCGGGTGAAACAGTTGTTGAAGACCAACAGTGATGCCGATGTCGACCGGGTCATTGCGGCGTATCGCGCGGGGCGGCCCGGCGCCTCCGACACGGATCTGAACCTCATCATGGCGTCCGATGGTTTCCGCGCCGGGGTCCTGTTGGAAGCAGAGCGCAAAGCGGCGCAGCCCCGGTCGGCGCCGGTATACCAGTACTATTTCACATGGCGCTCGCCAGTTCGCGAAGGTAAGCTGCGCTCGTTTCACACGGTCGAAATTCCTTTCGTATTCGACAACGTCGATGCCGCCAAGTCCATGACCGGCTCGGGCAAAGATCGTTACGAGCTCGCGACGAGGATGAGCAGCGCCTGGGTTGCGTTCGCGCGCACGGGAGACCCCAATCATCCTGGGCTGCCGAAATGGCAGCCGTATGACAATTCGCGGCGGGCAACAATGGTATTCAACAACGAATGCAAGCTCGTCGATGACCCGCACGGACCCGAACAGCGGCTGTTGTGGTCATTACAAGGGCGAGCTTGACCGTCAAATAAAACTTTCTCGTCGACCGTCGTTCCCCTGGGAATAAACCCGCTTGATGCGCTGATCTAGCTAGTGCACGGACCACCCCGCGCGTTCACGCGTGCGCCGTCCGGGAACTCGCGTCGAGCAATGGAAGACTCTTTGGGAGGGCGATCGCATGATTCGCAGGTTACCGCTCGTTCTATCGTTATTGGGTTTGCAAGCGCCTCTTTGGGCGCAGATGCCGCCACCGTCCGAGGCGCCTGCGGGTTTCGACACTCCAACGATCGCACAGGACCCCGGGTCGCAAAGTGTGAGCAACGGTCTCGTCGAGCCACCCGGTGATACCTACGCATTCGACCAGACGAGGTATGAAAGGATTCACGACGCGAGCACGGGGCTAGGCCCGGTCTTCAACGCTCGAGCGTGCTCGGACTGCCATCAGAACCCTGTCAGCGGCGGCGCGAGTCAGTTCACCGAGTTGCGCGCGGGGCACCGGGATAGCAAGGGCACCTTCGTGAATCCGACCGTCCCCATCAATGATGGGGCCGCGACCATCGGCGGCCGCTCCATCATCAATGACCGCGCCCTGGTTCCCGAGGCCCAGGAACATATACCCGCCACGGAAAACCTCCGCGAGTTCAGAGCAACACTCAGCACGTTGGGTGATGGCTTCGTGGAGGCCATCGACGATTCGACGCTGATGGCGATCGCAGCCGGACAGCCCAAGCTCAGCCATGGACTGATTCACGGCGAAGCGATCCAGGTTCCGATGTTCGAGGCTCCCGGCCAGACACGACTCGGCCGTTTCGGCTGGAAAA
>Ga0070683_100003042_pt1 | contig 13482 bp, 11 predicted proteins | sample KBSC713LmetaG_FD_64662 | JGI IMG/M metagenome (GOLD analysis project Ga0070683, IMG submission 64662) | Corn rhizosphere microbial communities from Kellogg Biological Station, Michigan, USA - KBS C7.1-3L metaG | ecosystem: Host-associated > Plants > Roots > Rhizosphere ...
GAAAGCGGCTCGATCGTGGCCCGGGCGCGCATGCGCGCCGGGATCAACGCGTGCCCGGCGATCGCCGGCCGCACGCTGCTCGTCGGCGCCGGGGCCGACCACCCTGAGCATCCGGCACCGGTCTTCGAGCTCGTCGCATACCGGCTCCCGGAGGGGTAGCTTCGGCTCGATGGACGACGACGGCGTGGCACGGGATCTGACCCGAGAGGGGTTTCTCCGCAGGAGCGCGCTCGGCGCCCTCGCCGCCGCCGGGGTCTACGGCTTCGTCGACACGCTCGCACCCCCGCCGGCGCGGGCGCTGCCGAGTGGCCCGAGGCACCCCGCGGAACAGCACGTGCTCCGCGGCGTCCGGATCGTGAGGGAGCACGGCGTCGAGGTCGTCGTGCCGCCACGGCACCACCAGATCGTCACCGCGACGCTCCGTCTCGGGCGGGATCGGCGGGAGCTGCGGGCGGCGCGCGCTGAGCTCGAGGCTGTCCTGGCGGGTCTCGACAGGCGTTTCGCCTCGACGCCGGCCGGCCTCGGGACGACGGTCGCCTGGGGCCGTGCCTACTTCCGCGATTTTGTTCCGCGACTCCGTGACGGTCGACGCTTCCCCCACTACCTGCCGATCGACGTGCAGGCCTCCAAGCGCGACGGCAAGCGGCGCGAGGCCGTGCTCGACGCCGTCCGCTTCCCGAGCGACCCCGAATCGACACGACTCGAGCAGAACCATGTCTGCGTCTTGTTCCGCAGCGATTCGCTCGATCACATCGCAGCAGGTGCGCGCGCGGTCTTCGACTCCCTCGACGGCCTGTTCGCGATCACCAGCATCCGCAAGGGGTTCGTCGGCGGCGGCGAGGCGGGCGGCCGCAGCCTTCCGAAGCAGCTCGCGCTCCATGCCGGACTCCCGACCGCGCGGCTGATCCCCGACAACGCGCAGCTCTTCCTCGGCTTCACGTCGACGCAGCGAAGCGCGCTCGGCCCGGATCCGATCGCGAACTTCGAGACGCTCCCGGGCGCGACCGATCAATGGCCGAACGGCTACTTCCGTGGGGGCACGACCATGCACGTCTCGCATCTCCACGAGGATCTCGACACGTGGTACGCGCGTTTCTCGTACCTCAGGCGAGTGTGGGCGGCGTTCAATCCGGGCCTCGCCGTGACAGATGGGACGCTGATCCTGCCGGAAGGCCCCGGCGAGATACAGAGCTTGCCCACCGTCGTCGCCGAGGCGCGCGACAAGGGACTCGTCGGTCACAGCAGCTCGTTGCAGCCCGCCACGCGACTCGAGGCGGCGGTGACCGGCAACCACGGGGTCCGCTACCCGAGCGGCACGGCATTGATCCAGCGGGCGGACTTCAACACGCTCGACAACCCGTTCTTCTGGAGCTCGCGCCCGGGCCACGACGAGATGGCGAAGCATGCGTCGCCGGGCCTCCACTTCGTCGCTTTCGCCGCGACGTCCGACCTCTTCCATCGGGCTCGACTGGCGATGGACGGGCGGTATTCCGCTGGCCGCACGACTCCGTTCCATGCGCGAGCGGAGGAGCAGGGCCTGAACAGCGTGCTGCGAACAACCCATCGGCAGAACTACCTCGTGCCGCCGCGTCGCCACCGCTCGTTCCCGCTGGCCGACCTCCTCTAGGACGCCCGAGTGTCACCTACGATGCCTCGATGAATTCGTGCGTGGAAGGCTCGAGGTGAGCGCACCCGGAGCGGGGGAGATGTCCGAGTCGGCCGTCGACACCGGGGCGGAAGTCGCGGAGCGTCTTCTCGCGAACGTGGAGACCGTCGTCGTCGGCAAGCGAGAGGCCGTTCGACTCGTCATCGCGGCCTTCGCGTGCGGTGGGCACGTTCTGCTCGAGGACGTGCCGGGAACAGCGAAGACGATCCTCGCCCGCGCCCTGGCCGGAAGCATCGAGCGTGCCTCCGTGTCCCGCATCCAGTGCACGCCCGACCTCCAGCCGACGGACGTCACAGGTCTCTCGGTCTGGAACCCGCCCACCCGGGCATTCGAGTTCCAGCCCGGGCCCATCTTTGCGAACATCGTCCTCGTCGACGAGATCAACCGGGCACTTCCGAAGGCGCAGTCCGCACTGCTCGAGGGCATGTCCGAGCTCCAGGTGACCGTCGACGGGACGACGAGGCCGCTGCCGGATCCGTTCCTGCTGATCGCGACCGAGAACCCGATCGAACAGGACGGCACCTACGCGCTGCCGGAGGCGCAGCTCGACCGGTTCCTCGTCCGGACCTCGCTCGGCTACCCGAGCGTGGACGAGGAGGTCAGGATCCTCGACGAGCAGACCCACGGGCATCCGCTCGAGCGGCTTCACCCCGTCGCGGGACTCGATGACCTGCGGGCGCTCCGCGAGGCGGTCGAGGCGGTCTACATCGATCCCCTCGTGAAGCGCTGGGCGGTGGATCTGGTGCGGGCAACGCGTGACCTGCCGTTCCTGGAGCTCGGTGCGTCCGTGCGGGCGAGCCTGGCCCTCGATCGCCTGTCCCGGGGGTGGGCGCTCGCGCATCGCCGCGACTACGTCGTCCCGGAGGACGTCGAAGAGCTCTTCGAGCCTGTCGTGGTCCACCGGCTGCTGATCGGCGAGGCCCTCCTCGTCGACGACGGCGCCTCGCGCACCGAGATCGTCCGTCGTGTGTGGGAAGCGTGTCTCGAGCGCGCCCCACGACCCGAGCCCGACTGGGATACCGCGATTCCCCGATCGCTGTGAGCGTGAGCGGCGTTCGGCCGTTCGCGCTCGTCCCGCGTCGACGGTTCCGTGGCATCCATCCGGGATCGCTGCGCACGCCGGAACGCGGCGAGGGCGACGAGGCGGCCGGCTCGCGACCGTACCGGCCCGGGGACCGCCTCGCCTGGATCGACTGGGGAGCGTCGGCCCGGCTGTCCGCCGCGCGCGGGAGCGACGAGCTCGTCGTGCGTGAGTTCTTCGCCCAGCGGGCGCCACGGGCCGTGATCGTCTGCGACCGCCGACCGTCGCTCGGGATCTACCCCGCGGCGCTCCCCTGGCTCGACAAGACAGCGGCGATCGCGGCCGTCGTGGAGCTCGTCGCCGCCAGCGCACGCGCTGCGCAGGGGGATCTCGGACTCGTCGCGTCCGGCGCCTCCGGACCATTCTTCCTGCGCCCCGGGCGTACGACGTCGAGCGCGCGGCTGGTCGACCGCGCCACGGGTCCGACGGACGCGCCGCCCGACGCGCTCGCAAGCTCGCTCGGGCTGCTGGCTCGCAGGCGAGCGCAGCTCCCCGTCGGCACCTTCGTCTTCGTCGTCTCGGACTACCTCGAGCCCGTCCCGAATCGCGTGTGGATGCGGTTTCGCGGGCTTGGATGGGACGTGACACCCGTCGTCGTGCAGGATCCCGTCTGGGAACAGACGTTTCCGCGTATCGGCGGCGTGCTCGTGCCGTTCGTCGCGCCGGGGTCGCCCCGACGAAGCGACGTCTGGATCACCGGTCGACGCGCCAGGAAGCTCGCCGCGTCCAACGAGGCACGGCTGGCGGGGACGGTCGGCAGGTTCCGCCGCCTCGGCTTCGATCCCGTCGTGATCGGCACGAGCGACCGCGACGAGATCGCCCGGTTGTTCCACGGCTGGACGGCACGGCGCCGCGTCCTCCTGAGGCGTGGGGCATGAAGCGCCTCGTTCCGGCACTCGTCCTCGGAATCGTCGCCAGCTCCCTCGCGCCGGGCACGGTACGGGCGGCTCCGATCCGGGTGCAGGCCGAGGCGCGGCCCGCGCGGGTCGGGGTCGGGGACCCGATCCGTTACGTCGTCGTGGCCCGGCTTCCGGAGAGCGCCGTGGAGGCGTCGACCGTTCGCATTTTCGCGGATTCGGGTCCGCTTGCACCGACCGCGCCCGCCACGACGACACGCAGGACCGAAGGCTCGACACTCGTCGTCACGCTCGTGCAGCGCCTCGCGTGTCTCGACCTCCCGTGCGCGCCCGTCCAGGGGCCCCGGAGCGTCTCTCTGCCGGCCGCGCGCGTGTCGGCCGCGCTCAGGGGTCGTGGCGTGGCGACGGGTCGAGCCGATCCGGCAACGCTTGTCGTCGAGCCTCTGGTCGCCGGTGCCGATGTCCGTGCGGCGCGGCCGTCATACCGAGAGCAGACTGCACTGCCGGTCGCGGACGGACGCGCAGGGCGCCTGGTCGCGCCGATCGTGGGTGCGGCCCTCGTGTTGGGGGTGGTTGCGCTGTCGCTCGTGGTGCTCGTTCTCCGACCGCGATCCCGTGCTTCTCGACGGGAAGCCGAGCTCGCGCGGGCTGTGCGACTCCTTCGCGAGTCTGCCGCGCGGCCCGTCACGGACCGGAGGCGCGCAGCAGACCTCGTCTCACGGGTTGCCGGCTCGACCGGTGCTCGCTCGGTTGCCGCGGATGCCTCCGAGCTCGCATGGTCCGCCAGCTCACCGAAGCCCGAGGGCACGGTCTCCCTCGCCGAGCGAGCGGAGAAGGCCGGGCGATGAGAACCGACGCGATTCCGCTTGCGGACCTGGGGCGCTTGTCGGACGCGGCGAGGCGGACGCGACGCGTCCGCCTCCTCGCCTGCGGAGCATGCGTCGTCGCGGCGGGTCTCTCGCTCCTCGTCGCACTCCGCATGCACCCAACGACTTCCGCGTTCGTGCCGCATGGGACGAACGGCATCGTCGTCCTCGACGTGTCCGCCAGCATCTCCGACGAGACCTACACGCGGATCGCGGCGACGCTCGAGCAACTGGCGCGCTCGCATGGCCGGTACGGGCTCATCCTCTTCTCCGACACCGCGTATCAGGCGCTTCCGCCCGGCACTCCGGCGACGGAGCTTCGCGCATTCGAGCGATTCTTCGTGGTTCCCCGGCAAGCGACGCCCGGCAGCGTGCCGCTCCCGCCGGACAATCCGTGGTCGAGCCAGTTCAGCGCGGGCACTCGGATCTCGACGGGCCTCCGGCTCGCGCTGGACGTCATCCGTGACCTCCGCCTCGATCGGCCCTCCGTCGTCCTCGTCAGCGACCTGGACGACGATGCCGGGGACATCGAAGCGCTGACGAGCACGGCGCTCGCGTACCGCAAGCTCGGGATCCCCCTCCGCGTGGTCGGTCTCAACCCGTCGGAGGAGGACGCACGCCTGGTCAAGCGGCTGCTGACGGCGCCGAGCGAGCTTCGGCCCGCACCGGCGAGCGTCGCGCGTGGTGGATCGCACGTCCAGGGGGCGTCTCCGGCGCTCCTGGTCGTGCTCACGCTCGCGGCGGCCGCGGCGCTCGCACTGCTGCTCCTCCTCACCGATCGACTCCGTTGGGCGACGCCGTGAAGCGCGGGTGGCTCGTCGCGATGTCCGTTGGCGCGGCCGGCGTTGCGGTCTGCGGCGTTGCGATCGCGCACGATGCACGCTCCTGGCGCGATGGCCTGAAGAACGGCGACGCAGCTTTCTCGCGCGCCCCCGCACGAGCACGCTGGACTGCGGACACCTGGCTGCCGGGCGATCCGGTCGGCCGGGCAGTGGGCGCATCTCGCGACGTCGAGCTGCGGCGTGCGATCCAGCTGTATGTCGCTGCCATGCGGACCCGCCGCGGCTTCGACGCCGGTGAGACGCGGTCGCGCGCGAGGTCGGCCGCGGAGAGCGCGCTTGCGGCAGTCGCGGCTGAGGCTTCCCCGCCTGCGGCATCACAGGCGAACGACCTGCTCGGAGTCCTGCAAGCCCTCGGCCCGAGGGAAACCGCAGACGAGCTCGCCGCTGCCTCCTTCCGGGCCGCGGTGCGCGCCGATCCCTCGAACGTCGACGCGAAGCGCAATCTCGAGCTGGCACTGCGGCGCCTCCGGGCCACACAGGTCCGGCACGGACCGGGCACGGGCTCGGGAGCCCACGGCACCGGTCGGCGCGGCGCGGGGTCCGGCACGCCGGGAAAGGGGTACTAGTCGTGGCCGCGTCCGTCGTGTTCCTGTCCCCGCTGGCGGGGCTTGCCGTCCTCGGGGCGGCCGTGCCTCTCGGCGTGGCCGCGTTCACGGTCCGCAGGAGCCGGAGTGTGGCGGCGATCCTGGGCCTGACGCCGGCGCCACTTCGCCTCGGCGCACCCCGTGCGGCGTGCGCCGCGGCAATCTGCGTGCTGCTCGGCCTCGCCGCCGCACAGCCGGTGCTGCAGGCGACAGGGAGCGAACGGATGCGGCGCTCGTCGGAGGTGTTGTTCGTGGTCGACGTGTCGCGTTCGATGCTCGCGTCCGACGGGCCGGAGGGGAGCGCGCGGCTCGAGCGCGCACGGCGTGTCGTGCTCGATCTTCGTCGGGCCGTCCCGGACGTCCCCGCCGCCGTCGCGGGACTAACGGACCGCGTTCTCCCCTACGTCTTCGCGACATCCGACGAGAGCACGTTCGAAAATGTCGTCCGTCGCTCGGTCTCCGTCGAGGCGCCCCCGCCGCAGGACGTCGCACGGAACGCGACGAGCTTCGGCGCGCTCGCCGCGGTGCAGTCCTCGGGGTTCTTCCCGTCGTCCGCCACGCACCGAACGTGCGTCTTCGTGACCGACGGCGAGACCGCGCCGTACTCGTCCGGCGACGTCGCCGCGGCGCTCGACGGCCCGCGAGGCTGCTCTCTGCTGGTTGTCCAGGTCTGGACGCCCGGCGAGCGCGTCTACGGCGTCGACGGCCGTCCAGAAGCCGCGTATCGCCCGGATCGCGCTGCGCCCTCGCTCGTGCAGCAGCTGGCACAGGCAACGAGCGGCCAGTCGTTCGACGTAGCGGACGCCTCGCAGGCCGCTCGTGCGCTCCGGCGACTCGCCGAGGTCGGCCCCACCGAGCACGTGACCCTCGTCGAACGCCAACGCCGGCTCGCCCCCGCGCTTGCGGGCGCGGCCCTGGTGCTCGCGGTCACGCTCGCGGCCTCCGCTCTCCGCACGGGTCGATTTCGTGAGAGCGTCCCGCGCGCATACTCTGCGGGTATGGACGCGAGGAAACGCGCCGCGTGACGGGCCGCGTTCGGATCGTCGCGGTCGCGTTGCTCGCAACGGCAGCGCTGGCCTCGGTCGCCGGGGCGGCCCCTGGTGGAGCAGCACCGGTGGTCGGCGACTGGACGTCGTTCGGGCGGACCGCGGCGAACGACCGCCATTCCCCGCTGACGCAGATCACGCCCGCGAACGTCGCGCACCTCGATCGGATCTATTCCGTCGACTTCCAGAAGCTCGATCCGGACGTGCGCCGCGGCCAGCAGTCGTACCCGCTCGCCATCGGTGGCAGGTTGTTCGTGACGACGAACGACGACAACGTCTTCGCACTCGACGGTGGCACCGGCAAGGTGCTGTGGCAGTACAAGCCGCGCAACAGCGGGTTCTTCAAGAACTTCGGGATCGTTGCCAATCGCGGTCTCGCCTACTGCGACGGCCGCCTGTTCATCGCGCAGCTCGACATGAAGCTCGTCGCGCTGCGGCCGAGCGACGGCAAGGTGCTGGGCGACGTCGCCATCAACCAGGACGTGTGGAACGCGTCCACCAACTACGGCTATTCCGAGACGAGCGCGCCGATCTGCGCCAACCACCGCGTGCTCGTCGGAGCCGCCGGCTCCGAGTACGGCATCCGCGGCTTCGTGATGGCATACACGACCGACCTGCGCCCGGCCTGGCCGAGCCCCTTCTGGACGATCCCGCCCGACCTCCAGTCCTGGCGCCGGACGTCGCGCGTCGTCGGCGGCGGCGCCGTCTGGACGCCCGTGACGATCGACGCGGCAACGAACACCGTGTACTTCGGGACAGGCTCCGCCACACCGCTGTACTTCAAGGCGCTGAGGCCAGGCGTGAACCCTCGTACCGATGCTCTCGTCGCGGTCGACCTCAGGACGGGGCGCCTGAAGTGGTGGCAGCAGCTGATCACGAGCAACCAGTGGGCATACGACGTCTCGCAGCCTCCGCTCGTGTACCGGGGCAAGGTCGGGGGCTCGGTTCACGACGTCGTCTCGGTGGCCACGATGGAGGGCGTCTGGTTCGCGTTCGACGCGGGGACGGGCAAGCCGTTCCACGAGCGCGTCAAGGTGATCGACCGAGTCGAGCACCCACCACTTCGCCCCGGTGAGCCGGTGACGGTCTTTCCGTCGTCGCTCGGCGGACTGAACTACTCGCCTGCGTCCTACGACCCGGCCACCAACTACGTCTTCAACGCCGCATCCGAGACGGCCGCCGTGCTGATCCAGCAGAAGCTCACACCGACCCAGAAGCGTCGCAAGCTGCTCCTCGGAGACGTCTACCTCGGTCTCGAGAACGGCAACTTCGGCGCGGCGCTCGCGGGCTGGCACGATCACGGCTCGATCAGCGCGATCGACGTCTCGACCGGCAGGCGCGTCTGGAAATTCCAGACGCCGGAGCCAGAACGCGGCGGTGTGACGACCACGGCGAGCGGCCTCGGGTTCGCCGGTGGGGGAGACGGAGTCCTCCGTGCTTTCGACCTACGTAACGGCAAGGTGCTTTGGACGTTCAAGACGGGTAACCCCATCGCGGCCGGGCCGACGGTCTTCTCGACCGGCGGGAAGGAGTACGTGGCCGTCACGGTGGGCGGTACGCCGACGTCCTCGAACGGAGGCACGGTGTCGCAGCTCTTCGTCTTCGCGCTCGGCGCCGGCCCGGCGTCGACGGACGGCGAGATACGGGAGCCGGCGAGTGTCCGGCCCGCAGGCTCGTGGCCCGTGACAAGCGCCCCCGTGCGCGAGGTTGCGGCCTCCGGCGGGCCTGCCGCGGCCGGTGGAGGGGCTCGGATCGCCGTGGTAGGAGGCGCCGTGCCGCTCGCGCTCTGGCAGGCAGACAGCTCGAACGAGGTCAGGGCCGCCGGTCGTCTCATGCTTCGCGGCAAGCCGGTCGCCGGCGTCGTCGTCGCGGTCGACCGTTACCGGCTGCCCGGCAGAACGGACTCGCAGGGGCGCTTCTCGGCGCCCGTGGACGCGACGCTCGCCCGCCGGCATCCGCTTCACGTCGCCGACAGCTCCCGCGCGATGCGCGGTGGCCGGCCGCTGACCTCGGCGGAGAGAAAGGCGCTCACACAGGCCTCGGGCGGCGTCTCCGTCGGCTACCGGCTTGTCGACCTTCGCGCGAAGCGGGCTTCAGGGGGCATCCTCGTCACCGGGCGTGCCGTTCGCGCCGACGGCGTCCCCGCACCGAGTGTCGTCCTTCTCTCCTACCGTCTACAGGGGACGATCACCGACGCGGCTGGAAATCCGGTGCGCGGCGCGACCGTCGTGACGCGCACGACGGACCGCGATTTCTGGACATTCTCGGAGCCGTCCAACGCGAACGGCCATTACGTCTCGTACTTCTCCGCCTCGGACGAGTCGGGCAGCGATCCAGTGGCGCTCAGTGTCCAGGCCGCGGTCGGGAACGTCTCCTACGGCTCGGGCACCCGGAACGTGTCGTTCTCGCGGCTGCACAGCGCGACGATGGACGTGAAGCTCCCGGCGAGGGGCACGACACTTCCGCTGCCGTCGTCGACGCCCGAGGCGGGCGCGTTCTATCGCGGCCTGTTGGTCGGAGTCTCGGGTCCGGCCGGAGTGATCAAGCCGCTTTCGGCACGCTGGCCCACGACAGGCGGGCGGTTCTCGTTGCTGCTGCCGCGAAGTGTCCGCGGGAAGGTTCTCCGCTTCTGGGAGAGTGACTTCGCGTCGTTCTCAGGCTCCCCGGCGTCACCCGGCGGCGCCGTCGATCTGCGCGGGTGGCCCACGAAACTCTCGCCCCGCGTGGCTCGCGACGTCGCCTTCCTCGCGGTGGCCAGGTAGGCGCCACCGAGCTGTCCGGCTAGGGCGAGCGCGGCGGCTCGATCGAGAGCGGGTCGTCGAACCCGGAGTACGTGTGCCGCATGAAGTGCGCCGGCGCGGTCATCTCGAGCGCGAGCGTCCGGTGCGTCCGCTTCTCGATCGAGGCCGTGTACCAGGCGGGGACACTCGGATCGACGAACGAGATCCGCCACACCGGCCGGCCGGCGACCGTGCCGCTGCCGAGCAGCGCGGCCGTCCGAGGCACCGGTCCCCACGTCGCGGTCGGCTGCCGGAGCGGGACCTGGGCCGACTCGACCCAGCGCTTCTGCCCCGCGTTGCGGTCCCAGCGCCTGTCACCGACGATGATCGCCTTCGACCCGTCCGCGATGTCGTACGCGAGCCTGTTCGGGGCCTCGAGCCGCCAGATGGTCCGGGTGACGTGCGCCCCGCCCGAGGCGAGGGACTCGTCGATCTCGAGCGTGCGCAGGGCGTCGAAGACCCGCGTGGCGTCGCGGGCGAGCCGCGTCGCGGCGGGAGGCGGCCAGCGCGCCGGGAACGGGAAGCTGACGTCGGCGGCGCGTCCGTCGGGGCGCCGGATCCGGAGCACCGCCTCGTGCGGGCGACCGTGCACGGCGACGTCGGCCCGGTAGCACCCAGGACCGCACGACGTGGCGTCGGCCGTGGTCGTTCGACCGGACCGGAGACGGACGCTCACGTCGAGCCCGTTTGCCCCGTTGCCGTTCTGGTCGATCACCGTCGCCGTCAGGGCGACACCGCCGACGCCCACGGGACGCGCGGCAAAGCCGACGGCGAGATCGCGGTCCTCCCCGGCCGCGACGAACGGGCCGGTCGGGATCGCCTTCAGGTCGAGCGGCGCCGAGCGGATCGGCGCGGGTGCCGGCGCGGGCGCGAGGCTCGTCGCGGCCGCCGAGGTGTTGCGCGGCGGCGCAAGGTTGACGAGCAGCCCCGCGGCGGCGAGGACCGCGGCGACGAGCGCGAGCTCGGGCACCGTGAGCCGCCGGAGCAGGGGGACGTCGACCCCCGGGTTCCGCGGCAGGGCGAAGAGCCGGCTCGCGAGCGCGAAGCACAGGGCTCCGGCGACGAGCCCCGACTTGACGAGCAGCGTGCGGCCGTAGCCGGTGTCGAGCACGGCCGAGAGGCTCCTGAACTCCGCGAGCGCAGTCAGGACGCCCGTCGCGAGCACGACGAGCACCGTCGGCAGCGCGAGCTCCGCATAGCGACGGACGGGGACCGCGTCGACCGATCGGAGGGCCGGCGCCGCGAGCAAGACGAGGACGAGGTGCGCCAGCGCCCCGGTCCAGGCCGCAGCGGCCAGCAGATGGACCGCGTCGGCCACGGGCGCCCACCAGTCACCGCTCGTTCCGGCATGTCCACGAAGCGCGACCAGGACACCGGTCGCGAGGAGGGGTGCGAGTGCAACGAGCGGGCGGCGCGCCACCACCAGGGCGGCCGCGACGAGCAGGAGCGCGAGCATCCCGACGGTCAGGGCGCCCGGTCTGCTGTGCGACACATCACGGAGCGCGGCGACATCGAGGCCGTCTACGAAGCTGCCGTGCACGCGGTCGGCGGCGAGGAGGACGAGCGACGTCACGGCGGTCCCCAGGGCGAGACCGATCCCGAAGATCACCGGCGCGCGCACGGACGGCGTGCGCCAGACGAGCCGTTCGCTGAGGATCCCGCCGATCGCGAGCGCAAGCCCGACGAAGAAGAGCCAGTCGGCGGCCGCCTCCGGCCACTGCGTCGGCCCGGAGGACGCGGTCGCGGCCGGCAGTGCGGCGCTCGTGCCGAACGAGAACGGGATCGATCCCCTCGTGGGGTGCCCGTCGTCCGAGAGCAGGCTCCACGTGAGCAGGAAGACACCCCGGAGGTCGGCCGGAAGCGGTTGCGCGATCGTCGAGCCGCGGGCCACAGGCGGCGACAGCGCGACGTCCGTGCCGTCGGTCTTTCGCAGCGTGACCCGTGCGCTGCCGGGGACGAAGTCCTCGTTGAAGCGCAGGACGACGCGCGGCGGGGCCGAGGCAAGGCGGGCGCCGGGGGGCGGGTCGGAGCCGACGAGGTAGGCGTGCGCACGTGCCGAGGCCGGGAGCGCGCACGCGACCAGCACGACCACGGCGAGCAGCGCGCCGCGGCGCCGGCGTCGACGTACGTGTCCCATCCCGGACGCAATGGTAGGAGCCGCGCGGCTCGCGACTGCGAAGCCCGTACCCCCACGGGGTATGATCGGCGCCATGGTGCACGGCTACGACACGGACCGCATCCGCAGCCGGCTCCATCGCGTGGAGGGCCAGGTGCGCGGGATCGAGCGCATGGTCGAGGAAGACCGCTACTGCATCGACATCCTCACGCAGATCGCCGCCGTCCGGACCGCCCTCGAGAGCATCGGCTTCGAGATCCTCACCGACCACGTGAGCCACTGCGTGAGCGACGCGCTGGCGTCGGGCGACGCGGACGAGGCGACCGAGAAGGGCCAGGAGCTGCTGGCGGCCGTTCAGCGCTTCGCCAAGACCACCTGACAGACGCACGTCGCTGGCATCCTGCGCGGATGGAGCCGGAGCTCGCGATCCGGATGCGCGGAGTGGTCAAGCGCTACGGTCAGATCACCGCCGTCGACGGCCTCGACCTCGAGGTCCCGCTCGGGACGTGCGTCGGCCTGCTCGGTCCGAACGGTGCCGGGAAGTCGACGACGATGCGCCTCCTGACGGCGCAGTCGATCGCGGACGAGGGCGAGCTCGAGGTGCTCGGCTTCGCGCTCCCCGGCGAGTCGAAGCAGGCGCGGGCGCGCTGCGGCGTCGTGCCGCAGCTGGACAACCTGGACACGACGCTCACCGTCGAGCAGAACCTGCTGGTGTTCACGCACCTGTACCGCGTGCGGCGCGCGGAGCGCCACGCCGCGATCGAGCGCTCGCTCGAGCTCGCAAAGCTCGTCGACCGCCGCGCCGAGCGGGTGGACAAGCTCTCGGGCGGGATGCGCCGCAGGCTGCTGATCGCGCGGGCGCTCGTGCACCAGCCCCGCCTCGTCCTGCTCGACGAGCCCACGGTGGGCCTCGACCCGCAGGTGCGCCAGGAGCTCTGGGCACTGATCGACGCCCTGCGGAGCGAGGGGACGACGCTCCTGATGTCGACCCATTACATCGAAGAGGCGGAGCGCCTCGCGGACACGGTCCTGATCATGTCCCACGGCACCGCCGTCGCCGCCGGGCCCCCGGCGGAGCTCGTGCTGGAGCACGCCGGCACGGAGGCGCTCGAGGTCTACGGCGGGCCCGCGCGGCTCGCCGAGGTGGAGGCGGAGGCGCTCTCGGCCGGCCTGCGGACGCGGCGCACGGGGACGAGCGTGTCGATCCTCGGCATCGACGCGCGGAACGGCTTCCACCTCGAGGGCGAGCGCCGGTCGGCGAACCTCGAGGACGTCTTCGTGCTGCTCACCGGCGAGGAGATCACGTAGTAGTAGTGCCCCTTCCAGCAATGCCATCCAGGTCCCTGGCGCGCGATGAGCGGTGCCATGCGTCGTCCTCGGTCGCCCCGATACCTTCTGGTATCGGGGCTCCCTGCGTCCTAGCCTGGCTTGCTCCTCGCACGCCAGGAACGTGGCCGCATCACTGGAAGGGGCACTGATCCCATGGCCACGTCCGAAGCTCGTGTCCGGCGGCTCGGGCGGCTCGAGCGCTCGGCGCTCACGGGGGTGCTCGTCCGCGAGGTCGTGAACTTCTCCTCGTACTGGAAGTCGACGACGTTCTCCTCGACCGTCGAGCCGACGATCTACCTGCTCGCGTTCGGCTTC
>Ga0070683_100003050_pt1 | contig 13471 bp, 8 predicted proteins | sample KBSC713LmetaG_FD_64662 | JGI IMG/M metagenome (GOLD analysis project Ga0070683, IMG submission 64662) | Corn rhizosphere microbial communities from Kellogg Biological Station, Michigan, USA - KBS C7.1-3L metaG | ecosystem: Host-associated > Plants > Roots > Rhizosphere ...
GGCGGAGATCGCATCCTTCCCAGCAGGGTCCCCAGAACGACGACAAACGGAAGCAGGACGCCCAGCGTTTCGAGCCCGAAGTCGACGCAGCTATGAACCAGCACGGCAGCAATACCGGCGATCAGCGCGCTCTCGGTAACGTCGTGGCGGCCTCTGCGCGCGACGTGGACGATGAGCGCCCCGAATCCCACCACGAGCGCCGTCAGGAACGGCCAACCGCCATCGATCAGCATCTGCAGCGGTTCGCTTTCGACGAACGCGAAACGTGTCGCCGTCGAAGTGTGCATCGTTCGATAGACCGGGTAGACGCGATCGAACGTTCCCCGTCCAATCCCGAGCGGGTGCGCGTGGATGACGTGCCAGCTGTCCCGCCAGAGCTGCAGTCGGGTGTTGTTGCCGAGGCCCTCGCCGCTGAATCGCTCCAGGACCTGGGCGGATCCGAAACCGACCGCCGCGAGCGCGACGACGCCCAGGAGCACGGCGCCAAACACGAGCGTCGAACGGCGGGTCGCCGGTGCTTCCTTGCGGGCCGCCAGGTAGTGAAGGCCCACGAACAGCAGCATCGCCAGCGCCAACGCGACGACCGCCCCGCGCGACAGCGTCGCGGCTGCGCCGGCAGCGCAGAAGATCATGCCCAGTGTCCAGCCGACGCGGTTCATCGCGGTGGGACGTTGAAACGCGCACGCCAGACATGCGAACGCCGCGATCTCGAGAAACTCAGCGACGTGATTGGGATTGACGAAGGGCCCCATCAGCAGGCTGTGCCCGCCGGGCGTCAGGACGCCGTAGATTTGCGTCGCGCGCGCGACCCGGTGAACGAGGCCCACGACGACGGCCGCGATCCCGGTGAGGCCCACGACGCGGAGGAGCAGATATCGCCGGCTCTGCCCGGAGGCGAGGTGCAAGGCGATGACGAAGGCGACGAGGGCCGCCGCCGCGGTACCGATGTACGCTCGCGTGGCCGGCGGATCGAGGCTCATCGGCCACGCCGTCAGGGGGATCAAAGCGTTGTCGGTCAAGAGGCTGGTCCCGGTCGGATCGAGCAGGCGCCTGATCCCGAACGGGAGCGGGATCGATTGCAGCAGCGGCAAGGCGACGAACAGCAGAGGCAGGAGCGCGGCCGCGCTGATGCGCGCCTCGCGCCGCTGCATCGCGATTCCGATCGCGAACATGAGCAGGGAGATGAGAGCGCCCACCAGTAACCAGAGCAGCGTCGCGCGGTGCACGCCCCCAGCTGCGAGCGGTGCCAGTACGACCACCGCGACACACAGCGCCACGCCTGCGCGGTTCAGCCTCGATCCGAGGCGCGCGCGACCACCGCGACCCCGGCGCGAGCTGGGAGCGGGCGACTTCGAGTCGGCCGGAGGGGCCGCCTCAGAAGACGCGTTCGTCGACGACGAGGACGTCACCAGGCAAAACCATCACGTTGGCAGAGCGCCCCTCGCTGATATCGGCGACAGGAAATATGTGCGTCTCGATCTTTCCCGCGACCTCGCGGCGCAGATTGACCGAGTTCTTCGCGGCGATCCCGGTGAACCCGCCGGCGTTCGCGATGGCGTCGACGATCGTCATGTTTGGATAGTAGGAGACCTGACCAGGCTTCGCGACCTGTCCCAGGACCGAGATCTTCTGGCTGTTGCGCTCCTTGACCGTGACGATGACCTGCGGATCCTTGAGATAGCGATCCTTCAGCTTCGTCACGATCAGTTGCTGGATCTCGCCTGTCCGAAGCCCGGCGACCTGGATCCGTCCCGCCAGCGGATAATCAATCGTGCCGTCGGTCGCGACCCGGAAGGTCCCGCTGAGATCTGTTTCGCCGTACACGCGGACGTCGAACGTATCGTCGAGGCCAATACGGTCCGCAGGCACGCCGGCCGCCCCGGCCTCGATCGTGCGTTTCGGCGACGCGGCACATGCCGTCATGAGCACGATCGCCGACGCGACGGCGATGAAGCGGCAAGCGCGCAGAAAACCCCTGAGCATGAGCGCCGCAGTCTAGGGAGAAACCGCCGCCAGTTCAAGCGGCGGGTCTCGGCGTGCGTCGCTAATACGTGAGCCCGAGCCGCACGAACATCTGCTGCTTCAGGTACTCGACGGATGGGATGTTGCTGTTGTTGTTCAGCAGCGAATACCCGACCCCGGCGTACACCCAGTTGCGCACGAAGTAGTCGAGGCTGGCGCCGACCTGGACGAAGTTGTCCTCTCGGCCTGTCACCATCTGCACCGGATCAACGAACTGCCCTTGATAGTTCCGGTGCGAGTACCGCCCCGAAAGGTCAAGCGCCAACCGGCCCGCGATCTGCTGTACGTACGACGCGTAAAAGGTCTCGTTGTATGAGAACGACGCGATGACCGCGTTCTGAAAATCGTGCCGATACCCCGCGACGATGCGGCTGAGGAAGGTTGGCCGTAGGGTCGCTGAAAGGTCGAGGTACGTGCTGCCCCAGAAGCCGCCGGTCGAGACGCCCCCGCCATAGAAGCCGTTCGTATACCCGAGCGCCACCGTCGCTGAAGTCTTCTCGGTCAGGAGGCCGCGCAACCCCGCCGTGACCAGCAGCGGATACGACGACTCCTTACCGTTCGCGGTCGCTTGCGCCTCGTTGAGGTAGAAGATGTAGCCCTGCTGGGCGTTCACGAAGACCGCCGTCTTCGGCAGCCACTTCCACGCGCCGTCCAGCATCAGGTAGTTCCCGTCGGTGCTGGCGTACGAATAGGTGCCCTGGAAGATGTCGATCATGTTCGTGTAGCGCAGCGTCGCCGTGATGCGACCGCCGCCCGGGGCCCAGCGTCCTTCCGCGGAGGCCTGGTTGTTGTACCGGGTGATCGGCACCAGCTGCGCCTCGTTGTAAGGCGGGTCCTCGAGGCGCGCGAACGTGTCCGCGATGCCGAAGCCGAACTGACCGCCGCCCGCGCTCAACGCGAGCCCAGCGGTGGGCATCCACGCGTTGTTGAAGTTCTGCACGAACGGGTTGTCGGACTGGTACCGCCGGTACACGACGCCCGCGCGCGCATCGAACGAGATCCGGCCCGCGGCGCCCGTGCGCGTCGCGTTCGAGAGGTCGCCGAACACGCTGGTGCGGATGAGCGCCGACCCGATCGGATCGACGTTCTGGTAGAAGACGTTCGTGTCGTAGCCGGCCTCGGCGCCCGCGCCGACGTGCAGCAGCACGCCTTCGCTGACCTGGATGCCCGTATTGCTCTCGCCGCTCGACTTGTACGGCAGGCCCTGGTAGCCGATGGTGACTTCGGCTGTACCCTGGGCGCGCGCGGCGCGCGCGACCAGAAGCGTTCCCGCCAAGGCGGTCCACAGTGCGAGGCGTCGGTTCATGTAGGTAGGTTTCCGCGCAAGCTTGAGGTTGGGCAGCTTTGTCGGTTGTGGGGGCCGACGCTTAGCCTGCTAGCGGGCTGGCTTCGCCCGGGCGCTCGATGTCGATGCCGGGGGCCGGCGGCTGAGTGGGGTCGTACTGCGGAATGTTGGGATCGATCTCGATGTCGACCTTCGTCGCGCCGACGAAGGAGAGATCCTCGCCTATGCAATTTTCCGCCTCGGCGCCGAGGACCTGCACCTTCTGATTGACGATCGTGAGGCGCGTGAACTCATGCGTACGTTCGCCTTCATCGGCGCGCGTCACAGCTTCCTGAAGGGCCGCCATCGACTGCTCGGCGATGCTGATGTTCACGCGAACCTGCACGACCTTGTCGGTCACGCAGTTGAGGCGAATGATGTCCTTCTCGCGCTTCGCTTGATCCTGCAGCACCTGAATGCGCGCGAGGGTGCTGGCCATGTTCTTCGCGTACTCGCGAGACTGGTTGACCATTTCCTCCGGCGTGAGCGTCGGACGCTGCTTCACGGAGACATCGGCGGGAGCGCCCGGGCCGCCGGAAGAAGGCGGCGCGATCGGAGCCGGCGCGGGTCCCTGCGCGAACACGGTGCTCGCTACGAACGTTGTTGTCAGCAGTACCTTCGCATTCACCACGGCGCCATTCCTTTCACCCTTAGTCGCGCTTACTTCCGAAATACGTCGAACGCAGAAAGAATCTGAAGGAAATCAGATAGTTATAAAGTCGGCAGGAATTATATTCATGCCTCTGCCGTGTGTCAACACGCTACGGCTCAGCTTAGCGTAACGATTCCTACCATTTGCACTTCCATTCTGATCGCGGTCGCGCGTTTGGGAACCCTCAAGAGCTTCCCAGACGCCATTTCCTGGCGACTACAGTCTTAGCAACGACTGCGCCGCGCGGAAGACGTAGCGACTACTGCGATGCCTGGAAGACGAACGGGAACGAAACGTCCACGGAGCCGCCGGACGGCGCGGGGAAGCGCCACCGAGCGATGAGGGACTTGATGCAGCTCGCGACCTCGGCGTCGCCGAGCGTGTCCTGCTCGACGTCCACGCCCGACACGGTGCCGGCCTGCGTGATCGTCCAGTGGATGACGACCTTGCCGGAGAGGTTGGGATTCCGCTTCAGCGCGCGCTCGTAGCAAGCCTTGATGGCGCCGAGGCGCGAACGCACCTCCTTCGCGACCATGTTTGGATCGAGCTCACCGTCGACGGCAGGCGCCTCGGTCTTGATGGCGGCCTTGACCGTGCGCTCGCCCGCGCCCTTGCCGGTCTCGGCGCCCGCGATGCCGGCGCCACCGCGCAGGCTGCCCGCGTCAGCGACCCGGCCCGAGCCCGAGCCACCCGACTTGATGCCGCGCAGCGAGTCGTTGCCGCTGGCGATGCCGACGCCGCCGACGCCCTTGAACGCGTTCTCCTGGTCGCGGTCGACGTCGCCCTTGCCGAGCACGTCCGCGATCGAGCCGCCGCCGTCCGCCTTCGCGCCCAGCAGCTTGAGGAGGCCGGTCGACTTGACCTGCTCGGCCAGTCGCGCGCGCCGCTCGGCGTCCGCCTTGGCCTTCGCCTCGGCGAGCTTCGCCTTCTCCTCGTCGGAGAGCTCCTTCTTCGGGGCCTGCTTCTTCTCCTCGTCGCCCTTCTTCTTCTCTTCCTTCTTCGTCTCGTCGACCTTCGCGACCTCTTCCTTCTTCGGCTCCGGCTTCTTCTCTTCCTTCTTCACCACCATCTGGACGAAGCGATCGGGAACCGCCTCGATGTCCGGCTTGCGCGGCCAGTCGACGTTGCGCAGGTAGATGACGAAGATGAGGTGCAGCAGGAACGACACCGCCGCGACCGTCGTGAAGAACCAGTCGATGCCGGAGAGCGCCGATCCGCGGACCGACGCCGGCAGCTGCGGCCGCGGCTGGGGCGGCGGCGGCGTGACGAACTGGAACAGGATCGTCATGTCCGCGAGCGTGATCTTCCCGCGCGCGCGCTCGTCGAGCGGCAGCACCCACGACACGCCCCGCTTCTGGATCTTGCCGGTCTGCTTCAGCTGCGACAGCGAGATGATCTCGTTGCCGACGGCGATGCGCGCGTCCATCCCGTCGGAGAAGTGCGCGACGTAGCCGCTGCCGCTGGCCTCGAACAGCAACCAGTTGCGCGGCAGCGCGTCCGACAGCACGACGAACATGTTCTTGGCCGACTGACCAATCGTGATGTTCTCGCGCTTGCGTACCAGCCGTTCCTCGACGATGCGCCCGCCCTGGATGATGCCGATGCGCAGGATCTTCAGCTTCGCGCCGGGGGCGCTGGAAACCGGTTGCCGAGCCGCTGCCTGAGTCGCCATGTGGTCTTTGTGCCTCTCAGATCAGAATGGGGAGTGCGAAACGCTGTCGAGGATCTTGGGGATGAAGTCCTGCTTCAACTCCTGCCAGTCGTAGTTGATGGTCGACTTCTGGTAGAAGAAAAATGCCTCGGGCTTCTGGATTTTACCCTCGATCCGGATCTCCTCGGTGATTCGATAGACCTTCTTGCCGCCGGCGCCCTTCTCGACCTTGACCTTCGGCGCGGCGTCGGCAGCCGGTGCGGCCGCGGGAGTCGCGCCCGCCGCCGGTTTCACCGTTTGAGCAGCGGCGCGCGCGGGAACGATCGCCGCGAGCGTCAGCGTCAACGCCAGCGAGCAGCAGGAAAGGACGGTTGTCGATCGTATCGTCATGCTGACTCCTCTACTGGAGGACAGGCGGCGCGGGCGGCGGCGCCGGAGGCGCCTGCTGGACAGGCGGCGCGGGTGCGGCGGAGGGGGGCGGCGCAGGGGGCGCAGGCGGCGCGGGTGTCGCACCGGGCGGCGTGCCCGGCGCCGGTGCCTGACCGCCGGCGGCTGCGGCCGCTGCCTTCTTGGCGTCGTCGGCTGCCTTCTTCGCGGCGCGCGCGGTCTCGCGCTCCTGCTGCTTCTTCACGCGGTCGAGGCGCTTTTCCTCTTTTTTGATCTTGTCCTGCGCCTCGGTGATGTACGCCTCGGCCGGGTCGGAAGGGGGCAACGTCCCGCCCATCATCTGCTTGTACTTCTGGAAGTACCCGATGGCGGCGTTTTCCTTCGCGAAGAGATCCATGTTCGGCATCTTGTCGGCATCCAGGTACAAGACGCCGAGGTTGAACACCGCGTCGGCATAATTTGGGAATAGCTGTAGGGCCTTCTGGTACTCGTCCTGCGCTTTTTCGTACTGCTTGACGCCCCGATAGGAGTCGCCCAGGTTCAAATGCGCCTTGGCGAAGCCTGGCTGAAGCTGAGCCGCTTTCTCGAGGACCGGCGTCGCGTCGGCGTAGTTCTTCGCGGCGAGGTACTGCGCGCCGAGGTTGTTCCAGAGGATCGCGTCTTCAGGCTTCGCTTCCGCGGCCTGCTTGAACAGCTGGATGGCGCCCGGCACGTTCTTCTGGTCGACCTCGAGGAACGCGAGCAGCTGGTAGATCTCGGCCTTCTCCGCGTTCGACGCATTGTTGGCCTGCATCATCTCCCAGAGCTTCTTCATCCATTCGTACTTGTGCAGCTTGTAGTACGACTTCGCCATCACGAGCATGGCGGGCGTGTAGCGCTCGTTCTTGGTGAGCGCCGCCTTCGCCGCCACGACGGCGTCGGGGTAGCGGCCGACCTTGTAGAGATCGCGCGCCTTCTGCGTCTCCTCCGTCGGGATCACGGCGGGCGGCGGCTGGCGCCGCGCCAGCGCGGGTCCGCCCGCGAGCAGCAGCGCCAGCAAGGCGAGCCCGGAGGTGCGCATCGTCGTCGTCCGACTCATTACGGATACTCCAGGCCGATGCGCTCGTCCTTGATGAACGGGAACTCGTCGGGCAGGTACTTCGACAGGTTCTCGCGCGCCTTCTTGACGTAGTCGTTGGTCACACCCATCTGCGATGCGCGCGCGAGCGTGTCCTTCCAGCGCTTCTTCGCCTCGTCCTCGACGGGCGTCACGAACTGGAAGATCGCGTCCTTGTACTGCCCCTCGACCAACCCGCAGTCGTCCGGGTTCAGCTTGCAGGCCTGCTTGGCCAGTTTCTTCAGCTCCTCGGGCGGCGAGTCGCCGGCCTTGATCAGCTTCTGCGCGAACTCGTAGTAGACGTCGCCCGATCGCAGGAACGAGGCCAGCGTCCAGGTCGCGTCCTTGTAGTTCCAGATCTTCTGATAGTCCTCGTTCAGCGCCTTCGCCTCGGCGGCGAACGCGTCGAAGGTCTTCTTGACCTGCTCCGGTTTGCTGCCGAACTTCAGTTCCTTCTTCTGGAAGGCCTTGAACTTCTCTTCCATGATGAGGAAGTCCGCCTTCGCGGCGAAGCCCGCGGCCGGCGTCGCCGGCGGCAGCTTGCGCTGGATGAACTCGTCGCGCACGCGCTTGTAGGCCGCGAGCACCTCGTTCTTGTTCTTGTTCGACCGCTCGGCGATCACGGCCTGCTTCATGTACGCCTGAACGACGAACTCACCTGCCGCCTGCTGCCTGTCGTACTTCTTGATGAAGTCCTTGAGGCAGGCGTTGTAGTGGGCGATGTCGTTCGCCTTCTCGTAGGCGTTGCACGCGAAGAAGTAGGCCTGCGCGCTGTCCTGCGGCTTGTCCGCGACGGCGTCGGAGTACTTCTTGTAGAGGTCCGCGGCGCGCGTGTACTGCTGGTCGTTGTCGAGCATCGACGCCGCGAGGCCCAGGGCCTCCTTACGGTGCTCTGACTGCGCGAACTTCGGGTCCTGCGCGACGGTCAGGTATCCCTTGACCGCCTGATCGAACTCGAAGAATCGGTAGTGGTTGCGGGAGGCGTTCCACAGCGCCTCCTTGCCCCACTCCGAATCGGGATAGCTGCCGTAGAGGCGCTCGTAGCACTTCGTCGCCTCGCCGAACTGGAACAGCTTCTCGTAGATGACGCAGGCGTTGTTCAGCGCGGTGGGCGCGCCGGGATCTTGCGGGTTCGCGTTGACGACGTCGATCAGGTCCAGCGCCAGCCCGACGTCCAGCTGCGTGGACGGGGCGGTCTTCGTCGCCTGCACCGCGCCGCCGGTCTTGCCCGGCGTCGCCAGGCCGGTGACCAGCGCGATGCCGCCCGGCCCCGTCTGACACATGACCAGCTGCTTATTCGTCCCCTTCTCCTCGTTCTCCATGGAGAGCTGGAGACGCTTGGTGATGATCATCGTCTTCACCGACGACTTGATCTGCGCGATGCGCGCCAGGTAGGCCTTGGCGGCGGCTGCCTTCCCGCAAGCAGACTCACCGAACTGCTCCGCCACGGTCAGCAGCTGACCCAGCGCGCAGTCCTTCTGCTCCTCGTCCTGGACCAGGTAATCGATGAAGTACGTCTGCAGGATCGCGTCGTACGCCTTGAACCCGATGTCGGACTTCCCGCCGCAGTACTGATCGGCGATCGCCGAGAGCCGCTGCCGCGCTGTCGGCCAGTCACGGTAGCGCAGCGTGATGACGGCGGCGGCGTACTTCAGATCGGGGATGCGATCGTTCTTGATGTGCTCGACATACCAGTCGATCGCGTCGAGGTACTTCTTGTAGATGTCCGGCATCGCCACCGGAATGACCGGCGGCTTCGTGTTCTTCTCGTCGGGGATCGGCGGATCGTCGATCGCCTTCGTCTTCTTCAGGTCCTCGATGATCTCTTCGTACGTCTTGATCATCCGGAAGGCGGAGTCTTCCTGGTACCGGTTGTCCAGCTGCGAGTCGCGGACGGCCTGGTAGGCCTTGATCGCCTCCTTGAGCTGGCCCGAGTAGTAGAGAGCGTCGGCGTAGAACGCCGAGAACTCATAGCTGCGCTTCGAGTTCGGGTAGGCGGCGAGGAACTTCTCGTAGAGCTCGGCGCTGGTCGCGTACAGCTTCTTGCACTCGTCCAGCTTCTTGAGGTCCTTGGTGTTCTCCTGCCACTTCGTCTTGCAGGCCTGCGCCGCGGCGTGAACGTTGGTCGCGGCCGTCAGCAGCGCGTCCTCGGCCAGCTGGCGCGCGACCGCCAGCGCCTCCGGGTTGTCCTTGTTGTGCTGGTACCAGTCGCTGCCCTTCGTGTACGACCGGCCCAGGTTCTCGCGCTCCTTGGCGGCGGCGACGAGGTTGCGGTCCTTCTCGTAGGCGTGAACGATGCGGTCCTGCACGCGCGGCGCGTCCGTGTAGTACGGCCACTTCTCGAGCAGCGCCTTGTAGACGGCGATCGCTTCCTGGTACTTCGTCTGGTCGAAGTAGATGTCGCCGAGGCGCTGGAACACCTCGCGCACGTGCGGTTCCTTCTCGCGGCCCTTGTAGAACTCCTTCGCGCGTTGCAGACCGCTGATCGGATCGGGCAGCGTGTCGCCGTCCCAGTCGGGCTCGCCGAAGCTGACGCCCAGGTACTGGATTGCCTCGGGCCGCAGATCGGATCCGACCTTCTGCCCGTTGGCGGTCCGCTGGTCAGCGTACTTGACCAGGTTGTCGAACTCGCGCACCGATTCGGGGAAGCGGTTGTCGCGGTAATACGACCAGGCGAGCTTGTACAGCGCGCGGTCGTAGTACGGCGAATCCTTGAAGGTCAGGACCTTGCGGAACGCCGCGATCGCGAACTTCAGCTCGTTCGGGTTGTCGAAGTGGAACTCGCCGACGCGCGTCCACGCCTCGGGGATGAACTTCGACTCCTTCCGGACGGGCGTGCACTCCTTGTAGAAGTCCTCGTCGCTGGCGGACGGCTGCTCGCCCGGCCGCCGCGGCGTCGGCTTCGGCGTCGGCGTCGGCGTGTCGAGCGGCTTGAAGCGGTTCGAGCAAACCAGCGCGAGCAACGCTTGCTTCGCCTGCTGGTCCTCGCCCATCTCGCCCAGGCAGAAGCCGAGCAGGTAGTAGGCGGCGTCCAGGAAGCGGTAGCTCGGGAACTCGGTCAGCAGGCGCCGGTAGAGGTTGATCGTCGGCGTGTAATCGACCCGCGGCGGCGGCGTGTCGGGCGGGCTCGGCGTGTCGAGCGCCTTCTTGTACGCCTCGTCCGCGTCCAGGTACTCCTCGGCCGACTTCTCGTAGTAGAGCTCGGCCAGGCGGAACATCGCGTCCGGCGTCCAGCGCTTGTCGTTCGGGTACTTGAGCAGGAACGCCTCGAACATGCCGATCGCGTCGCGCCGGTACTCGCGCGCCTGGCGATCGTTCATGTTGATCTGCGGATCGTACTTGGCGTTGATCGACTTCGCCTTGTCCTTGTAGGCGCGCTTCAGAATCTCGCGGGCGGTCGACCGGTACTCCGTCACCATCGTGGCGAAGTGCTGGACGTCCTTCTCCATCTCCTCCAGCGCCCGAGGGTCGGGCGGGCCGAGCGGACCTTGAATGGGAACGGGCGCGGTCGCGGGCGCCGGCGCAGGGCCGGCGGCGTGGGCCGGCATCACGCCGGCGCCGATCATCGCGAGCGCCCAGGGCAGCAGCACACGCGCGGGACGGGTCACTTGTCTTCCTCCAGCACCTTGCGGAAGTCCTCGTCGAGGGCCTTCAGCTCGAGGTTCTTTTGATTGGTCAGCTTGGTGACGACCTGGGTCTTCTGGTCCTTGAGACCCCACGACACGTCGATGATGCCGACGTCGGACCGCACCACCAGGTCGTAGAACTTGTCCGCCACCTTCGTGAACATCGCCTGGGCGAGGCCGCCGCCCAGGCTCTTCGACTGCTCCATGATCGCGCCCAGCTTGCCTGACACGGCCGCCAGCTCTTCCTTGCCCGCCTCGAGGTAGCGCGTGACCTTCTCCAACCGCGCGTTGACCTGCGTGTCGACACGCGCGTCGAAGGCGTGCAGCTGCTGCTCGATCGAATCGGCGCGGCTCAGCAGATCCATCATCCGCTCGACCTGCAACCGATCGCTGCCGGTCAATCGCTGCATCGCGCGCTTCTCGACCGCCAGCTCCCGCTGCAGCGAATCGGACAGCTTCTTCGTGGTCTCGCGCTCGATCTCACCGATGCCGCCCGCCGCGGTCGCGTCGCGCCGCGCGTCGGCGATCGTCTCGCGCAGCTTGTCGTGCAGCCCACGCAGCTGCTCGATCGTCGTGCGCATGTCGCGCACCGGCTCGCGGATGTCCTCGGGCCGGATCTTCTGCTCCGACCGCGACACCCGGTAGTAGTTCTCGATGGCAACCAGCTGCGCCTCCATCGATTGGATCTCGACATTCAGCTCGGAGGCTTGACGATCGATGTCGGCGAAGCGCTCTTTCATCGTGCGCTCGTGCGCCAGCACGCCCTCGTCCGTCGTCGGCATCGCGGACAGCTGCTTCTCGATGCCGTCCTTCTCGATGCCGATCAGATCGAGCTCCTTCTTCTCTTCGGGCGTCAGGATGGGCTCGATCATCTGCCGGATCTTGCCGGCGTACTGCTGCCGCGTGCCGACGATCTGGTTCATGCTCTCGGTCGACTTCGTCCGCAGCGATGCCAGGTCCGGGAAGATGCCGACCTTGCCCTTCCCTTCCATCACGTGCTGGATGCGATCCATCAGCTTCTGGCTCTCGGCCAGATCGCGCTGCATGTCGCCCATGTCCGTCGCCAGCACCATCATCCGCGCCACTTCCGGCTCGGCCTTCACCCACTTCGCCGCCGTCGGCGGAACGAACGCGCCGATGTCGAACTTGTCCAGGCTCTTGCCGATCAGGTTGTCGAAGTAGGCCGGATCGGTCTGCGAGCGGACGATCACCTGGTTCAGCTGGCGGTGAATCGGCTCGAACTCGTCGCGTACCTTCGAGAAGGTGTCGCTCGCCAGATAGAAGTTGCTCATGCGCAGCTGGAGGTTTCCCTCGAGGATGCGCAGGTCCGGACCATCGGGCACGTCGGGATCGGCGAGCAGCAACAGGTTCACCGATCGATACGCGCGCTGCCAGTCCTTGGCCTTGATGTACGTCCACGCCTGCTCGCGCAGGGCGTCCGGCCAGTACTTCGACTGCCGCGGGATCGAGAGGTAGGCGTCGATCGCCTTGTCGAACTGCGACCGCTCGTAAAGGATGCGCGCGATCGCCAGCCGCGACAGGTCCTGGACGTCGCGGCTCGCGGCGTCCGGCGCCTGCGTCTTCAGCAGGGCGTCGTACTGCTGGCTGGCGCTCGCCAGGTCGCCCTTCTTCACGGCGATGGTGGCCAGGAAGTAGCGCGCCTGGAAGTAGTACGTGTTCGTCGTCGGGATCGACGCGAACACCGCCGCCGCGTCGTCCAGCCGGTTCCGGTAGTAATAGTACTTGCCGCGCACGTACGGCGTCGCCGGCTCCATCAGATTCGGCGGCAGGTTCTGCAGGCGCGAGAGATACGAATCGACGTTGTCGAAGTCGCCCGTGCGCAGCGAGATCTCCACCAGCCGCTGCAGCGCCTGCTGCTCCTGCTTCGAGCCCGTGTTCTTGGCGACCGCCTCTTGCAGGTAGTGCTTCGCCGAATACAGGTCGCGCGCCTGGAACAACGACTCGCCCAGCAGCAGCAGCGCATCGTCGTGCGCGCGCGTGTTCGGGTACTTCTCGACGACGTCGAGGAGGATGGTCGCCGCCTCCTCGTAGTTCTTCAGGCTGTACAGGACCTGCGCGTCCAGCACGCGGCGATCGGCCTGGTCGGGCGGGGGCGGCGGCGCCTCCCGCAGCTCCATCGACATGATGTGAACACGCTGATCGAGCTCGATCAGCTTCTTCAGCGTCTCATCGACCTCGTCTGCTCGAGCGGACGAGGCGTAACCCACAACCCCGAACGCAAGCGTGGCAGCTAGCAGGCTCCGGTTGGGCATGAACGTCGTTATTTCTTCGTCGCTGCCGCGGCGGTGCCGCTTTCACCGGCCGACATGACGTTGACGCGGAAATCGATCGCCGGCTTGTCGGAGAGCTGGGTCGTGATGTTGCCCTTCTCGTACCCGACGACGGTGATGTTGGTGCTCTTCGATTCACCCGCGACGAAGGTGTGACTCGACTTGACGTTGAACTTGTACCCCTTGAGGTAGCTGAACACGCCGAAGCCGTTGCCCTGGTACGTGAGCGCGACGGACAGCGTGTGCGATCCGGGCTGGATCGCGCCGTTGTAGACGTCGAACTCCTGCAGCTCGGCCAGGTTGCCCTCGCTCTTCGCGGCGATCTGGACGCCGTCGAGCGCGAAGGCCGCCTTGATCAGGCGGAACGAGCTGCCCATCTCGTTCTTGTGGCGGATGAGCGCGCGCGACGCGCCGATCACGCC
>Ga0070683_100003053_pt1 | contig 13466 bp, 13 predicted proteins | sample KBSC713LmetaG_FD_64662 | JGI IMG/M metagenome (GOLD analysis project Ga0070683, IMG submission 64662) | Corn rhizosphere microbial communities from Kellogg Biological Station, Michigan, USA - KBS C7.1-3L metaG | ecosystem: Host-associated > Plants > Roots > Rhizosphere ...
CGGCGCGTTCATGGAAGAGGTCGGGAGCGACGGCGAGTTCAAGTTCATGGTCAGCGAGGTCTCGCGCGAGAAGCCGATCGACTACGCGCTGATGGCGAAGATCCTCGTCGACGAGCGCGAGAGTGGCGGCTATCCCATCTGGGTGTGCGGTCCCGCGCTCGTGCACTCGCGCGCGCGCAACGACATGGTCTGGTTCATCCAGCATGGCTTCGTCGGCGCGTTGCTCGCCGGCAACGCGGTCGCGGTGCACGACATCGAGGCGTCGATCTTCGGCACGACGCTCGGCATGAGTGGCGAGGGGAAGGCGACGCAGGGCGGGCACGGGCTGCACATGCGTGCAATCAATAAGGTGCGGGCAGCGGGGTCCATTGCAGCGGCCGTCGCGAACGGCACGATCAAGGACGGCATCATGCACGCGTGCGTGACGACGAACACGCCGTTCGTCCTCACGGGCTCGATCCGCGACGACGGTCCGCTCCCCGAAGTGATCACCGACGCGATCGCCGCGCAGGACGCGATGCGGGCGCATGCGGTGAAGGCGACGATGGCGATCCTCATCGCCACCGCGCTGCACGCGATCGCCACGGGCAACATGCTGCCCGCGTTCGTCATGCAGGAGGACGGCGCGTTGCGGGAGCTGGCGACGATCTGCGTCGACTCGGCGGAGTTCGTCGTGAGCAAGCTCAAGGACCGCGGGACGCACCAGGCGTTCGGCGTCGTGACGAACGCACAGGACTTCATGCACATCCTTCGACTGTACGTCGAGCGGGAGATCGATCAGCGCGGCATGACCTCCACCGCACCGGCGGCCGCGGCCGCGGGCGCGCGGTGATGGACGAGACGCGCGCGCGATTCCTCGCCGCGATCGCCAAGCAGCTTCCTGCCGAGCGGATCGCCGAGGCTCATCTGTTCGCCGCGATCCGGCAGGGCGGCGTGGAGAGCGGCGTCGCCGTGATCGCGCTGGAGCCGGAACAGGTGGAAGCGGCGCCGCAGGAGCCGGGCGACGAGCCACTCGCGACGGAAGCATCCGAGGTGCCCGAGGCCGCCGATGCGACCGCGGTAAAGGAGACGCTCGCCGAGGCCGACGTGAACGACGCCCTCGGTGAGGACGTCGACGATGTGCCGGCCGACGCGGACGACGACTCGCCGTACGCCGACGTCGCACCCACGGTCGTCGCCGCGCCAGCACCGCCGCGGCGCTATGTCGTGTGCACGGCGCGCTACCGGCACACGCTCAAGGGTCCGGACCGCGGCAAGTGGGAGGTCACCGTGACGGAAGAGGCGGATGCGCCGCTGCTCACGGTGGACGCGGTCGTGCGCGGCGTGCAGCGTCGATCGGGGGACGTCGACGAGATCGTGCGGCTGAGCGGCGAGGAGCTGCGCGCCGCGTTGCCGGCGCCGGCAACGCCCTGAGGGACTAGAACCCTCGCTTCACGAAGACGATCTGGGCCGCGCCGCCGAAGGCGCCGATCAGCGAGTCGCCGCGCTGCACACCGCTCCACACGGCGACGGTGTCCGAGGCCGACTGGTTGGCGAGCATCCTGAGCACGATGCGGCCGTTGCTGCGTGTTCCTACCATTCCCACCCGCGCGTCGGGGCTGTTGAGTGGCATGAACCAGCCGCTCAACGCCGCGGGCTCGCCCGGCGTCTCCACATAGAGCCGGAGGGCCTGCACCAGGACCACGGCGTTGTCCGGCTCGGTGACATCCCAGACACCTTCGAGCGTGGGCTCGCGACTGTCCTGCGCGACGTCGAGGGTGCGGCCGGCGACGCTCACGGCCGCACCGAACAGCCCGATGCCACCCTGCAGACGGTTGATGATCCCCGCGCCGGTGAACGGGTCGTTCCGCGTGCGATAGTAGTCGAAGTAGTTCGAGTCGACGGCGGCGACGCTCACGCGCTGGCGGAAGCCGGGAATGAAGACGTGCTCGAGGCTCGAGGCGAAGTAGTTCCGCAGGTCGCCCTTCAGCGTGACATGGGTCGAGTCGGTGAAGAGCAGGAAGGGACCGAAGGGCGACTCGACGCGCAGCAGGTAGCTCCGCGCGCCCGCCAGGCTGCCCCACGAGAGGGAGAGCGAGTCGCGGTCGCGATTGAACGGGATCGTCGGCGTACCGGTGACGGCGAACACGTACGGCAGCACGGTGGTCCCGGTGACGACGCTGCCCTCCGGCGTGACGACGCGCAGCGTGTAGCGGCCGCTGGTGCGAAGCGGGACGGGTGAGCCGAACGGTTCCGTCGGCAGGTGCAGGACGTATCGCCCGGTGTGATAGTTGAACGGCTTGCCCGGTGCCAACGCCTCCTCGCCGATGAACACGCCGTCCGGTCCCGAGACGGAGACCTGACAATCTCCGATCGGGATCCCGCCGCCGGAGTTGATCGGATCGACGGGATCGAAGCGCTGCTCGTCGCTCACGCTCACGGCACCGGTGAGCGTGCGCTCGACGAGCACCTGCTGGAAGGGCGCGCCGGGGTCGAGCACGGCGTGCACGACGACCTGCGGCGCCTGCACGGCGACGACCTTCTCGTCGAACTGACAGGCCGCGACGACGAACGTCGCGAGCATGGTGAGCATCGGAAGGAAGCGCCGCATCAGAATCCGATCGTGAGCCCGAGGGTCGGAAGGATCGGGAACTGCGACGACGCCTCGCGCGTCGGGGGATTGCTCGCGTAGTCGAAGGTGTAGATGAACACGTTGTGCGCGTTGTACGCGTTCACGACGCTCAGGTACGGCACGATCTGCATGCCGCGCCACGTGCCGGTGCGCGAGACGCTGAGGTCGAGCCGCTGAAAGAGGGGATACCGGCTGCCGTTGTGCGCGCCGCCCAGCGGCTCGCGCTCGTCGGCAAAACCACCGGAGCCGTACTGGTGAGAGCTCGGGTCGTAGACGCGGCGGATCACCTGGCCGACGATATCGGAGTACGGCGTGCCGCTCGCGAGGCCGAGGCGCGCACCGAAGGTGTACTTCCGGCCGGCGTGCCACGTCCCGACAAGGTTCGCGTTGTGCCGCCGATCGTGGCCGGGCCAGTAGCCGATGGTGTCGCGATTGCGCAGGCTCACGCCGTACGTGTACGACAGCCAGCCGCTGAACGGGCCGACGTCGAGCTGGCGCAGCACGAGATCGACGCCGTACGACGAGCCCTCCGCATCGAGGAACTCGTCGCCGCGCACCGCGGGATCGTCGGCGGTGTTCTGCTCGAGGAGGTGCTCGTAGCGCTTGTACCAGCCCTCGACGCGCAGGAAGCGCGACATCCCCATCCATCGCTCGACGCCGAGCACGAGGTGCTTCGCGCTCGACACCTCGACGTACGGATCGCTCGCGACCCAGAAGTCGAAGATGCGAACGGGGATGTCCTCGCGATTGAGCGAGTGCAGCCACTGATGGTACTGCCCGGCCGCGACGCTGATCGCGAGATCGGGGGTGACGAAGTACTTCGCCGAGGCGCGCGGGGACAGTCCGGTCCACGAGCGGCTGTCGAGATGCTCGGCGCGCAGCCCCGCCTCGACGAGCAGCCGATGCGTCGGATGCCACGTCTCCTGGTAGAAGGCCGCTTCGGCATCGGCGTTCTGCAGGAGGGAGAAGAGCTGCGTGCTCGTCGCCGCGGACCCGCCGTCGTACGCGACATGGTAGCGCGAGAGCTCGTAGCCGAGTCGCCGCTCGTGGCCCCCGCGATGCCAGTGCACCGTGCCGGCGAGCTGCGTCTCCGTCACGCCATTCGAGAGGGTGAGCGCACCCGAGCCGAGGTCGAGCCCCGTGTAGAAGCGCGTGACCGACGCGCGCTGCTCGGCGCCGACGCTGTCCGCCGCGCCGAGCAGCGGGAGTCGCGCGTGGTCGCGCCAGACGTCGCGCAGGCTGAGGCCGACGACGGTGTTCGCCCAATTGAAGGCGAAGTCGCCACCGCCGGCGCGCGACGAATCGCCGAACTGGGTGAAGTCGCCGAGCAGGACGTCGGAGCCGGCGTACGCGGTGAGCGCGAGCCGCGCGTTGCCGTGGCCGATCGCGCGCTCGGCGTGGAGCTGCGCGTCGGAGAAGTGATACGGAAAGCTCCGATCGGAGAACGCCGACACGAGCTTGTCGGCGTAGGTGCGCCGGCCGGACAGTGTCCAGAAGCCGCGGCCGTCCTGGCGCGCGCTGCCGATCGTCAGGCTGGAGGCGATCACCGAGAGGGCGGCGGTGCCGTGCACACCGGGCCGCGTCGGCTCGGCGGAGCGGACGTCGAGCACGCTGGAGAGGCGGCCGCCGTGCGACGCGTCGAATCCGCCGGTGAGCAGCTCGATCTCGCCGACCGTCTCGTCGAGAAAGGTGCTGAACAAGCCGCCGAGGTGGAACGGATTGTAGATCGGGTAGCCGTCGAGGAGGATCAGGTTCTGGTCCGACTCGCCGCCGCGCACGTTGTAGCCGGAGGAGAAGTCGTTGCGCGCGTTCACGCCGGGGAGGAGCTGGACGGTGCGCAGCACGTCCGGCTCGCCGACCGAGGGCACGGTCCTCACCGCGCTCGGCGTGAGGGACACCGTGCCGACGTCGGGCTGGAGCTCGAACCGGTCGCGCTCCGGCGCGCGGGCCCGGGCGCGGACGGCGCCGAGGGTGACCGGCGCGGCGACGACGCGGAGCGTGACGGTGGTCGTCTCGCCGGCGCGGACGGCGACGCGCAGCTCCCGCTCGCGGTAGCCGAGAGCGCGCGTGCGCAGCAGGTGCTCGCCCGCGCCGAGATCGCCGAGGAGGAAGCGGCCGCGATCGTCGGTGAGCGCTCCGCGCGTCGTGCCGACGACCAGCACCGTGATGCCGGCGCGGGACTCCCCGGTGACGCTGTCGACGACGACGCCTGCGACCGCGCCGCGCGCCGGTTGCTGCGCCCGAAGCGGCGCCGCAAGGCCGACGGTGCAGGCGGCGACGAGCACGGCGTCGGCGAGGCAGGCGATGCGGCGCAACGGGTGCAGCGGCGCGTGTGAGGGAGCGCGACGATACATTTCGCAGGGTCGGAAGCCACGCGGCCGAACCGCGTCGGTCAACCTACTCGCCGGACCGGGCGCCATCCACGCGCCGCCACCCTCCACGATGGCAGAACCCGCCTCGATCGGCCTCGCGCTCGCCTTCAGCGCTGGCCTGCTCAGCTTTCTCTCGCCCTGCGTGCTCCCGCTGATCCCGAGCTATCTCACCTTCGTCACCGGGGTGGGGCTCGACGACCTCGGGAGCGCGCGCCGCTCGGCGCTCGTGCACGCGCTGCTGTTCGTGCTCGGGTTCACGCTGATCTTCGTTGCGCTGGGCGCGTCGGCGACGGTGCTCGGGCGGCTGCTCGTCGCGTATCGGCAGTGGATCACGCGGCTCGGCGGGGCGCTCGTGATCCTCTTCGGGCTGTATCTGCTCGGCGTGGTGCGCGTGTCGGCGTTCGAGCGGGAGCGACGCGTGCACCTCGCGAACAAGCCGGTGGGATATCTCGGCACCGCGCTCGTCGGCGTCGCCTTCGGCGCGGGGTGGACGCCCTGTCTCGGCCCGATCCTCGGCGCGATCCTCACGTACACCGCGGCGACGGCGGATCTGTCGCGCGGACTGCCGCTGCTGCTCGCCTACTCGCTCGGGCTGGCGCTCCCCTTCCTGGTGGCGGCGGTGGCGGTGGAGCGCTTCCTCACGACCGTCGCGCGGCTGCGGCCCTATCTCGCGCGGGTGTCGCAGGTGAGCGGCGCGCTGCTGGTGGTGGTCGGCGTGATGATGATGTTCGACTACTTCACGGCGATCGGCGTGTATCTGCAGGCGGTGACGCCGGAGGCGTTGAAGAGCCGGTTGTGAGGGAATGAGGGAATGAGGAACGGCGCGTTGGTTGGGGTCAGACACCGCAGGTGTCTGACCCCTTGGCGTGATCCGGTCAGCCCAGCGGCGAGCGGACGGCGGCGCGCGGACAGCCGTCAGCAGGAGGCGTTGGACTGATACATCGGTGCCTGGCACCGCGCGGTGTCATGCCGAGAAGCCAAGCGAGTCGAGTGAGTTGTACCACCCCTTCCTGTAGGTTTAGCCGAGCGCTACCGTAGCGCCGGCCGTGCGGCGACGTGGCCGCCGAACTCGCGTGGTCGTCCTCGACCACAAGACCCGCCCTACGGTATCCATGACTCGCCATCACAGGCTTCGACATTCTGCACGGGCGGTGGCGCTCGTGCTATGCTGGCCGGCGCATCTCCTCGCACAGACCGAGGCGGGCGTCGCGCGCGACGCGAAGTCCGGTGCGCCGCTCGAGTGCCTGCACGTCGTCCTCGTCGATTCGACGAATCGGGCGGTGGCGCAGACGGTCACCGATACGGCGGGGCAGTTCTCGATCGAAGCGCCTCACCCGGGCGCCTACCGGGTGCGGTTCGAGCTGTACGGGTGGGAGCCGCTCGGCGGTCCGCTCGACACGCTCGCCGATGGGGACTTCAAGCAGCGGCGATACCCGCTCGACTTCGCGAACGTCCTGATGCCCAAGGGCCTTCCCACGCGAACGATCCTCGATACGGCGGAGAGCGTGCACGCGCAGCACGATCGCGAGGAGGACGAGGCGTACACGCGTCTCGACCGCGAGCTACGCGGCCGAGAGGACCCCGCCGTCTGGAGAAGCCGGATGTTGAACGTCGCCTTCCCTGTCGACTATCCAGCCGAGTTGAAGGAGCGCGGGTTCCAGGGCGCCGTCGTCGCGCAGTTCATCGTCGATGCGTATGGACGATTGCGGACGGAGACGTGGCAGCCGATCCGTGCCGCGCACGGGGACTTCGAGAAGGCCGTCCGGTCCAAGCTGGTCGACATGCGATGGAGCCCGGCACTCCTGGAGGGCAGACCCGTCTGCGAGCTGACGCGCAGCGTGGTCGTGTTCACGCTCGACTACATGAATCGTGGCTACGTGAAGTGGAAGACGCGGTTGGTGTTCTGAGCGCTCTGGTACGCCTAGTCCGACGCGGGCGCGTCCTCTGACACCGCCAACCACTCCTTGGACTTCCGAAGCAGCTCTCCGACCGGCACCGGCTTCAGCATCACGGCGCGACATCCCGCGGCGAGACAGCGGTCCGTGATCTCCTGCTCGTCGCGCCCGGTGAGCGCGACGGTGACGCGCGGGAGTGCATGGCGGCTCGTGAGCTCGGCGAGCACCGCGAGCCCGTCGCCGTCGGAGAGGCCGAGGTCGAGCAGGAGGAGATCCACTTCATCCGCGGCGGCGGCGGCGACGGTGTCGACGATGGAGCCGGTCGTCGTCACGCGATGGCCCGTCTCCTCGAACAGCAGCCGCATCGCGTCGGCGACGAGCGCGTTGTCCTCCGCCACCAGCACGTGGGGAAGTGACGGCACGTCGCTCAGGGCAGGGCGTACGGGATCGTGAAGTAGAACCGCGACCCTTCACCGAGCTCGCTCTCCAGCCAGATGCGGCCGCCGTGCAGCTCGACGAGCTTGCGCGCGATCGTGAGTCCGAGTCCGGTGCCATGGTGCTGGCGCGACGCACTCGAGTCGACCTGGGCGAACTCGCGGAAGACGAGGTCGTGATGCTCGGAGCTGATGCCGATGCCCGTGTCGCCGACCTCGACGACGAGCTCGTCCCGCCCGTCGCGGTTGATGCCGAAGGCGCGCACCCACACGCGGCCGCCCTGCGGGGTGAAGTCGATGGCGTTGCCGAGCAGGTTGCCGACGATGTGGAACACCTTCTCGCGGTCGGCGTGGAGGGGCGCGATGTCGCGCTGCACGTCGGTGGCGAGGGTGAGCCCCTTCTTGCTCACGAGCGACTCGTTCAGCGCGCTGAGCTGCGCGAGCACCTCGGCGAACTCGAAGGTCGTGCGCGTGATGGTGAGCTGGTTCGCCGCGCCGCGCGCATAGGTGAGGATCTCTCCCACCTGCTCGAGGAGCTGCCGCCCGCCACTGATGATCCCGGAGATGCTGTCGAGCTGCCGGTCGCTCAGCGGGCCGAGGATGCCATCGCGCAGGATCTCCGCGTGCGTGATCACGGCGGTGAGGGGCGTGCGAAGATCGTGCGAGATGTTCGCGAGGAACTGCGTCTTCAGGGCATCGCGCGCCTCGAGATCGGCGATGTGCTGAAGGGCCTGTTTGAGCTGAGCCTCGAGCGCGATCACGCGACCATCGGTAGTGGATGGCTGCGTGAGGCTTTGAGGCACGGACGCGTCCGCGCGATTCATGGACAGAAGTTTACCGGGCGGCGTCCCCACTTCCAGTGCCAATAGGTACCACTTCGGCGACCGCCTCCGGCGCGCCCTCCTCCTCGATGGATTCCTCGAGCTGCTGGCGCTGGAGCAGCACAGCGTAGCGTCCGCCAGCCGAGATGAGGGCCGCGTGATTCCCGCGCTCGACGACGCGTCCCTCGTCGAGCACGATGACCTGATTCGCGTCGCGCACCGCGCTCACGCGATGCGAGGCGATCACCGCCGTGCGTCCCGCGAGCGCGCCGCGCAGGCCGCGCAGGATCTCCGCTTCGGTGTGGGTGTCCACCGCCGAGAGGGCGTCGTCGAGCAGCACGATGTGCGGCCGGCGCGCGAGGGCACGCGCCAGCGCGAGCCGCTGCTTCTGCCCCCCGGAGAGGTTGATACCGCGCTCGCCGAGCACGGTCCCGTACCCGTGCGGAAACTCGCGCACCGTCTCGTCGAGCTGCGCGACCTCCGCGGCCCAACGATAGTCCTCCGCCTCACGCTCGCCGCCGGCGCGCGATTCCTCGCGGGCGCGCTCGTCGACGCTCTCGTGCTCGACGAGGGGATGCGTCGCGTCGCCGTACGCCAGGTTGGCGGCGATGGTATCGCTGAACAGGAAGCTCTCCTGCGGCACGTAGCCGATCTCGGCGCGCAGCTCGTCGAGCGCGAGCTGCGTGATCGGGACGCCGTCGAGGAGGATCTCTCCCTCCTGCGGATCGGCGAGGCGCGGGATGAGATCGATCAACGCGCTCTTGCCGCTCCCCGTCGCGCCGACGACGGCGAGCGTGTCTCCCGCCGGCACCGTGAACGACACGTGGCGCAGCACCCAGCGCGGCTCGCGTCCCTCGGGCGTGGGGAAGTGGAAGCCGACGTCACGGAACTCGAGCGAGCGGCCCGCCGTGGCCGGAGGAAGGTGCACGGGCGTGGCGGGCGAATGTATCTCCGCCCTGGCGTCGAGCACGTCGAGCAGGCGCGTCATCGATGCCGCGCCGCGCTGGAAGAGATTGACGACCCAGCCGAGCGCGATCAGCGGCCAGGTGAGCATGCCGAGGTACAGGCCGAAGGCGACGAAGGCGCCGACGGTGATCGTGCCGCGCACGACGAGACTGCCGCCCAGTCCGAGCACGATCACGCCACTCAGTCCGGCGAGTAGCCCGAACATCGGGTTCATGATCCCGTAGAGCCGCGCGAGGCGCATGTTCTTCGCGAGGTAGCGCTCGTTCAGCGTGGAGAAGCGTCCGATCTCGGCGCGCTCCTGCCGATACGCGCGCACGACGCGCACGCCCGCGAAATTCTCCTGGGCGAGGGTGGTGAGCGCGCTGAACTCCTCCTGCACCGCCTCGAAGCGGCGATGGATCGCGCCCCCCAGCTTGATCGTGAAGGCGGGGAGGAGCACCATCGGCAGGAGTGCGAGCAGCGTGAGGCGCACGTCGATCTTCAGCATGAACGCGAGAGCGAACGCGCCACCGAAGATCGTGTTCGTGAGGTACATGATCGCCGGGCCGGCGGCCATGCGCACCGCGCTCAGGTCGTTGGTGAGCCTCGCCATGAGGTCGCCGGTGCGCATGCGGCCGAAGTAGGCACCCTCGAGCGTCTCGAGGTGTACGAAGAGTGCCTGACGGAGGTCGTACTCGATGTATCGGCTCAGCCCGTTGAGCAGCTCGCGCATCCAGTAGCGCATGCCGCCACCGACGAGGGCGAGTGCCACGATGCCACCTCCGATCGTCCAGATGCGGGACGTGGGGGTGCCGGCTCGCAGGTCGTCGATGCCGGCGCGAAGCAGCCAGGGAACGACGGCACCGATGGCCGAAGAGATGACGATGAGGACGAGCCCACCGACGAGCAGCCTCGGGTACGGACGGTAGTACGGGACGAGGCGTCGCAAGGCGGACGCGGCCGGCATTTTGCCAGTCACCTGTCTGTGATCTACCCTACTGAAGCAAGTTGTTGTATTTCACGAACTTCGAAGCACTGACCCGAACCGCTGCAATACCGCTCACGGAGGTATCTGGATGACGAAGTATATCCGCCTCGCCGGCGCACCGTTCGCCCTCGCCGCCGCGCTATCACTGAGCGCGTGCACGGTGTCGGACAGCAAGAGCGACACGTCGCTCGCGCGAGACACCGCACTGAGCCGCGATCTGCAGATGGCAGGCCGCGACACGACGGTGCAGCCCCAGCTGAAGGACGTTCCCGCGACCCCGGCGGCCGAGCCGGCGCCGGCGCCCGCCCCGACGCGCACGACGCCGAGAGAGCCCGCGCGCACGGCGACGCGGCCGAAGCCGGCGCCCACGCCGGCCAAGCCGTCCGCGCCCGAGGTGACCGCCTCGGGGAACACCGTCACGCGCAACACCGGCGCGGCCGCGTCGAACGCGGGCGGCGGCGCGGTGGGCACGATCCCGTCGGGCACCTCGCTCGCGCTCAAGTCGAACGCGCGCGTCTGCACGAACACCTACACGGTCGGGCAGACGTTCACGGCCAGCCTGGCGAACGCGGTGTCGGGCTCCAATGGCGCGACGATCCCCGCCGGTGCGGACGTCACGCTCGAGGTGACGACCCTCAAGCGCAGCGAGAACGTGAACGACAAGATCGTCATGGAGTTCGCCGTGAAGTCGGTGTCGTTCGGCGGCAAGACGTATCCCGTCTCGGGCACGGTCGCGAGCGCGGACGTCGAGCGCGTGCGCAACCAGCCGAAGAGCAAGGACGCGCAGAAGGTGGCGACGGGCGCCGTGGTCGGCGCGATCGCCGGCCAGATCTTCGGCAAGAGCACGAAGTCGACGATCATCGGCGCGGCGGCGGGTGCGGCGGCCGGTGGCGCCGTGGCCGGCGCGACGTCGAATTACGAAGGTTGCGTCCCGGAGGGCGGCGCCATCGCCGTCGACCTCTCGGCGCCGCTGCAGGTGCGCGTTACGTCCTGAACACAGCGGTCAGGAGCGAACGACGGGGGGCGCCGGGTGTAGCACCGGCGCCCCCTGTTGCGTCCCGACAGTCGGGGCCAACACTTTGGCAGGTCCGGGTGCATCTCGTGGTGACGGTCCGACGTCGCCCCACCCGGCCCGTTTCCATTGCACATGGAGCTTTCGCAGATGCGCCGCCAGTTCCGGAGTGTCGCCACCATCGCCACGTTCGCGTTCGTCGCGCTGCCGTCCGTCGCCCGGGCCCAGTTCGTCCATCACGACAACGACCCGTTCGGCGGGAAGCCGGCGCCGGTCGCGCCGCCGAGCGTCGCCCAGGTCGCCCTCGCCGACAACGAGATCGCGCTCGACGACAGCCAGAAGGCGCAGCTCAAGCGCATCCAGGCGCACCTCGACTCGGCCAACGCGCCATTCCTGCAGAGGCTCGAGGCGGCGCGTCCGACCTGGCGTCCCGCGGGGGGGCTGGGCGACCTGAGTCAGGAGCAGCGCGACCAGCTCGTCGCATATCGGCACGCCCAGGAGGCGATCGTCGACTCCGTCGCGCCCAACGTGACGAAGGCGAACGAGCAGGCGCGCGCGGTGCTGCATCCCGAGCAGCTCGAGCGGGCGGCGAAGCTGGAGAAGGACGCACGCAAGCGCGCCGAGGAGCTGGCGAAGAAGGAGTTCGAGGTGAAGCAGGAGATGGTGCCACGCGGCCAGGGTCGCCGCGGCGAGATCCGGGATGGGGCAGGCCGCTCGCCACTGGAGTAGGAGCGCGGCGCGTCCGACGGTCTCGCTCTCGGTGAGCGCGAACGTTCCGGTCGAGCCAGCGGCGTCGCCCGAACGTCTCGCGGCGGCCGAGCGGGATGGTGCGCTCGTGCGTCGAGCGCGGGCGGGCGATCAGTCCGCGTTCGACGTGCTGGTGCGGACGTACATGGAGCAGGCGTTCCGCGTCGCGTATCGCGTCGTGGGGCATCGCGAGGACGCCGAGGATCTCGTCCAGGAGTCGTTCCTGGCGGCGTATCAGTACCTCGACTCGTTCGAGATCGGGCGGCCGTTCGGTCCGTGGCTGATCCGCATCGTGCTGAATCGCGGCTCCAACCTGCGGCGCTCGCGCGCGCGGCGCAGCATGGAGCCGGAGACGGACGGCGTGAGCGAGGCGCCGTCCGCGCTCGACGAGACGGAGCGGAGCGACACGGGGAAGATCCTGCAGCAGGCGCTCGCGACGCTCTCGGACCGGCAGCGGCTGATCGTGACGATGTTCGACGTGGACGGACTCACGAGCAGCGAGATCGGGGAGATGCTGGAGCTCGCGCCGGGGACGGTGCGGTGGCACCTGCACGAAGCACGGCGACATCTGCGCGGCGTGCTCGCGCGTTTCTTTGGGGGCGACGATGGCCGAATCGAGGGATAGCGAGAGCTTCAACCCGTTCGCGGCGGTGGACCCGCCGCGCGACGAGGCGCTCGGCGCGTTGCTGCGGCGGGTGGAGGGCGAGGTGCCGGTCCGCGCGGTGGACTGGGACGCACTCGCCGCGCGCATCGCACGCTCGCTGCCCGGCCGCGCGACTCTCACCTGGTGGAGCTACGCCGAACACTGGTCGCAGCGCCTGCTGCCGCTGGCATTCGCGGCCAGCCTGATCGGCGTCGTGGCGCTCTGGCAGGCGGACGAGCTGTCGGGCGTCGTGGGCGCATCGGCGGTGACGGACGTCGTGGCGGACGTGGTACAGGGTGCGCCGGTCGAGGACGCCGCGCGCAGCTTCGCCCGGACCGTCACGGCGGACGTCACCATGCTCGCGGCGGAGGACTGATGCCCCCTCGGCTGCGAGCGGGGTTGGTGATCGCGGCCGTCGTCGTGGCGAGCGCGATTGCCGGTGCTGCCGTGGATCGCAACGTCGTGATGCGCAACGTCAGGCGAGGTGGCGGTGGCGGCGGTTGGGGCCCCGGTCGTGGCGGTCCGCCGCCGGAGATGGAAGCCCGGCGCCGCACCGAGATGCTGGACCGGCTGACGAAGGAGCTCTCGCTCACGCCCGCGCAGCGGGCCGGCCTCGACTCCGTGTTCCAGCGCACCGACTCCTCCCTGCGCGCCATCCGCCGCGAGATGCAGCCGCGGCTGAAGCAGGTGTTCGAGACGTCGCGCGCGGAGATGAATGCGCGCCTCGACTCGGCGCAGCGGGTGAAGCTGGCGTCGATGCGGTTCGGCGGGCCGCGGGGATGGGAAGGGGGGCGTGGGGGACCGCCGAGACCGTAGCGGGGATGAGGGGATGAGGGGATGAGGAACGGCCTCGGGATGCAGGAGCTTCCCGAGGCCGCGTTGTCATCCCGAGCGAAGTCGAGGGATCTGCACCTGCCGAGGCCTTTCAACCACGGAACGCGGATCTGGAACGGCGATGTCGCGGAATGGGCCGGATCCTGAACCTGTCGTTGCTGCCG
>Ga0070683_100003057_pt1 | contig 13456 bp, 16 predicted proteins | sample KBSC713LmetaG_FD_64662 | JGI IMG/M metagenome (GOLD analysis project Ga0070683, IMG submission 64662) | Corn rhizosphere microbial communities from Kellogg Biological Station, Michigan, USA - KBS C7.1-3L metaG | ecosystem: Host-associated > Plants > Roots > Rhizosphere ...
TCATCGAGCACGTAGACAACACCAAACAAATTCGAGCGTACTTGGGTCGCGAGCCTGAGCCGCTGAAGTTCGCCCGGCGACAACGTCGGCGTCGTGCGTTCCAGCGACAAATAGCCGAGCCCGAGATCAAGCATGATGTGGATTCGCTCGCTGAGATCCTGAGCGATCCGCTGCGCGACCACGGCCTTTTCCGGATGCTCGATCGCCATCTTCTTCAGACTGGGAGCGGTTCCCGCCACTGTTGGCCGCAGGAGGTTTTCCAGACGGTTCAGCGGCAAAGCCGACATTTCCGCGATATCCAGTCCGGCAAATGTAACCGATAGCGACTCGCGGCGAAGCCGTTTACCGTGGCAAAGCGGGCAATCGCTGGCGACCATGTATTGCGATACCCGCTTTCGCATCAGCTCGCTTTGCGAGTTGGCAAAGGTGTGCAGGACGTAGCGCTTGGCACCCGTGAATGTGCCTTGATAGCTCGGCTCTTCCTTGCGCTTCAAGGCGCGGCGCGCTTCCGCTGGATCGAGCCCTGCGTATACCGGAACGGTGGGCTGCTCATCAGTGAACAGAATCCAATCGCGATCTTTTTTCGGGAGATCGCGCCACGGACGATCGACGTCGTAGCCGAGCGTCACTAGAATGTCTCGGAGATTTTGGCCTTGCCATGCCGTGGGCCAGGCGGCAACCGCCCGCTCCCGAATCGTCAACGAATCGTCCGGGACCATCGAACGTTCGGTGACCTCATAAGCTCGACCCAAACCGTGACATTGTGGACACGCGCCCTCAGGTGTGTTCGCCGAAAACGATTCCGCCTCCAGATGCGGCTGGTTGGCTGGATACGTCCCGGTGCGCGAATACAGCATACGCAGGAGATTGGACAGGGTCGAGACGCTTCCGACGGACGACCGAGTAGTGGGCGAACCGCGCTGCTGTTGGAGGGCGACCGCCGGCGGAAGCCCGTCGATGGCGTCTACCTCCGGCACGCCCATCTGGTCGAAAAGACGTCGCGCATAAGGTGCAACCGATTCCAGGTAACGCCGCTGCGCCTCCGCATACAGCGTGCCGAATGCGAGCGAGGACTTGCCGGATCCCGAGACGCCCGTGAAAACCACCAGGGCGTCCCGCGGGATTTCGACGTTTATGTTCTTAAGATTGTGCTCACGTGCGCCGCGGACGCTGACGAATCCGGAGATCCGGGTGGTGCCGTCTTTCTGTGGGGCGTGGGGTAAACCGGTTTTTCTCATGGGAATCCCCCACTTGCACTAATGTATCGCTACTTCTTTGATTCGCTGATAGCCGGTTCGTTACTAATTGGCTTTGGCGGCGTACCGTTAGTCAAGTGCGGTATTGTACTTGCTCAGAGCACCCTGGTTTGGGGCTATTACACGGAAGCGATGTAGTGTGAGCAAAGACGAAGCAGCAGAAAAGCTTTCTATCGAGGGCCGCGAGGTCCGCGTAACGCATCCGGACAAACCGTACTTCTCGAAGCAAGTAAAGCTCTCCAAGCTCGACATCGTGCGCTACTATCTGGCGGTCGCGCCCGGTGCTTTAGCCGGGATTCAGGACCGACCTCTGGTTCTAAAGCGGTTCGTGAACGGCGCCGATGGGGAAGCGTTTTACCAGAAGCGCGCTCCCACGGAGCGCCCCGAGTGGCTGCGAACCGTTGTCCTGTCCTTTCCCTCGGGCCGCACGGCCGAGGAGATCGTGGTCGACGATGCCGCCGGGCTCGCATGGATCGTCAATCTGGGCTGTATCGAACTACATCCCCATCCCGTGCGTTCCGCCGATCTGGATCATCCCGACGAGTTGCGAATCGATCTTGATCCCGGTCCCGGAGTGGGTTGGGATGACGTTCGCACCGTAGCTCTCGAAGTAAAGGCTTTCCTCGACGAAATGGGTCTTCGCGGCTGGCCGAAAACCAGCGGATCCCGTGGAATCCACGTAAACGTGCGGATCGAGCCACGATGGACGTTCACGGAGGTACGGCGGGCGGCACTCGCTCTGTCCCGCGCCATTGAACGTCGGGCGCCCAAACTGGCCACTTCGAAATGGTGGAAAGAAGAGCGCCACGGCGTTTTTCTCGATTACAACCAGAACGCGAAAGATCGCACTACTTGCTCGGCTTACTCTGTGCGCCCGCTGCCGGATGCGCGCGTTTCGACACCACTCGACTGGAAGGAGGTGCCCGAGTGCAACCCTGCCGATTTCACCGTGTTGACGGTTCCGCAGCGATTCGCGGATGTCGGCGACCCGCACGCGGCGATGGACGCATCCCCAGGTTCCCTGGAACGATTGCTCGATCTGGCGGCCAAGGACGAAGCGGATGGCCTCGGGGACGCGCCCTGGCCGCCGCATTTCCGAAAAATGGAAGGGGAGGGGGCTCGTGTAGCCCCGTCGCGCGCTAAGTCGGTTGCTAAAAAGACCACGGCGAAAGCACCTAAAGCTGCATCCACCCGAACGAAGATGCCGTTGATTGTCGTGGCAAATTCTCCCAAGCGGGAGGAAGCGCTGGCTGGCCTGGAGCGCTGGAAACACAGGCACGCCAACGTTGCCGAGCTACTCGCCGAAGACGATGTCTTAGTGGACTCGATGCGGGGCCGTTCCTCCACGTGGACGCGGATCCGAGTGAATTTGCGCAAAGTGCCAACGGATCTCCGGCCGGCGCAAGAGACTCCCGACCCTGACGACGACCCGACGCGGGAGTGGCGCGAGCGGCGCACGAAAAAAGCCTAGTTCGCGCTGCGATTCTTAGAGTTCCGCTGCGAAGATCTCCATTAGTTCTTGCGGCGGGACCACCTCGAGTTGAGCATAAGTACAGTCGCGCGGATTCTTGTCGGTGCGCCACCTTCGAAACTGGGACATATGGCGAAACCGTTTGCCCTGCATGTGCTCGTAGGCGACCTCAATCACCAGCTCTGGCCGTAGCGGCTCCCACGATAAGTCCTTGCCTTGGCTCCAGCGGCTTTGCCCGCCTGGAATCCGCTGTCCCGATTTGCCCCCTGTCGATTCATGCTCCGCCCAGCTTTTCCAGGGATGATGCAGCAGTGCATTCTTGCGATAGGGGGCGAGGTATTGGACCAGCTCTAGGCGCTTCGCCTCGGTAAAGCTTGCACACACCCCCACATGCTGCAGTGCACCCTCATCATCAAACAGCCCGAGCAGCAGGGAGCCGACCATCGTCCCCTGGCCTTTCTTATGCCACCGGAACCCGGCGACCACACAATCGCAATCGCGCTCATGCTTGACCTTTAGCATCACCCGCTTGTCAGGCTCGTACGTTCCCGACCTCGACTTCGCCATGACTCCGTCGAGCCCCGCGCCTTCAAACCGATGGAACCAGTCCGATGCGAGACTCCGATCGTCCGTAGCCGGCGTGATATGGACGGGCGGTTTTGCGCGTGACAAAAGAGTCTCGAGCCTCTTGCGCCGGCTTTGAAACGGTTCGCTCTGCAAATCACGATCGCCCACGCTAAGTAGATCAAAGAACACAATCGACGCGGGTGTTTCGCGCGCCAGAAGCTTCACTCTCGACGCCGCCGGATGAAGCCGCAACTGGAGCGCCTCGAAGTCCAGACCGTGCTTCGTCGCAATGACGATTTCGCCATCTAAAATGCATCGGTCAGGCAATTGCGCCTGCAACGTTTTGACGACTTCAGGAAAGTAGCGATTTAGCGGTTTGCCGTCGCGGCTTTGAATCAGAATCTCATCGCCATCGCGAAACACAAGCGAACGGAATCCATCCCATTTCGGCTCAAATATCCATGTGCTGCCTTCCGGCAGTTCATCCACTCGCTTCGCGAGCATCGGCAGAATAGGCGGCTCTAAGGGTAGCTGCACGTCTTCATGCTATACCCGCGGATCAGGATTAGCGTTTTCTTTTTTTAGTGTGATCCTGGCAGGTCAATTGCAAAGTCGGTTGTAGTTGTGGGAGTCATGCGTGGGCTTTCGAGGTATGGAGGCTCTTCGATGACCTTGAGTAAGGCCGCAGTAATCACTTTTTTCGTGCTGAGCTGTTCTAGCTCTGTGTTCGCCCAATGGTCCACTTCGGCCGTGCCATTTACCACGGCAATTAACATGGAAAAGACGGGCGGCGTCTTCGCGGATTCCTCTACGGATGTCGACATGGATGGCCCCCACAGTGAGTTTGAACGGGTTGAGCGGAGATTGGCTTTATCTGCTCTGCGGCCCGTCGACTCTAGTGTTAGATTTGCTCCCGGAGTCGTTTCGGCGGCGGAGCTGCGCCATCCGATCTCGCGAGAGGGAGCAAATCTGCTTAAGCAGGCTCAAAAATATGCCTCGAAGGGCCAGCATAAGGAAGCGATCGAAATCCTGAAGAAGGCTGTTCAGGACAATTCCGCGGCGGCCTACGCTCACAGTTTTCTAGGAGCCGAGTACTTGAAAATCTCCGATCCTGACGCCGCTATTGTTCACCTTGATGAGGCGATAAAGTTACAGCCTTCGCACGCCGACAACTACTCGAATCTTGGCTACGCGTTATGCCTCACGGGGGACCGGGCGGCCGGCGAACGTAGCATTCGGGAGGCACTCGAGAAGGACCGGTATTTTTCGCGTGCGCATTTTCTGCTGGGAGTGATCCTTCTTGATAAGGCGACTCCGGAAGCGCCGGATCATTTACTGATGGTCGAGAATGAGATTCCGCTCGCCCATCTTGCTTTGGCCGTATATCATGCGCGTCGGGGGGAAACAGCGTCGGCTCGGCAGGAATTGAAGGCTTATCTTGACTCGACCCACTCCACTAGCCCGCAGACAGAACTGGAACAAGGGGTTGCGAATATGGCCGTGCAGTCGCGCCCAACGGCCATGTTTGGACTCCCGCCCGCTCACAATTAACCGCTACCTCCGCGCTTGAGCCCACTACAAGGGGTGCAACCTTAACAGCCCCGAATGCATCTAAATCAGTAACGGAAGTGTACAGCCTGAGTTCGCCTTGTAAGTCTTCGAATTGGTCCCGCCAGCGCAAGCGAAAGCTTCGATCTCGGTAACTCGCAGAAACCACAAGCCAAAAGCTCCAAGTAATTGGGAATATAGCGTTCACAGGGCAGTCAGGGGAGGGAACATGGAATTTCAAGAGCACAACTTAGCAGAGGCGGATGCATTCAACATCGTCTTGGACGAGGCAGCAGTCTCGCAAGGGTTGCTGGACGTCGATGTGGATGGCGGCGGGCAGATCGAATCGGCACCCGAGGAATCCGAATACACGGACGATCCGGTTCGCGTCTATCTAAGGGAGATGGGATCTGTGCGGCTGCTCACGCGCCAGGGTGAGGTCGAGTTAGCCCGCAAAATGGAGCGGGGCAAACTACGGGTGAAAAAGATCCTGTCGCGCTCTCCTTTGGTGCAGCAGATGGTGTTGGCCCTCTCCGAGAACCTGCGTGAGGGCGGGATCCAACTGGAAGATCTGATCGAAATCGGCGCTAGCGATAAGACTGGCGATAAAACGGGTGGCGCACGGAAACGTGATGAAGCGATGCAGCGGTTCGCGAAGGTGGCGCAATTGAATCGTGAATTGCGCGCAATGGAGAATAAGCTCACCGCCACGCCACACCGCCAGGTGCATGTGCGTGCAGACTTGTCACGCAAGCTAACCCGGCTAAGCGTCAGGTTCTCGCAGGCGATTCGTGAAGTACCTTTCTCGCCGGCGCAGTGGGCATCCTTCGGGAGCGCGTTCAAGAAAGCTGCCGCGGACTCAACGACCCCTGAAATACGCCGCGGGTTGAACGCCATCCAGCAAGCGGAAATGGAAGCTGTGCAGGCGAAACACGCGCTGGTTGAGGCTAACCTCCGGCTGGTGGTTTCCATCGCCAAGAAGTACGTAAATCGGGGAATGCATCTTCTGGACCTGATTCAGGAAGGCAATATCGGGCTGATGCGCGCTGCCGACAAGTTCAATTACCATCTCGGCTATAAATTCTCGACCTATGCTACCTGGTGGATTCGGCAATCGGTCAGCCGCGCGATTGACGACCAGTCCCGCACGATCCGCATTCCCGTGCACATGAACGAGAGCCTGACGAAGTTCGTGCGAGCCTCCCGTGAACTCGAGAAGGAACTGGGCCGGACGCCGACCAACGAAGAGATCGGCCGCAGGATGGACACCACCGGACAAAAGGTCCAGGAGTTGAGAACGATCTCGCGCGATCCGGTGTCGCTCGATCTGCCCGTAGGCATGGATGGCGAGTCCGTGCTGGGCGATTTAATCGAGGATAAGCGGTTCCGCCCTTCCGCGGATACGATCTTCGAGAACACCGTCCACGAGGAAACCCAGGGCATCCTGCAGTCCCTTGCGCCCAATGAGGAGCGGGTTCTCCGGATGCGCTTCGGGATCGGTTACGATCGCGAACATACACTCAGCGAGATCGCTGAGACGTTCAACCTAAGCCGCGAGCGGATCCGTCAGATGGAAGCGCAAGCACTGCGACGCCTGCGGAACCCTGAACGCGCGGAGCGGCTGCGACCGATCATGAGCATCCACTAGGGCCCGCAGTTACGATTCGGCTCGCAGACTCACAGGAGTTTCGAGCCGGAATCGCAAGGATGTCTCGGCCGGCAGGTGGACCTGCCGTTTGCCGGTTATCGCCGAACCAACGGTCCCGGCTGCCGCGCCTGCACCCGCGCCGATCAGCGCCCCTGTACCGCCGGCAGCGATCGCTCCAATCGCTGCTCCGCCGCCCGATCCTCCGCCGATCCACAGGAGGTGATGTTTCTTGTGTCCCGAGCTGACGCGGGATGAACTGGCGCTCTGGATCTCGTAGGTCGCGCCGTCCAGCGTGAAGGAATCCAATTTCAGCGCCAGCACCGCCCGACCCTTGAATCGTCCGGATGGCCGGGACGTCACGACATGCCCGGCGAAGCTCGTCCCCTTGGGGATCACGACCCTATTTCCGTCCACCAAGGGCTCATCAAGCGCCGCCGTGAACCGGTCGCCGGCGCGATTCCGGCGCGTGTCAAGCGTCTCCAGTAAGCGGACACGGAAACTTGTGCCTTCAGGAATTGTCACCTCCCGGACTGTGCTGGAGGATAGTGCGCCCGCGGCAGGGTTTCCCACGGCTTCAGCAGAACCCGGCGAGACCTTGCTACATCCGGCCAGCGTGAGCAGGCCTGCGCAAATCGCTAGAAGTTGTCTTTTCATGTGACCTCCTGTCAGGGAGTGAGAACCGCTCGCACCACGAATCGTTCCGGTGCGGGACCTATGTACCGGAACGGGTAACACGTAATCAGCGTAAGGGCCGGCGCCTGGGTCGGCTTCATGACATCCACTTCGTCGGGCTCCACGACGCGAGCCGATTGGACGACGTATGCAAGATCTTTGTGAGGTCGGTGGATTCTCACCACGTCTCCGACTCTTATTCCGCGCAGAGAGCGGAAGAAGGTATCGCGATGTGCTGCTACCACCGTGTTTCCGCGATCACCGGGCAGCGCAGAGCCAGGGAGGTGGCCGGCTCCGCGCTCCAGCACATCCGCATCCGCACCTTCGAAGACGACGGTAGATAGACTCAGCCGGGGAATTTCCAGCCGGCCAACGACGTCGCCCGTCGCCGGGGACAAGCTCGGCGGCGATAAATTCGCCGTTTCGGCGCGAGCCAGTTCGCGAGCTCCATCGGCCTGGCTCCATCTGCCTTTTAAGCTCAAACTGGCCCAGTAGCCGATGTTAAGAATGGCCAGGGTCCAAAAGAACCATTGCAGTGCTTTCCACACAAAAATTCCGCCTCGATTCATGCATGTATGGTTCCGCACCCGGTTGAGTTTTTGAACACAAAGGTTTGCCGGGCGCGGCTCTCCCCCCTCGAACGGCTGTGCGGGTATTTTTTACCCGACTTCACGGCTTCTTTACCCCGTGAGAGGTGACCGGTATCTCGCCAGTTGAGAAAATTCGATCAGCGCCATTCTGCTCGAGAATCGTGTTGGCCCGGTCGATCTCCAATTCGTCAAAGCAGTGGACCAAGAGCAAGAGGTCGCCCTCCTTTGCGTGTGTCTCAAATCGCTGGGGAGTTTCCAGTCCTTCGAGCAAACGGTCGACTGTCGACTCGAGCAGAGAAATGTCGGCATTCGAAAAGCCTGCCGAGGTGAGGCGGCTAACCGCCTTTTCCGCCTGTGAACCGGCGCTAAAAACGCCGAATACCGCCGTGCGTTGTCCGGTCATAACAAGAGCTCCTTTGTCGATGTAGTGTGCATGTTTCCATCCATTTCAGTAAGTCTCGCATCATGCAGGATTTGCTTTGGCCGTAGGATCCGGTCGCAGAGTTGGGCAATCCGTTCTCTGTAGTTCGTAAGAATTGCAACCTCAACTGCCAACCAGAAGATATTCGGCCCGTAACCTCTTGCCTTTCCCATAACATTCCAGCTCGGCATCCGACTTGCATGTATCCGAAGTGCGTTCTCAGGAACGCTGACCGAATAGGGAGGAAAAGCATGAAACGTTTTACCGCTTTACAATTGGGCGCGTTGACGGCAGCAGTAATGTGCCTCGCCCCTCAGGCCACCAAGGCCGACGAATATGACAAGAAGACAATCGTAACTTTCGATCAACCCACGGAGGTTCCGGGGATCGTCCTACCGCCTGGCAAGTACGTGATCAAATTGCTCAACTCATCGTCCAATCGGCATATCGCCGAAGTTATGAACGAGAGGATGGACCATCTCTACGCTTTGACATTCACCACTGCGGCGGAACGTCTCTCGCCGATCCGCGAGAGCGAAAACAAAAAGATTCTCACCTTCTATGAAGGCAAGAATGGTCAGCCGCAAGCCATCCGTCAGTGGTTCTGGCCCGGAGACACCATCGGCCAGGAATTCCTGTATCCGAAAAATCAGGCCGCGAAGATAGCCGCCAACACCGGCGAGAAAGTTGCCGAAGGCAACCTTCCGACTCAAGCGGAGAGTGGTGAGAAATTGACGCCTGATAACGCGAATGGCCTGACCTTACAGAGCAGCGATGAGTCACGGACCAACAATGATTCACAGACCAACAATGAGTCCAAGCCCGCCGCGAGACCCTTCACTGCGCAAGCAGCTGAACCGGCGGCGCCCACGGTAATCGCCCAGAACACGCCGCCCCCGGCGCCCCAGACTCAGCCCGCGCCCCCGGCCGACAACTCATCCTCGACCTCGACCTCGACTTCGGCTGCCGTATCGCCGAGTTCGACCGACAAGACTCTTCCGCAGACAGCGAGCAACGTCCCGCTGATCGGCGTGATTGGTCTGATTTCGCTGGCGCTCGCCCTCTTCATGGCGTTCGTGAAGCGCTCGGGTTCCTTGTCGTAAGTAAATTCCTAAGAACACGGGTAGACCCGGTTCGGGTCTACCCACACGTCTATGAACGCCACCGGAATCGAACTGCTATCCAACCCTCAACCTTGCGCGCACATTGTGTATTCCTATACCGATGACGCCCACTTGGCCGACGCCGTCTGCCTGTTCACCAGTTCCGGCCTGCGGAAGGGTGAAGCGGTGGTCCTGGTGCTTTCTGAGCCCCATTACGCTCCCGTCCGTCAGCGGTTGGAAGGTGAGGGATTTGAGCTGACTGCCTTGGAAGAATCCGGACAACTCGTCTGCGCCAATGCCAGAACTCTTCTAGCCAATTTCATGCTCGACGGCATAATCGACGAGCACAAGTTTAAGAGCAAAATCGACCGAATGATCGAGAAAGCGAAACTGGGTTCCGGCTCGCGAAAACACGGGCTGGTGCGCGTGTTTGGCGAAATGGTCGATTTGATCTGGGCGCCGCATCCTCGAGCCACCGAGCGCCTGGAGGAATTGTGGAATGAGATCATCAAGATCCATTCCGTGCCTCTTTTGTGCGCCTACTGTTTAGCGGGAACGCCCAACGTGCTCCCAGAGCCGCTGGTGTCGAGCCATTCCCACACGATTTCGTAAACCCGCCTAAGCCACACAATTCGCAGCGCTCTTCGTTTCGTCCTTCTCCGATATCGCGTCGGAGGCGGCGCGGACACGATTGTGAAGGGTTCGAAGGCTTACGCCAAGTATCTGCGCGGCCCGGGTCTTGTTGTTGTTGGTGTGCTTCAACACCAGATCGATGTAGGCCTGCTCCACTTCGCTCATCTGCACGCCAACCCGGATTCGAAGGGAATCATCGTCGGTGTCCTGGGAAGAGACCTGCGGCCGGGAAAGAACGCCGCTCGACTCGCCTGGCAGGTGCTTGAGCAGAATCGTGCCTTGACCGGCGACGATAACAGCCCGCTCCAGAACGTTACGAAGCTGGCGAACATTGCCAGGCCATGACGAGTTCTGGAACTGTTCCAGCACTTCCGGGTGCAGGCCGGACACATGACAATGGTGCTTCGCGTTCAGATTGGACAAGATCGCGTCGCAAATCGCAGGGATGTCTTCTTTCCTCTCCCGAAGCGGGGGCAGCGTGAGGTGAAAGACGTTCAGGCGGTAGAAGAGATCCTCGCGCAGACGATTTTCTTTAATCGCCTGTTCCGGAGGGCGATTGGTCGCCGCGATGACGCGGACGTTCGCGGGCAGTTCGCTCTTGCCGCCCAGTCGGCGGACTTTCCCGTCTTCCAGCACGCGCAGCAGCTTGGCCTGCGTGCCGATGGGCATGTCCCCAATCTCATCCAGCAGGACAGTCCCGTTGTGTGCCTGCTCAAAGCAGCCGGCGTACCGCTCCACCGCGCCGGTGAATGCGCCCTTCTCGTGGCCGAACAGCTCGCTCTCAATCAACGTCTCCGGCATGGCCGCGCAGTTGATGGCGATAAACGGGTTGCCGGATCGTGGACTCAGACGATGTACCGCGCGTGCAACCAATTCCTTGCCAGTGCCGCTTTCGCCGGTCACCAGAACCGATGCCGAGGTCGGCGCCACCTGGCTGATCAGCGAGTACAGTTGCCGCATGACCGCCGAGCCGCCGACGATATCGCCCAGAATTCCTTGATGGCTCAGCTGGCGATTCAGGATGTCCGTCTCATTGATGAGACGCCTCTGCGCAGCGGCACGCTCGAGCAACGCCCGGAAGATATTCGGCTGAACCGGTTTTTCCAGGAACCAGAATGCTTTGAGATCGTGGACCACCGAGATCCCTTGCTCGATGCCGCCGACGCCTGTAAGGACGATCGTGGGGGTCCGGTCGCCCATGGTTTCCAGGCTCTTTAGGAGTTCGAAGCCATCTACTCGCGGCATCATTAGGTCCGTGACAATAACGTCGGCGGTTTGCGAGGCATGTTGTTCGAGCGCATCTCCGCCATCGCAGGCAGTCGAAACCGCGAACCCCATGGAAGCGGTCATCTGTGCCAACGCGTTTCGTTGGTCGTCGTCGTCATCTACGATTAGCACCCTGACTTGAGGTAGTGGCATTACTGAGGGGATGCATGATTTGCACGAATCGTTTCATTTCGCTTGCATTATCATGCGACCCGCGTATTAATCCGGCGCAGGCCACGCGTGGCCGTGGGTGATTCGGGCGATGGTAAGGTGATTGGTCCCCCGACATATGGAGGTTGTTGATGCGTAGATTCGAGCTTTTCCTGGCAACGGGCCGCTCTCGGCGCCAGAAGAACATCGATCCGCTCAACGACTGCTGAACCCGATTCACCGCATAAGGTGGGGAAACACTCCCCCGGCGGAGCGATCAACAGTTCGTCCGCATTGATCACACCGTGTGAATTTGTCAAAGGAAGGTTTTTCATGAGCATGACCACGCTTGAGGATTTGTTAGTAGAGCAGATCCGCGATCTGTATGACGCCGAGAAGCAACTGGTTCGGGCGCTGCCGAAAATGGCGGAGGCCGCCACTTCGGAGGACCTGCAGGAGGGAATCCGGAGCCATCTGGAGGAAACCAAGAACCAGGTTTCGCGGCTTGAGCGAATATTCGAAGAACTGGAAATACCGGCCAAGGGCAAAGCCTGCAAGGCGATGCGCGGGCTGGTGGAAGAAGGTGCCGAGGCGGCGTCAGACGAGAAGTCCGAGGAGCCCCTGACCGATTTGGCGATCATCGCTTCCGCGCAAAGAGTCGAACACTACGAGATTTCCGCGTATGGAACGGCTCGGGCGATCGCCACGCAATTGGGAAAGGAGAATATTGCCTCGCTTCTTGAAGAAACGGAGGAAGAGGAGAAGGCCGCCGACGTGAAACTCACCGAAATCGCGGAGGACTTGATGGGCCAAATCGGTGAAGGGAAGGACGCGGAGGAAGAAGTAGAAGTGGAGGAAAAACTGCCCCGGAAGACCACGCAGCCGGGAGCCGGCACGCGGCGGGCCGCACGAGGCTAGAGTCCGGTCAACATCGTAAAAACAAAGACTGTAAAAAGGAGATGCTTTTATGAATTGGGATCAGATCGAAGGAAAATGGAAGCAGGCTAAGGGCTCGCTCAAAACGCAATGGGGCAAGCTCACGGACGACGACCTGGACGTTATCGGTGGCCAGCGCGACAAGCTGGTTGGCAAACTCCAGGAACGCTACGGCTACGCAAAGGAAGATGCCCAGAAGCGAGCCGATGAGTGGGTGAAGACCGCCGGCGATAGCTCAGCGGAAGTGCCCCAGACAAGAAGCCGTTAGAAACGGAAAAAGGCCGCAAGTCCTTATGGGACTCGCGGCCTTTTCCGCCTCCGTAAACTCTACGTTCTTTTCATCAATCCCCCGATCAGAGAGACCAGGAAAAGCACCAGGAAGATATAGAACAGGATCTTGGCTACGCCCGCGGCAGCGACGGCGATGCCGGTGAACCCGAAAACTGCCGCCAGAAGGGCGACTATGAAAAACATCACGGCCCAATTGAGCATAACGTCTCCTTATGTTTAGGCGGCGAGCTGTTTCGCCACGTAGTCCTTGCCAAGTTTCCTGGCGCGGGTTTCCAACGCCTTACGAGCTGAGCGGCGGGCCCGCAGAAAGCGGATTCGCACTGCGGTTTCCGTAAGACCGTGTGTGCGCGCCATCTCCTTGGCCGTCACTCCCTTCATCTGCGCTTCCAGCAGCATTCGATCGGGAGGCCGGCATGCGCCCAGAATCCGCGCCACATCAATGGCGGCCAGATCCAAGCTGGCGTTGCCTTGGGAGGATCGCTGCAACTCCTGGTGCAACCGCTCGACACGGATGACGCGTCGGAATTGGTTCAGTGCGATGGAATTAATCCAGGTGAGAATCATCTGCGGATCGCGGAGTTGCGATAGCCGCTCCCAGCCGCGCAACCAGGCGGACTGTGCAATGTCCGGCGCCAATCCAGGCGCGGCGCCGCGAGAGAGCAAGAATCGAATGGTTCGTTCTCGACCGGTCTGATAAATGTCGCCGTATTCTTCGCGTGTCATTACTACTCCTGAGTTGTCCCTAACATGGGCATGAACAGTGCACGCGGGACGCCACAATCGTTGTTGCATACTCAACAACTTACGCTTTGCACCTTTTCCACATGTATGCAGGTTCTGCATGGGTGCGTTGCAAAAAGCAGGCGATGTTGGTATCCGCAGGATGCCGTATTGCCATTTGGCA
>Ga0070683_100003060_pt1 | contig 13452 bp, 15 predicted proteins | sample KBSC713LmetaG_FD_64662 | JGI IMG/M metagenome (GOLD analysis project Ga0070683, IMG submission 64662) | Corn rhizosphere microbial communities from Kellogg Biological Station, Michigan, USA - KBS C7.1-3L metaG | ecosystem: Host-associated > Plants > Roots > Rhizosphere ...
AAGGCTGCTTCCTTCCGGACCTGACCTGATTCGCGTGCCCACGTCGCGCAGGACCCGGCCGTCAACGCCGCCGCGACGCACTGACCCCGACGGCCAGCCCCTCGGAACGGTAGTCGGCCCCGCTAAGCGGATTTCGGGTCACAAGGCACCGCTGACACCCCGCCTAGCACGGTCCGCTGCTGATCCTACCCTGCCGACCATAGGATGACTCCCTTGCCCGCCCTGCCGACTGCCGCGATCCAAGTCGACTCCGGCTCGTTCTTCGCGATAGTCGCGGTCTCGGCGATCGCCGCGATCACCGTGGCCGCGGTGCCGAAGCGATTCGCGCCGCCGGTCGTCGTGATCGAGCTGGTCGCGGGAATCTTGATCGGGCCAGAAGTCCTCGCCCTCGCCCACAGCGACGACTTCGTCGAATTCTTCGCCAACCTCGGCCTTGGGATGCTCTTCTTCTTCGCCGGCTACGAGATCGACTTCCAGCGGATCAAGGGCAGGCCGATGGAGCTCGGCGCCTTCGGCTGGGTGCTCTCGGTGATCCTCGCCTACGGCCTCGGCGGGCTCCTCGCCGCGGCCGGGATCGTCGTCTCCTTCCTCTACACCGGCTCGGCGATGGCGACGACCGCGATCGGGACGCTGATCCCGATCCTCCGCGACAACGGCGAGCTGAAAACCCGCTTCGGCACCCACCTGCTGGCCGCCGGCGGCGCCGGCGAGTTCGGCCCGATTCTCCTCGTCACGCTCGTCCTCTCGACCACCAACCCCTTTCGCGAGGGGGCGATCCTGCTCCTCTTCGTGGCGCTGGCGCTGGCCCTGGCGCTGGTCTCGGTGCGCTACGCCTGGCGCGGCTGGCCGGCGCTGGAACGGACTTTCGAGGCAAGTAGCCAGCTGGCGGTGCGGGTGACCGTGGTGCTCGTCTTCGGCCTCGTCCTGCTGGCCGGCAAGCTCGGCCTCGACATCCTCCTCGGCGGCTTCGTCGCCGGGATGATCACCCGGCTCGCGCTCCAGGGCCACGAGCTGCAGGTCTTCGAGTCGAAGCTGACCGCCGTCGGCTTCGGCTTCTTCGTTCCCTTCTTCTTCGTCACCAGCGGGATCGAGTTCGACCTCGCCGCGCTCGGCTCGGCCGAAGCGCTGGCCAAGCTGGTCCTCTTCCTCGGCCTCTTCCTGGTCGTCCGCGGCGTGCCTGCGCTGCTGCTCTACCGGCACACGCTCGGGTCGCGCGACCGGATGGCGCTCGCCTTCTATTGCGCGACTGAGCTCCCCCTCGTCGTCGCGATCACGACGATTGCGATCGACGCCGGGGAAATGAAACCCTCGACCGCCGCCGGCCTGGTCGGCGCGGCAATGCTCTCGACCCTGATCTTCCCCTTCGTCGGCATGGCCCTGCGCAAGGGCGCACCCGACCTGGACAGCGCCAGCGAGCCCCCCTCCCCAGCCGGAGAAGTCGCCCCGTCCACCGTATGATTGGGCTCTACCCGGGCGCGTAGCTCAGTGGGAGAGCGCTCGCTTCACACGCGAGAGGTCGCTGGTTCGAAACCAGCCGTGCCCATGTGGTTTTGCCGTCACGAGTGCCGCCTCCCTGCGGTCACCGGCGAGCCTGATCAGGCCTGTCGAGCCGCCCGGCCCCTGATCGGAGGCCTCCGACCGCAGCCAGGGATGGAGGCCGGCGAGCGCTTTCGGGAAGGCGCTGCTCATCCGCGAATCGGGTCGAGTTCCTGCGGCGGCCAGCTCAGCTCGTTCTCGCGGCCAGGCTCGTAGATGCCGGCGCTCTTGAAGCCGATCAGCGCAACCGTTGTAGGGATCGGCTCTCCGCCGTTGAGTTGCAGCCGGGCGGTGGCTCCCGCTTGGATCTCCGTGATCCGTTCCCGCGTCAGGCGGAGCTCACCTGACAGATCGTCCCAGCTCTGCCGGTTGAGGACGAACGGGCTCCAGGTCAGGTGGCTGTCGGTACGTTCATCCATCGTGCCCTCCTCGAGGGCCCTCCTCGCGTGGGCGCTGAAATTGGCGGCAACGGCCCAGCTGGGGCCCCACCGTCGGGAAAGGGGAGTCTCTCCCGGAGGGCGCCGAGCGGCTTGCGGCGCCTCGAACCCGGCCAGCCCGTAGGTGATCGGAAGCAGATCCTGATGCCCGGTTTTCAGCTGCTCGAGCGCGGCGGCCTGGATCTCGAAGCCGCGCTCGAAGTTGCGCATCAGCTCCGCCATCACCTCGGTCCACCCCAGCGGGTCGAGCGCCAGGTCGAAACGGCTCAGGTGGCTGCCGGCGAGGGCGTCGATGGTGCCGGCGGCCCGAGCCTCACGGCATCGTTCCGAGAGATCCCAGAGCACCCCCAGGCTGACGCCCTGGCGCTCCTTCGGGACCAACCGGGCGAAATCCTCGTCCATGTACACCCGCTGTCGAACGGCGACGTAGTAGCGCCGCCAGAAGCCGCCGATCCGCTCTTCGTCGCAGACCCGCAGGATGCCCTCCTTCTGCAGTTGACTGAAGTGGTACCTGACGTTGGCTTCCGGCTGCTTGTACAGCCTCGCGAAGGGCGTCGTCGCCACTTTCGTGCGGCTGCAAGCGGAGATGATCAATACCCGCAGCGCTGCCGTGAATGCGCTCCGCGGCGGCATGAAGCCGGCGCCGTAAGGGTCGAAGTGCTGCATATCCACCTTCCCTGTCCCTGTGATTGCCCGGCATTCCCCTTCATTCCCGCGCCGGATCACCCCAGAAGCTAAGCGGGGGGTAAACCGTTTGCCAAGCGAAAATCGGGCTCACCAATGAGAAAAAAGAGGGACTTGAGCCCGCCTGCAAGCGGAATTTGCGTTTGATTTAGGCTGATCAATCAATTTAAATTCCCCCTTTATCCGACGAGATAGAGGGAGGTGAGCGGGAATGAAGATGATCAGCGTGGAGAGTGCTACGCCGGCCGAGATGATCCGCAAGGCCGTCTAGGGCTGGTACCGGGGCGGCTTGATCGGCCACCGCCCCCTTCTGCCGCTGAACGTCTGCCTGCGGCAGATCTTCGACTACCGCCGCGACGCGGTGGCGCGGGAGCTGGGGCACGCGAATCCGTAGTTTCGCCCGCCGAGTCGAGGGCGCGGCGCCGATTACCCGGCCTTCGGACGGGGCTAGCTTCCTCTCGTGGATCCAAGGGGACAGCTGCGCGAGGCATACGTGCCGAACCGGCGGGTGCGCTTTGCCAGCGACGTCGCCGGCCTCTGCGCGGTATTGCTGCTGATCGGGCTGCTCGGCACCGCCTTCACCTGGTGGGGACGCTCCGACCTTTTCGACCTCGCGGGCAACTCGCTGCAGGCGGTGAAGATCGGCACCGGCTTCCTCGTCGGCCCGATCCTGATCCTGGTCGCGCTGCCACTGGTGATCGGACGCTCGAAGCAACTGGCGTTGAAACGTCGCTTCCGCATCCGCCTTGCGGTCACGGCGGTGCTCTGGCTGGCAGGGCTCGCGATCCTCGTCGCCAAGGTCAGCGGGCTCGACGCCAGCTACGAGCTGGAGGCCGGCTTCTACGTGTCGGCCGGGCTGATGGCGTTGGGGCTGATCTCGACCCTGGCGATGTGGCCAGGGGACCTCCCGGTCGTGCAGATCGACCGCAAGGGGATGGTCCGCGAGCCTACGGCTGCTGCAGGACCGAGAGCGTGTTCCCCGACGGGTCCTTGAACCAGGCGATCTGGGGGCCGGGGCCGCGGACGATGCCCTTCTCGTCGTGGTCGAACCCGGGGTAGCGCTCGATGCCCACCCCGTGCTCGCCGAGCTCCGCGACGGCGGCGTCGATGTCGTCGACCTCGAAGTTGAGGATCGTGTAGCTGGGCGGGGTCATCTCGGCGCTGCGGTACATGAGGACGTCGTAGCCGCCGGCCAGATGCAGCATGGACAACCCGTGCTGCTCGTCCAGCACTTCGACCCGCAGTCCCAGCGTCCCCTCGTAGAAGGCGCGCGCCGCGTCCATGTCTTCGACTCCGAAGCCGCTGGTCGCTTTGACGTTGCCGAACATCCCGTCTCACTCTAGCGGCGGCGACTGGCGCCGGCGCTTCTTCTCTCCCGTGCGACGCTTCTGCTCGAGCCGGCGCTGGCGCGCGGCTCGGGTCGGCTTGGTCGGGCGGCGCTTGCGCCGCACGCGCAAAGCTGCGGCGATCTTCGCCGCCAGCCGCTCCAGCGCCAGCTCGCGGTTGCGCGACTGGCTTCGCGCGTCCTGGGCGACGGCGGTGACGACGGGACCGAGCCGCTCCAGCAGACGCGCTCGCTGTGCGTCGCCGAGGGTCATCGAAGCCGCGACGTCGAAGACCGCTTCGACCCGCGAGGCGGTGACGTTGGCGTGCTGGCCGCCGGGACCGGAGGAACGGCTCGTCCGCAGCTCGATCTCCGCCAGCGGCAGCGAGAGCCGCTCGTCGATCCGCAGCTCCGCCACCGGCTCAGCCCGCCAGCTCGGGGATGTGGTCCTCGAGGTGACGGGCGATCGTCTGGCGCACCCAGCGCTGGGTCTCGGCGTCGGCCATCCGGTAGCGGCCGAGCAGCATCTTCTGCTCGTCCAGCGGCAGGCCGGCGATCTCCCAGCGGACCGCGAGCCGCTCGAAGAGGACCTCGTAGCGACGGTGCCAGGCGTCGTCCTGCGAGGTCGCAGCCCCCGCCGGGGGCTCCCCCACCTTGGCGATCGTGCCGGCGCTCAGCTTCTGGCGCAGGGTCAGCACGTTGCCCTCGGCGTCGGAGTAGTCGACGGTCGGCGTCTTCTCCCGCTGTCGCCGCTGCTTCTTCCGCTTCGCCACCGTCAGGCCATCTAAGCGAGGGCGTCGATCTTGGCGGCGAGCTGGAAATCGGCCGCAGTCAGGCCGCCCTCCGAGTGGCTGGAGATTGTCACCGTCACCGTAGCCCAGGAGATCGTCAGGTCGGGGTGGTGGTTCATCGCCTCCGCCGGCTCGACCAGACTCTGGGCAAAGCGGATGCTGCCGACGAAGTCACCGCACTCGAAGCCCTTCTCGATCGCGTCGCCGCTGCGCTCCCAGCCGGAGAGCCCCGCCAGCCTCTCCTCGATCTCGACGTCGCTGAGCAGTGCCACGGGCTTATGCTGGCAGGCCCACGATGAGCACGCAAACCGAGCAGAAGCCGACCCTCTGGCAGATCGACATCTCGCACTACGCCGAGAAGGTCCGCTGGGCGCTCGAGTACAAGGGGGTCGACCACGTGCGCCGCTCGCCGCTGCCGGGGAGCCACATCCCGATCGCCCTGTTCCTGACCCGGGGCGCGCAGCCGACCCTGCCGGTGCTGCAGATCGACGGCCGCACGGTCGGCGACTCGACCGCGATCATCGCCGCCTTGGAGTCGATCCACCCCGAGCCGCCGCTCTACCCGATCGACGCCGAGGAGCGGGCGCGGGCGATCGAGCTGGAGGACTGGTTCGACGAGAACCTCGGGCCGCAGGCGCGCCTGCTCCCCTTCTACGAGCTGATCCAGGAGCCCGAGATCTTCGCCGAGGTCGCCGCCGAATCGGTGCCCGGTCCGCTCGGAAAGGCGAAGCCGGTTGTCGGCGCCTACGCCCGCGCCTACACCAGCCTCCGTTGGGGGGCGAGCAGCGAGGCGAGTGCCGTGCAAGCCCGCGAGGCAATCGTCGCCGCCTTCGACAAGCTCGAGGCGGAGCTGGAACACGGCGAGGGTGAATTCCTCGTCGGCGAGCACCTCTCCGTCGCCGATGTCACCGCCGCCTCGCTCTTCTACCCGGTGGTGATGCCCGCTGAGGGCCCGCTCGACCCGAACCTCCCCCGCCCGCCGGCTTTCGACCGATTCCGCCAGAGCCTCAGCGACCACCGCGGGTATCGCTGGGTCGAGGAGACCTTCCGCCGCCACCGGCACCGCTGAAGAATTTTCAGAGAATTTACTTTCTCAGACAATATGTTGCATTTTCTTCGCTAGGTTGCTATCCATGCAGATGATGGCCCCGCCCGAAGATGCCCAGAAGGAGCGCTTCGCCCGCATCGACGAACGGTTTGTCCAGATCGACAAGCGCTTCGATCGGGTTGAAGGCGACGTCAAGGAACTCCGAAAGGACGTGGGCTCGGTCCAGACGACCCTCAACCGGATCTGCATCGGGCTCGCCATGGGATTCGCCTCCACGCTGCTGGCGATTCTCGCCAAAGGCGGCTAGCCGCCGATCGGGGCTCTGGGGTTGGCGCCCCAGAAGACGACCGTGCCGAGCATGCCGATGATGTGGACGGCGACAATGTTGAAGACCATCGACTTGGCGGTCGCGGTGCCGACGCCGACGGGGCCACCGGAGGCGGTGTAGCCGTAGTAGCAGCCGACCAGCACGATCACGGTCGCCATCACCATCCCCTTGATCACGCTGAAGATCAGGTCCGGCGGGCTCTGGTACATCCAGAAGATCAGCAGGTAGCCGCCGGAGGAGACGTCGCCCACCTGCTGGACCACCGAGATGTAGCTGGCGAAGTAGATGACCCCGATCCCGACCAGGTAGAGGAAGGGGAGCGCGATCCAGGCTCCCAGCAGCCGGGTGGCGCAGAGGAAGGTCATCGGCTGGATTCCCATCACCTCGAGCGCGTCGACCTCGTCGGAGATCCGCATCGCCCCGATCTCGGCGACGATCCCGGTCCCGACCTTGGCCGCGAGGATGTAGCCGAAGGCGTAGGGCAGGCCCTCGCGCAGGTCGCAGTAGGCCGAGAAGACGCCGGCCTGCGAGGGGGCGCCGATCGAACGGATGAAGTAGGCGCCCTGAAGGCCGCACTGGAGGCCGAGGATGAAGCAGAAGGCCCAGATGATCAGGGCCGAGCCGAAGATCAGGATGCCCGCCTGCCGCAATCCCTCGCCGAAGAACTTGAACACCCGGCCCGAGTAGACGAGGCCGGCGACGCGGAGCCCGAAGCGGCCGATATCGCCGAAGGCGTCGAGCCAGCCGCGCGGGACCTCAAGCCAGCCGGTCACCGGATCGCCTGCAGTTCCGGGTGGGTGGCGAAGAGGATCGAGCTGACGACGAACTGGAAGAAGAAGACGGCGACGAGCGAGATCACCACCGCCTGGTTGACGGCGCGCCCGACCCCGGCCGCACCGCCCGAGGCCGACATCCCTTTGTAGGAGCAGACGATCGCGACGATCGCCCCGAACAGCGTGCACATCATCACCGAGGACCAGAGGTCGGTGACCGTGGCGTTGGTGAAGAGCGTTGCGAAGAAGCCGCCGAGCGGCTGGTGGTAGAGGAGCTCGGCGGCGATCCCGGCGCTGAGCCCCATCACGATCGCGAAGATGTCAAGCAGCCCGGTGATCACCATCAGCGCCAGGAAGCGGGGCACGACCAGGTTCTTGACCGGGTCGACCCCCAGCACCTGGAGGGCGTCGAGCTCCTCGCGGATCTTGCGGGCGCCGAGGTCGGCCGTGATCGCAGTCCCGGCCACGCCCGAGACCACGACCGCGGTGACCAGCGGGGCGATCCAGCGGATCGCGATGACGACGAAGAAGCCGCCTAGCCGGTCGAGGGCGCCGAACAGGGAGAGGATCCCCGCCGCCTGCAGCCCGGGCGCACCGAGGTTGAGGGCGAAGGTGGAGACGAGGAGGGGGAACCAGGAGAGTTTCAAGACGAAGAGGAGCTGCCAGACCAGCTCCTCGCCATACGGATAGGGCGGCCTCACCGCCGAGATCAGCGTCTTGACGGTGAGGATCATCATCACCCCCACCTGCTCGAAGGCGTTCTTGGCGGGCAGCAGCGCCCGGGTCATCGCTTCGCCCGCCACCGGCTCATCGCCCTGCCGAGGGGCCCGCGACTGCTCGCCCGCCGCCGCACCTCCTGCTCGCTCTGCCGCTGCGCCGCCGCCAGCTGCGCGATCAGCGTGTCCCGCGTCTCCTCCAGCTCCTCGACCCCGGCGACGTGGGCGACCGCGCGCTTCGGCGCCGTCGCCAGGTCCTCCTTGAGATGGCCGGTGTAGCTCGCCAGCTCGGCCTCGAGCCGGGCGATCTGCCGCCGCAGCTCCTGCCGCACCTCGAGCGTTTCGCTCTCCTCGGGCAGGCTGGCGCAGGTCATCGCGACGATCGCCAGGTCGCGCGGGCCGAGCCCCGCCTCGTGCGCCCTCCGCAGCGCCTCGGCGGCGATCTCTTCCAGCTGCGGCGCCGCCTCCACCCCCTCGGCTACGAAGGTGCCCTGGCCGTGGCGGGTGACGACGAGGCCGTCGGTCTCCAAGGCGTCGTAGACGCTGCGCACGGTTCCGACGTTGACGCCGGCCCACTCGGCGAGCTGGCGGAAGCTGGGCAGCCGCTCGCCGGCGGCCAGCTCCCCGGTCCGGATCAGCGCCCGCAGGCGCCAGCCCAGCTGCAACCCGACCGGCAGCTCGTCGCCGGGATCGATCGCGAAGGGGTTGGCTTCGAGCTGTGCCACCGGATCGCACAGTAGCCGCAACCACTGTGTGAGTCAACTAGTACAGCGGCCCCGCTACGGGGTGAGGACGATCTTCAGCGCTTCGCGCCGGTCGTAGATCTCATACGCCTCGGCGGCCTCGTCCAGCGGCATGTGGTGGGTGACGAGGGGCGAGGGATCGAGCTTGCCGGCCTCCATCAGGGCCAGCACCCGGTCGACGTGGGCGATCACGTTGGCCAGCCCCAGCCGCAGCTGAAGGCCCTTCAACCAGGCGAGCCCGAGCGGGACGTCCCCCTTACCGGCGTAAGCCCCGATCCCGGAGACGGTGCCGGCGTCGCGGGCGAGGCTGACCGCGAGCGCCAGCGGCCCCGGGTCGCCGACGGCATCGACGACCACGTCCACGCCCATGCCTTCGGTTGCCGCCCGCACCGCCTTCTTCGGGTCGGCTTCGGTCAGGTGCAGCGGCGTCGCCCCGAAGCGCTCGGCCATCGCCAACCGTTCCGACACCGTGTCGACCGCGAAGACTTGGACCGCGCCGCCGGCCACCGCCGCCTGGACGGCGCAGAGGCCGACCGGCCCGAGGCCGAGCACGGCGACCGTGTCGCCGGCCTTCATCTCCGCGTGGGCGACCGCGTGGTAGCCGGTCCCCATCACGTCGCCGGCGAAGAGGGCGACGTCGGCGGACATCCCCTCCGGGACCCGGCGCAGGGTCAGGTTCGCCCGCGGCACCAGCAGCAGCTCGGCCTGGGCGCCCTGGAGGTCGCCGAGGTTGGCCCCGTGGCCGAAGGTCTGGCCGTTGCGGCAGCGGTGGTAGTCGCCGCGCAGGCAGGAGGCGCAGGTGGCGCAGGCGGTGTGAAAGGTGCCGAGGACGCGGTCGCCGATGGCGACCCGCTCGACGTCGTCGCCCGCCGCGAGGACGGTGCCGACGAACTCGTGGCCGATCGTGAAGCCCGGCTCGACCGGCACCCGGCCGTGGAAGATGTGGAGGTCGGAGCCGCAGATCCCGCTCGCCTCGACCCGGACGAGCGCCTCGTCCGCGGCCGCGATCTCGGGATCGGCCTTCTCCTCCACCCGAACTTGCCCGGGCGCCTGGAAAGTAACAGCGCGCATGCGCGGCAACGTTAGTTGACGCCGGCGACCTGGAAGCGGCTGGTCTCGCCGCCGGGGCTGGCGGTCTCCTCGATCCGCGCCTCCAGCGCCAGCTCTTTCTCGAAGTCGGCGTCCTCGCCGTGCTGGAAGGAGACGTCTTTGCCCTCGAGCAGCTCGATGAAGGTCTCGACGAAGCGGGCATCGAGCTGTTTGCCGGCGACGCGGCGCAGCTCGACGATCGCGTCGTGGCTGGACATCGGAGTCCGGTAGGAGTCGCGGGCCGTCATCACGTCGTAGGTGTCGGCGACGGAGATGATCCGCGCCAGCTCGGGGATCTCGTCCCCGACCAGCCCCCGCGGATAGCCTTTGCCGTCGATCCGCTCGTGGTGGGCGAGGATGATCTCCGCCACCGGGCCGTAACCGTCGAGCGAGGAGACGACGCGGGCGCCCTGCTGGGGGTGGCGCTTGATCAGCATCCAGTCCTCGTCGGTGAGCGGCACGTTGGCCTTGAGGATGCGGTCGGGGAGGATGAACTTGCCGATGTCGTGCAGCAGGGCGGCGATGTGGACGAGCTCCTCCTCGCGCCGCGAGTAACCGGCGCGCTGGGCGATCGCCCGCGAGTAACGGGCGACGGCGGCGCTGTGGCGGGCGGTCATCTGGTCCCGCAGGTCGAGCGTCCGCAGCATCGCGCTCAACATCCCCACCTGGAAGCTGGCCAGCTGCTTGGAGCGCAGCTCCAGCTCGTGGGCCCGCTGCTGGGAGAGGAGCAGCTGCCCCAGCAGGTACTGGAAGGTGACGAGGACGACGCCGAAGAGGGCGATCGCCGAGATGCCGATCACGTGGTAGATGAAGGCGACCGCGACAGCGAGCATCGCACTCGCGAACTCGGAGGGGAGAACCGGCGGAAGCACCGCCAGCTGGCTGGCGAAGGAGACCCGCTCGACGTAGGCGCGGTAGCCCGCGGTGAGGACGAAGTTAAGAGCCAGCGAGACCTGGAACAGCGCGAAGACCAGCAGGTAGAAGGACGCGTCCGCCGAGGTAATCCCGGTCCGTTCGGTGACGATTCGGAAGAGGACGCCGCCGACCAGCGGGAAGAGCGCGTAGGTGAAGACGTTGTTGACGAGGTAATGGGGTTCGTCGCGCCACCGGAACCAGCCGATCAGGATCGTCATCACGCCGATCAGGGCGGCCGGGGTGCCGCCCAGGAAGACCATCGCCACGACGAGCGCCAGGAAGCTGCCCGATACCTTGACCTTGGACTCGGTGGAGACGGCGGTGAGGTCGCTGAAGATGGAGAAGGCCAGCAGCACCCCGAAGAGGGCGAGGTCCCAGTTGCATTGCGGTGCCTCGACCAGCGCCACCACTGCGACGGCCACCAGGCCGACGATCATGACGGCCATAACGGCCCGGGATGGGGAGGTCTTGGTCATTGCGCTCTTCGACTCGCGGGAATCTTGTAATTCCTGGACACGGCGTCAATCCCTGCGCGGGGACGAGGATGCTGATCTGCGGAAATTCCGATGGCTGCAACCGTAGTGACGTTATTTGTCATCGGCAAGAGCTCTCGCCCAATTGAGCGATTTCTCCCAGGGCCGCGTTCGACTCTTTGGCGCTCGCGGGGGAACAACGCGGAGAGCGGCGAAAAGAGCCAAAAAAAAAGACAAGGGCACCCCATCCGAGTGCCCTTGTCAAAACTCAGCGTGGCGCCGTCATGTCGGTGCCACGTTTCAAAAAAGTCTAGTTGCGGAAGCCCATTGCTGCCCCTTCCTTGCCTTGGTTGAAGCCCAAGCTGTGCGTCGGTTTCCAAAACCTCAAAATCGTTGGAGAGTTTGTAGCACAGATTGTCTGAAACTTGTGCATTTGCAAGGAAACTTGTGCAGAAATGCAGTAGGACAGACGTGCAGCTATGCCTGAGACCCGCGTTCTAAAGCCCCTGCGGCGTCCCCTCTTCCGTCGCTTGGCGACGACCTACGCGATCAACGAGATCGGCGACTGGATGGGGATCATCGCCCTCTCCGTACTCGTCTTCGACGAGACCGACAGCGCCCTGGCGACCGCTGCGCTCTTCCTCGGAACCCGCTTCCTGCCTGCGTTTTTCGCCCCGCTGCTCGTCACCCGAGCCGAGCGGCCGCCAGTGCGGATCGCGCTGCCGGTGATCTACTCGGGCGAGGCTGCGGCCTTCGGCGGACTGGCCCTGATCGCCGGCCCGGGCAACTTCTCACTGGTGGCGGTGACCGTCCTCGCAGCCGTCGACGGCTGCCTGGCGCTGGTGGGACGCTCGCTCACCCGCGCCTCGGTCGCTGCCCTGCTCGAGCCCGCCGGCGAGCTCCGCTCCGGAAATGCCCTCCTGAACGTGGCGTTCACGGGCGGGGCCGCGGTCGGGCCGGCAATCGCCGGGCTCGTGGTAGGCGGATTCGGCGTACAGACGGCACTGCTTCTCGACGCGGTCTCCTTCTATGCGATCGCCTGGATCCTCTTCACCGCCGGCGAGATCCCCCAGGCGGAGCCGGAACCGGGGCGGATGCGGGAGCGGGTTCGCGCCGGGATCGCCTACATCCGCAACCAGAGCGCTCTGCGGAGGATCCTCACCGCGCAGGGCGCGGCCTTCGTCTTCTTCGCCGCCGTCCTCCCGGTCGAGGTCGTCTACGCCAAGGAGTCGTTGGGCACCGATGACGCCGGCTATGGCGCCATGCTCGCGAGCTGGGGCTTGGGGATGGTCGTCGGCAGCTTGATCTTCGCCCGCATCCGCGAGCGCTCGCTTCCCGCCCAGCTCTTCTTCAGCACGCTTGCCGTGGGCGTCGCCTACCTCGGCCTCGCGCTGGCGCCGACCCTGGCGGTGGCCTGTGCCGTCTCCGTGCTGGGAGGCGCGGGGAACGGCGTACAGTGGGTGGCGGCGATCAGCGCCGTGCAGGAGCTGACGACGGAATCGATGCAGGCGCGCGTGATGAGCGTGCTCGAGTCGATCGGCGCGGCGATGCCGGGGATCGGCTTCGCCCTGGGCGGTGTGATCGCCGCCGTCGCCAGCCCTCGGATGACGTTTCTTGTCGCGGGGCTGGGGGTAGTCGCCATAGTTGTCGTCATGGGGCCGCTACTGAGGGGGAAATGGCTGCAAAACCACGAAATACCTGTAAAGCCGTCGCTTGACGGCCATGAAGACGTTGTGTTGGAGTTGGTCCCCGGGTCTATCGGTAAACCGAAATCGGAGGAGATGCGTTGAAGAAGCTAGGAGCACTCATCGCGGTTCTGGTCCTTGCAGCGGTGGCAGCGATCGGGCTGGCCTCATGCGGGGGCGGCAGCGACACCACCTCCGGCGGTAGCGGCGGCGGCCAGAAAGGCGGGACCCTGGACGGGACCTACGCCTCCTTCCCCGATTACCTGGACCCGGCGCTCTCCTACACGGCCGAAGGATGGACGGCTATGGCTGACGTCTACATCCCTCTGCTCACCTACAAGCACGCCAACGGCGCGGAAGGCTCGGAAGTCATCCCCGGCCTGGCGAAAGAACTGCCGAAGATCAGCAATGGCGGCAAGACCTACACCCTCTTCCTCCGCCCCGGCCTCAAATACTCCGACGGCACCCCGGTCAAAGCCTCCGACTTCCCCTTCGCGGTCGAACGGATGATCCAGCTCAACTCCGGCGGCTCGCCCTTCTACCTGACGATCGAAGGGGCCGAAAAGTTCGCGGAAACGAAAAAGGGGCCGATCCCCGGGATCAAAGCCAACGACAAGACCGGCGAAATCGTCATCAACCTCGAAGGCCCGCGAGGCACCTTCACCAACGAGCTCGGCCTGATGTTCGTGGCGCCGCTGCCGCAGGACACGCCGATCGAAGACCTCTCCGCCAACCCGCCCCCCGCCACCGGCCCGTACATGATCACCAAGTCACAGCCGGGCAAGGGCTGGGAATACGAGCGCAACCCCTACTGGGCGAAAGCCAACGGCAAAGCAATGCCGGAATACCCCGAAGGCGTGGTCGACAGCGCCAAGATGACCGTGATCCGCAACCCGGAGACGCAGGTCGA
>Ga0070683_100003063_pt1 | contig 13451 bp, 9 predicted proteins | sample KBSC713LmetaG_FD_64662 | JGI IMG/M metagenome (GOLD analysis project Ga0070683, IMG submission 64662) | Corn rhizosphere microbial communities from Kellogg Biological Station, Michigan, USA - KBS C7.1-3L metaG | ecosystem: Host-associated > Plants > Roots > Rhizosphere ...
CCCCGCGCTCCACCGCGTGGTCGAGTTCGCGGACGTTTCCCGGCCAGCCGTATTCGCGCATCGCCTGCGAGGCGGCCTCATCGAAACCGGTGATCGGTTTTCGGTAACGCTCGACATGTTGTTTCAGAAAATATTGTGCGAGAAGATCGACGTCCTCGCGGCGTTCACGCAGCGGCGGCAGGTGAAGGTGGATCGTGTTGAGGCGGAAAAGAAGATCCTGGCGGAATTTTCCGGCGGCGACTTCGGCGTTGAGATCGGAATTCGTGGCGGAAATCAGCCGGACGCTGGCGTGATAGGTGCGGGACGAACCGACACGTTCGAACTCGCCCGTCTCGATGGTGCGGAGCAGTTTTGCCTGCTGGCTCATCGGAATGTTGCCGATTTCGTCCATGAACAGCGTGCCGCCATCGGCGAGTTCGAAACGGCCGGCGCGGTCGCTTTTCGCATCGGTGAACGCGCCGCGGACGTGACCGAAAAGCTCGCTTTCGAACACGCCCTCGGGGAGGCCGCCCATGTTGACCGAGATGAAAGGTTTGGCGGAGCGAGCGGAAATGGCGTGAAGCGCCTGGGCAACGATTCCCTTGCCGGTGCCATTTTCGCCGGTGATCAGGACGTTGGCGTCGGACGGACCGACGCGTGCAATCACGTCGAGCACCGGACGCATGGCGGAAGATTGCGCGATGAGATTGGGGCCGCCTTTCCCGCGCAGGAGTTGATTTTCTTCCTTCAGACGGTGATAGGCGCGGACAGTGCAGCAGAGCTCGATCTGGTTTTTGACGATCGCGAGCAGGCGCGGGTTGTCCCACGGTTTGGTCATGAAATCGCGCGCACCACGGCGCATGGCTTCGACCGCGACATCGACGGTCGCCCACGCGGTCATGACCACGATGGGGAGCGACGAATCGAGCGCCTGGATTTTGCTGAGGAGCTCGAGACCTTCCTGGCCGGAAGTGGTGTCGCGGGCGTAGTTGAGATCCATCAACACGAGCGCGAAATCGCGGGCTTCGATCGCTTTTAGAACAGCGGCGGGAGATTTTACCGTCTCGATTTGATAACCTTCCGATTTGAGCAGGAGGCGCAGTGCTTCGAGCACGTCGGGTTGATCATCGGCGATGAGAATGCGGGACGCTGGAGAGTCCGGGGCGACCATAGATTAAATGACGAAGCGCGAACGAGCAGAGTCAAGCGGCGAGGCGATGGGTTTCGTGCGGGCGGGAACCGTGGCGGGTCGAAACGCGTTCCGCGGCCAGTTTGGCGAAGCGGGTGCGGCGCGAATAGTCGGCCGCGAACGTCAATCCGACGAGGACCGCGACGAAAACGCCAAACGTGTTTTCAAAACTGAGGGAAACGGGAAGTTGGGCGCCGACGAGTTCGGCGAAAGCCACGCAAGTATAACCTGCGGCGAGCGTGAGGGCGGCGAGCTTGAGGGAGGTTTTCATGTGATTGAGAAGTGCCCGCTCTTTTGCACCCGCCGTGCCAACGATTTTGCACCGTCGCAAAATTCTAATATTCAGCGATTAAAATTTTTCGGCCTGTTTTCGCGACCGTGAATTTCGCCCAAGTCCGGGAGAAGCTCTTCCCGGAAATGGGAAGAAATGCAGATCGAAAATTTAAAATCGCCAAAAGAAACCGCGAGTGAACGTAGATCGACGCAAATGCGAACGAGGGAAACCGTTGGCGCTGGTGAATCCGGTTTTTTAACGGACGCGAATCGATTTTCGAGGCCGATGAGAAAAATCCAATGACTGCTTCGAAGACTAATTGTGCGGTACGGATTGCACGTGCTCGGTACAGATTATCCGAGCTGACCGAGCGGCGGAAAAAACACTTGCTTCGCCAGCGGGCGTGTCGCTTTGTGACCGTTCTCTTGTTCGGGCTGTAGCGTAGCCTGGTAGCGCGCTTGCATGGGGTGCAAGAGGTCGTGAGTTCGAATCTCACCAGCCCGACCATCTGTTACACTGCACGGAATCCGGCTTTGCCTGCCGCGGCGGATCGCGCGCACATCGCCCGGCCCCGCTGATTTGGCATGGTCGGATTGACGGATGGGACGCTTGTTGGTCGTTTTCGGCATGCGGCGGATTCGGGTTGCGGAGAACGTGCCACCGCACTCAGTACGCGACGCTGTGCGAAAATATTTCTCTTCATCCCAACGCGCGTGGATCTGGCCGCTGCTCGTGGCGGCGACGATTTTTTTGGCCTCCAGTCGTTCGCAGATCGCGACGCCAAGCATCACCAATTTCGACAAGGTCGCGCACTTTTCGGTTTATGGGCTGCTCGCCACCCTGGTGGTGCGTTTGCGGATTTGCGGTCGATGGGCCCCGTGGCTCGCGCTGGTGCTGGTGTCGTTTTACGGCGTGACGGACGAGTTTCATCAGAGTTTCGTTCCCGGTCGCTCGTGTGACGTGGCGGACTGGATCGCCGACACATCCGGCGCGGCGCTGGCGATTTTACTCTACTCGCGATGGACCTGGTATCGCCAACGGCTCGAAATGCCCGTCCGGCGAAATCGGCGGATTGAAAATTCCGCGCCGCTTGCGACAATCTCCGGTCATGACCCCGGACGAGGCCCAGCAACGCATCGCGGACTTGCGCGCAAAAATCGCGCGGCATGACGAACTTTATTACCGCCGTGCGCAACCGGAGATCGCCGATTTCGACTACGACGCGCTGAAACGCGAACTGGCGACGCTGGAGGTTCGATTCCCGGAATTTGCCAGCAGCGAATCGGCCACGCAACGCGTCGGTGACGACCGGACCGCGGGCTTCGCGCGAGTGAAGCACCGGCAGGCGATGACGACGCTCGACAACACCTACGATGAGACGGAACTCCGCGAATTTCACGCGCGCCTCGCGAAAGTGCTCGGGACCGACGATCTCGCGTACACGGTCGAACCGAAAATCGACGGCCTCGCGGTCAGCCTCACCTACGAACGCGGACGACTATCGCGAGCGATCACGCGTGGTGACGGCGAGGAAGGTGACGATGTGACCACCAACGTTCGCACCATCCGTGGGCTGCCGGAAAAATTGCGCGACGGGAACGTGCCCGAAATCGTCGAGATCCGCGGCGAAATCTATCTGCGGGCCGAGGAATTTCGTCGCATCAACCAGCTGCAGGAGGAGGCCGGCGAGCCTCCGTATGCGAATGCGCGTAACCTCGCCGCGGGTACGGTGAAACAGCTCGACCCGCAGTTCGTGGCCTCACGCCGGCTGGAGATTGTGGTTTACGCCCTCGGGTTTTGTGAACCGGCGGTTGTCGATTCGCAAACGGGGCTGCACGCCCAGCTCAAGGCGTGGGGCTTGCCGGTGGTGGAGAAATTCTGGGCGGTGCGGGGCATCGATGAAGCCTGGGCCGCGATTCAGGAGCTGGATCAGCGGCGGAGAAATTTCGTTTACGCGACGGACGGCGCGGTGGTGAAGCTGGACTCGTTTGCGCAGCAGGCGCATAAGAAAATCGGATACAGGGGCACGGATGCGTCGGGCCGCGCGGAGTCGGCACGAAAACTTTCGCCGCGCTGGGCGTGCGCGTACAAGTTCGCCCCCGATCGCGCGGAAACGCGCGTGCGCGACATCACGATCCAGGTGGGCCGCACCGGCGCGCTCACGCCGGTGGCCGAACTCGAACCGGTGGTGCTCGCGGGCACGACGGTGAAGCGCGCGACCTTGCACAATGCCGACGAGATTGCGCGCAAGGATGTGCGGGTCGGCGACGCCGTGCTGGTGGAGAAAGCGGGCGAAATTATTCCGGCGGTCGTCGCCGTCCTGGTGGAAAAACGGCCGGCGAATAGCGAAGTTTTCCATTTTCCCCGGAAATGTCCGGTGTGTCACACTCCGGTGGAACGCCGCGACGGAGAGGTGGTGTGGCGTTGTCCGAATCCACTGTGTCCGGAAAAAGTGCGGCGTCGCATCGGGTATTTTGCGTCGAAAGGCTGCCTCGACATCGATGGCTTGGGCGAGGAAATCGTCGACCTGCTGCTTCAGCGCGGTCTCATCAAATCGCTGCCCGATTTGTTTCGGTTGAAGCGGGAGGATTTGTTGCCGCTGAAAAAATCGGGTGAAGTTTGGGCGGGAAATTTGATCACGGCGATCGCCGCGCGCCGGCATGCGGATTTGTGGCGGGTGATCAACGGCCTCGGCATTCCGCAGGTGGGCTCGGCCGCCGCCAAGGATCTCGCGCGAGTCTTCCGTTCGCTCGACGCATTGACCGAGGCGAAACTTCCGGATCTTGAACGCATCAATGGCTTCGGCGAAAAAACCGCGCTGGCCGTGCTCGCGTGGTTTGCGGATCCGGCGAATCGTGCGCTCGTGCGCGACTTGCAGGCCGCAGGTTTGCAGCCGACGCCGCCAGCGGAGTCCGGGAGTGCGCTGGCGGGAAAAGTTTTCGTCCTCACCGGCACGCTGCCGGCCCTGACCCGCGAAGAAGCGGCATCGAAAATTGAAGCGGCCGGCGGAAAAGTGAGTGGCAGCGTGAGCAAAAAAACGAACTATGTGCTGGCGGGCGCCGAAGCGGGATCGAAGCTGGAAAAAGCGCAGTCCCTCGGCGTTCCGGTCATCGACGAAGCCGAGTTTTTGCGGATGCTCGGTGAGGCCCGGCCGGCCGGGTGAGTTGGCCAAAATTCGCGCCAGCGGTTTGCGCGTACTTCCTCACCGATAAAAAAGTAACAAAACCGTCAGCATTCCGGCTCGCCGCGGCTGTAAAACGCCGTTCAAAACACGGGGTGGGCGAACAAGGTCGCGAGGTACGCTTGCCACCGGATGGCGCGCTGATACACGTCGCATCGCTCCGATGACCCGATTTCCGATGATCAGGCATGCCATGGTGGGCGTATGCTGCGCTTGCGCGGTCGCGTGCCTGCAGGCGGCGGACGATGCGGCGTTGAGCGAACAAGTCCGCTCGCTCGCGGATGAGAATCACCGGCTGCAAACTCAGCTCGAAGCTCAACAGAAGATGATCGATGCGCTCGCGGCAAAATTATCCGCGCTGGAGAAAACCGATGGCGACCACGAGCGGCAGCTGCAGGATCTGCGTGAACATCAGTCGACCGCGGAGGAAATTCCTGCAGCGGCGGTGAGCCGGGGCGCAGAATTGAGGCTGAGCGGCGAGGCGGGACTCGCGTTTTTTCACACCGGTCGCGAAGGCGCGTTTCCGAATTCCGAGTTCCGGGTCGACGATGCCCGATTATATGTCGAAGCGCCGGTCTTTAAGGACGTTTATTTTTTTGGAGAACTCGATCTGCGCCTGCGCGAGTCGATCGATACGTCGTTCGCCCTCGGGGAACTTTACGTCGATTTTGAAAACGTCTCCGGCCGCTTCGGCGGTCCGGCCGATCTCATCAATCTTCGAGCGGGCCAGCTGAATGTGCCGTTTGGCGAGGAATATCTGGTGCGTACCCCGGTGGCGAATCCGCTGATCTCGCATTCCGTCGAGGATATCTGGGGAGTGGATACGGGCATCGAGATGTACGGCGCGTATGGACAATGGCAATACGTGATCGCGGTGTTGAATGGCGGGATTGACTCCCTGCGCGACTACAACGCCGACAAAGCCGTGTCCGCGCGACTGGGCTGGACGCCGCTGCGCTGGCTGCAATTCAGCGCGAGCGCGATGCGGACCGGCGAATTGAGCGTGGGCACGGATGCCAATCCCGGCGATTTTCTTTCGGCGACCTGGTTCGGGAATGGATTTATTCGATCGATCGGCCCGGCCGCGACGACGCAGACATTTTGGGCGAGCTTGTGGGAGGGCGATGCCACGGCGCGGTGGAAGGGCGGTCATGTCAGCGCCGCGTTCGGCGGTGTGCGGTACGACGACAATGATTTCCTCCACGACAATTCCCGGCGGCTGCGTTATGGATTTCTCGAGGGAGTGCAGGCGTTCGGAGAGAATTTTTATGGAGCCACCCGTTTTTCGGAAATCAGCGCGCCCGGCGGTTATCCGCTCGCGGGTTGGGGCAATGCCGGCCGATATTTTTTCGCGCCGTCACCGGCTGAGGAGCTCAAGCGGCTGAGTGTCGGTTTTGGATATCGTTTCGGTCCTCCACTGGTGATCAAGCTCGAGTACGCCTGGGAGTGGGGCCGGCAGCTCAATGGCTCGCACCGCGATGAGGAAGATTTCTTCGGCACGGAAATCGGGCTAAAGTTTTAAGGATTTTTTCCGATAGGCGCACGCCTTCAAATGAAACGTTTTGTTGTGATTGCGCTGATGATGCTCGCCATCGCGGCGGAGGTTCGGGCCGGAACGATCCGCGGAACGATCCGCGCACAGCCGCCTCCCGGGGCGGAAGCGCCGTCGGGTGATGGCGGAGCGTACGCGAGCCGAAAATGGAAGTTTGTGGAAAAAATCGACTACGAACATCTGACCGATTTTGTCGTATACATTGATCGTGCGATGACCAACGGGACGGGTGTTCGCACGTCGGCCGCCGTAACCACGCAAAAAGATGCGAGCTTCGAGCCGCACGTGCTGCCAATCGCGGTCGGCTCGACCGTGCGATGGCCGAACGAGGATGAGATTTACCACAACGTCTTTTCGACGTCGGAGGCCAAGGAGTTCAACCTTGGTTTATATCACAAGGAGCGGACGCCTGAAATCACGTTCGATCGAGTCGGGCGGGTGGATGTTTTCTGCGCCATTCACACGAATATGCACTGCATCATTCTGGTGCTGCCGAATGCGTTTTTTTCGATGGCGGACGCACGCGGACGATTCGTGATCAAGGATGTGCCGGCGGGGACTTATCCGTTGCGCGCCTGGCATGAGCGCATGCCAGGTCAGGTGAAGGAAATCGTGGTGCCGGCCGACGGTGAGGTGAAGGTCGATTTCGTGCTTGGGCTCGGCGTGTTGCCGAAAGACTGAGCCATGACTTCGCCGCGTCCGTTTCGGCTGAGTTTTCAGACCAAAGTGCTGGTCGCGGTGTTGGTGGTCTTGGTGCCGCTTCCCGTGCTCACCGTGTGGACCGTAAGCAGCAGCATGGAAGTCCAAATGGTCGACGAGGCGCGGCAGACGCTGGCCTCCGCGGAAGACGGGTTCGCGAAGTCGCTCGAGATTCGTTCGCGCAATTTTTTGTCGCACTACCAAATCGAGGCGAACGAAGCGCGGATGAAAGTCATCGCGGATTTGCACGATCAGAAAACCATGGAGCAGCTCTTGCGCGGGAAGCTGAACGAGGCGAGCGACGACAATGAAATAATTTTATTCACCACGGAAAAAGGCGAGCGGCTGGCCGCCGTCACGCGCAGCGGAACAGATCTGCGGAGCGATGATTTCGAGAAAGCCGCCGCGGACATCACGCGCACGGCTCTCGCCGGGGAACCGGCCTCCGGAAGTTTTGGACTCAATGGTCGCGCCTACAATGTCGTTTCCGTCCCGGTGACGGCGGACAACGGTCCTCTGCTCGGCGCGCTCACGGTCGGTATCCGCATTAGCGATGCAACGCTGCAACAGCTCCGTTCGCCGCGGACGGAAATTCTCCTCCTGGCAAACCGGGAGGTCACGGCTTCGACCTTGAAAGACTCCGTGCAGCACGAGGAACTGCTGAAGCAAATCGCGCTGCCCGGAACCGATTTGCCGACGATTGCGCGGAACGTGCAGGGCGTGGAGTTGAACGGCGAACACTACCTCGCACTCACGGGCGCGTACGACGCGGGGAAACCGCGACAAGGATTCCGATATTTACTGCTCTCGTCGTACGAGCTGCGGCTGCGTTCGCTGCAGGAGACGCGGCGGACGTTGGTCGGCCTGAGTCTCGCCGGCATCATGCTCGGCGTGACGGCCGTGTGGTTTTTCCTTCGTCGGATCACGCAACCCCTGCGGGAGCTGCGCGATCTCGCGGAGGCGGTCGGACGGGGTGATTTTTCACGGAAAATCTCGCGATTTTCGAACGACGAATGCGGTGAACTCGCGGAGGAATTCAACCGGATGACTTCGAATCTGCAGGGTTCGCGGTCGGAGTTGGAAAAAACCGTTTCCACGCTGAAAAACACGCAGGCCCAATTGATTCAAAGCGAAAAACTTTCGGCGGTCGGCCAGTTCGTCGCGGGCGTGGCGCATGAGCTGAACAATCCGCTGACGGCCGTGATCGGATTCGCGGATCTATTGAGCAGTGTCGAGACGAACGAAAAAAACCGGCGACATCTCGACCTGATTGTGAAGAGCGCGCATCGGTGCCACAAAATCGTGCAGAGCCTGCTGAGTTTCGCGCGGCAACACGCACCGGAACGCAAGCTCGTCGAAGTGAACACGCTCGTCGACGACGTGCTCGAAATCATGGCGTACGATTTGCGCACGAGTAATATCAAAGTCGTGAAGGATTTCGCGGACGGGCTGCCGAAGCTCATGGTGGATCCGCATCAGCTGCAGCAGGTGTTCGTGAATATTCTCGGCAACGCCCGGCAGGCGATCGAAGCATTTCGGCGGGACGGAGAAATCATCGTGCGCTCCCGCTTCGCGCGCGGCATGGTGCGAATCGAGCTGCAGGACAATGGGCCGGGAATTCGCGCGGAAAATCTTTCCCGCATCTTCGATCCTTTTTTCACGACGAAACCCGTGGGCAAAGGCACGGGCCTCGGGCTGAGCCTGTCGTATGGTATTATTCAGGAGCACGGCGGAACCATCTCGGTGCAGAGCAAAGTTGGACAAGGAGCGATGTTCGTCATCGAACTGCCGGTAGTGGAGTCATCGGATGGCGCGCGGAATGGCGCGGGCGAAAATTCGACGGCCGTCGCCCACCGGGTAAATGGAGCGGGGAAAACGGTTCTGGTGGTCGACGACGAGACCTGGATCTTGGAACTGAGTGAAGAATTGTTGCGCAGCGAAGGTTACGAGGTGGCGGTGGCAGCGAGTGGCGAAGAAGCGCTCGAGCGCATCGGACAAAGGAAATTCGATGTCATTGTGAGCGACTGGAAAATGCCGGGATTAAACGGCATGCATTTATACGAACAGCTACTGGGCACCGACCCGAAATCGGCGGGGCGGATGTTGTTTATGACGGGCGATGTGATCAACGAAGGCTTTCAGGAATTCCTGCGCAAAAACGCGCGGGCCTGCCTCTCGAAGCCGTTTGCGATCGAGGAATTTCGCGCCGCAGTGGCAAACGTCATCATCAAGTAAGCGGAAATCCGTCCGCTTTTCTCAGAACGGGGCAACGGACGGACGCGTCCCGTCCGCTAATCAAACTGCGTCCACTCGCGCACGCCTGCAGTTGCAAAATTCCGAGACTGCGGGCGTGGGCGAGTGAAACGGACGAAATGTTAATTGGATAACACTCCCCGAAAATCGTCGGCCTTATGTTTGGGGCGCGTGCTGCGTCGGCTGCAGTTCGCTTTTCCGATCGGCCATCGTCGCATCGATTGAAAGCGGACCGGCTCCGTTGATCAGAAAAATTACGAGGAGAAAAAGCACGAGTGCCGAAAACTCGAGCGACTGGCCGAGCGCGAACAGGCCGTCTTGGCGATGGACGATAAAAACCGCGCCGGCGAGAATCGGAATCTGCACCGCCGCGGCGATGCGGGTGAAAAAACCGATCGTGAGCATGAGTCCGCCGACAAAATGTGCGGCCGTGACATAGTGCAGCAAGATCCCCGACATCAGCCATTGTTCTCCGGAATGCGAGAGCATGTTCATGAAGAAATCGGTGCGGATATTGAACACGATCAGGACGCCGCGAGCCAGCAGCCCGAGACCGAGATAGATGCGAACACAATCGAGCCAGAGTTCGCGGTGCGATTCCGCCCACGCGATGAATTTGTGCATGATAGCCTCCTTGGGGTTTTGAGGTTTTCGAAACGCTGTCGCAGACCAGAGTTCACGAGCGCCGAAGCGCGCGCGCGGAAGAAGACTATCGCAACAAACCGCGGCGTCAACGTGAGCACGCAGCTGACGCCGCTAAGGCCGCCCGGAAGGGTGGTAAGCAGCGACGATGAGAATCGGGCGGATCGGCCGCCCGTCGGTCTGCCCGTCGGGAAACCTGGTCCGCCAGCCGGTTATTGGCTGCTTATCGAAGCCCTTGCATGCAGGCAGCAGGCAGCCCTCTGCGGAGAAATCGAAAATGGCGTGCGAGAAATAAGAGACCCGAGCAGCGGCGATTTTATTGAGTCGCTGCTTTCGCTCTAATAACCGCGCTGCTGCAGCGCGCGGCTGAGTTCCTGCATGAACGTTTGAGCATCCTGCGGCTTCGGCCGATAACCCGGCTGACTGACCTCCGTGAAACCGGGCCGTCCATACTGATCGATAATCCATTTGCCGGTGACTCCATCGCTAAACGTCACCGTCCCGCTCGCCACCGCTCCGGGGATCAACGTCACTTTGTCGACATTGATGCTGACGTTGCCGCCGCCGGCAGGCAGCTCCTCGAGATCTTCGTCAGCAAATTCATCTTCCGGCGCTTCGGCCGCGGCCTCTTCTTTCGACAGGCCGAGCTTTTCCTTTGCCTTGTCGAGGAAACCTTTTTTCTCGCCCGGTTCAGTTCGCGGCGCGGTTGCGGGTTTGGCCGCACCCGGCGCTTTGGAAACATCGGAGGCGTCCACCTTCGGCGCCGGATCTCTTAGCGCGAGGTTGAGATCATCCACGAGGAAACGGACGTCGCGGTAGGTCATCGAAATTTTGAATTGCTCAGAGAGCTTTTTCTGAATGACCGACAAGTTGTCGCCGGCGGCGACCCAACTTGAGACGGACTGTTGTTGTTCGGGAGTGAGGGTCATGGAGGGAGAAACGTTGAACGACGAGTGTTGTGCACCGGCCGCCCAAATCAAGCCGCTGCACAGCAGTTCGCCTGGAATACTCTCAATGCCAAACCCGCAACTCGCAACTGCGCCCAAACGAGGTACGTTCGCCGTTACCGGTTTTTTTTCGGGACTGACGGCAGAGTCGGTGCCTTTGGGCGCATTGCCTGGAACTGGAGTTGCAATTCCCTCGATTGTCTTTCGGCGAGCTCGAGTTCGGTTCGTCGAAACTGAAACCGCCGCCGTTCAGAAGGACGACGGCTCGCGAGGCAACCTTTTGCCGATCTAAAAAAGGCGATCCTTCGCTTTTTATTTCGAGAGCTGCGTCTTCAGAAACTCGACGCTGCCGCGGGTCGTAGAATCCTGCTCCATCATATTGTCTACGGCTTTGCAGGCGTGAATGACGGTGCCGTGATCGCGGCCGCCGAACGCGTCGCCGATCTCCTGCAAGGAATGTTTCGTGAGCGTCCGGGAAAGGAACATCGCGATCTGACGGGGAATGGCGATGTTGTTGGGCCGGCGTTTGCTGGTCATGTCGCTGTGCCGGATCTGGAAATGATCGGCCACGCGTTTCTGAATCGTCTCGATGGTGAGGATCGTCTGCGCCTGCTCCATCAGCACGTCCTGCAGGAGCATTTCGGCGGTCGCGAGATCCAGCGGCTTGCTGGTGAGGGCGGAATAGCTGGCAACCTTGATCAATGCGCCCTCGAGACGGCGGATATTTTTCGAGATGTTTTGCGCGATGAAATTCAACACCGGCGCAGGAATATCAAATTTCAGGCTGGCGGCTTTGCTGCGCAGAATGGCGAGGCGGGTCTCGAAATCGGGCGCCTGGATGTCGGCGGGCAGGCCCCATTCGAAACGGGAGACGAGCCGGGATTCGAGTTTCTGGATTTCACTCGCGCGGCGGTCGCTGGACAGAACAACTTGCTTTCCCGACTCGAATAGATCGTTGAACGTATGGAAGAATTCTTCCTGGATGCGTTCCTTGCCGGCGAGAAATTGCACGTCGTCAATCAGCAGCACATCCACATGACGGTAGCGCTGGCGGAATTTCGTGAGGCTGTTTTCCTGCAGCGACTGGATGAACTCGTTCGTGAATTTTTCCGTCGAAAGATAAGCAACGCGCGCGTCGGGATTGTTACGAAGAATGGCGTGCCCGATGGCATGCATCAGATGTGTTTTGCCGAGGCCGGTGTCGCCATAGATGAACAGCGGATTGTAAGCCTGCGCGGGCGCTTGGGCGACGGCGAGCGCGGCGGCATGAGCCATTTGGTTGTTGGAACCGACGACGAAGGTTTCGAACGTGTTACGAACGTTGAGCGTTCCCGAGGCGGGCCCGCGATCATCGTAACGTCCGTTCCGGCGGGGAACGGTACGCGCATTGCGCGGTGTCGTTTCGGTGACGGCACGGTGACCATGGCTCGGCGACGGTGACCGCGTGGAATCCGTTTTCTTGAGCGTAACATTCACCAACCTGCCGGCGGTGAGGCGCAGCCGTTGCGTGATCAGGTCGAGATAGTTGTCGTGGATCCAGATGGCCGCAAAATCGTTGGGCACGCCCAACGCCATCGAATCCTCCGTGGCGTCGAGGCACACCATCGGCTCAAACCACATCTGAAACACGTCCTCAGGAAACAATTCCTTGAAGTCGCACTTGACGGATTCCCAGAGGCTGGGAGACAGAGACAAAGAGGGCATGGTCTGACAAAAAGACGGTTTTATTCACACTGCGCTGCTCGGCGATCTAATCAACGTCTCCTCCCGCCTATTCCTTGCTCTTCGTCGGTGACAAAATTCGTGCCAGACCATCGCGGGGGCGGGGACAAGAAAGCGTGGTATTCAAGATGCTGATAGTCAGGTAATAGCTGCGGGCCATCACCGGGATCCAAGGAATCGGTAAAAAGGGGCGTAGGAAAGAACGACTGGGCGGTCCGAACAACTGACTGAGCGCGCAGTAACTGTGAACCAAAAAATCATTTCAAGATGAAGTTTTCCCCAACTTGTTCACAACGGATCTGAGCATAACTTTTCCCACTTTTTTGTTGCCTCGCCGGACTCAATTTAGCGCGTTTTTGGGGTAGGGAAATTCCCGTAATCGGCGAAAAATTACATTGCCTTCTGGGCGGCTTGCAAAGCGGGCTTGCGGGTTACGACGAGGTTACGGTCCCGTGACGGTGTCTTCAATTTTGAATACACGCGCCGCGCCAAATCAGGCGTGCGCGGGCTCCGGATCAACCCATTTTCCGTGTTCTTTAATGAGGGCAATTAGACGCGAATCCGCCTCGGCTTGGGGAATGTTATATTGGACGCACTGCTTGCCGACGTAGAGATTGATTTTTCCCGGCGCTCCGCCGACGTAGCCGAAATCCGCGTCGGCCATTTCGCCCGGACCATTGACGATGCAGCCCATGATCGCGAGTTTCACGCCTTTGAGATGTCCGGTCTGCGCCCGAATGCGTTGGGTCGTGGTTTGCAAATCGAAGAGCGTGCGGCCGCAACTCGGGCACGCGACAAATTCGGTTTTCGAGATTCGCGAGCCCGCGCCCTGGAGGAGATTGTAGGTGAGCTTCGTCGCGCGAACCAAATCGGTTTCCGTTTCGATGCTGACGAAATCGCCGATGCCATCGCAGAGCAACGCACCCGTCAGAAAACTTGCTTCGAGCAGCTTGGATAAAAAACTATTATTCCCCTGCACCGCGGTGCCCGGCGTATTGCGAATCCAAATCGGC
>Ga0070683_100003064_pt1 | contig 13449 bp, 15 predicted proteins | sample KBSC713LmetaG_FD_64662 | JGI IMG/M metagenome (GOLD analysis project Ga0070683, IMG submission 64662) | Corn rhizosphere microbial communities from Kellogg Biological Station, Michigan, USA - KBS C7.1-3L metaG | ecosystem: Host-associated > Plants > Roots > Rhizosphere ...
GCGTCCGGGAGCTTGTTCCCGATCCCAGCGGGCAGAGGCGCCTTCAACAGCGTACCCGAGGACAACAACAGGATCAGCGCGTCCGGCGAGACAGCTATGTCGACGACGAGTGCGTCGGACGGGACACCCGATACAATCCGCGGAGTCGCATCACCGTCCTCCGACACGGCGAATACGCCGTAGTCGAAAACCCCGAAAACCGTTCCGGTCCCCTGAGCCATGGCAAGGCAGTCGGCGTGCCCCGTGACGCTCGCGGGCCCAAACGATGCCGGTGACCATTCATCAGCGTTCGTCGCGATCAGCTCGTTGCTTGTCGGGTCGAACCAGAAGACCCGCCCCCTCGCGGGATCGATCGCAAAGTCGTGAATCCCATCGAACGTATAGCTGCCAACCGGAGGGATCGTCACGCTGCAGTCGCCAATCGAACAGTGGCTGAGATAGTAAAGCGCAGCTCCTGGCGTGAAGACGTCTGCGGCTATGAGAGTCGCAGTGGTCCCAGCGAGGCGTCTGCTGTACGAGCCGTCGACTCGTTGCGGTCGGGTTCGAGTGACCGCGCCTTCATTCTTACCGACGAGGTAGATCGCAGCTGCGCCATTCAGGTAGGTCGTGCCGCCGACCAGCACGAGTTCAGACGAGACGCCAATCGTCCGCGCTGACTCGTGCTGAATCGCCGCTAGCTTGAAGGGCCTGCATTCTCCTCCTTCGCACATCCCGCCCATGCAGTCGTGGCCGCACGCACCACAGTTCCTGGGATCGGAAGCGGTCAGCGCGGAACAACTCGATCCGTCGGCGCCCCCAACTCCGGCGGCGCTTCCGTTCGCGCCGCCGGGCACGCTCGCGCCGCCGGTGCCGCTTGTCCCGCTGGTACCGGTCAGCCCAGCACCCCCGCTTCCGCCGCGACCCGCGCCGGCGTCGTGCCCCGAAATCCGAGGGTTTCCGTAACAGGCCGAAACCGTCGCCAACCACGACGCGACGATCATCAAACGCGCCGAGCATCCAGACGTGAATCCGAACGACATCGTCATCCTCTCCGCTTGCCCCCGATTCTCGACGCACCCGACGATTCTGTTGCGCGAAGCACGAGGCTAGAACGGCATGCCGGGCAACGGCAGGTCAGCGCGATACAGACCCATGGCGGTGCTCCCCATACCGTTGCCCTGCCCGCTCACGTAGAGGGTCTGGTGATTCGTGCCGCCGAACGCGACGTTCGTTACGCTCTGCACACTCGTCATCGAGATAGAACCAAGCGACGTTCCCGCGCCCGCGGGGTTGACGAGGACGACCCTCTGCTGGGACGCCACGTACAGGTTGCCCAGGCAATCGATCGCCATCCCGTCACCTCCCGGAACAGCACTCTGCGCGATCTGCGTCGCGGCTCCCGTACTGCCGTCTGCATTGATCGGGTAACGGTAAAGGCCCAGCGTGTCGGTCACGTACAAGAACGCTTCATCGAGAGAGAGCGTAATGCCGTTCGGATTCGAGCGGGCCGCGTCGACAACGACAGGCTCGGTTGCCCCTGGCGGCAGCCGGTAAACGCGTCGCATCGTCTGAGGGCGCGGGCTCGGCGCCTGGAAATCGGGATCGGTAAAGTAGATCGTACCGTCGGTGCGGACGGTCAGGTCGTTGGGCGAGTCGAAACGGTTGCCCATGTACATCGACACGACCGGCGTCGACGTCATGTTCGTCAGGTTGAACGCGAGGACGGCGCCCGCGGTGTGGCTCGCGCCGATCAAGCGGCCCATCAGATCGATCGCCAGGCCGTTGCTTCCCGAAGTCGCGTACGCGACGGACACGCTGCCGGTCGACGTCACGCGCAGGATGCGTCCGGGCGGCGGGTTGTTGCCGCTCGCGATCTCCGAGACGTAGAGGGCGTCGCCGAGCCAGCAGTCGCCTTCGATGTTTCCGAAGTTGTTGCCGTTGTTGTTGAAGCTGTCGAAGGGCGGGACGCCGGCGACTTTCGTGAGCGTGATGCTCGACGGATTCGGCGCGGTGAATGGGCCCGTCGGGCAGGTCCAGCGCGCCGATGCGCCGCCGGTGCCGCCGCCTCCGCCGCCACTCCCGCCGGTTCCGGCGCTCGCGCCGCCGCGCCCCGAGGCGCCGCCAGAACCTGCGCTTGCACCGCCGCGTCCCGACGACCCGGCAGCCGCACCGCCACCACCGCCCGCACCCGCACCGCCGCTCGCGCCGCCGCCGGTGCCGCCCGTCGCTGAAGAGCCTGCGACGCCCCCACCGCCACTCGCGCTCCCCCCGGTCCCTGCTCCACCGCTCGTCCCCGCGCCGCTGCTACCGGCGCTGCCGCCTGTCCCCGTCGTGCCACCGCGGCCGCCTGCGCCGGTCGTTCCGCCCGCGCCTCCCGCGCCGGCCGCGCCGGCCGTCGACGAATCGGGGTTTCCGTTGCCGCCGCCCGAGCACCCGGCGAACAGGAGGAAAAGGCACGTCGCGTTGACCCATCTCGTCGTAGTCATTGGCAGTTCGGGTGGCATCGTATCGGACCTGTTGATGCGCTGACAACGGAGGTGACGCCCACGCGGCAACAACCGAGCACCCTCCGCTCCCCTCCATAGGGTGAGAACCCTAATTTTATTGAGGCCAATTTACTTTGTGACCTAGCATACCTATTGCAACACAGTCCAAGCGATGCGCCACCAGGGCATGACTTGGCTCTCCGTCGCTCTCTGTTCCGTCGCGTTTGGCTGTGCCGAGGTAGAGGACGATGTAGGTCCCACCGACAACGCCGCCGTCGCGACCGAGAACGGCCTTTCCACGACGAACGGCCTGCATTGCACGAATGGCCTCTCGACGACCAACGGTCTCTCGGTGACCAACGGTCTCGCCACCACGAACGGCCTCTCGACGACCAACGGCTTGATGACGACCGACGTCGGGCGCACGCAGATCGCGTACCTCGTCCGCTGCGCGCTGCCCGCGAACACGTCGATCACCAAGGGCGCGTACACGTTCCAGGGTCTGCTGGGCATGGCGCCCGAATGGCAGTTCGGCGCGTGCGACACGAACTGCCAGGAGAGCGTCTCCGCCTGCATGCTCGCGCACGTGAACACCGCCGGCGTCCACATACCGCTGTGGCTGGTCGCGCAGAATGCCTCGGTCGGCTGGGGACAGGACATCGAGTTCCCGAACCAAGAGGGGGTGTTCTTCGGCAACGTATTCGCGCTTGGCGCGCACGGCACGGATCCGACCAAGGCGCCCAGCTACTACTGCATGGGCTCGAAGTACAACATCAACCCGCCGAAGGGGCGCCTCGGCTCGGCGCAGACCAGCCCGCCCTACATCAATGCGTTCGGCACCCCGAACGCGGCTTGTTCGAGCTACTGCGCGGCCGCCGACACGCCGTACAACAGCGACGGCTACAAGGCGTGCAACGGCTGGAACAACACCGTCACCGTCTGGCGCCAGAACACGGCGGTCACCGGCGGCGTCAGCGGCGGCATCGGCAAGGGCTTCCGCTGGAAGTAAGCGCCCCCGCCGGCCGCGCGCGGCGCGCGTGCTAGCTTCGCCGCGTGCCCACGCTGCCGCTGTACCAGGTCGACGCCTTCACCGACCGTCCCTTTGCCGGTAACCCGGCCGCGGTGTGCCCGCTGGCGGCGCCGATTCCCGAGGCGCTGATGCAGGACATCGCCGCCGAGAACAACCTGTCGGAGACGGCGTTCTTCCATCCTCAGGGCGACGCGTTCAGCCTGCGCTGGTTCACGCCGACGACGGAGGTCGATCTGTGCGGGCACGCGACGCTCGCTTCCGCGTTCGTGCTGATGACGGAGCTCGAGCCGTCGCGCACCGAGGCAACGTTCCGGACGCGCAGCGGACTGCTCTCGGTGCGCCGGCAGGACAACGAGCTGGTGCTCGACTTCCCCGCCTACCCGCCCGCACCCGCCGACGCCGAGACCCGCGCACGCGTCGCCGACGCGCTTCACCTGCAGCCCGTGGAGGTCGTCCGCGCGCGCGCGCTGTTCGCGGTGCTGGAGAGCGCCGCGGCCGTCCGCGCGTTCACGCCCGACTTCGCCGCGCTCTCGCGGTTGCCGACCACCATCGGCATCACGGCGGCGGGCACCGACGAAGCGCGCCCCGTCGACTTCGTGTCGCGCTATTTCGCGCCGACGTTCGGCGTCAACGAAGACCCGGTCACCGGATCCGCGCACTGCACGCTCGCACCGTACTGGGGCGCGCGGCTGGGCAAGCAGACGCTGCGCGCGCGCCAGGTGAGCCGCCGCGGCGGTGAGTTGACCTGCGCGCTGGCCGGGGACCGCGTTCACATGGGCGGCAAGGCGCGCCTCGTCATCACTGGTACACTCTCCTACTGAGGGGCTGGGATGGACGAACTCTTCTGCTCGTTTTGCGGCAAGCGGAAGCGCGAGGTGCGCAAGCTGGTTTCCGGGCCGCGGGTGTTCATCTGCAACGAATGCATCGTGCGGTGCCGGCAGGTCATCGGCCCCCGGCCGTCGCGGATCGTTGACGACCGCGCGGACGCGGAACGAACGACCGAGGACTTCCCCGCGCTGCCGGTGACCGACGACGAAGACATCACGGCCGAGAAGAAGCCGCCTGACGAGACGCACTGCTCGTTCTGCGGGAAGGTGAAGAGCGTGGTCGACCGGCTGGTCGCCGGCCCGACCGTCTACATCTGCAACGAGTGCATCGAGCTCTGCGAGGACGTCATCGCCGAAGAGCTGTCCGCCGGACCGCCGGCGACCTGACCGGCGGTCCTCGATCGCGGCCGCCTAGGCCTTGGCGGGCTGCTTCGTGACGTCGGCGTGATGGAACGGCGCGAACAGCGTCGCGAGCAGCGACGGCGCCGCGCCGAGCAGCACGATCACGAAGAACCACTGATACCCGACCGCCTTCTGGACGTAACCGCTGACGGCGCCCGTGGTCATCATGCACGCGCCCATCAGCGCGGTCGCGAAGGTGTAGTGCGCGGTCTTGTAAGGACCGGGCGCGATCTGCTGCATCATGTAGATCATGTGACCGACGGCGCCGATGCCCCAGCCGAGCTGCTCGATGATCACGACGGCGGTGATGATCGTCATGCTGGTCGGCATCGTCTGGCTGAGGAACAAGAACGTCGCGTTGGGGACGTTGATGCAGAGGCACAGGATCAGCAGCGTCTTCTTCAAGCCGAAGCGCGACACGACGAAGCCGCCCAGCAACGATCCGATGATGAACGCGCCGCTGCCGAACGTTCCGTAGACACCGCCGACGGCCTGATTCGACAGCCCGAGCCCGTGGTTGGCGCGCGAGTCGATCAGGAACAGCGGCCCCATCTTGTCGAGGAGGCCGTAGGCAAAGCGGTACAGGAACGCGAAGGCGATCATCCGGACGATGCCTTGCTTCTGGAAGAACGAAACGAACGCATGGCCGAACGTCTTCATCGCGTCGCCGAAGGTCTTCGCCTCGACCGCCTTCGCGCCCGGCGGCAACACCCGGCTGTGATAGAGGCCGGCGAGAAAAACGAACGCGCCCAGCGCCAGCATGACGATCATCCAGGCCGTCGCGTAGCTTCCGGTGCTGTCGTGCAGCGTCCCGCTGACGATGACGAACGGCCCCTTGGCGAGCAGCGCGCCGCCGTTCCAGCACATGCTCTGGAAACCGAGGTACTTCGCCTGCTCCTTGGGCGGCAGCGTCGTCACGTACACGCCGTCGGTACCGATGTCCTGCGTCGCGCCCAACACGGCGGTGATCGCGATCAGCGTGAGAGCCGGCGCAACCCAGGTCGTCCCCGGCAACCGGAGACCGAACGCGACGCCGACGAGCGCGGCGGCGATCGTGAACTGCATCAGGACGACGAAGAACTTCTTCGTCTTGTAAAGCTCCAGCGCGGGCGCCCACAGGAACTTGAACGTGTACGGGAAGCCGAGGATCGACGACCAGAGCGCCGCCTGGTCGTTGCCCATCCCCATGTTCTTGAACATGATGTTCGCGACGGTGCCCACCGCGACGTAGATGAGCCCCATCGTGAGGTAGCTCGAAGGAACCCAGAGGAACGGGTTCTTGTACGCCGGCGTGGACGCTTCGACGGGCGCCGCGATCGCGCCTTCGCCGCTAATTGAAGCTGTAGGGAGGGCCATGGGCGGCATCCTATGGCCATGCCCCGCGGCCGGGGGAAGAAAAAAGCGCGCACGCCGATCGCACCCTTCCGGTTAAGGTGCGGGCACGATGGTGAGCAAAGCGCCGGACATGACGGCCATCGCGGCTGAGCTGCGCGACGTCGCGCGCACCCGCGTGATCTACGGCGACACGGATCAGATGGGGTTCGTGTACTACGGCAACTACCTTCGCTACTTCGAGATCGGTCGCAACGAGTTCCTGCGCCAGGCCGGCGCCCGCTATCGCGCGTTCGAGGAGACGCATGGTCTGATGCTGCCCGTCGTCGAGGCGCACGTCCGCTACCGCCGCCCCGCGCGCTACGACGACGAGCTGTCGATCCGCGCCGCGATCGTCGACGTGCGCGGCGCGTCCGCGCGCTTCGTCTACGAGATCCGCCGCCTGCCCGACGGCGAGCAGCTGGTCGACGGGTACACCGTGCACGCGTGCATCGACGGCGAGGGCCGCGTGGCGCGCTTGCCCAGCCAGCTACGCGCGGCGCTTGGACAGCTGAAAGGGTAGCCGCACCGCCGCGCTTCGCGCGGCAGCGGCTAACGGCTCAATCGAACCGCTGCCATCGGTTCGAGCACCCGGAACGTGAACGACTCGGTCAGGTAAAGCTCGACGGTGTGGCGGTCGTGCGCCGCGTATCCGATCGAGAGATCCTGGCCGACCGTGAGCTCGTAGTCGCCGCCGCGCACCGACAGCAGCACGCCGCCCTCGATCGCGGGCGCGCGCACGAGCGGCCCGTCCAGCACCTCCTCGGTCAGCCGTTTCGACAGCGGGTAGCCGTCCTCGGCGGCCGCCAGGACCTGCGCGGTGTAAGCCGCGTCCAGCGCCAGCGCATACGGGCCGTCGACGCCCGCTTGCCGCAGCGTCTCGCGCGCGGTCAGGATCGCGCGCGGCAGATGCGTCACCTCCGGCGGCAACCGGTGTGGATGGTGTGGGCTGGCCTGCAGGATGCCGACGATGCCCGCCGCCGCGAGGCCGTTGAAGATCGCGGAATCCTCGACGTGGGCGACGCGTTCCGCCGCGGTCACCACCGCGCGCAGATCCGGGTCCGGCGCGCCGCGCGCGATCGAATCCATCTCCATGATCGGCAAGCGGATCGGCGCGCGCACCTCGATCAGCGGTTGCGCCTGTCGGATGCCGACGTGCACCTCGCGTTCGGGTTCGTCGGGCACCATCGTCAGGCGTCCGGTGTTCAGCGCGGCCAGCTCCCAGCCGTGTGGGCCCCGGAACTCGACGATGCGGCGGCCCGCCAGGTTCAGCTTGAGGACCCGGGACGCCTCCGCATCGATCGCCGCGAACGCCGACGGCAAGACCGGCGCGAGCTTCCGTTTCAGCAGGTCGAGCGCCATCAGGGCACGCGCAGGCTGCGAATCGCGAGGGAGCCATCGGCGCCCGAAGCGGTCTCGGCGGCGCCGCCCGCCTCCGCCGCCGCTTGTTCTCGATCCGCCGCCTCTTCGATCTCGATGATGTCCTGATCCTTGAACAGGTATCGGCGGCTGAACTTGTCGAAGGTCGCGTCGTTCCGGCGCAGCCATTCCAGCGTCATCATCCCGTGCTCGACCTCTTCGTTGCGGTTGTGCAGCAGCACCGCCTTCAACGCCGGGTCGGAGCAGGCGTCCGCCCGCTGCTGATACCAGTCGATCGCCTCGAGTTCCTCGATCAATGAGATCAGCGCGCGGTGCAGGTTGCGCGTCTCGTCGGTGAGCAGCTCGGCCGGCTCATGTAGGCCCTCGTGGCTCATGCGTGCGCAATATAAGCAGCCGCTTTGCGCCGACCAGATCCGTGACCAAGTTGGGGAGGGGCACGCAATGAGTGAATCTCTCGACGATGGCCGGGTCAGTTTCGGGAACCGCGACGAGGTCGAACTGGCGACGGCGACAGACCCGGTGTGCGGGCGCGAGCTGAAGCGCGCCGACGCCGCTGGCGCGATCGACGTGCACGGAACCGTGTACTTCTTTGATACCCTCGCGTGCCGCGACGCGTTCGCTGCCGATCCTGACCGCTATACCGGCGCGCGCTAAGTCGTCGACCTAGAAACCGACGAAATAGGCAACCCTGCACCCTCTTAGGACATCCCAGGGGATGGAGGGCTCACGTGGTCGCACTCGGGCTTTGGTTCGCCGCTGCGCTGCCGATTCTCGCCGCCGACACGGGGGCTGACGTCCCACCGCCGGCGCCGCCGCCAGCACCGGCCCTGATCCCGCAACCGGCGCCGCGTTTCTCGGACCGCGTTCAGGAGATCAATCTCAAGGAAGCGAAGGACGGCACCGGCGACCTGCTCTACGAGACACCGGCGTTCTCGGCGCGGGTCGCGCCCGATGGAACGGTCGCCTTCACGGAAAAGCGGGTGCCCGGACTTTCGATCGTGCCGTTCGTGCCTTCGGGCGCGCCGCTCGCGGTGCCGTCGCTGCAGTCGTCGCTGGTCAGCCTGCTGAAGGGCCGCAAGCCACCGCCACCGCCGCGCATCGACGATTCGCTGCCGCCGCCCGAGACCACGCAGCTGATTCCAGACGTGTCGCGCTATCGCGCGGATCCCCGCGAGGACTGCGAGAAGTGCCAGGAGCCCTACACGCCCGCGCTGTTCGGCGCGTTCGGGCGGGGCGACGTCTCCGACGAGCTGGAACGCTTCTCGGGGAAGGATCCGAACCGTTATCAGAAGGCGGTGTTCCTCGCCGCAACCTACGACCGGCGCATCGACATGGCCGCGAAGGCGCACGCGCGGAACGTCCGCCGCGCGGACGCCGAGCTGCCCGGGCGCCTGGTGGCGATCGCGTGCGACACACGCCTGACGTACCGCGAACGCCGCGCGGTCCTGGTCGCGCTGCGCGGGGAAATGGATACGACCACGCCGGCCGGTGCCAACGCGGCGACGGCGATCGTCGACTTTCTGAAGCTTTACGACGCGGGAACGGTCGTCTGCGGTAAGTGAAGCCGCCGCCCTACTTCTTCGGCGGGACCTGGCAGAGCGACGCGGAATTGATGCAGTAACGCTGGCCCGTCGGCCGGGGCCCGTCGTCGAAGAGGTGGCCCAGGTGGCCGCCGCAGCGCTTGCAGTGCACCTCGGTGCGCATCATCCCGTACGAACGATCGACCTCGGCCTCGACGGCGTCGGTCCCCATCGGCGCCGTGAAGCTGGGCCAGCCGGTCCCCGAATCGAACTTGGTGTCCGATGAGAACAGCTCGGCGCCGCACCCCGCGCAGGTGTAGGTGGCGGCGTCATGGGCGTTCCAGAACGCGCCGCTGAACGCCCGCTCGGTCCCCTTGCCCCGCAGCACGGCGTACTGCTCCGGGGTCAGCTCCGCCTGCCACTCGGCGTCCGTCTTGTTCACCTTTTCTGTCTTGTCGCTCATTCGGAAACCGTCGACGGCAGTATACTGCCGCCCGCCGTGGCCGCCGATCGAGTCCTCATCACCGTGACGGGACCCGACCGCGCCGGTGTCACCGCCGCCCTGACGGGCATCCTCTCCCAGCAGGGCGCGACCTTGCACGACATCGAACAGGTCGTCGTGCAGGGGCAGCTGACGCTGTGCCTGCTCGTCGACGTGCCCGAGACCCGCGACGTCCTCAAGGAGCTGCTGTTCGCCGCCAAGCAGCTGGGCATGGACCTGGACTTCAAGCCGGTCGCCGACGCGGAGGCGAAACCCGCGGCTGCGGAGGGGCGCCGCTACGTGATCACCGCGATCGGTCCGACGCTGGGCGCGGCCCACCTGCACGCGATCGCGTCGACGCTGGCGTCGGCGGGCGCCAACATCGAGAAGATTGGCCGGCTCTCCGAGAACACGCTGGCCTCCGTCGAGATCCACGCGCAGCTGCCGCCCGGCGGCGACAGCGACGCGCTGAAGCGGACGCTGCTGGCGGAGGCGACCAGCGCGGGCTTCGACGTGTCGCTGCAGCGCGAGAGCCTGTACCGCCGCTCGAAGCGCCTCGTCGTCCTCGACATGGATTCGACGCTGATCCGCATCGAGGTGATCGACGAGCTGGCGCGCGCCGCCGGTGTCGGCGCCGAGGTCTCGCGCATCACCGAACGCGCGATGCTGGGCGAGATGGACTACGATCAGTCGCTGCGCCAGCGCGTCGGCCTGCTGGCCGGCTTGAACGTCGCGGTGCTGGACCAGCTGGCGCAGAACCTGCCGCTCACCGACGGCGCCGAGACGCTGGTCCGCGTGCTCAAGCGCCTCGGCTACAAGATCGCGGTCATCAGCGGCGGCTTCTCGCGCGCGGCCGAGGCGCTGAAGCGGCGCCTGGGCGTCGACTACGCGTACTCGAACAACCTCGAGGTCCAGGGCGGGAAGCTGACCGGACGCGTGGTCGGCCCGATCGTGAACGCGCAGCGCAAAGCGGAGCTGCTGGAGACCATCGCGCAAGCCGAGGGTGTGTTGCTGGATCAGGTCATCGCGGTCGGCGACGGCGCGAACGACGCGCTGATGCTGGAGCGCGCGGGCCTGGGCATCGCGTTCCACGCCAAACCGAAGCTGCGCGAGGCCGCCGACACCAGCATCACGGCGGCGGGACTGGACGCCATCCTTTACTTGCTCGGGATCTCGGCACGGGAGCTTCAAGAGGTGGAGTGAGGGCCGCCGGGACAGTGGCGCTCGCCCTGGCGGCCGCGGTCGCCGCCGCGCGGACAGCGAGCGCCGCACCCGGCGAGGGCAATGTCGCTCCTCAAGGCGTGCACCTGTCCTGGGTGCGCGCGGACGGCGCCGGCGTCTGTCCCGACGCGGCCGCGATCGAAGCGGAGGTCTCCGAACGGCTGGGCAGCAACCCGTTCGTGCGGACGCCGACCCAGTTCGTCGAAGCCATCGTCACGCAGAAACCCACCGGCTTCGAGGTCGCCATCGCGATGCGCGCCAGCGACGGAAAGCTGCTGGGCAACCGGTCGCTCACCAGCAGCCCGGGCGACTGCAGGTCGATCGCCACCGCCGCCGCGCTGACGATCGCGATCCTCATCGATCCCGATGCGCTCGCGCGCGCCCCGGCGCTGAAGCCGCCGCCCGTCCCGCCGGCGCCGCAGGTGGCGTCCGGCCCGCGCATTCCGCCTGGGCGGATCACCGCCCTCGGCGGCGCGGGCTGGGGCCAGGTCCCCGGCGTGGCCCCGGGCGCCGGCCTCGCCGTCACCATCGACGTCGCGCGCCCGCTGGCCGTCGGCCTGTCGACGCTGTTCTATCCGGAGACCAGCCCCGCCGCGCCCAACGACGGCTTCGCGTTCGGCCTCACGTACGCGGAGCTGGTCGGGTGCTGGGTGCCGCTCGCGTCCGAGACGGCGCTGCGGCTGGAGATCTGCGCGGGCGGCACCGCCGGCGTGCTGCACGCGGTCGTCTTCTCGGGGACGCCCGCGCAGCCCGGACAGCGGTGGACGTTCGCCGCCGCGCAGCTGACGCGCGTCATCATCCCGATCTACCAGGGGCTGGTCGCCGAGATCGGCGCGGAGGTCACCGCGCCCCTCCCCCGCCGCGCGTTTTTCGTTGAAGGACGCCCGGTTGGGATGGACACTGTGTTTACGCAGCCAGTGGTTACCCTCGCGGGCTGGGCGGGTATCGGGCTCCGTTGGAAGTAAGTCGCTAGCGAGCTTGGAGACGCGATGAAACACGCTTATGCCCAACTTCGATCGGCCTTCGATCCGGTCCCCGTCGCCCCGGCGGCGGATCCGGCGACGCTGGAGGTCCGCACGATCTATCGCGAGCACGGGCGATTCGTGTGGCTCAGCCTGCAGCGCCTGGGCATCCACCCGTCCGATCTCGACGACATCGCGCAGGACGTCTTCATGATCGTGCACCGCCGGCTGGACACGTTCGATCGGCGCGCGCGCATCTCGACCTGGTTGTTCGGCATCTGCATGCGCGTCGCCGCGAACTACCGCCGCCGCCGCCGCTGGACGCGCGAGGTCCTGTCGGGCGGCCTCGAGGACGAACGGCCCGCCACGCTGACGGCCGCCGACGACGTCCTGGTGCGCCGCGAGCAGCGCGAGCTGGCCGAGCGCGCGCTGAACCGGCTGGAGGTCGCGAAGCGCGCGACGTTCGTGATGTTCGAGATCGAGTCGCTGTCGTGCAACGAGATCGCCGAGCTGATGAACGTCCCGGTCGGGACCGTCTACTCGCGCCTGCACAGCGCGCGGCGGCAGCTCGAGAAGCATCTGAGCCGGGATCTGGCGCGCCGAGGACTCGCAAACAGCTGAAGGCGGACACAAGGCGGACATCAAGAAGAGACCATGAGAGATCCGAGGCGCTGGCGAGACGATCCGAGCGGGCAGATGCCCGGCACGGATATCTTGCTGCGCGTCGCCCGGCGACCGCAGCCGCCCGCGGCTCACGAGATGGAACGGCTGGGCGCGGCCGTCGAGGTGATGTCGCGCCACCCGGTGGCGAGGCCGCCGTCGTGGCTGCGGCTCGGGGCCGCGGCCATCGCCGCCTTCGCGATCGTCGGAGGCGGAACGTTCGTCTGGGCGCTGCACGCGCGCAACGCGAAGCGCGCCGAGGCCGCGGAGGCCGCCGCCGATCGATACGCGCGCGACGCGGCTTCCGCGTACAAGCCGGCGGTGGCGCGGTCGGCGACGCCGGCACCCGCGCCGGAGGAGCGCCCCGCCGCGCCCGCGCCCGCGCGTTCGACGCGGCGGCACGCCGTCGAGGCGCACGCCACCGCGCCGGCCGCCGCCCCCGCCCCGACGCCCGCGCCGGCCGTCGCGCCGACCGACCTGCTCGCGCGCGAGGTGCCGCTGATCGACGCCGCGCGCAGCCAGGTCGCGTCGTCCCCCTCGCGCGCGCTCGCGTCGCTGGAGGCGCACCGGCGCGAGTTCCCGCACGGCCAGCTCGCCGCCGAACGCGAGTTCCTGACCGTGCAGGCGCTCCTGCAGATGAACCGGATGGCCGATGCGAAGCAGCGCGCCGCCGAGCTCGCGAGCCGTTTTCCCTCGAGCTCGTACGCGGCGCGCGCCGGCCGTCTGATCGAAGAGGTCGAGGCCCAGCGCGCCGCCGCGCCCGGGCGCGACAGCTCGCGCGGGGCCACCATCCAGCCGGGCGCCGGATCGCGCGCGAGCGACCGGCTGTAGCACCCGCGGAAGCCGACCGGAAGTGACGCCGCGTCTCTGGATCGTGTGCGCAACGCTGGCCGCCGCGGCCGCGCCGGCGTGCGGCACGCGGCGCGAGCAGATCGCCAGCCAGGGACCGAACACGGCGCCGTTCGCGTTCCCCTACGTCGATCCCGCGATCCCGGACGCGCCCGGCCAGTTCGGCGGCACGGCCGGCGATCCGACCGGCGCGCCGCGCATCGTCTATCCGCTCGACGGCGCGATGCACCCGGTGAACATCGGGGGGATCACGTTCCAGTGGACGCGCGGCGACGACGCCA
>Ga0070683_100003066_pt1 | contig 13445 bp, 12 predicted proteins | sample KBSC713LmetaG_FD_64662 | JGI IMG/M metagenome (GOLD analysis project Ga0070683, IMG submission 64662) | Corn rhizosphere microbial communities from Kellogg Biological Station, Michigan, USA - KBS C7.1-3L metaG | ecosystem: Host-associated > Plants > Roots > Rhizosphere ...
TGGGGGTGGCGGGCCAGCACCCATTTCTTGCGGAGCCACGACATCAGGCGCGGACCGTGGATGTAACCCACGCGCATCGGCAGCCAGCGCAGGAAGCGCCTCGCGCGAGCGGGCGTAGGAACCGGCAGCGAAACGAACGGCCTCGAACGGGCGCCTCCCATGGCGCGCAACACGCTAGCCGTTCCGCGCCGCGGCGGCGTCAGTCGCCCCGGCCTCCTCCCACGCCTCGAGGAAGGCAGGCGCGAGCCGCTGCAGGTAGTAGCGATCGGCGCGCCACTCGAACGCCCGCCGGACCCGACGCGGCCTGCGGGGGATCAGGTCAACGAGCAGCGGAAAGGCGCGCGACGTTGCAGGCGCGTTGGCGGCGGCAGTGATATGTCCGTGGAACCACGGCTTGAACCATTTGTGCTTCGCGGCCATCAGCTGCTCGCCGGCTGCATGACTTCGGTAACGGCGCTCGAGCGTCGCCCAGTCGTATGGGTGAAGGTGTTCGACGAGGGCGCGCCGCTCATAGATGAGCTGCATGCCGAGCTCTCCGGCGCGCCACCCAAAATCCAGGTCCTCGTAGTCGTAGACGAAGTCGGGATCGAATCCCCCGGTAGAGAGGAAGAAGTCGCGCTTGAGGGACACGTTCGACGAGTAGAAGCGTGACCACTGCGCGTCCTCGGCGCCCTCGTCCTCGAGCTGGCGATAGTCGAACAGCGCGCAAGACCAGTCGAGCCAGCGATGCAGTCGGTCCCTCGGCACCGAGGGATGCCAGACGATGCGGCCCAACGCGACAGCTTCGTCAGACGGGCAGCTGCGGTGACGGGCCACGTGCCGGGCGACGAAGTCCCGTCGCGGGATCATGTCGTCGCCAATGAACAGGACGAGCGCTCGGTCGCTCGCGCTCACGCCATAGTTGCGCGCCGCGCCGGGCCCGGCGTGCTCCTGTTGGAGGATCTTTACGTCCGGGATCGGCGGCACCTCTTGGTCGGTGCCGTCAACCACGACGATCGTCTCGAACCCCTGCTCGGTCTGCTGGTCAAGAGCGCCGAGCGTGAGGCTCAGCGTGTCCCAGCGGCGGCGGGTGGGGATCACGATCGAGAGATCTTGTGCCGTCACGTTCGTCGCACTCATCTGCCGCGCCTGCCGCCACGTTACTGGCGACGACTTAACATCCGCGCCGGTGAAGCGGCTGAGCACCCTGGCCAATCAGCCCATGCGGCGCGTCGAGTTGGAGGCGCGCCTGATGCGACCGTGGCGCACGCGCCGCTTCCACTCGTTCGGTGAGGGATCGATCCTGCACCGGCCGATGTGGCTCTACGGCACGCGGCAGATTGCGGTCGGTGACAACTCGCTGATCCTGCACAACGCTTGGCTGTCGGTGGAAAGTCCTGCCTGGTCGCAGCCGGCGCCGACGATCAAGATCGGCGACCGCGTGGGAATCCGACCGTGGTGCACGCTGTCGGCGTCGGCCGGCATAGTGCTCGAGGACGACGTGATCCTGGCCGCGTACTCGACCGTGATCGACTCCGACCACACGTTCCGCGAGGGGCGACCGAACGTGATGCACAACTCGCTCGACGTGGAGCCGATCCGGATCGGACGTGGCACCTGGATCGCGGAACGAGTGGCCGTTCTGAAGGGCTCGAACATCGGCGAGTGCTGCATCATCGGGGCGAACAGCGTCGTGAAGGGGGAGATACCGCCGTACTCGATCGCGGCGGGAGCACCGGCGCGTGTTGTGGGTGAGGTCGAAGGGGTGGACGCGAGAGCCGAGGCGTTCGCGCAGCGGCTCTACTAGCGCGCCGCGCGCCCGGTGTCGCTACCTTGCCGCCCGTGGGGTACGTGCGGTCCGAGCGCTTCTGGGACGAGAAGGCCCGCGAGAACGCGCTCTATTTCGTCGACAACGAGCTGGACTACGACAACCCTGATGCCCACGGCTTCTGGCGGCGCGGGGACGAAGTTGTCGATCTCATGCTCGAGAGCGTCGGCCTGTTGATCGACCCGCGGAGTGAAATCGTCGACATCGGCTGCGGCGTAGGTCGACTCACGCGCGCGCTGGCAAGTCGCGCAAGCCACGTCTACGGACTCGACGTCTCAAGCGAGATGCTCGAGCTGGCGAAGCAGCACAACTCCGATCTCGCAAATGTCGATTGGCTCCACGGCGACGGCAGCAGCCTCTCGCCTATCCCCGACGCCTCCGTGGATGGCTGCTTCTCACACGTCGTCTTCCAGCACATCCCGGATCCCGAGATCACGCTGAACTACGTCCGCGAGATGGGGCGGGTGCTGCGGCCCGGCGGCTGGGCGCTGTTCCAGGTGTCGACAGATCCGAGCATCCATCGGCCGCGGCGCACGCTGAAGGGCCGAGCCCAGGCACTTGTGCGTCGAACGGACGACCGAGCGTGGTGGGGCTCGGCCGTCGATGTCGAAGCGCTACGCAGGACCGCGACCCAGGCCGGACTGTCGATCGAGAAGCTTCTCGATGCGGGGTCGCAGTACACAACCGTGTTGGCCAGGCGCATGCCGGTCGCAACGAGCACGGTGGCGGTCGCGATCGTCTCCTGGAATACCCGCGACCTGCTCGATCGCTGCCTCCGCTCGCTACAGCCATACGCGGACCGCGGCGTCGCCGAAGTATGGGTGGTGGACAACGCGTCGACCGACGGGTCGCCGGAGCTCGTGAACGACCGGTTCCCGTGGGTCAAGCTGATCGCGTCCGAGGAGAATCTGGGCTTTGGGCGGGCGATCAACCTGGTGGCCGAACGCACCTCCACGCCATGGATCGCCACCGCCAATGCCGACACTGCCCTGCAGCCGGGATCGATCGAGGCCCTACTTGAGGCCGCAGCGCGCGATTCGGGTGCGGCCGCTCTCGCGCCGCGGCTCATCCTGCCGAACGGTGAGACGCAGCACTCCGTCTTCGCGTTCCCCACCATTCCGTTCACGTCCATGCTCTCGGTCGGCGCGTTCGCGCTAAGCCGGAAGCTCGCGGACCGATACGCGCTTCCCGGCCGCTGGAACAGCGAACGGCCGCGGCGGGTGCCGTGGGCCGTGGCGGCATTTCTGCTCGTGCGTCGCAGTGCTTGGGATGAGATCGGCGGCTTTGACGAGCGGCAGTGGATGTACGCGGAGGACGTCGACTTGGGCTGGCGGTTAAAGGAGGCCGGCTGGGCGACCCGTTATGAGCCGACCGCGGTGGTCGAGCACGAGAACGGCGCCTCCACCAAGCAGCTCTTTGGGGCCGAGCTCGCGCCCCATTGGCAGCGCAGTACCTACGGCTTCCTCGCTCGACGGCGTGGGGTCGCCTACACATGGACGATCGCGCTGCTGAGTCTTGGTGGTGCGCTGCTCAGGTATGTGCGCGCCGTTTATCGAGCAGCGCGCGATCCGGAGCGCTTCGCGGCCGAGCGTGGCGCGTACGGTCGCTGGGTGGTGGTGCACATGCAAGCGCTCCGTGGTCGCGCAGCTCTCGAGCGGTTCCGCTAGGCCCGCTCCGCGATCACCTCGCCGTACAGCGCATCCAGCTCATCCACATGCTGTGCGAGCGTCTTGATCAGCGCGTCGCGGTTCTCGCGAAGTAGCGCGTTCAGCCGCTCGATCTCATCAGGCTGTTCGATCGCGCGGCGCATCAGCTCCGCGAGGCCGTCCGCGGACAGCGACCGGTTGAGCCAGCCCGTCTCGCCGTCGCGGACGTAGTCGGGCATCCCGCCTATCGCGTTGGCGATCACCGGGATCCCCTTCGCGAGGAACTCGATGCCGGCGTAGCCATAGGCCTCCTCCCAGATCGAGGGCATGAGGCCGATGTCGACCTCGTCAAGCAGCGAGTCGAGTCCGCCTGGCGCGAACGACGGGCGCGCCTCCACGCCGTCGAGTCCTGCCGCCACCTCGCGGACGGCGGGATCGACGTGACCGAAGATGAGCAGTCGGAAGCGTCCCTCGCGCGCCTCCGGCGCCAGCGTGCGCGCAGCATCGAGCAGGAGCCGCGAGCCCTTGGCCTCCGACTCTCCGCCGCCGAGCGTGGCGAAGGTCACCGGTGACGCGGGCCGGTACTCACGCGGCCGCAAGCGCTCGATGTGGTTGAGCGTGAGTTGCATCGTCACGAGGCGGTCAGGGTCCACGCCCAGCAGCTCGTAGATCTCAGACACGCGGTGCGACATCGCTACGACGCGATCCAGGCTGTTCAGCCGCTGAACGTTGACGTCGCGGCGCCGCTGGAAGGCCGTGGCGCTCGCGACCGGGGATCCATCGCGGGGCAGCCGACGCGACAGGGCGCCCAGCAAGCGCTCTCGCCGATTCGATGCAAGGCGCGCGAGTCGCTTATCGATCTCGTAGCGAAGCGTTCCTTCGAACAGGATCGCCGGGTCGCGCGAATCGGCGGCGACCGTGGCCACACAGTCCTCGCCGATCTGCCTGCGCAAGCACACCTCGCCGTGCGCGTCCAGCAACTTGAAGGTCGAGCAGAGCGGAAAATAGTCCTGCAGCGTCATCACCACCGGGACTTCTGCCACGCGGACGAGGTCCAAGAGGGACGAGGGCAGACCGGCCAGCTCTTGCACATGTACGACATCCGGCCGGACGCGCTCGAGCTCGCGCTCGAAGATGCGCTCGATCTGCGGCTCGGAAAGCTCGAGTTCCGGTTGGCGCCCATGATCGAATAGCGGCGAGCTGATCACTTCGAGCATGTCCACGTGACCCTGCTGCCAGCGGCGCAGCCGCGGCCGCTTGAGCCACGGGTAATAGCGCCCGCTGAAGAAGTAGCTGACGGCGTGCCCCCGGCCGGCTTGCTCCTGCATCAGGTCCTCGACGTAGGCCACGAGCCCGCCGCGGCGGAGCGGACGGAAGCCGGAGCCGACGTGCAGGATCCGGGTCAACTAGCTGCGGCGACCGGCAGCGCATCGCGCGCCGCTCCGGCAGCCTCCATCACAGCTTGCTCGACCGCCTCGTTGAACACCTGCTCGGTGTGGCGAGGAGCCGTGGCGAAACCGCCGTCCCGCAGTCGAGCCCGCAGCGCGGAATCCGAGGCGAGCCGGCCGATCGCCGATGCGAGTGCCGCGGGATCGTCGGCCTCCACGAGCAGGCAGTTCTCTCCGTCGCGCAGGTATTCGCCGGAGCCGCCGCGACCCGTGGCGACCACCGGCCGGCCGCGCCCCATCGCCTCGAGCGGGACGAGCCCCCACGGCTCGGACCAGCGCACCGGAAACACCACGGCATCCGCGGTCGCGTAGGCGTCGAGCAGTTCGCGGCGGCCGAGTTGCCCGGTGAACTCCACGCGCTCGCCAGCTCCGAGCCGACCCGCGAGCTCACTCAGCCGCTTCTCCTCGTTCGTGTCCCAGCCGCCCGCGATCTCGAGTCGAGTGTGAGCCGGAAGATGTCGCAAGGCCTCCACCGCCACGTCCACTCCCTTGCGCGCGTCGAGGCGGCCGACGTAGAGGAGTCGCCAGCTCCAGTCGCGCGAGGGCGCCGGATCGAGGTAGTCGGGGTGGATTCCTGAATGAGCGACTGCGGTGCGCAGAGCAGGCAGGCCGCCATTGAGAGCGTGGCGCCTCGTGAAGTCGCTGACGAAGACGTAGGTGGCCGCGCCGACAAAGTCCACGCTCGCCGGGATGCCCACCACGCGTTCTGCCAACGGTGCGAGCCGGCCGCGCCGCGGCCCGTAGAACGCGCGCAGCCACGGATCGACGAAGCGTCCGTAGTCGAGCCAGTCGTCGTGCACGAAAGCAACCGCAGGCAGTCCGCGGCAACGGACCGATTCGAGCATCGTGAGCGTGAGACCGCCCATAGACCACCAGGCGACCAGATCGGGCTGAAAGGCGCTGATGTGCCAGTCGAGCACGCGGTGGTTGTGGCGCGCCATTACCACGCGCGCGAACGGGCCCAGCTTCTCGAACTCTCCATCCCGGAGATGCCAGCGCAGCTGCCGGTACACATCGGTTCCGTCGGGCTCCTGGCTGTCCGTCCTCAGGTCCGTGGCGAGCACACGAACGTCATGCCCGCGCGACCGGAGATGCTCCACCGCCCCCGCCCAGACCAGCTCGTACCCCCCGAAGTGGTGTGGGGGATACATGTTCCCCACCGTCAGGATCCGCACCCGGCTGAGGATAAGGTTTGCGCGTCGTGGACGGGCCGATTGCCGTGAGCGTGGTGGTGGCGTCGCATGCGCGAGAGCTGCGGCTGCGCTGGCTGCTGAACTCGCTCGAGGACCAGACGTTCGATGGGCCGTGGGAGTTGCTGATCGTGCACGACTACGACCCCGCCCCAGCCGAGCGAGTGATCCACCGCCACCCCCTCACCACCGCGGGCGTGGTGCGCGCGATCGAGGGGGAGGGTGGTCCAGGCCGCCGGCGCAACGTGGGCTGGCGCGCCTCCCGGGGCGAGCTGATTGCGTTCATCGATGACGACTGCCGCGCGGAGCGCGATTGGCTCGAGCGCCTCGTCGCCGCCGCGCGTCAGCACCCCGCCGACGTCATCCAAGGCCGTACGCGTCCCGACCCGTTCGAGGAGCCGGTTCTCAAGGCGCCTCACGTGCGGACGCTCAACATCGAGCCCGTGAACGCCTACCGCGAGACCTGCAACATCCTCTATCCACGCGAGCTGCTGGAGCGGCTCGGCGGCTTCGACGAGCGCGCGGTCACGGGCGAGGACGTCGACCTCTCTCTGCGCGCCATCGCGGCCGGAGCAGAGATCAGCGCGGCGCCCGAGGCGCTGGCGTATCACGCGATCGAGTCGTTCACGCTGCCGGGAATCCTGCGCCAGAACCTCAAGTGGCGGTACCTGGCGTACCTCGTCAAGCAGCACCCCGAGCTGCGCGAGCAGTTCCCGCTCGGGATCTTTTGGGACGAGGACCACATGCTTGTGACTGCGGCGGCCGCGGGCCTTCTCGGCGCGCGCCGGCATCCATGGCTGGCGGTCCTCGCGGCACCCTACGTGCGTAAGGCATCGCGGCGGCGCGGCAGGGCTCGGCAGCAACGTGCGCTGGCGCTGGCTGAGCTGCCGGGGCAGGCCGTCAGGCAGTTCGCGGAGGTGCTGGGCATGGCTGCGGGCAGCGTGCGCCACGGCACGCTGCTGCTGTGACCCCACTGCGCGTCGCGCTCATCGATCACGGGCAGGAAGCGTCGCTGGCGAGCGACCTTGCGGCGAGCCTCCGTGAGCGCGGACACGACGCAGTCGTCATCGGCGGCCGCGGTACCGCGCTCGACGGACTGCTCGAGCGGCGAGGCTTCGCGACGCCGCTCACGCACCTTCCGGCCACCGTGGCCCAGCTCGCGCGCGGCGGTTACGACATCGCAAACGCTTTCTCGCCTCCGGACGCCTACGCGGCGTTGTACTGGGCTCGCCGAAGCGGCCGGCCAGTGGTGTTCAGCTGTACGCACCCGGTCGAGCGGGCGCGGCTCGCCGACCGCAGGTTGAAGCTGCGCTTCCTGCGCGCCGCGCTGGAGGACAGCGACGCCGTCATCGTGCACGACGAAGACAGCCGCGCCGCGGCATGGCGCTGGCTCTCCCTCGAGCCGCCGCTCATCCCGTGGCGAGACGCCGCGGCGCTGGAGGACTTGTACCGCCGCCTGCTCGCTCAGACGTAGGCGTGCACCGCGCCACGCAGGCCGCGCCAGGAGTTGCGCTCGCGGAACGGCAGCTCGAACGGCTCGGCCTCCTCCACGCGTGCGAAGCCGGCCGCCTTCACGATCCGGACCAGGCCGGCCATGTTCGTGACCCACCACTCGAAGTTCTCGATCCCGTCGAGCTCCGCCATCGCACGCTTCTCGTAGAAGCGGAAGCGCTTGATCACGTTCACGATCACGGCGCTGCCCGTGCACACGCTGCGGATGTTCTCGATCGGGGTGATCGGGTCCTTGACGTGGAGCAGCAGGTCGCCGCAGAACACGAAATCGAACGTGCCGAGCTCGGGGCTGAGGTCGTAGGCCGACATCAGAACCCGCTCCACGTTCGAGCCAAGCGCTCCCTTGGCCAGAGCGAAGCGCTCCGCCTTCGTCTCGTCGAGCTCCTTGTCGTGATGTGGCCGTAGCGAGGCCGGCCAGTCGAGGTCGCCCGGGTCCTCTAGGTCGAGCGCGGTCACCGAAGCCGCGCCGCGGCGTTCCATCTCGAATGCCCAGTAGCCGTCCATCGTCGCGACGTCGAGACAGCGCATCCCGCTGAGGTCATCCGGCAGCGGGTAGTGGTGCAGCACCGGGCGGTGGTCGAACATGCCCGGCGTCTCAACACCGTTGCCGAGTTCGAGCGTGTGGTACCAGCGATAGCGATCGACCTCGGCCTGCAGGTCGGGAGTGGAATTGGCTGTCGTCATGGCGCGCGATCGTAGCTACTGATGCATCGTCGCGAGCTACATGCCTATCCTGCCGCCGTGCTCGAGGCGCGGGGGGTCAGCAGGAACGGCACGGCCGAGGTTCGCGAACGGCCGTCGGTCACGATCGTGTACCTCGCGTACAACCGTCGCGAGGAGCTGCGGGAGAGTTTGCGGCGCATGCTCTTCGAGTCCGACTACGACTCCGAGCTCGTCGACGCGATCGTGGTCGACAACGCGTCGGTCGACGGGACGGCCGACATGCTGCGAGAGGAGTTCCCTCAGGTCCAGCTGATCGTGCGCGACGAGAACATCGGGGTGAGCGGTTGGAACGAGGGCCTCGCGGCGGCGCGAGGCGACTTTATGCTCCTGCTGGACGACGACTGCTACCTGCCGCCGGACGGGCTCGGGCGCGCGCTGGCCGCGGCGGAAGAGCATGCCGCGGACCTGGTCTCGTTCAAGGTCGTGAGCACTTTCGACCGCGGTCACGTCTTTACCGACAAGTACCGCACCGGGCTCTTCAGCTTCTGGGGTTGCGCGGTGCTGTGCCGGCGAGCGGTCGTCGAGGCGCTCGGCGGCTACGACCCGCAGATCTTCGTGTGGGCGAACGAACTCGAGTTCCTGCTGCGCTTCTATGACCGTGGCTTCGTCCATTTGCACTGCCCGCACGTGGTGGCAGAGCACATGAAGCCTCCGGGCGATCCGGACGAGACCAAGATCCACGAGCGCGGCTATCGCATCAACGCCCGCCACTTCGCGTACATCGCCGCGAAACTGTTCGGCCCGCGCGACGCGTTCGAGGCTCTGATCGCGTTGCTTGCACGCAATCTGCGCGACGGCCTTCGCCGCGACCGCGTCGCATTCAAGGCGATACCGGACACCCTCAGAGGCTTCGTCAACGGCCTGCGCCACCGCGAGCCGCTGCGCAAACGCGAGCTCTCGCGCTTCTACCGCCGCAACTTCGAGAGCTTCGCGAGTCCCTGGTGGCTCGCGCGGCGGCCCACCGATCTGCTCCGAGCGCTGCCTCGCGAGCTCTTCACGGGAAGTCCGAAGAACGTCGGCCGCAGGGACGCGTTCTTCGAGGGGCGCGCAGACCTCTACCCGGTTGACCACCCTGCCACGTTGAAGTTCTGATTCCGAACGCGACAACCGGCGCACCTCGCGCCGCGCTCGTGCAAACTTCGCGCCCGGGACTCACCGTCGCAGGGGGCGAAGTGGTTGCGAGCAGGGGTGTCCGGTCCGCGGCTGCGGGCGGGACGACGACGAGGGTTGGGCTGAGGTGAGCCTCCAGGAGGCGGAGGCAGTCCGCGCTGGCACCGCCGAACTCGGCCCGCCAGTCCGGCCCAGGCGTGGGACGAGTCGTCCCTTCGGCTCCCTGTTCGGACGTCCAAGCGCCACCGAGCTCGCGAGCTTCCGTGAGGGTGCCCACTCCGAGGAGGCGCAGCAGCGTGACGCGCGCTTCAGGCGGGCGCTCGCCAGCGCCGACGTCCTGGCCGGCGCGGTGGCGATCGTCGTGGTAGTCGTCGGCCTCGGCACCACGCCAGGGCCGGTGGTGGTCCTGATGCTGCCGCTCGTGGTCGCACTCGCGAAGGTCGCGGGCCTCTACGACCGTGACGACAGCCTGCTCGGCAAGAGCACGCTCGACGAGGTGCCCGCTCTCTTCCAGCTCGCCACGGTCTACGCACTGCTCTTCTGGTTGATGCAGGGCGCGCTCGGGTCGGGTTCGCTCGGGCGGGTCGACGTCTTGGTGGTGTGGCTGTGCATGTTCCTCGGGCTGCCCACGCTGCGTTCCTTTGCTCGCCGGATCGCACTCCGGCGCACGCCCTGCGAGCGCTGCCTCGTACTCGGCGACCTGTCGATCGCGAGGGAGCTTGCAGGCAAGCTCGAGGCGGCGCCGCTCATCAACGCCGAGGTGGTGGGCTACATCCCGCTCAACGGTCGGGGCGGCCACCACGGACTGATCGAAGCCGTTGACGACCTACCGGTGCTCGGCAGCGTCACCAATCTTCCGGTCGCGCTTTGGGAGCACCGCATCGACCGCGTCGTGATCGACTCGAGCACGACTCCGACGGGCGACCGCCTGCTCGACAAGGTCCGCCTGATCAAGGCCGTGGGCGTGAAGGTGAGCCTGCTGCCTCGGCTCCTCGAGGTGGTCGGCTGGTCGGTGACGCTCGACGAGGTGCAGGGCGTGCCGCTGCTCGGTGTGCACGGCTACGGGCTCACAAGGTCCTCCCGCCTCCTCAAGCGCACGCTCGACGTGGTGGGCTCGCTCGGCGCGCTCATCCTGCTGGCGCCACTGCTGCTCGCGATCGCGCTGGGCCTTCGGCTCACCTCGCGCGGTCCAGTCCTATTCCGCCAGCGGCGCGTTGGTCGCAACGGCGAGCTCTTCAACCTCTTGAAGTTCCGCACGATGTACGAGGGCTCGGACGACCTAAAGGGAGAGCTCCTCGGTCACAACGAGGCCGACGGCCTGTTCAAGATCGCCAACGACCCGCGGATCACGCCGTTCGGCAGGGCGCTGCGAGCTCTGTCTCTCGACGAACTGCCGCAGCTTTGGAACGTGGTACGGGGAGAGATGAGCCTCGTCGGCCCACGGCCGCTCGTGCCGGAAGAGGACAAGCGCATCCAGGGCTGGCTCAGGCGGCGGCTCGACGTCATGCCCGGCATGACCGGCATGTGGCAGGTGCTCGGCTCCGCCCGCATTCCGCTGCACGAGATGGTCAAGCTCGACTACCTCTACCGCGCGAACTGGTCCATCTGGCTCGACATCAAGATCCTGATCAGGACCGTCCCGTTCGTCCTCGCGCGGCGCGGGCTCTGAACCCCTCAAAACCCGCACATAGCGGCTTCCCGTGATTCGCCGAAGCTCCAGGCGGGTAGCACTGGAGCCTGGCCATGCGTGTCCTGCTTCTCCGTCAAGAACCGTGGGCCCGAGCCCGCGTCCACGCCGTTGCGCTCACGGGCGCCCACCCCGAGATCGAGCTGGCGCTCGCTCGGCAGGGAGCCCGCGGCGGCGAATCCACCTCGCTCGATTGGCAGCTCGGTGACCGGCCTGCGCGCGGCCTGCGGGTGGCGATCGCCGAGTTCGCTCCCGACGTGATCCACAGCTACGCGGACTCGCTCACGATCTGCGCGAAGGAGCTGACCGCGGGTCGCATCCCGGTGATCCACGACGTCGAGGCACACGACCCCGAACAACTCGAACCGCGCGCGCTCGAGGAGAGCGACGCGGTGGTCACGTCGTCGCAGGAGCTGCTCGAGGAGCTTGGCTCGGCCCACATGCTGCCGCCCGTGACCTGCGTGTTCCCGAGCTACCCGCTCGCGCGTGAGCTGCCGGCGAAGGAGCGCGACGGGAGCGCCGAGGCGAACATAGACCGACTCGCGAGTCTCTATCGCGCGCTGGTGCGCGAGCCGATGGTCGGCATCGCCACCGAGCTGCGCAACCGCTAAGAGCTCTTCTTCCCGCCCTTGCGCCCGGCCGCGGCCTTCTGGGCCTTGTTGCCGCCGCTTCCGCTGCCGCTCGACTTGCGGCTCTGGCTCGAGCCTGAGCTCTTGCCGCCGCGGCTGGACGAGCCCTCGCTGTTGGAGATCGCCGCCGCGCGCGACTTGCTCATGCCCTTCTTGCGAAGGCCCTCGTACTGCTTGTCGTTCTTGACGCTGGAGCCATGATCCTTCGCCACTTTCAAGCCCCCTCTCGCTCGTTCGGGCTCCGCATACCCGGTTTGCGGGCGGGTGAACCCGGCACTAAATATGGATGGCGACGGTTCAGAGCCAGCGCCGCCGCGGCCTGACGCGCCGCCACACGGTCGACGAGGACAGCGGCCTTCATCGCGACATCGGCCGCATCGGCCTTCTGTTCGCGGCGGTGGGCTCGATCATCGGCTCGGGCTGGCTCTTCGGCGCCCTCAACGCGTCGCAGCTCGCCGGCCCCGCGGCGCTCATCGCCTGGGCCATCGGCGGCGTGATGATCCTGCTCGTCGGGCTCACCTACGCGGAGCTGGGCACGATGTTCCCGGTGTCGGGCGGCGTGGTGCGCTTCCCGCACTACGCGTTCGGCTCGTTCGCCAGTTTCATGATGGGCTGGATCACCTGGCTCGCGGCGGCCAGCGTCGCGCCGATCGAGGTGGAGGCCGCGATCCAGTACGCGTCCAACAACATCGGCGGCCTCGCGCACGCCAGCGCCGCGAGCGGCGGCAACCCGGTCCTCACCTTCCCGCTCGGCTACGCGGTGGCGGTGGTGCTGATGGCGATCTTCTGCGCGGTGAACATGATCGGCATCCGCGCCTTCGCGCGGGCCAACACGCCGATCGTCTGGTGGAAGCTCGGCGTGATCTCCCTCGTGGTCGTGGCGTTCCTCGTCACCCAGTTCCGCGGTGCGAACTTCAGCGACTTCGGCGGCTTCATGCCCTACGGCTGGCACGGCATATTCGAGTCGATCTCCACCGCCGGGATCGTGTTCTCGTACCTCGGCTTCAGACAGGGAATCGAGTTGGCGGGCGAGAGCGACAACCCACACCGCAACGTGCCGATCGCCGTGATCGGGTCGGTGCTGATCGCGGGCACGATCTACGTGCTGCTGCAGATCGCGTTCACCGGCGCGGCGCCGACGAGCGGCCTGCACAAGGGCTGGGCCGGCCTCTCGTTCGCCAACGAGTTCGGCCCCCTGGCGGGCATCGCCCAGCTGATCGGGCTCTCGTGGCTGGCCACCGTTCTTTACGTCGATGCCGTGATCTCGCCGGCGGGCACCGGCCTCGTCTACACCACGGCCACGGCACGTATCTCGTACGCGATGGGGCGCAACGGCAACGCTCCGCCGGAGCTGGCGGAGACCACCGAGCGCGGCGCGCCGTGGGTCAGCCTCCTGCTCGCGTTCGCGCTCGGCCTGATCTTCTTCCTGCCGTTCCCCGGCTGGCAGAAGCTGGTCTCGTTCATCACATCGGCCACGGTGCTCTCGTTCGGCTCCGGGCCGCTCGTGTGGGCGGCGCTGCGCAAGGAGCTGCCCGACAGGGAGCGGCCGTTCCGCCTTCCGTTCGGCCACACGATCCCGTTACTCGCGTTCTTCTCGGCGAACATGGTCGTCTATTGGGCCGGCTGGGACACGAACTGGAAGCTGTTCCTCGCGATCGTGCTCGGGCTGATCCTGCTGGGCGTCTACAAGGTC
>Ga0070683_100003067_pt1 | contig 13444 bp, 12 predicted proteins | sample KBSC713LmetaG_FD_64662 | JGI IMG/M metagenome (GOLD analysis project Ga0070683, IMG submission 64662) | Corn rhizosphere microbial communities from Kellogg Biological Station, Michigan, USA - KBS C7.1-3L metaG | ecosystem: Host-associated > Plants > Roots > Rhizosphere ...
GCAGCACGTTGGACTGCTGCAGCATGTGGCCCTTGCTGGCCAGGTCGATGAGCGCGTGCTGCAGGTCGGCGATGCGGGACTCGCCGATGAGCTCCTTGCCGGCGTCGCCGGAGAGCGTCATGGCCATCTCGGCCAGCCGCGCCGACACCGGGAACCACGGCGCCGAGCCGAAGCGGGGGGCGTGGGTCTGCAGCTGTCCCTTGTTGTCGGCGAGGATGGTGCGCCAGCCCGGGTACGCGTCGACCTTGGTCAACGCGAACAGCACGAAGTTGACCTTCTTGCTGGCCTCGATGAGGAACGTCATCTCCGGGTTGGAGAACGGCGCCGACGCGTCGACCACGAACAGCAGCGCGGTGGCCTGTTCGACGGCGTCGTGAGCGACCTCGGCGTGCAGCGAGTCGAGGCCGCCGGTGCCGGGGGTGTCGACCAGCGTCAGGTACTGCAGCAGGGGCGCCGAGTGGAACACGTCGATGCGCCGCGGCGGGCGCATGCCGTCGGGCAGCCGGCCCAGCACGGTGCCCCAGTCGCGCAGCTCGTTGAGCTTGAGCGGGATCGGGTCCTCCCGGCCGGGCACGTAGGCCCGGGCGCCGTGGTTCTTGCTGTAGCTGAACTCCAGGTACGACGCGGTGGCCACGGCGGCGTCAACCGGTGACAGGTTGGGCACCCCGATGAGCATGTTGGTGAGGGAGCTCTTGCCGCGCTTGGTCTCGCCGACCACGACGATGCGCGGCTTGGCGACCTCGCGGCGGCGCAGCGTGTCGAGGTCGGCGGCCGCGTCGGGGTCGACCTTGCGCAGGTAGGCGAGGCTGCCCTCGATCCCGGCCTTGAGCAGCTTCTGCAGCGCGGCCTCGGGGTTGGCCGGCTTGGCCGGCGTCTCGGTCGTCATCGCTGCTCCCTACGGGTGTCTCTGGGCGTATCTCTCGGTGCACGGTCGGTGCGCTCGGTGCGTTCCGTGCGCTCGGTGCGCTCGGTGCGCTCGGTTCTGCTGGTGCGGCTGGTGGAGGCGCCGTTCTGGTACACGGTGACGACCGGGGCGCGCAGGATGCGCCCGCCGCGGTCGGCGTAGCCGGGGACCTCGACGGCGGCGATCGAGCCGATCTTGCTGGGGTCGTCGCTGGGTGCGGCTCCGCCGGCCTCGTGCAGGGCCGGGTCGAAGCGGGCGCCGGTCGGTTCGAGGGTCTCGACGCCGGCGTCGCGCAGGGCCATGCCGAGCCGGTCGGCGAGAGCCTTGCTGGTGACCCGGTCGCGGACGTAGATGGCGGCCTGGACGAGGGTGGCGCGGTCGGCCTCCGAACGGGGCGCCCGGGCGGCGCCGCCGGGGCCGGGCGCGCTCGAGGCGGGCGCCTTCGCCGGGGCGGTCCGGGCGGCCATCAGCAGCAGGAGCAGCAGGACGCCGCCGACGAACACGGCGCCGACGAACGCGGTGAGGGCCGGCTCGGCGCCGAACGAGGCGGTCGTGCACGACTTCGTCGGCGCAGCGGCCTGGGCCGCCTGGGTGGTGGCCGGCGGCGGGGCCGGCTTCTGCGCCCCGGCCGGCGAGGAGCCCTGGGCGTTGCCGATGCCGCCGCCGGCGGTGTCGGCGGTGGACGTGGGCCCGGGGGTGGTGGCGATCGTCGGCGCCGGCGCGGTCTGGGTGACGGTGCACGTCCGTTCGCCGCTGAGCAGCCCGACGGCGACGCCGGTGAGCAGCGCGATGATCGCGGCCACCGCGACCGCGAGGGCGCGCAGGTTGGTCGTTGACATGCTCGGCTCCTGGGGGTGAGCGCGGCGGGCGTGGGACGGGGACGTAGACATGGTCGGTGGTCAGCGCAACCGCTGGGAGAGCAGGAAGAACCCGCGGTGCGCGACGAGCGCGACCCGGGACTGGGACGGGCTGGCGCCGGCCACGGCGTAGGCGCGCCAGCGGGTGGCGGCGTCGAGCGCGGCCCGCACCATCTGGTCGCGCGGGGCCTGGGGCAGGTTGAGGATCCAGCCCGGGTCGTTGGACAGGGCGAGGCGGGTCAGCTCGCCCTCCATCTGGTCGGGCAGGTCGACCGCGCCGGTGGTGACCAGCTGGGCGACCTCGAGCAGGCGCAGCCGGTGCGACTCGGGCTGCTGCAGGACCCGCTCGATCGCGTCGCGCAGCAGCTCCCGGTCGGCCGGCCGCTCGGCGTGGCTGGCGATCTTCTCCAGGCTGGACAGGGCCCAGCCGGCCTTGATCGCGTCGGTGCGCCACCGGAACGCGTGGTCGAGGGTCTGCCGCAGCCGGGGGAAGCCGGAGGCCTGGAACAGCATCCGGACCAGCTCGCCGGTGGCCAGCTGGGGCTTGCCGACCAGCTGGGCGATGGCGAAGCTGATGCCGTAGAGGTCGAGCAGGCGCAGCAGCCGCTCCCGCGCCTCCCGGGACACCCCGCACTCGCGGGAGGTGAACAGGTCGACCGAGGCGAGCAGCACGGTGCGCTCAGCGATCGGGAGGGCGGCGAGCTGGCGCAGGGCCTCGCAGTCGGCGGCGGTGAGCCGGCCGGCCTCGGTGGTTTCGGCGAGGAGCCCGACGACGGGTACCACGTCGGAGACGACGCGGCGCAGCACCTTGGACTGGTCGGAGGCCAGGGGCGCGACGATCGGCCACGGGTCCTGCCCGCCGCCGGCCAGCTTGTCGACCTTGTTGAACAGGCCGAGCGAGTTGATCGGGTTGCTGGACAGCCGGGCCGAGATGGACCGGAACGCCTCGAGGGCCTGCACGTCGTCCTCGCGGACGGACTGGGTGAAGACGTAGATGATCGCCTCGGCGCCGGACAGGGCACCGGCCGAGTCGGAGTCGAGGTCCTCGTCGATCGGGGCGTCGGTCGGGCCGCCCGGGGCCTGGTCACTGAACAGGAACCGGCGGGCCTGGTCGGAGACCGAGGTGTTGGCCGAGGACAGGCCGGGGGTGTCGACGACGGTCAGGTCGCGCAGGTGGTCGCTGGTGAGCGTCACGTCAACGTACGCGATCTCATGGCGGGGGATGCCCAGGCGCTGCGGGATCATGCCGGCCTCGTCCAGGGGCAGGCTGCCGCGGGTGCCGTTGCGGCGCACGATGTCGACCCGGTCGGACGTGCCGTAGCGGAACTGCGTCACGATGCGTGTGCACTCGCCGACCTCGGTCGGCGCGACCCGGCGGCCGATGAGCGCGTTGACCAGGGTCGACTTGCCCGATTTGAGCCGGCCGGCGATCGCCACGCGCAGCGGTTCGCCGAGCCGCCGCCGCACGTCGAGGACCTGGCTGCGGGCCGGCTCGCCGAGCCGGTTGCCGACCTCCTGGCACAGGTCGGCGACCCGGGAACTGAGTGGACCGGCGCTCATTGGTTCAGCGCCCCCTGTTCGGCCGGATCGTCGGACGGATGCGCGACTGGGATCCGTGGCCGTCTTCAGCCAGAATGGCCCAGTCGATGTCGCTCATGGGTGCGTTCCTCCTGCCAGGTGCGCGCCGCGATCCCGCGGTCGGGGGGCCGCCCGCACACGTACTGCTGAAATCAGACCCTCATCGGAGGGCCTTGCGCCAGTCACACTACGAATATCCTGCCGACGCAGGATCCCATGTTCGTGCCAGCTTGATCCGACAACAGCACAGACGATCGGAGATGCCCGGTGCCAGACCCACACGGGAGCGAGGCGTTGGCGGCTCCGCCACGGCCTGCGGGCGGCGGGGAGCCGCAGGTCAACGCCGAACACGTGGTCGGCGTCGCCCGGGTGGGCGGGGGCAGCTGGCCGCCGGCCGAGCTGATCGGATCGGCGATGGAGGCGCTGCGCTCGCCGGGGCTCGTGGTGATCGCGGGCGCGCCGGGAACCGGCCGCTCGACGGTGCTGCGGCGGCTGGGGGAGTCGTTCCGGGGGCCGGTGTTCGCCGGAGGCGCGCTGGCGATGCTGCGGGGCGTGCCGGCGCTGCCGCTGTCCCGGGCGGTGCGCGTTCGGCTGCCCGCCCATGACGCTCCGCTGTTGGCCGAGGCGGTCCGCTCGCGGGTGCGCCAGGGCCTGCTGCTCATCGACGACCTGCAGTGGGCCGACCCGATGACGGTCGCCGTGCTGCCCACGCTGGCCGAGCATTGTCGGATTGCCGTCACGCTGCGTACGCCCCATCGGCTGCCCGGCGACGCCGAGCAGGTGCTGCGGGAGGCGTCGGCCGCCTGGCTGGGGGTGCCGGCGATGCCGCCGGACGCGGCCGCCGCGCTGGTGCGCCAAATCGCGCCGGGCGCGACGACGGCGACGGTCACCGAGGTCGTCCGCCGGGCCGGCGGGGTGCCGCTCGCGGTGACCGCGCTGGCCAAGTACACGTCGGAACACGGCGGCCTGGATGAGAGCCTGCAGTCCGGTCTGGCCTATTCGGTGGCGACGGCGCTGGCCGACCTGACCCGCCCGGCCCGAACCGCGATGGCCGCGATCGGGCTGCTCGGCCGGCCGGTCGGGGTGCCGGTCCTCGGCGAGGGGGTCACCGAGCTCACCGACGCCGGCCTGATCGAGGTCCGCGACGGGCTGGCCGCGCCGGTCTCCCCGTACGCGGCCGAGGTCGCCGCCGGCCTGCTCGACGCCGCCGAGCGCACGGCCCTGCACCGGCGGCTGGCCGAGTTCGTCCCGCCCCGCGAGGCTGCGCGGCACCTGGCCGCGGCCGGCGCCGCCGACGAGGCCTACCGGGTCGCGGTCGACGCGGCCGCCGCCGTCGCCTCGTCCGGCGAGCGGGCCGAGCTGCTCCTGCTCGCCTGCGACCTGCAAGGACTCGACCCAGCTGTCGGCCCGGCCCCGGAGGTGCGCCGCGCCGCCGGCCGGGCCGCACTGGACGCCGGCCGGCCGGGCAGCGCCCTGCGCGTGCTCGAGCCCCTCGACGGCGGCCTCGACGGCGGCCTCGAAGGCGGCAGCGACGCGGCCGTGCTGCGCGGGGAGGCGCTGCTGCAGCAGGGCAACGCCACCCAGGCCGGCGCTGCCGTCGACCAGGTGCCCGACGACGCCGCCGCCGACGTCCTCGGCGCCCGCGACCGGATCCGCCTGCTCACCCTCCTCGCGACCGACCCGGCGGCCGCCCCGGCCCGGGTCGAGGAGCTGCTCAAGGTCCACGGCGACCCGCCGCCGCACGCCGGGCTGCGCGCCGCCGTCGCCGCCGTGCGCGCCGCGTCCCGCCAGCCGTCGTGGGAGTACGGCCTGGCCACCGCCGCGTCGGCGGCCGGGCAGGCCGGTGACGCCCTGGCCGCCCGGTGGAGCGCGTGGCTGCTGGTCGAGACCCTCGCGGCGGACGGGCGCCTCGCCGAGGCCAGCACCGCGGCCGGGGCGGCCGCGTCGGCCTGCGCCGGCGACCTCGCGTACAGCTGGCAGACCCGGTTCATCGCCGCTCAGCTGTGGTGCGACGCGCTGCGCGGCGAGGAGATCGACGACGTCGTGCGCCGGGCCGGCGACCTGACCGACCGGACGCTGCCGGCGCTGGCCCGCGGCTACGCGGTGGCCGCGGCCAGCCTGGCCGAGGCCGACGGCGGGCTGCTCGCCTCGGCGCGGGGCCGCCTGGACACCGTGTCCGCCCGCCCGGCCCCGACCGGTGCGGTCCTCGACTGGGTCGGCCGGGAGGCGGCCTGGCTGGACGGGCAGCCGGAGCACGCGGCGACCCCGGCGCGGCTGCCGGCGCCGCCGTTCGTCGACGGGCTGCGCCGCATCACCGCGCGCTGGGCCGCCTACGACGCCGGGGTGGCGCCGTCGGTGGCGCCGTCGGTGGCGCCGTCGATAGCGCCGGCGGTGGCGGGCGACGGGGCCGAGCTCGGTCCGGTCCGCCAGACCCTCGACGCCTGGTCGACCGGCGGGTCGTTCGCGGCATTTTCGGTGGCCGCCGCCGCGTGGCACGATCTGGCCCGCCGCGAGGAGGTGCGCTGCCTGCTGGCCCAGGGCCTGCTGGTCGACGAGGCCGAGCTGGCCGTGCCGCCGCTGCTGGCCGCCGAGCAGCTGGCCGAGGAGGCCGGCTTCGTGGTGCTGCTGGGCCGGGCCCGGCGGGCGCTGCGCCGGCATGCGGTGCGCCGCGACACCCGCGGGCGCCGGGCCGGTGATGAGCTCACCGACCGTGAGCGGGACGTGCTCAAGCTTGTCGCCAAGGGGGAGCCGACCCGGCGCATCGCCGGTCAGCTGGGCATCTCCCGGGAAACCGTGGAAACCCACATTCGCGCGGGAATGCGTAAACTCGGGGCTCGGACGCGGACGGAAGCCGCCGCCCTGGCCATCGAGGAACTCGGATGACCTTAGATCCGTCGGCCGCCCCGCGATACGTGGTCGGGTCGGGCACCGATGCCACCACGGTGCTGCGGCGGCTGGCCCGGGCGGGCTGGACGACCCGTGAGGGGTTCGCGCTGACCGAGCAGCAGTGGGACGTCTCCGATTCCCGGCTGGCGCTGTTCGGGCGGGTGGCCGATCCCGACACGGCCGAGCTGGCGCTGATGGCGGCGGCGCGGGGGGCCGGGGTGGTGGCGATCACCGACGCCGGCGCCGACATCGGCCGGGCGCTGCTGGCCGACCTGGCGCGGATCGGTCCGGTGTCGACCGACGCCGACGCTGACGTGTCGGGCGAGCCGGCCGGGGACGGCTCGGGCAACAGCCCGCAGCTGGCGCCCGAGCAGCGGGCGCTGCTGGAGCGGCTGGCCAGTGGCGAGACGATCGCGGCCGCGGCGGCTGCGGAGTTCCTGTCGTTGCGGACCGCGAACCGGCGCATCGCCGAGGCCCGTGAGGTCCTCGGCGTGCGCACGACCCGGGAGGCCGTGCTCGCATATCTGCGCCTGCGCCGCGAAAGCTAACTATCGCGCGGATGGGTCGCGGTTGAACAGGTGCCTGGCCCACAGGTAGCCGGCCAGCGCGATCCCGGCGCACCAGGCGACCGCGACGACCGCCGGCCCGCCGACCGGCCCGCCGACCAGCAGCGCCCGCAGCGTCTCGATGATCGGCGTGAAGGGCTGGTATTCGGCGAACTGGCGCAGCCCGGTCGGCATCGACTCGGTGGGCACGAAGCCGCTGCCCAGGAACGGCAGGAACAGCAGCGGCATCGGGGCGTTGCTGGCCGACTCGACGCTCTTGCTGACCAGGCCGAGCGCGACCGAGAGCCAGATGATCGCGAACGCGACGAGCAGGAGCAGCCCGGCCGCGCCCAGCCAGCGCAGCGGGCCGGTGGCGGTGCGGAAGCCGATGAGCACGGCGACCGCGGCGACGAAGGCGAGGCTGACCGCGGTCTGGATGACGCTGCCCCAGACGTGACCGGTCAGGACGGACGCGCGGGAGATCGCCATGGTGCGGAACCGGGCGACGATGCCCTCGGCCATGTCCGAGGCGACCGACACCGCGGTGGCGGTGGCCGTGCCGGTCATGGTGAGCAGCAGGATGCCGGGCAGCACGTAGGACAGGTACTCGCCGCGCCCGCCGCCACCGGGTGGCCCGCCGGGTAGGCCGTTGCCGAGCGTGCCGCCGAACACGTAGACGAACAGCAGCAGGAACACGACGGGCAGGCCGGCGACCATGAACGTCATCGACGGGTAGCGCTTCTGGTGGCGCAGGTTGCGCCCGAGCATGGTGCGCGAGTCGCGCAGCGCGAGTCCGATGGTGCTCATCGCACGCTCTCCTTCGGCCGGGTCAGGGTCAGGAACACGTCGTCGAGGTCGGGGGTGTGCACGGTGAGGGCGTCGACGCTGATCGCCGCCCGGTCGAGCCGGTCGAGCAGGTCGCGCAGCGACGCGACGCTGCCGTCGCCGGGGACCTGCAGGGTGAGCTGTTCGTCGTCGCGGCTCGTGCGTTCGAACACGGATTCGGCGGCGGCCAGCGCCGCCGGGTCGGCGAAGCGCAGGCTGATGTGCCCGCCGGGGACGAGCCGCTTGAGCTCGTCGGGGGTGCCCTCGGCCACGATGCGGCCGTGGTCGAGCACCGCGATGCGGTCGGCGAGATAATCGGCCTCATCCAGGTACTGGGTGGTGAGGAGGACGGTGACGCCGTCGGCGACCAGCCGGCGGATCGTCTGCCACATGTCGCGGCGGCTGCGCGGGTCCAGGCCGGTGGTCGGCTCGTCGAGGAACAGCACCTGCGGCTGGGCGACCAGGCCCATGGCCAGGTCGAGGCGCCGCCGCATACCGCCGGAGTAGGTGGCCACGGTCTTGCCGGCCGCGTCGACCAGGTCGAACTGCTCGAGCAGGGCGGCCGCCCGGCGCCGGCCTTCGCGCCGGTCGAGGTGGTGCAGGTTGGCCATCAGGCGCAGGTTCTCCTCGCCGGTGAGCAGCAGGTCGACGGCGGAGAACTGGCCGGTGACGCCGATCGCGGCGCGCACGGCGCCGGGCTCGCGGTCGATGTCGTGCCCGGCGACGCGGGCCTCGCCGCCGTCGGCGTGGATGAGCGTGGAGAGGATCTGCACGGTGGTGGTTTTGCCGGCCCCGTTCGGGCCGAGCAGGGCGAAGATCGTTCCGGCCGGGACGTGCACGTCGATGCCGTCCAGGACCAGCTGCGTCCCGTACGACTTGCGCAGCCCGGAGGCGATGATGGTCATGCCGCTACCCCGCTGTCGGTCGAGCTGCCGGTCGAGTCGGTGTGGTGGATGACGATGTCGCCGTAGGACGTGCGGGCGCGCACCTCGACGGTCTCTTCCTGGGCGCCCGGCGCGGCGGTCGGCTCGAGCCGGTTGCGCACCTGGCCGAACCGGGTCTGCGCGTCGAGCCAGGCGGCGGTGCCGCGGCGCACGCCGACCTCGAGCTCACCCATCGCGGTCTTGAGCGAGACCGATCCGCGCACGACCTCACCGATGCGCACCGCGCCCATCGCCGTGGTGGCGGTGACGTCGCCGTATGCGTGGTCGACGGTGATGCCGCCGTTGGCGGTGCTGACCCGCACGTCACCGGCGACGCTGCCGATCCAGTTGTCCCCGTTGGAGTTCTTGACCACGGCGGAGCCGCCGACCTGGCGCAGCCGGACCTTGCCGCTGCCGGTGGTGACCTCGGCGTTGCCGCTGATCCGGCCGGCCGTGATCTCCCCGGCGCCGCTGTCCAGGTCGATCTGGTCGGCGTCCTCGAGGCGGATGTCGCCGGCCGAGGACTTGATCCGGCACTCGCCGAGCCGGCCGGTGGCGCGGAACGCGCCGGCCATCGTCTCGCTGGTGACGCGGGAGCCGGTGGGGACGGTGACGGTGACCTCGATCGACGGGGTCCGGCCGAACAGGCCCCACACGCGGGCCCGGGGCGCCCGGACGCTCAGGTGCCCGTCGGCGAGGTCGACGCGGGTCTGCTCGGCGGCGCGGACGTCGATGTCCTGCCCGACGTCGCTGGGCTGCACGTCGACGACGGTGTCGGGGCGGTCGGCGGCGGTGACCCAGATGTTCCCGGCCGGGACCCAGATGTCGACGGTGATCGGTTCGGGTGTGCTGAACGTGGGCATGGCGAAGCCCTCCTCCTGTGGTTAGGACGAGCTACGAACGAAACTCGGGTTGGTTAGCGGACCCAGCCGGTGAAGCGTTGGCCGCTGGTGGCCGGGCGCCGCTCGGCCGGTTCGGCCGGCGGGATGCCACCGGTGACGGCGGCGGTCGCGGCCCGCACGAGCCAGGCGTTGACGGAGATCCCGTCGCGCCCGGCGGCCTCCTCGACGCGGGCTTTGAGCTGCTCGGAGAGCCGGAAGTTGATCCGGGCGGTGGAGCCGTCGTCCTCGACCGGCACGGCCGCCGGAGCGGTCACCGGCACCAGCGGCACGGCCGGCGGCGGGTCGCCGAAGTCGGGCGGCGGGGTCACCACGAAGCTCGGGTCGCGGCCGCGCAGGCGCAGCTCGACCGAGCCGGGCGCGAGGTCCCGGGTGATCTCGTCGGTCGCCGCCGACAGCGCGTCGAGCAGAGCCAGCCGGGCGGCCGACTCCAGCGGGCCGGCCAGCCGCTCGGCGAGCGCCCGGGCGTCGGGCCCGCCGAGCTCGGCGGCCCCGGCGAGCTCCCGGCGGAGGCTGTCGACATACGACGTCAAATCCATGGCACCACTATGGCACCACAGTGGCGCCATTGCAAGAGGGATGTGGCGCACGATGGTGCCAGCGGCGTTCTCCTATGCCACCCGGCCGATCTGCCGATGCGCACGGTGAGGGCGTCCGCCGAGCGGAGAGGAAGAGGTGACAGGGTGGGACGGTCCAACACCGTGCTGCGCCTCACCGCGGCCGGCGTGCTGGTGATCCTGCTCGCGCTGACCGCCCTCAGCCTGGTGGGCGTGGCCCGCACCCGGAACTCCTCGGACACGGTTTCGCGGGCCCGGGCCCTGGCCGACGCCTACGCGGCGGCCGACCGGGCGGTCGCCCTGCAGGAGTCCCTCGAACGCAAGTACCGCCTCGAACGCAGCGTCCAGGTCCGCGCCCAGCACGCGCTCGCCGGCGCCGACCTGAACACCGCGCTGTCGCAGGTGCAGCGCATCGGCGACGCCGGCGACCGGGCCCTGGTCGCCCGGCTGCGCCGCCTCATGGACACGTACAGCTATCAGGTCCTGCAGGTCTTCGCCGCGGTCGACGTCGGCGACGCCGCGCGGGCCGCGCACCTCGACGCGACCCAGGTCGACCCGGTGTTCGCGCAGATCAGCACGCTGGTGCAGGAGGCCGCTGACGCGCACGTGGCGATCGCCACCCGCACGGTCGGGCAGCTGCGGCGCATCCAAGGGTACGTGTTCATGATGATGGTCGCCGGGTTCGCGCTCGGCATCGGCCTGGTCGTCGCCCTGCTCGTGGTCGTGCACCGGCACCGCCAGGCGTGGATGCGCCAGGCGGCGCAGCACGAGTACGCGGCGCTGCACGACGCGCTCACCGGGCTGCCCAACCGCACCCTGTTCACCGACCGGCTCCGCCAGGCCCTCCAGACCGGCCTGGCCGGCGGCCATCCGCTCGCCGTCATGCTCCTGGACCTCGACCGCTTCAAGGAGGTCAACGACACCCTCGGCCACCACTTCGGCGACGAGCTGCTGCAGCAGGTCGCCGAGCGGGTCAGCGAGGTGCTGCGGGACAGCGACACGGTCGCCCGGCTGGCCGGTGACGAGTTCGCCGTGCTGCTGCCGGACAGCGACGCCGCGGTCGCCCGCGACGTCGCCGAGCGGGTCCTGCGCCGGCTGCACCGCAGCTTCCCGCTGCACAGTGCCGCCAGTGCCGCCAGTGCCGCCAGATCCCACGGCGAGGTCACCGTGGACGTCGAGGCGAGCATCGGCATCGCGGTCAGCCCCGCCCACGGGGCCAGCGTCGAGGCGCTGATGCGCTGCGCCGACGTGGCCATGTACACCGCGAAGGACGCCAAGAACGGCGCCGTCATGTACGAGCCGGCCGCGACCGGCCACCCGCCCAACCGGCTGCTGCTGCTCGGCGACCTGCGCCGCGCCCTCGAACAGCCGGGCGAGCTGGTGCTGCACTACCAGCCAAAGATCGGGCTGCCGCTGGGCGAGCTGTGCGGGGTCGAGGCGCTCGTACGGTGGGAGCACCCGACCCGCGGCCTCGTCTCACCGGCCGACTTCATCCCGGTCGCCGAGAACACCGGCCTGGTCAACCTGCTCACCACCCATGTGCTGCGCCAGGCCATCGCCCAGGCGGCCGCCTGGCTGAGCACCGGGCTGCGGGTTCCGGTCGCGGTCAACCTGTCGGCCCGCTGCCTGGCCGACCCGACCCTGCTCGAACGGGTCCGCGAGCTGCTCGAGGAGCAGGCGCTGCCGCCGGAACTGCTGCGCCTGGAGGTGACCGAGTCGGCGGTGATGGCCAACCCGGCCCTCGCCCAGCACACCCTGTCCGGGCTGAACCGGCTCGGCGTGCGGCTGTCCATCGACGACTACGGCACCGGGTACTCCTCGATGGCCTACCTCAAGCGGCTGCCGGTCGACGAGCTCAAGGTCGACCGGTCGTTCGTGTACCACATGACCGAGGCGGGCAACGACGACGCGATCCTGGTCCGCTCGGCCATCGACCTCGGCCACAACCTCGGGCTGACCGTGGTGGCCGAGGGCGTCGAACGCTCCGAACACGTGTCCGCGCTGCGCGAGCTCGGCTGCGACGTGGCCCAGGGCCACCACTTCGCCCGCCCCATGCCGCCCGGCCCGCTGCTGACCTGGATCCGCGACTGGAGCACCGCACCTCGCGGCAAAGTGCCCGTTTAGCGGCTTATTCCCGAGTAGGGTCGATTGGGTGCGGGCGCTGGTGAGCGTGGGCAGCGACGGGCGGCCCGACGACGTGTGGCGGGTCGAACCGCGCGGGGCCGGCCTCTACGACGTGCGGCTGCGGCGGGCGCTCGTGCTGTCCAAGGTGCCGCTCGACCGCGTGGTCGAGTACATGCTCGCGCACGGCGGCGACCCGGAGACGCTCGTCATGCGCTAACCCGCACCTGGTGTCACGAACGTCACCGAATGTCTCAACGGTGTCGTCTCTGCACGCTGACCGGTCGGCGGGAATCGATGTACCTGGGCAGCCGCGGCTCGTCGGCCCGCAACGGCTTCAGCTCGGCGGTGATCGCGTCGATGATCCGGTCCGTCGCGCGCTGCGCGGCACCCGGTGTCGTCTCGCTCAGGTCCGACAGATCGATGGGCATCCCGAAGTGGACCCGCACGACCGGCCGCCGGACCAGCGACCGCAGCAGCGTGAGGAACATGGCGAAGGCCCCGCCCCACGCCAGCACCTCGTGCGCCCCCCACTGCGCCACCGGTACGACGGGAGCCCCCGTGCGCAGCGCGACCCGCGCGAGGCCGGTCTTGCCCCGCTCGGGCCACATGCCCGGGTCGAGGGTGATGCGGCCCTCCGGGTAGCCGAGCACCAGCGCCTGCCCGGCGAGCGCGTCGGTCACGTGCGCGAGGGCGTCGGCGACGTCGGCCTGGCGGCGGTTGACCCGGATGTGCCCGGCCGCGCGCATCACCGACCCGACGACCGGCGCCCGGAACAGCCCGCCGGTGGCCATCAGCCGCGGCGCGATGCCCATGACGCGGCAGGCGGCGGTGATCGCGACGGGGTCGAACGGGCCGATGTGGTTGGCCGCCAGGATGGTCGGTCCCGTCCGAAGGTCCGGCGACAGCTCACCGGTCACCCGAAGCCGGCACATCGGCAGGACGAGCACGCGGGCGACGGCGAGCAGGATGCGCCAGGTCAGCGGCGGCGTCCACGGCTTCGGCGGCGGCGGCCGATCCCCGGCGTTCACGGCCCGTTCACCCACGGCGCCAGCATCGCACGGCGAAGCGGGAGATGTTCATGCTCGACGCGCGCACGGTACGGTCGCCGTCGGGAGGTGTCCACGGATGGACCAGTACGACGCGATCGGCCAGCTGTACGAGGGCATGAAGACGTTACCGGTGGGCCTCGCCGAGCAGGGCACCCTGCTCGCGGCCCTGCCCGACCTCACCGGCAAGTCCGTGCTCGACGTCGGCACCGGCACCGGCTTCTACCCACGCATCTACAAGGAACGCGGCGCGAGCACGGTGGTCGGCGTCGACGCCTCCACCGAGATGATCACCTACGC
>Ga0070683_100003069_pt1 | contig 13443 bp, 6 predicted proteins | sample KBSC713LmetaG_FD_64662 | JGI IMG/M metagenome (GOLD analysis project Ga0070683, IMG submission 64662) | Corn rhizosphere microbial communities from Kellogg Biological Station, Michigan, USA - KBS C7.1-3L metaG | ecosystem: Host-associated > Plants > Roots > Rhizosphere ...
CTGGACCGCCTCATTCGCGCGGCGATTATTCTGGACAGATAGGTCCTGCTGAGACCCTTGAAGGATCGGATCCGATGGCAAGGGGGCGATGTTACACATCTCTGTTGTGTATCGTGAACTGTCCAGCTCCGGCTTTTCGCTGATTGACTACTCTGGTTCTTGCACATAGAATCGCCCGACATCAAAAACATGACGGTTACCACGGATATGAATTGGAAAAATTGTAGATTGCAAAGCATGAAACATTTCTTCATGCTGACGGCGGCAGTTCTTATAGGTGGATTGCTCATCGGCTGTGGGGGAAGCTCCAGCCAACCGCCTACTCTGATCGTCCAACCGGCGAGTGCCTCCGCTTCTACGAACATCACATTTGGAACTTTCCAAACCGTTGTGTTGACTGCGACTCTCAACAACAACATGGCACCAACGAGCGTTCAATGGACGACGAGCGATGGTTGTGTGGCAGTCGCCAGCCAAATACAAAACACCGCCACCATTGCGTGTAATCTCACCTGCGCGGGTAACCCAAGAACGGCGACGATAACTGCTTCTGCAGAAGGGCTCAGAGGAACTCTTCCGTTACTTGCACGTGGCAACAGTAAATCTTGTGTGGCTGTCTTGCGGCGAAAATTGTGGGCTTTAGTGCCACGTGTTGTAAACAGGCGTTTACACTCATCGGCCGAAATCCTGAGCGAAGCGAAGGACCTCTTGTAAACCAATATTTTTAGGTCGGTAATGGTGGCCAGGGACGGAATCGAACTCCAAGGGATATTGATAACACGCAAGTTGTTGATTTTGCGTTCTGCCAGAAGGGCTAAAAAGGCCACTCTGCCGGGTCGGCGGTACAAAATTGGTACAAAAATTCACTCCCAATTGAGCCATTGCTTCAGCAACACGAAAATACCAGACGTCGGTTAATGCGGCAACCAGAATCTATTGGCACATCCGCCACTCCGCGGGATCCGTCTATGACACCCATCACAAGGTCGATGTATTCCAAGAGACGACGCTCCATCGCTGCTGTTGTGACATGAAGGTGTACGGATTGCCATTGCTGTTCTCCAGTCCTCAGTGGGCCGGTCATAACGACAGTCCAGTACTACAACGCCTTCAGTGGCTGTGGAGGGAGAACGATGGCAGGCCTCAGCTCAGCGAATTTGCAATACTTTTGTCCTCAGCACCAGAGCTCCGCTACGCCGCCAAGGGCTTTTTTGCCTTCACCTCTTATTTCGAGTGAAAGGAAAGTAGGTATTCCGCAGCGTGAGAAGAACCGCATTGACTTTTGATTGTTCCTGCTCAGCAATTCGGTTATTGCTGTGTTTCGGCTTGCGGAGGCAGCCGATCAATCACAGGAACCAAAAGCCGTACTATCCTGGTTCCCTCCAAACTCTCCCCGTTAATATCAAGAAGCTATCTCAAAAAAGAGAACCTAAGTAATTAATTGTAATAGCTGACGGTTAAGGGCAAAAGAAAGGAATGGATCTGAGAGATGCACAGTGGTCAATACTGGAGCCTTTCTTTACGCCAAAACCGAAGCTAGAAAAACGAGGGTGCCCTCCACAAGATGCCAGAGCGGTATTGAATGGCGTGCTCTGGATATTGCGAACAGGAGCACCATGGCAGGATTTGCCCAAACGTTATCCGCCGTACCAACCTGTCATCGCTGGTTTCAGCAATGGCAGCAGGATGGCACTTTAGTGGAAATATTACGGGCCCTGGTGGCCGATTTACGAGACCGAGGCAAGGTGGATTTGCGGGAGAGCTTCATTGATGGCTCCTTCGCCGGGGCGAAAAAAGGGGCTCTGGAGTTCGTAAAACGAAGCGCGGAAAAGGGGCCAAGATCATGGCAACTGCAGACCGCCATGGTCTTCCTGTCGGAATTAGCGTGGCCAGCGCTTCTCCCCACGAAACCAAGCTCGTAGCAACGACCTTGGAGCAGCGGTTCACCAAAGAAGCACCGCCTTTGCTCATCGGGGACAAAGCTCATGATAGTGATCCGTTAGACCAGAGGCTGAAGAAGCAATATGGCACGGAGTTGGTGGCACCACACAAGGAGAATCGCAGCAAGCCGCGTACCCAGGATGGTAGACGGCTGCGGCGGTATAAACGGCGGTGGAAAGTAGAGCGATTATTTGCTTGGCTGTAAAATTTCCGTCGTCTTACCACACGTTGGGAACATCACCTCAGCAATTTTCTCGGTATGGTACATCTCGTCTGCATCGCGATTTTACTGAGATATTTTTGAGATGAGTTCAAATATCAAAGTTCGGTTGACCGTCGGCAAGCACATGTTGCGTCAGCCTATGCTGATGAGCGCCCAGGTTTCGTTTGGTACGACGAACTGGACGCCGGTTCGCGCGGATCCACCGCGACGAAGCGAAGCTCGCTCGTATATCTCTTACCGGATACATCTGTCAGCCAGATTTGGTCAAATAAAGGCAGCATCTCGGATAGCTCAACCATCGCACCGGGCAGCTCTGCATCCACAGTCCTACGAATCATCTTGCTGAAAATATCCACGAATATCGGGCTATCGAAGTCCAGATAAGCCGGTTTTCTCTCAATGGGAACTTTATAAAAAGCGAAGCGGGGAATTCCATGAGCACGGGCCCAGTTTCTTGCCTGGAGAAAACGTTCGGCGGCGCCAGCACAGTAGGGAAACTGCATTTCTGCGGGTGAAAAGCGCCATGACTCACGCTTAATGATTAGGGAGTCCAGCGAGATTCGGGGCGCATGACGGTGGGGAGCTATAACTCTGAAACAATCCATCGTCTGCTTGCCGAGCAGCCCGCCAACTAGATCGAGAACGCCCAAGCAGACTTTGCCATCACGGGTTTTTGCCATCAATGTGCCATTGTGGTTCTCCAAGATCATCGAGGAAATCGGAAGTGCCCGCAAACGGTTCGTGGTGAATGCATTTGGCAGGTACTCGAGCCGGAAATTCGTTTTGGGAATCAAAGGCACAATGCGGCTGCAGGTTTCCTCGTCTCTCTCCCACACCGGCACTACGTTTTCTTCGCCGAGATCCTGCGTCAGGGCATGGAGAAGATCGGGGAGCGACGGATGCTGATTGGCGAAAAGAATGGTCTGCAATGTGTTCACACCTACATGAACTTCGCCCAGAACAAACGTGTATTGACTATTTCGAATTGCTTTTTCATCGGCTGCTGCAATCATGATGTCAGGAGAATGGTAGCGGGCACCTTGCCACCCAGGCAGGGTCGGCGGAAACTCCCGCAGAAGCCGAGGTCGCAATTCATCGCAGGTGAAGTGGAGGACAGATTGATCGCCGCGAAGCTTAAGCACCCGCTCCCACTTCTCTTCCAACTCACTCTGAAGAGGCCCCATAACCTCTGAAGCTTTGTCGAAGAAAAATGGCGCAGCCTTATGCCACCAGAGAGCGACATCTACGGAAGCAGCATAGGTTGATCGGCGGATGTCAGAATAAATCGCCTGGAACTTTTCCTCATAAGACTGTGCTACACGCGCGGTGAACCACCGGCCGGCATCAAGCAACAACGAAAGCGGCTCTGCCAAAGATTCGAGCACATTATGCCCGAGCAGCACTTCGGTGTCACGGCGGCAATCCTCATATACAAGTGTCCGGCCGGCATAGACTTTGCCCTGATTGCGAATCGCGGAAAGACCGGTGAGACGGGTGAAGACCTGTTCCAATTGCTTAAACGAAAAGCTCAATCTAGCCGGATCGCCCGCGGCAGCTTCCACCTGTGCCCGTGCCTTGTCCAATTCTTCCAATAAATCTAGACACTGCTGGCGGATTTCTAAGTCCTCAATGCGTTGCAAGGCTTCCTGCAGAGTCTGTTCTGCAAAAGGGCCGGGGGGAATGTTGAATTTCCAGAACACGATCCCTTTGGTGGCGAGTTCTCGAAGATGTTCATATACTTCGCCAGGCTGACGAATGAACAGATTTGGCATGCGCATGAGTCTTGCTGCAATTTGTTTTGCTGTGTCGTGCCCGTTGCACGCACGCAGCAGGGCCGCCTGCTTAGCGGTGAGGGGCAGAGTAAATAAGGGATGAATGAGGGTCACGTCTTCAACCCGGATGAAAGGCGCAAGGATGGGTGCAATCCACGGATGAAGGTTATATTTACGGGCGAGTGCCGCAGCCAGTGCATCAATGGCCCAGGATTCCCAATAGGTCTTACGCGCAGCAAGGAGCTTCGCTCCGTGTCTGACGTTGATGTGGCTGATGGCCGAGGTAATGCGGGCCCAGCCCACAGGTCCGAAAAAACCGATTGTGTCGTTTTTTACGCAGTAGCGCTGCCAGTAGCTGGCAACTAGTTCTTCATGCTGCTTGCGGGAAGAGTCACGCTCCAATACATCGGATGGACCACGCAGCAGTGGATTAAGTGCGGTTTCGATCACCGTGCGATTTTGCCATGTGAGCGCCTCCCGAAAATCGGCAGAGTCTGCGATTTCGCGGATTGCCTTGCTGGTATCCTGCAAGGATCGTGAGAATTTTCTCTGAAAGGCTGCGCTGGCTGTGTCAACCTGCGCTAAGGCTGCAGTGAGTTCTTCGAGAGCACCGGACGGTATGTCTTCCGGCAGCGATCGTGGCAGTTTGCCTGCATTCATTTTGGAGATCGCATCCAGCAGCGGCTTACGCTTCTGTTTGTTCTCCCATTGGCCAGCCAAACGAAGTTCGTCCAATGCGGTACGAAGTTGTTGAAGAATGCGAGACCGGACGAGTTCCAGCGCCTCCGAGGAACGGACTACCTCTTGCACAGCGGAGATGGTCTCCGGGGCAGCTGCAAGCTTAAGTACATCATCGGATGGGAAGCCAGCACCGCGGAGACAAACCCACCGCCAGAGAGACCATTCACTGCGGGGAAGGGCAACAAGATGGTCCCGTTCTTCCGCTGTTTGAGGTTGTGTTGTATCGGCAATCATCATGGAATTATTCGATAGCACTTTTTCAGAAGCGATATAGGAAAAGCCGAGAAAAGCGGCATCTTTCCCTGAGAAGCAGGAAACACTTAGCGGCATTACAACGTGCTGCAACAAATTTCAGCGATCACGCTGAATAAGACTTATTGAAGGAGAATCTCCTTTTCTCCAAATAGCCGTTCAGATTGAATCCCTTGCTGGCGGCAATATTCGAGAAGACGGTTGGATTCTATGATTGGCCGGGATTGCTCCGTGTACTTAATGCTCATGATGTAGTTGAGCCACGGCTCCTGCCCCATGGCATAGACATATACCTCTTTGCACTTAAACTCATCTACAATTGCTCTTGCCTGTTCAAAATTGCAGCCCGAAAGCCGGCGTGATTCATCCATCGCTCGCTCCACCCTTTGAGTAAGAAGCGGTCCATAAAGCCAACTGAGCGGCGCCCCATCGCATTCCATGCCAAGGAAAGCGGCATCAATGTCGCCCACTTCGCCGTGCAGGTATTCATACAATTTGGGTTCGATATTGCATGAATCAGCGGCAAACAACAGCGAGTGCTGGCCGGCTTTGACCAAATAAGCCAGCTTCGCCGCAATATTCAAATCTGAGTGCTCTCCCAAGAACGGCAGTCCGGTGATAGATCCATTCTCGGTTTGAATAGATTGCAATTGGTCTAGCCCAATCACATTCTTGAATCCGATATTCTTCAGCAGAAGCTCCAGGGAAGGATCTTGAAGAGCGCCCGCATTGTTTCGTGGAACCACAATGTTCTTCACCTTGTGGCGAATCTGCAACAGAGTTTCAAATAACACATGGTCCTGATGATTATGAGTAATCAAAACGTAATCGATTGACTCCGGCAGGTCCTCATAGGTATATCGGGACACCTGGCTTTCATAGGTATAACTCAAGACCGGATCAAAGATCATGCTGACGCCACGCATCTCTACCAGGATGCACGCATGACCAAAATAACGCCAGCGCACCCCATTTCCCGTATAAGGGCGATAGGGTCGCGGAGGTTCCTCGGTTAATAATGACTCAAGCAGCTCATGTCCTGTGCCGTTCACACCAACCAGTTCCTTAATCTCACCCAAAGGCCTGGGAGTGGACTTCAGCCGGAACAACTCATCGACCGCGGCATCGTGAAATGGGCGGCGCACATGCAGCCGATCATCGCTTTCCAATCGAGGCGTGCTCAAGACAAACGGGCGGTCATCGCCGCTAATTGAAGACAGCATCAAGCTCTGAGACGCTGGATCGTAGTATTTCGATTTATAAAGTAGAGGTTCAATCAACTTGAATGATGGGTGATTATTGAGGTCGTAGACCAATTCCACGTATCCTCGAAGATTCGCAGGAACTTCTGAGTAAAGTGGCTGCAGGCTGTAGCCCTTGGCTTTGTCACGCAAGAGCGCGTCCAACTCAGAGATGGCCGCGGATAACTCAAACATCGCGGCACGGCGTTCTTTCGTAACCTGGCACAGTTCTTTAATTTCATCAATACGTTTGCCGCCGTAGTCGATAAAAGGTCCGCCGAGCATTTTGGGATTCTTGACTGCATTGGCGTGGATCTGCGGCGACTTAATATAAGAATCCATGATCTTCATGTGCCGCTCTGTAATATTTCGCGCGGCTGTGGCGGGTGGGATCAAGTGCATCCACGCGTACCATTGGTCCACCAAAGGTTCGACCTGGACATTCTCTTTCAGGTAGAAACGTTTCTTCAGATCTCCATTCATACATCATCTCCCTTGCTGGAAAATTGCCTACAAAGCCGTGCCTTGCTGCCACCACTTTGCGAGTAAATAGACGTGAGGCGACTGCAAAATGGAAAAATGGTGTCCGGGCCCGTACCATATATCGACAGCGTCTGCATGTCGCCGCCATTTGTCGGCATAGATTCCCCACTTCTTTTTCACAGCATCCATGCTTAAGCACCTATTGCTGTGCGGGCCCACTAACACCAGACGGAGTGTATTGGCGTAGCATCGATCAGGAATATACCGGCTGTTGCATGCGGCGGTGAACGTCGCAAGGGAGCCGTGAAGCGTGCCGACGTTGTTGCGATAGGGCAACACTCTTGCCCTGACTAAAGCCGCATTGAGCTCGTCTATAAAAACTTTGGACTGGCCTGACGCAATCACCGCCTGATCGATATTCAGAGACCTATCGAAAGTATCCTCAAAGACATCCGTAAATTCTCTGAAGATCTCTGCTGTGCTAGCTGGATGCGGCGCCTCCTCGATCGAATGAGGCGGATCAGTATCGATCAATGTAAGTGAAGCCACGCTTCGCCCTTGCTCATGCAGACGCAGCGCCATCTCAAATGCAACCCATCCACCATGAGAATGGCCCACCAGATGAATTGGCCGCGCTGAATTGAATCGCGCCAAAGCGCGCAAATTATAGAGCGCGGCATCTTCCACACTTTCATGAGGCTGTTCGGCAATGTCTATGCCACGAGGTTGCAATCCGTAGATTGGCCATTTCTCGCCTAAAGCGTTTACAAATTCGACAAAAGAGGTAACGCTCGCGCCCGCGCCAGGAATGCATAAGACCGGACTTTCCATGCTATGGGTCGCATGCAATGGAACCAGTGGATTAGATTGATCGATAACAGGAGGATACAAGTTCATTATTTCTTTCATAGTTTTCAGTAGAAGGTGATACAAGAGCCCGTTGGCCGATCAAACTTCCGCCGCAGATCCCATCATGGAATGCGATATATGGAATGAGTCGCTCTGCTTGCTATTTTTCGCTAAGACATCTGTCATGGCGATGCCAAGAGATCTCAGGTGTTCCAAACTTGCCGTTATCGTATGGTGTGTTCCCTGAACCGGAACCACCTGGAGATCATCGCCCAAGAACCTGCGCCAGGCTACTCCTGATGGCGGCACGGATTCCCTTGCTTCAAACAGCCACAAATGCATCGGCAATTTAACCAACGAATAATTGGCCAGAGCGTTGACGGTTGCGTGCCGGATCCGCAAAATACGCCGCAGGGCCGACACGTCCAGTTTATGGACCGACGGATATTGCTTTGCTATTTTGTCCACGATATGGCTGCCGCGCTCGATCAGTGCCTCGAAATCATATACTTGGGCCATTTGGATGACCTCATCCAGGTCCTCTTTTTCAAGCATCATTGACAGGACCTGAATCAACTCGAAGTTGGCATCAAAATCTTTTGGCGGCCCGATTTCGGAATGATCAGAGTAATTGGTGTCGAGCAGGCCCACGAACCCAACCTGTTCGCCCATTTCGATCAACCTTCTCGCCATTTCATAGGCAATCGTTCCGCCGGATGACCAGCCTGCAACCTGATATGGCCCGTGCGGCTGGATCTGGCGAATACCATCTATATAAAGTTCAGCCATCTCTTCTATGGTTTTCAGCGGCTCCTCACCAGGAGCAAACCCCGTGGCTTGCAAGCCGTAGATCGGGATATCAGCGTTGATAAATGGAGCAAGGTCCACCACATAATCCACGCCACCTCCTAGGGGATGGACCATAAAGAGCGGAGTTTGGGTCCCGGATGGTCGGACCGGAATCACATTCTGGTGTCTTGTTCCGACGTCGCCACGTTTTAGCACAGCCGCGAACTCAGCCAATGTTGGAGACATAAAGACATCGCGCAGCGAAATGCCGATGCCAAACAGCCGCTGCACTTCCACCATCAACTGCACTACCAATAGGGAATGGCCGCCCAATTCGAAGAAGTTGTCATGCAGTCCCACCCGAGGTACTCCCAGAAGCTTTTCCCATATCCCTGCCAGCTTCTTCTCCGTCTCGGTCCTCGGTGCGTAATATTTATTTGCATCCACCTCAGGCCGTGGCAAATCCCTCGGGTCAATCTTCCCGCTTGCACGCACCGGGAGCTCGTCCATGATGACCCACGCTGACGGAACCATGTATTCCGGCAAGCGCTCGCTCAGGTATTGCCGCAAGGCGTTCGCATCTACTTCCCCTCCCAGCGCTGCCACATATCCCACCAGCCGCTTCTCTCCGGGTACATCTTCGCGCGCTATCACGATAGCCTCCTGCACGCCGGGACACCCGCTCAACACTGCTTCCACCTCAGCCGATTCAATTCGATATCCCCGAATCTTTGCCTGGAGGTCAATGCGTCCCAGAAATTGAACATTCCCATCAGACAAAAATCTCGCCCGATCCCCCGTTCGGTAGAATCGCGCTCCTTCTTTGCCCGCAAACGGATCTCGGACAAATTTTTCCGCGGTCAAACCGGAGTTGTCCCAATACCCGCCTACAACTCCCATGCCGCCGATATATAACTCTCCTGGGACACCGATGGGAACGGGCTGTCTAGCTCTATCCAGCACACACATGCGTATTCCGGCTGCCAGTTGCGCCACCTTTATTGTGTTCCCGTCTGGCATCTCTCCCGGTTTGTACTTTATGCAACTCCCGCCCACCTCGCTATATCCATACACTCCATATAAACGTTCCCGTACACGCTCCGGCAATCTCTCCCTTAGTCGCACCAGCACAGCGGGTTCTTCTTCACACAGAATTTGCCGGACCTTGTTCAGGGCCCACGGAAACTGCTGTCCCATCAGCTCCACTTTTTTCGCCTCTGCCCACCATACCGTGATCCCTTGATTCCGCAGCCATTCAGCCAGCTTTCGTGGCGTCAGGGCCAATGAGATATTGATTGCGCAGCCTCCCCGCGCTAACGTCCTGAAGACCTCAAAACTCGCGGCTTCACTTGTGAATCCCCATGGCTGCGCCACACGTTCACATCCTTCGCGCTTCATCTCAACTGTTTCATCACTAAAGCCACCACCCCACAGTCCGCTTTGTTTTATCAACACTCCTATTGGTTCTGCTGCTGCTCCGGACCGGAAGAATACGCACGCGGGGCTTTCTCCGCTCAATGATATCTGTGGCTCTCGATTACTTGCTTCAGTCACATCACTGCGTCGCTCGTCTACATTCACCACTTTCACTGCCAGCGAAGTAAAACTCCCTGTCATCACCGAGGCAGTGATCACCATCCCAACCTCAGACTTCTCCAGCATCAACGCCATGCGGTGCCATGGTTCTTCCGGCTCCAATCCCACCAGCACTCCCCCAGACTTTAAAACCCCGAGACACACCGCCAGCCATTCCAACGATCCTTTCACGCACACCCCTACACGCATTCCAGGCTCTACGCCTTTCGCAATCAGGTAGTTTGCCCATTGATTGGCCCGATGGTTCAATTCTTCATAGCGCCAGCTCTCCATTCCATCAACCACTGCCAATGCCTCCGGACGCCTCGCCGCCTGCTCCTGAATGAAGTCGTGAATAATCTCTTGTGGCCTGTCATGATGTGTGTTCCACACAGTCAAAGCCTGGCGCTTTTCTGCTTCATTGAACATCTCCAGGAACAAGGCTGGATGTTCCGGATGCGCCACCATTTCCCGCAGCAGTTGCTGCCAGTGCTCCAGTAGCCGTTCTGCGGTTGCGGCTTCGAATAAGTCGGAGTCATAAGCCAGATGCAAGACCAGGCTATCCGCGAGAAGGACGATCGCCGTCAAAGGATAGTTGCTTGACTCTTCCCCGAACGTGGTAAGCACACGCATACGTCCCGTCTGTTGCCTGCCGGCGGTCTTGAGGGCCGGATAGTTCTCAAAGACGAGAATGCTCTGAAACAGCGGTTCGCGCGGCGGCACTTCACTCCAGCGTTGAATACGCACGAGCGGGGTATATTCGTAACGTCGTGCTTCGATTTGCTGTTGTTGCAATCTATGTAAGCAATCCAGCACCGAGTCCTGGTCTCGCACCCACAGCCGCACCGGAAGGGTATTGATGAACAATCCTGTAATTTGCTCCACTCCCGGCAGGTCAACAGGACGGGCCGCGGTTGTCGCCCCAAAAACTACATCCTGTTGGCCGCTGTAGTAGCTCAGCAATAATCCCCAAGCCGCTTGTGTGAGCGTATTTAGAGTCAACCGCTGTTTTTGCGCGAATGCTTCCAGTTCCTCCGTGAGTTTGCTCTCCAGGGATATCTGTTTCCGTCCGAAACGAACAGAGGTAATTTGTCCCGCTGAATGTCTTCTCTCTATCCCCAATTGTGTGGGAGTGGAGAAATCCTTGAGCATCTCTCGCCAAAACCCCTCGGCGGAATGTAAATCCTGTCGCTGCAGCCAACTGATGTAGTCCCGGAAAGGACGAGGCTTGGGCAACTGCAGGTCTTGTCCCGCAGCGTCATAGAATTGCAGTACTTCACCCAGCACTTGTGGCACTGACCAGCCGTCAAGCACCAGATGATGGTGTGTCCAGGCAAGATAGAAACGATCTTCACCTGTTCGGACGAGAGCAATGCGCATCAAAGGAGCTTGCTCCAAAACAAAACTGCGCGTCCGATTCTCTTCCAGGTACATTTTTAGTTTCTTAAACTGTTCATCTCTGCTCAGACCTCGCCAATCCTGAACATCCCACGGCAATTCCGGCGCTTGCTCCACTCGCTGCAAGGGCCGGCTGGGACCTTCCCACACGAAGCTCGTGCGCAGCACTTCATGCCGCTCCATTACCTGTTCCCAGGCACGCCGCAAAAGCCCAACCTCATCCCAGGGGCCTTCCAGTTCCACACAAAACTGGTGCATATATACGCCGGAATTGGAAGCTTCAATCGTGTGAAAAAGGATTCCTTCTTGCATCGGCGACAGCGGATAGACGTCCTCTAACTTTCGTCCGCGCGAAATGCGATCCAGCTCCTGCTGCGTCAATCGCGCCAGCGGAAAGTCAGAAGGGGTGAAGCTGCTTTCCGCGGCACAGCAGTGGGCGATCAAAGCCTGGAGTTCCCCAAGACAATCGGCCGCTAGTGTCCGAATCGTTTCTTCGCTATGGATATTTCGACCGTAGGCAAAACTGAAATGCAGACGGCCCGCTGCAATGTGTGCGTTGATCTCCAGCAGATGGGCGCGCTCCTGAGCTGCATTGTGCAGCGCACCAGGTGATTCAGGCGCCGCTTGCCAACCGCCCTCATTCAACACCCGGTCAAATTGTCCCAGATAGTTGAATACAACTTCCGGCGTTGCCCTTAAGCTGCTTCGCCCTTCCTGGTTCAGATAGCGCAACATGCCAAAGCCAATGCCATGCCGGGGGATTCCACGCAACTGCTCTTTCACTGCTTTCAGATCTTCACCCGGTCCGATTCCCGTCAACTGCACGTAAACCGGAAACAGAGATGTGAACCAGCCCACCGTCCGGCTAACATCAACAACTATTGGAAGCTCTTCCCGCCCATGTCCTTCAAGTTCCAGCAGCAGCGTCTGGCTTCCGGTCCAGCGCTCAAAACCGCGCGCCAGCGCGGTCACAAGCACATCCTGGATCTGTGTGTGATAGGCTCGCGGCACCTGTTGCAGCAAGGCCTGAGTTTCCTCTGCACTCAACTGCAATGGCACGAAGGCGACGGAAGCCACCGTATTAGTAGTACCACCCAAATCGCGGGGCAATGGTGGCGCAACATGCTTAGCCACCTCTTGCCAATACTCCATCTCGCCTTTCATCGCCTCCGACTGAGAATGCTCCGCCAGCGCCTTAGCCCACTGCCCAAAAGGTGCGCTTTGATAAGGCAGCCGCAACTGTTCTTTGGCTCTTATCTGTTGGCAGAGCGTCTGCAGGTCTCCCAGCAAAATCCTCCAGGAAACTCCGTCCACAATGAGATGGTGAATCACCAGCAACAGCCGCCGCTCGTCACCGCCCAAATCGAACCATGCGGCCCGCAACAAGGGTGGATTTTCCAGTTCCAGGCTGGCCTGTAAGCGATTGGCCTCAGCTTCCAACAATCCGCGCCGGTCTTTTTCCGGCTTACTGCTAAAGTCGAACCGCTCTAGGATTGGTCTTCCCCCCTGGTCTTCTTCATAGACCTGCTGCAATTTCCCGTCTGCTTGCCTGGAGAATTTCAGCCGAAAGACATCATGATGCTCGAGCAGCTCACATAACGCTGCTTCAACAACATCCGCGTCTATCTCTACAGGCACTTTCAACATCACCGATTGGTTGTAATGCGACAGTAAAGGCAGTTGCTGCTCGAAGAACCAGCATTGGATTGGCGTCAGCGGCACTTCCCCTGTCAAACGTGCAGGGCTGCTGTAGGATTCTGTTACCGACGGCTGGACCTGTACTGCCAGTCCGGCCACCGTCTGATACTGGAACATCTGCTGCACCGTCAGTTGCAGCCCCGCTTCTCGAGCCCTGGCCACAATCTGCACGCACAAGATCGAATCCCCGCCTACCTCAAAAAAGTTATCCCTCACTCCCACCCGCTTCAGCCCTAAAACCTTCTCCCAAATTTCACACAGCGTTTTTTCCACCTCCGTTCGCGGCGCTTGGAACTCCTGTCCTGCGTCCATGCGTACTTTGTCGGGATCCGGCAATGCCTTGCGGTCAAGCTTCCCGTTTGGCGTTAGCGGCATCGCCACCAACCGCACAAATGCCGCCGGCACCATGTACTCGGGCAACTTTTCCGCGACATGGCTCCGTAGCTGCTCCGCTCCTAGCTCCTCTTTTTCTCTTCCCTCT
>Ga0070683_100003073_pt1 | contig 13439 bp, 11 predicted proteins | sample KBSC713LmetaG_FD_64662 | JGI IMG/M metagenome (GOLD analysis project Ga0070683, IMG submission 64662) | Corn rhizosphere microbial communities from Kellogg Biological Station, Michigan, USA - KBS C7.1-3L metaG | ecosystem: Host-associated > Plants > Roots > Rhizosphere ...
GCACTCGTGACGCCGGCGCAAGTTCCGACAGGCCTGCACATCGCCGACAACGTGGCGATCGCGTTCACGCGCTCAGGGTCGGCCATCACGCTGGCGGTTGCGCCGCCGGCGATCGATTCCGTACCGGCTGATTCATTGGTCGGCAAGGCTGTATATGACCTTTGGAATTACAAAGATCCAACGCTGCAGCCGGCTCAGAAGCTGGCTGCTGCGCGGGACCGCAATCGATCGTTCCAGGCGGTGTATTTCCCGGCCACCAAAAAGCTCGTGCAGCTCGCCGACGACTCCATCCCGACCGTCAACGTCTCTGACGACGGAAAGGTCGTCGTCGCCAATTCGCGCGAACGCTACCTGATCGAGTCCATGTGGGGCGACGGTGGCACGGATGTCTACGTCATCGACCCCATGAGCGGCGCCAAGAAGCTGGTGCGCGAGAAGATCAGCGGCAGCGCGCAGTTGTCGCCCGAAGCCAAGTTCATCGCGTTCTTCGACAAGGGGCATTGGTTCAGCTACAACACCGCGACTGGAAAGACGATCGACGTGAGCGGGGCGATGAAGAACGTGCACCTGGAGAACGAGAGCACCGACACGCCGTCGATCCCGCCCGCCTGGGGAATTGCCGCCTGGACCAAGGGCGACAAGTCGATGCTGGTGTATGACCATTACGACATCTGGGAGCTCGACCCGTCGGGTGCAAAGGCGCCGGTCGTCGTCACCGACTCTATCGGCGTGCGCGAGCATCTCCAGTTCCGTCTTGCTGAAGGCGGCGGGGGGCGCGGCGGTCGTGGGGGCCGCGGCGGTGGCGCGGGCGGCGACGCGGAGCGCGGCGTGATCGATCCCGCCGAACCGCTGCTGCTGCGCGCCACGAACACGGAGACGATGGCGAGCGGCTTCTATCGCGACCGACTCGGCGTCGTGAAGGCGCCGGAGCAGGTCGTGATGGCCGACGTGAATTTCGGGACACCCGTCAAAGCCGCGGGCGGCGACGAATACCTCGTCACGAAGAGCACGTTCGAGATGTTCCCGGACCTCTGGGTCGGTCCGTCGCTCACGAAGCTCACGAGGATTTCGGACGCGAACCCGCAGCAGAAGGATTACAACTGGGGCAGCGTCGAGCTCGTGCATTGGAACAGTCTCGACGGGTATCCGCTCAAGGGGTTGCTGTTCAAGCCCGAAAACTTCGATCCGAAGAAGAAGTACCCGATGATCGCGTACTTCTACGAGCAGAACTCGAACACGTTGCACAGCTACGTTCCGCCCACCGGGCGAAACATCATCAACTACACGCACTACGTCTCCAACGGGTATCTCGTGTTCGTGCCCGACATTCACTACGAGACGGGCTACCCGGGACCGAGCGCGCTCAAATCGATCGTGCCGGGCGTCGAGGCGATCATGGCGCGCGGCTATGTCGATCCCAAGGGTTTGGGAATTCAAGGACAGTCGTGGGGCGGCTATCAGACCGCGTACATCATCACGCAGTCGCACCTGTTCAGCGCCGCGATGGCGGGCGCGCCCGTGGCGAACATGACGAGCGCGTACGGTGGAATCCGTTGGGGTTCGGGTCTGGCGCGCTCGTTCCAGTATGAGACGGGTCAGAGTCGCATCGGCAAGTCGCTCTGGGAGGCGCCGCAGCTGTACATCGAGAACTCGCCGCTCTTCTGGCTCGACCGCGTCACGACGCCGCTGTTCATCATGAGCAACGACATGGACGACGCCGTGCCGTACTACCAGGGCATCGAGCTGTTCGTCGGCATGCGCCGGCTGGGCAAGGAAGCGTATCTCATCAGCTACAACAACGACGTGCACAATCCGGCCAGCCGCGCGAATCAGAAGGACATCGCCATGAAGATGCAGCAGTTCTTCGACAACAAGCTGCGCGGTGGTCCGGCGCCGGACTGGATGGTGCACGGCATTCCGTATGTTGCCAAGGGCAAGGATCAGATTTCTCCGGCGCCGGTGCAGGCGGGTGCGGTGCAACCGGAAAAACGGTAGCTGGTGACTGGTAGCTGGTGACTGGTTGCTGGTAACTGGTTGCTGGTTACTGGTAGCAGGTGAGAGATTCTGGCTGCGCGGTCCTTGGTGCTTAGCTTCTAGTTGCTAGCAACTAGCAACCAGCAACTAGTCGCCAGCAACTAGCAACCAGCAACTAGCAACTAGCCACCAGCCATGTCCGACGAAATCGACTACCAGCTCATCGGCGACGACCTGCAGGCGGTGATCATCACGCTCGACCCGGGCGAGATGGTCATCGCCGAAGCGGGCGCGATGATGTACATGCAGGATGGCATCGTCATGAACACGACCCTCGATCCGAACGCGCAGGGCGGGGGACTGCTCAACAAGCTGTTCCAGGGCGCGAAGCGGTCGTTGTCGGGTGACACGTTCTTCGTCACCACCTTCGCCAACGCCGGGAATCGCCGGCAGGACGTCGCGTTCTCGTCGCATTTTCCTGGAAAGATTCGCCCGATCGATTTGCGCGACTGGGGCGGAACGATCATCGCGCAGAAAGACTCGTTCCTCGTCGCAGCGCGCGGCGCGAACGTCACGATTGCGTTCACGCGGCGCATCGGCGCGGGATTCTTCGGCGGTGAAGGCTTCATTTTGCAGCGCATCGAAGGCGACGGACTCACGTTCCTCCATGCGTCGGGCACACTGCACGAAATCCGACTCGCGGCGGGCGAATCGCTCCGCGTCGACACCGGCTGCCTCGTGGCAATGGAACAGCAAGTGGATTACGACATCGAAATGGTGCCTGGAATCAAGACGGCGCTGTTCGGTGGCGAGGGGCTATTCTTCGCTCGTCTCCGCGGACCAGGTCGCGTGTTGCTTCAAACCATGCCGTTCTCGCGGCTCGCCGATCGCATTCTCGCCGCGGCACCCCGTGCCGGCGGCGTGCGTCGCGAAGAGGGTTTGGGCGGTATCGGCGGCGGAATCATCGGCGGTGTACTCGGCTCCATGATCGACCGTGACCGATAGCAATCCGCGTCCGCGCCGCGACGGGATCTGATGCCCGCCATCGAGACGCGAGCGCTGCGCAAAGTCTATCCCGCGCCGGCGGCGCCGAAGCGTAAACGCGGCGCCGCCGGCGCGGGTGCCGCAACCGCCGCGGTGCCACGAGCTGAGATCGTGGCACTCAAGGGCCTCGACCTCGACGTGCACGACGGCGAGTTCTTCGGATTGCTCGGCCCCAACGGCGCGGGCAAGACGACCACGATCGGCATTCTGACCACGAGAGTGAAGCCGACGTCTGGCACCGCCGTCGTGGGCGGCGCCGACGTCGCGTCACAGTCGGTCCAGGTGCGCCAACGCATCGGCGTCGTGCCGCAGCGGCCGAATCCCGATCGCAGCCTCAACGTGATCGAGAATCTGACGTTCCACGCGGCCTACTTTGGCATCCCGTTGTCGGCATCCCAACCGCGAGCCAATCAATTGCTCGAGCAGCTCGGGATCTCCGACAAGGCGTACGCCAAAGTCGACGAGATGTCGGGCGGACAACAGCAGCGGCTCATGATCGCTCGCGCGCTGATTCACGAGCCCCAAGTCATCTTTCTCGACGAGCCGACGGTTGGACTCGATCCGCAGACACGCCTCTCTCTGTGGGAGATCTTGCGCCACTTGCACGGGGAAGGGAGAACGATCGTCATGACGACGCACTACATGGAGGAGGCGGACAAGTTGTGTGATCGCATCGCCATCGTGGATCGCGGCGAGCTGCTCGAGCTCGACACGCCCGCGGCGCTCAAGCAGCGCGCGCCGGGCGGAACCCTCGTCGAGATGTCGTTGAGCGGCGACGCGCGCCCGCTCGTCGAGCCGGTCCGTTCACTTGAAGGTGTGTTGCGTGTCGAGACGCAGGGACCGTTGCTCCGTGTCTTCAGCGATCGCGGCGGCCGCGTCATCTCACCGGTCATCCAAACGGCCGAAGAACACGGATTGTCGGTCGCGAACATCAGCCTCACCGAGCCGAGTCTCGAGACGCTGTTCGTGTCGCGCACGGGGAGGAAGCTCGATTGACCGCGATCGCCGCGCTTCCGCACCCTGTTCGGGCCTCATCGGTATTCCTCGCGCTGCTGCGTCGCGACGTTCGCGTGGCGAGAAAAGAGCTCGCGTTCTTTCTCGTGCGTACGACGATGCAACCACTGCTCTTCGTCATCGTGTTCGGATACTTGCTGCCCAAGATGAACTTCGTGGGCCGCGGCTATCAGACCGCGCTTCTTCCGGGCATTCTCGCGGTGAGTTTGAGCTTGTCGGCAATTCAGTCTGTCGCGTTGCCGATGGTGCAGGATTTCGGCTGGACCAAGGAGATCGAAGATCGCTTGCTCGCGCCCGTGTCGACGCAGCTCATCGCCGCCGAGAAGATCGTTGCCGGGATGTTACAAGGTGTGATCGCGGCCGCGTTCGTGTTGCCGATCGCGCGACTGGTCATGGGTCCGATCTCGGGATTCACCTTCTCGCACGTCGGAGAATTGGTGGCGATCGTCCTGCTGGGATCGATGGCGTTTTCGTCCCTCGGCATGTGGTTGGGCACGGCGATCGCGCCGCAGCAGATTGGTCTCATGTTCAGTGTGATCATCGCGCCAATGCTGTTCTTCGGCTGCGCGTACTACCCGTGGCGCGGGCTCGACGCCGTGCCGGTCATGAAGTACCTCGTCCTCGTGAACCCCATGGTGTACATCGCCGAAGGGATGCGCGGAGCGCTCACTCCCAACGTTCCGCACATGCCGCTCCCCGTCGTCGGGGTGGCGCTCGTCCTGATCGCGACCATCTTCTGGTCGCTCGGCATGCGAAGCTTCTACAAGCGGGCCATCGGATGACGACGCCCGCCAAAGACGACCCGATCGCTCGCTTCCGAGCGTTGTTCGAGCGGGCGGCCAAACTCCCGCGAGAGCAGCTGCCGGAACCAACCGCATTCGCTCTCGGCACCGTCGACGCGAGCTGCCAGCCGAGCGTTCGCATCGTGCTGCTCAAGGACGTCGACGCGCGCGGGTTCGTGTTCTACACGAACTTCGAGAGCCGCAAAGGCCGCGAGCTGCTCGCGACAGGGCGCGCGGCGATGTGTTTTCACTGGCAGCCGCTCGAGGAGCAAGTCCGGATCGAAGGGCGCGCCGAGCCCGTGAGCGACGCCGAGGCTGACGAGTATTTCGCTTCGCGCGCGCGAGGGAGCCAGATCGGCGCGTGGGCGTCGATTCAAAGTCAGCCAATGCAAACCGCCGGCGATCTCGACGCGCGGGTGCTGGAGATGGAGCGACGATTTGCCGGAGGGCCCGTGCCGCGCCCGCCGCACTGGTCCGGATTCCGCATCGTGCCCGAGCGCATCGAGTTTTGGCGGAACATGCCGAGTCGGCTGCACGTGAGGCATGTGTACGTTCGCGCGGGCGATGGATGGAGCGTGCAGCAGCTCTATCCGTAACTCGGGCATTTCGCTGGGGCGCGCGCCGATTAAGTTGTCCCCCATGGCTACTCACATCGCCGACACCGAGTCGGCCGTGACCGGTACGAGCTGGACGATCGACGCCGCGCGCGCGCTGTACAACATCGAAGGCTGGGGGGCCGGCTTCTTCGACATCAACGATCGCGGGCACATCATCGTGCGGCCCGATCGCGATCGGCCCGATCACGTCGTCGATCTGTACGAGGTCACGAACGACCTCGAGGAGCAGGGCATCGCACTCCCGGTGCTGCTGCGCTTCTCCGACATCCTGCGGTCGCGCATCGAGCACCTCACGACACGGTTCGAGCAGGCGCGCGAAGAGTTCAACTACACGGGCGGCTACACCACGGTCTACCCGATCAAGGTGAACCAACAACGCCACGTCGTCGAAGAGATCGTGGAGTTCGGAAAGGCGCATCGCGTGGGGCTCGAGTGCGGGAGCAAGCCCGAGCTCCAAGCCATTCTCGGCCTCGCCGAGAACACCGAGCACATGATCATCTGCAATGGCTACAAGGACGAGGAGTTCATGCGCCTCGCCCTCATGGGTCAGAAGCTCGGCCATCAGGTGTACATCGTAATCGAGCAGTTGAGCGAGATCGATGTGCTGCTCCAGGTGGCCGACGAGATGGGCGTGGTGCCGACGGCGGGCGTGCGCATCAAGCTCGCGTCGCGCGGCTTTGGACGGTGGAAGGAGAGCGGCGGCGAAAAATCCAAGTTCGGGCTGAATTCCGCGCAGCTCATGCAGGCAGTCGACAAGCTGCGCGCGGCGGGTCGACTCGACATCGTCAAGCTGATCCACTTTCATCTCGGCTCGCAGATCACCGACATTCGGTTCATCAAGCTCGGGCTCACCGAGCTCACGCGATTCTACGTCGAGCTGCGCAACCTCGGCCTCGACATCACGCACGTGGATGTCGGCGGCGGGCTCGGTGTGGATTACGACGGCACGAATTCGACGTCCGACGCGAGCGTCAACTACTCGCTGCAGGAATACGCCAACGACGTGGTGTACACGCTGGCCGAAGCGTGCCGCGAGCACGAGATCCCGATGCCGCACATCATCAGCGAGTCGGGGCGCGCGCTCACGGCGCATCACGCGCTGCTGTTGATCAAGGTGATCGACGTCGAGTCGCAGGCGGACCGCCCCGTGCCGGAGTTGGGCGAGGACGATCATCAACTGTTACGCGAGATGCTGGCCGATTATCGGGACGCATCGCGCAAGAACGTCACGCGCCGGCGCGTTCGCGAGATCTTTCACGATCTCACGTTCGACAAGGAACGCGCCCAGGAGATGTTCAACAGCGGCGTCTTCTCGCTGCGCGAGCGCGCGTTGGCGGAACAGATCTATTTCGCCACTGTCAACGTGCTGGCCAAGAGCATCGAGCGCCACCGTGACGCGTTCGAGGACATCATCGCCGATCTCGACGCCACGCTCGTGGATCGATACTTCTGCAATTTCTCGCTGTTCCAGTCACTCCCCGACAGCTGGGCGATCGATCAGCTGTTCCCGATCATGCCGATCCATCGCCTCGACGAGGAGCCGACGCGCCGCGGCACTATCCAAGACGTCACCTGCGACTCCGACGGCAAGATCGACCGCTTCGTCGGAGACAAGTCGGGCAACCCCAGTCTCGAGCTTCACGAGTTCCGCGACGGCGAGCCGTACATGCTCGGCGCGTTTCTGACCGGCGCCTATCAGGAAATCCTTGGCGATCTGCACAACTTGTTCGGCGACACCAACGCGGTGCACATCAGACTCACCGCGAACGGCGGATACGAGGTCACCGATCTGGTGCACGGCGACACGGTGACAGAGGTGCTCAACTATGTGCAGTTCCGCGCGTCGGACTTGTTGCAAACGTTCCGGCGAAAAGTCGCTTCGGCCAAGCACATCAGCCGGCAGGAGGCGAACACGTTCATCGCGGACTACGTGGCCGGGCTCGAAGGCTACACGTACCTCGAGGGCGAAGCGGCGCAGTAGGCGCTTTGCCGCTACGCGGCTTCCGGTTTAGCCTCGAGGGTCTCGAGGCCGAGCCATCGCATCAGGGGTGACACCGTCATTCCCTGAATGAGAATCGACAGCACGACAACGCCGACCGTCATCTCGACGATCAGCTCGCGTTGCGGCATCGCAGCCGGAAGGCTCAGCGCCAGCACCATCGATAGACTGCCGCGCAGACCGCTCCACGCGAGCACGGCCGTCCAACCGCGCGGAAGTCGTTCGTGCTTGGGTGTGACGCCGACCACGAGGTACGTCACGGCCAGACGCACCAACGTTACGACGACGTACGCGAAGAGAATCGTCCGCCAAGCGAGCAAGAGCTGTCCGACGCGCGCCTGAAATCCGATCAGCAGAAAGACGAGCGAGTTGAGCGCGAAGGCGATGTACTGCCAGAAGCTCTGAAGCGCCGTTCGCGCCGGCGGCGAGATCGCGCGCTGCGACGCGTTGGTGCCGCTGAGCAGACCGGCGACCACCGCGGCGATCACGCCGGATGCGCCGAGCGTGTCGGCGATGAGGAACGAGCCGTAGGCGGCGGTGGTCGTCATCGTGATCATGACCATCACGTCGTCGAGCCACGAGAGTAAGCGTCGCGTCGCGAACCCGATCACGACGCCGATCGCAACCGCCGCGCCGATCGCGTAGGTGAAGTGGAAGGCGAGCGACGCCACATCGGACTGCGATCCGAGTACGTAGGCAACGGCCGCCGCGAACGAAACAGCCGCCGTTCCGTCGTTGAGCAGACTCTCGCCTTCGATCAGCACGCCTAATCGTGCCGGAGCGCCCAGCGTTCTCACCAGCGCGACGACCGCGATCGGGTCCGTGGCGGCGATGAGTGTAGCGAACACGAATGCCGGACCCCAGGCCAATGCGACACCCGCGAGCCGAAGAGCACCGACCAGGGTGGCGGCTGTCAGCGCGGTTGCCAGTGCGACCGCCGGCAGCGCGAGCGAGAAGATCGTGACTCGATTGCGCCAAAACTCCTCGGCCTCGAGATGAAACGCCGCCTCGAACAAGAGGCCCGGCAGGAACACGGCGAAGAGAAGCTCTTTGGTCAGGACGGGCGGATGGAGCAGCGTCGACGCACCGAGCAGCAGCCCCGCGACGACGAGTGCGACCGTGTAGGGAAGGCGCAGCCGTCGTGCGACCAGCGCGACAGTCGCCGCGACGAGGAGGAGCAGGATGATCGAGCCGCTGAGCGTCATGTCCGCATGTTGCGAGGCGGTTGCTTGCTGGCCTCGCCCACGCGGGGCGAGCGAGGCGGAATATACACGCCCGCTCGCTGGCGGCTCCGGCGCCGCCGGACCCTCCCGCGACTACGGTGTCGATCGATGGACCGTCGCGTGCGCCTGCGCGATCACGTCCGGCACGACCAGTTCCACCGTCTCGCCTTTGTTCACCTTGAATGGGCCGACTCGACTTGTGTCGGAACCGGTCGCCGCGCGCGTCTCGAACGAGATCGCGTCGTTCGGGAATAGATTCGGATCGAGAACGACCGTGCGGGTCTCGCCGGGCATTGCTTTGGCGATGTAGTTCAACTTGCCGCCGATCACGCTGTAGACGCGAATTTCCGACGCGTTGTTGTTCTGCACGCGCAGAATTGCGGTCCGTGTCGCGCTGAGGGAGTCGACGACGTCGCCGGATGAAGCGCTCTGTGACGGATGCGCACATGCCGCAACCATCAAGCTTGCGACGCCGGAGATGAGTAGAGTATGAAGTCGCTGCACAAGACCTCCTGATCGATTGCGGTGTGCGAGCCTGACGCATGCCCGAGCGGCAGAGTGGCAGAATCGGTGCCGGTCGCGCAGCTTCATGCCCACTCACTCTCACTCGCCCGACACGCATGAAGACGCTCAGCTTGCTCGCTCTCGCTGTAGTGGCCGCCGCCGCGACTCCGGCGACGGCCGCGGCCCAGAACGGGTCGATCGCCGCGCCCAGCGACTCTCCCGTCACGATTCACGCGGCCCAGCTCATCGACGGACGCGGACACGAGGCTCGAGACGTGCTCGTCACCGTGCGCTCCGGCCGCATCGAACGCGTCGATACGAATGTCGGTGCGCGCGCCCGCGACGCGACGTACGAGCTCGGCTCGGCGACGCTTCTGCCCGGTCTCATCGACGCGCACGTTCATCCAGGTTGGTACATCAATCGCGATGGCGCATTGCATTCGGCCCGCGACGCCGACACGCCGGCGCAGTCTGCCCTGGCGCGAGCGGGCAACCTCTACGCAACACTGCACGCCGGATTCACGACCATTCAGAGCGTGGGCGGGCCAGAGGACATCGATCTCCGCGACGCCGTGAATCGTCGCCGGATCGCCGGGCCGCGTATCCTGACGTCGATCACGCAGATCAACGACCGTCGGTTGACGCCTGATTCACTTCGCGGTCTGGTGCGCTCGCTCAAGGCGCAGGGCGCGGACCTCATCAAGCTGTTCGCATCGTCGGGACTCGGTGCGGGCGGAGCGCAAACGCTCTCGGACGAGCAACTGGTCGCGATCTGCGGCGAGGCGAAAGCGCAAGGTCTCCGCTCAGTGGTTCACGCCATCAGCGCGGCGAGCGTGCGTGCGTCCACTCTGGCTGGCTGCACCGAGATCGAGCACGGCACGTTCGTGACCGACGACGAGCTCAAACTGATGGCAGAACACGGAACGATCTTCGATCCGCAAGTATGCCTCGTGTTCCAGAACTACATCGACCACCGCGACGTCTACTCGAAATCCGGCTTCACCGAGCAGTCATTCGACGCGCTCGCCAAGGCGATTCCAACAGCGACGGAGATGTTCAAGCATGCGCTTCGAACGCCGGGCCTCAAAATCATTTTCGGAACCGATGCAGTGGCGCTGGCCCATGGTCGCAACGCGGACGAGCTGTTCTGCCGTGTGCGCGCCGGTCAAACTCCCATGGACGCCATCACCTCGGCTACGTCGATTACGGCGCGGGCGCTCGGCTTAGGCGAGCGGATCGGCGTGGTGGCGCCGGGCTTCGACGCCGACATCATCGCCGTGGCCGGCGACCCGTCGAAGGATATTCTGGTGCTCCGACGGGTGCGGTTTGTGATGCGTGGGGGAGTCGTGTTCTCCGGCGGGTGAGCTCAGCTCAACCGAATCGCTTGGCGACCGCGTCCCAATTCACGACGTTCCACCAGGCGGCGATGTAGTCGGGCCGCTTGTTCTGATACTTCAAGTAATACGCATGCTCCCAGACATCGAGTCCGAGGATGGCTGTCTTGCCGTCCATGAGCGGATTGTCTTGGTTCGGCGTGCTCGTGATTGACAGCTTGCCACCGTCGTTGAGCAGCCACGCCCAACCTGACCCGAAGCGGCCCGCTCCCGCCGCCGCAAACTGCTCTTTGAATTTGCTGAAGTCGCCGAACGCGCTCCTGATGGCGTCGGCGAGCTTGCCCGTGGGCTCGCCACCTTTGTTCGCGCCCATCAACTCCCAGAACATGGAGTGGTTCCAGTGTCCGCCGCCGTTGTTTCGAACCGCGGTGCGAACGGACTCCGGCACGGAGTTGATGCCCCGCATCAGGTCGTCGAGCGACTTGCCCTGGAGCTCCGGCGCCTTCTCGATCGCCGCGTTGAGATTGTTGACGTACGCCTGATGGTGTTTGGTGTGGTGAATCTCCATCGTGCGTGCGTCGATGTGCGGCTCGAGCGCATCGTATGCGTACGGGAGCGCGGGAAGCGAGAACGCCATGGTCTTTCTCTCCTGTTGCGGGTCGCGTGCGGCGAGACGCGAATCGCGAGCCTCTGGCGTCTACTGCGCCGGGCTGCCCGCTTCCCGCGTCCCGCGTCTCATCCAACCGATGATTCCCGGCAACAGCGAAATGAGGACCACGGCGACGATCACCGTCTCGATGTGCCGGTCGATGCCCGGAATGTAGCGCCCCAGGAAGTAACCGATGAACAACATGCTCCAGATCCAGCCGAGCCCACCGATGACGTTGTAGAGCGTGTACCGGCGGTAGCTCATTCGGGCCATACCGGCCACGACCGGCACAAAAGTGCGCACGATCGGCATGAATCGCGCAATGATGACCGTTATGCCACCGTGCTTCTCGTAGAACTCATGGGCGCGATACAGGTGCTTCTTGTTGAACAGCAGGGAGTCTTCGCGCGTGAACAACCGAGGCCCCGCGGCTCGGCCGATTCCGTACCCCACCGAGTTCCCGACGATCGACGCCACCGTCAGCAGCAATCCCAAACCAAAGACGTTGAACACGCCGGTGGTGGCGGCGAGCAGCCCGGCGGTCACGAGCAGCGAGTCGCCCGGAAGAAAGAAGCCGATCAACAGCCCCGTCTCGGCGAAAATGATGCTCGTGAGGCCGAGGTAGCCGCCCCACGCGATGATCGCGCGAACGTCTCGGATGCGGTGAAACAGATCGAGCAGCGAATGCATGCGGTCGGGGGTGGCGATCGAATGAAGGAAGAGGGCGGTCCGTGAGGACCGGAAGTTCCACATCGAGGGCGCCGGAATCAACCGGTGACGCGTATCGCGATTGGGCGGCGTTGTTCGAGCACGTGCTCGAGATCCCGCCGTCACGCGTGCAACGGCGTGGTTGGTGGAGCGGGGTCGGGGTCACGACGCGCGGGGAGCGCGTGCTCGACGTCGTCGGTGGCCTTGTGCTGTTCGGGTTCGCGGTCGGCTGGATCTGGTCGATTGCCACGGCACGTGAGCTCGGGTCAGCCACGCGCACCGACAATGAGATCATGCCCGTGACATCGGCTGTCGCGAGCGCGCTCACACACGTCAGTGCGCCGACAGCCGCGTATCTGACGGATGCGGCGCTCACCGCGCTCGTCGACCGCATGTTTGCGAGTGCGCGAGGTGCGAGCGGCAAACTTCGGGCGGCGATCGAGCCGTCACCGGAGCCACTGTCGCCCGACACGCTCCCGGCGGGTGCTCGCGTGCAATACGCTCAAGGTGGCCAAGTGGCCGCCGCGCCCAACGGTTCCGGCGTGTGGAATGTGCTCCTCAAGATCGGCAATGCCGTTCGACCGCTCGCCAATCTCAACGTCATCACCCTGCTTCCGTTCAGCGCGAAGAAGAACGGGCGCGTGGGACTGTACTACGTCGGCAACTGGCCAAGCGAGAAGGGAAAGGTCGGTTCGTCGAAAGCCCCAGCGTGGACGTACGCGAATCCCGCCGGGTTCATCGAGGTCACGCCGCAGAACGCGGACACGCCGGTGTCAGAGCACTTCAAGCTCCGTGATTTCCTGACTCACGATCAACCGAACGTCTGGCCCAAGTATCTCGTCCTCCAACCGCGACTGATCGACAAACTGGAGCTGGTGCTGTCAGACCTCGAGGCGCACGGTGTCGACGTGCACGGTGTGCGAGTCCTGAGCGGCTTTCGCACGCCGCAGTACAACTACACCGGCGGAAATACGGCCGGACGAGCCAACCTCAGCCGTCACATGTACGGCGACGCGTCGGACATCTACATCGACGACGATGGCGACGGGCAAATGGACGACCTCAACCATGACGGCAAGGTCTCCATCGACGACGCCCGCGTGATTCTCGCCGCCGTCGACCGGGTCGACGCGGCCCATCCGGAGCTCATCGGAGGCGCGGGCGTCTATACGGCCGCGGCCGGGCACGGACCTTTCATTCACATCGACACGCGCGGCTATCGCGCACGGTGGTCGGGAACCTCAGGAGGCTGACGTGGTTGAGCATCGCAGATTGTCGGACGGAAGCACGATGACGCTGGATCGTGAGTCCGAAGGCACGCATCGCGACGGCAAGGCGGAGACTCCGGAGGCGCGCGAGATTCGTGAGGTCCGTGCCAGCGACATCGAGCCCTACACTGGGCTCCGGTATCTCTCGAAGCTGTTCCGGTTCATGGCCATCATTCTGGTCGTGTTGCTGATCGCCGAAGTCGCCACCGGTCTTTACACCCAAGGCTCCGCGGCGCTGCCGACGTTGCTCGGCGAGGCGAGCCGGTTGATCGTGCTCGCCGGCGTCTTGTGGGGCACCGGCGACCTCGCGCACTTGCTCATCG
>Ga0070683_100003075_pt1 | contig 13436 bp, 11 predicted proteins | sample KBSC713LmetaG_FD_64662 | JGI IMG/M metagenome (GOLD analysis project Ga0070683, IMG submission 64662) | Corn rhizosphere microbial communities from Kellogg Biological Station, Michigan, USA - KBS C7.1-3L metaG | ecosystem: Host-associated > Plants > Roots > Rhizosphere ...
GGCGGGCGGCGATCGTGGTCGACGACTTGGCCAGCGTGGATCCCTGGCGGCCTCGAGGCGTGGAGATCCGAGGCCGCGCGCACGTGATCGCTGAGCCCACAGCCGTGATCCGGATCGAGCCCGAACGGATCGTCTCCTGGGGCCTTGAGCCCGAGCGGCACGCCCGGGACGTCTGACACCGGCGCCATGCCGAACCCACCGCCGCTCGCCGCGCTCAGCACCGGATACCCCGCGGGGAGGTCGTGGTGCGCGGTCCGTGGGGCCGGCGACGGTGGCGGTTCGTGGATCGGTCGGGCGCCCCGGGCTGCTGTTCGGCGGTGGGCGGCCCGAGCCCGGCCGGCAGGACGATCGCACCGACGATCGCGGTGGCGAGGAACACGATCGCTCCGACGGTGAGCGCGGCGGCGAAACCGGAGCTGACAGTGGCGGGACGCACGACTGAGGCAGGACCGGTGGCGTGGGGGGCGGCGACTGTTCCCAGCACGGCAAGGCCGAGCGCCCCACCGAGCTGTCGAGTGGTGTTGAGCAGCCCGCTGGCCAGGCCACCCCGTTCGGGCCCGACTCCCGAGGTGGCGGCGATCATGATCGGCGCGGACATCAGCCCGCCGCCGAGCATGGCGATGCTCGCCGGAATGATCACCCAGACGACCGCGGTATCAGCCGAGAAGCGGCCAAGCCACCCGAGCCCAACTGCCGCGATGACGCCACCCGCAGCGAACAGCGCCCGCGCGTCGAGCGCGGACACGAGCTTGAAGCTGGTCTGCGACCCGGCGATCACGGCCATCGACATCGGCAGCAAGAGGAGGCCCGCCTCGAGCGGTGAGTTGTGGCGCAGGCTCTGCAGGTACAGGGTGAGGAAGAACCAGGTCGCCATCACGGGCACGAAGCTGAGGAAGCTCGTCAGGTTGCCGGCCGAGAGCGCGCGCGAGCGGAACACGGCGAACGGCACCAGCGGGTTGCTCGCCAGCCGCGTCTCGATGAGCGCGAACGCGGCCAGCAGCGCCGCGGCGGCGGCCAGCCCCCCGAGCACCTGAACGGATTCCCAACCGGCGGCGTTGCTGCGGATCAACGCCCACACCAGCGCGGTCACGGCGGCCGTCACGGTCACCGCGCCGGCCAGGTCGAGCCGGCCACGCTCCGCTGGCAGGGCTCTGCCGGGTAGGCGTCCTGCGGCCGCCAGCATCAGGCTCGCGCCGACGGGCACGTTGACGAAGAAGATCCAGCGCCAGGACAGCCACGAAACGAGCAGCCCGCCGATCAGCGCGCCGACCGCTCCGCCCCCGATCGCCACCGCCGTCCAGGCCGACAGGGCCCGCGAACGCTCGCGCCCCTGGCGATAGGTGGTGGTGAGGATGCTCAGCGTCGCCGGCGACAGCACTCCCGCGCTGAGCCCTTGCACGACCCGAGCGGCAAGCAGCGCCGCTCCGCTGGTGGCCAGTCCTGCGGCGAGGCTGGCGAGGGTAAAAGCAGCCAGCGCGCACAGGAATACGCGGCGGCCGCCGAACAGGTCCGCGGCCCGGCCGCCACAGAGCAGGAAGCCGGCGAACGTGAGCGCGTAGGCATTGATCACCCACTGGAGCGAGCCCTGGCTGAACCCGAGGGCACCGCGGATCGACGGCAGCGCTACGTTGACGATCGAAAGATCGAGCGTGAGCATGAACTCGGCGACGGCGAGCACGAGCAGCACGCCAGGATGAGCGATCTGAAGCGGCCGGCGACGTTCACGAGGGCTCATCGCGCCGCACCTCCCAACTCGGCGGTTTCGCGGTCGCGGCCGTCGGCGATCCATCCGGCGATCCGGACCAGCCGCTCGCCCTGCGCCCGCGCCGCCGCCAGCACGTCCTCCGCCGGTGGACCTGCGGCCGACGGATGCGCGGTCCCGTACGGGTTACCGCCCGCCGCACCGAACCGCTGATCGGTGTAGCCAGGGGCGACGACGATCGCGCCCCAGTGGTGCATCGTGTTGTAGAGCGCCAACAGCGTGGACTCATTACCGCCGTGCGGGTTGATCGCGCTGGTGAACGCGGTGACGGGTTTGTCGGCGAGCTCGCCGGCTGCCCACAGCGGGGCCGTACTGTCGAGGAACTGCTTGAGCTGCGAGCTGACATTCCCGTACCGGGTCGGGGTGCCGAACGCGTATGCATCAGCCCAGCGCAGATCGTCGTGCGTGGCCTCGGGAATCGACGCCGTCGCGTCCGCGTGCTTCCGCCAAGCCGGGTTTGTGTCGATCGCCTCCGCAGGGGCCAGCTCGGCCACCCGACGAAGACGCACCTCCGCACCCGCGGCTTCGGCTCCGTCGGAAAGTGCGTCCGCGAGGGCGTGGACGTTTCCGGTGGCCGAGTAGTAGATGACGGCGAGGTTGGTCATGAACCGCTCCTTCCGTTCGCGAGTGAAGTATCCACTGCGTATAGTTTCTTCCCAAGTATCCGCGCCGTAAACTTCACGACGATGGCATCTCCGAAGATCAGCGAGCCAGCCAACGCCCGCAGCCGTCGCACCCGCGCACTGCTGCTAGCCACCGCCCGCGCGATCCTCGAACGCGACGGGTTCCAAGCGCTCACCATCGCCGCCGTCGCTGAGCAGGCCTCAGTAACTCGACGGACCGTGTACCTGCACTTCGGCAGCCGCACCGAGCTCGTCGCCAGCCTGTTCGATTGGGTCGCCGAAACCGAAGGCCTCCACGCCTCGCTCAGCAAAGTCTGGGAGGCACCGACCGCCGCGTCGGCGCTGGACGAGTGGGCCGCGCACCTCGCGCGCTACCACCCTCAGCTGCTTGCGGTCGACCGCGCCGTCCAGCAGGTGTGGCGCCACGATCCCGATGCCCACGCCCACCGAGACCGGGTCAACGCCGAGAAGCTCGCCGGCTGCCGTCGGCTGGTCGAGCGCCTGCAACAAGAAGAACGCCTCGCCCCCGGCTGGACCACCCAATCAGCCAGCGACTTGCTGTTCGCACTGATCTCAAGCGACATGATCGAAGCCCTTCTCACCGACCGCCGATGGTCACGCAAGAGGCTCTCCAGCCACCTCTCCCTCCTGTTTCGCTCCACGTTCCTCGCGGACGCAGCGCTGCCGTCGGACGATGTGCGGACCGGCTTGACCCGCGACGACGGCCCGTCCTAGCTCGTCCTCCTGCTGCTCACGGGCCCGGAGCACGCTCCCGCATCCACATCAGCGACCCGACGTGCGCGACCGGGAGCGGGTGCGTGAGGCGGCGGGCACCGGAGCCGACCCGCTGGCCGTGGCTTGCCCCTTCTGCACGCTGATGTTCGACGACGGCGTCCGGTCGGTGGACGCGCAGATGCGGGGGCGGGACGTCTCGACGTTGCTGGCGGACGCGGTCGAGTAAACCCCGGTCGGCTAGGCCCCCGTCGTTCCGCGGGCCGCCTCTTCGCGATGCGACGCCCAGGCCGCGTGCTCCTGGGAGACGAGGCCCTCGACCCGCTCGGCCAGCAGCGCATCCGAGCGTGGCACGGAGGAGTATGGCCCAGCCCGCGCCTGGAATAGGAACTTCTCGTGCTTGAGCCGCTCGCAGGTCGAGCGATACGTGGTCCAGTTCTGCTGATACTGCTGGAGCTGCTGGAAGCCCTCGAGTACGACGATGAGGGCTCCGCCGCCGCCCATCAGCCACGTCGGTGCGCCCGCGGCCGCCGCCACCGGGATCGCCGCCGCCGTAACGATCTGGCAGACCTTGAGCAGCTTGAACCAACGCTGGTTGAGCTGGCTCTTCGCGTCGTACCAGGCGATCTGGTCCTCGAGCCGCTCCCACGCCGCCGAGCCGGCCGGCGCAAGCTCGCCGGTCGCCGCGCGTTCCGCCTCGGTCTCGACGGTCTTGCCCTCCTGCACGCCAGTCTCCTTTACGTGCGGGTCTACTCAACCGCCTCCACTCTGTCAAGCCGGGAACGGACGGTTGCAAGAGCTTGCTCGGCTGCTGCCCGCCGCGCTTGACGTGCCGGCGGCGACCGGATAGACCCCACCTGCGACGAAAGGCGTCCGATGAACGCTGATGCTCCGAAGGTCTTCATCAGCTATCGCCGGGAGGAGACGGCCGGTCACGCCGGGCGCCTCTACGACGCGATCGCCGCGCGCTTCGGAGAACACAACGTGTTCATGGACGTCGAGCTGGCGCCCGGCCTCGACTTCGTGGAGCAGATCACCGAGGCCGTCGGCGCCTGCGACGCGCTGCTCGTGGTGATCGGGCCGAGGTGGGCGGCGGCCTCGGACGGCGGGAGCAATTCTCGTCTCGCCGATCCCAAGGACTTCGTGCGCCTCGAGGTCGAGACCGCCTTGCGCCGCCCCGATCTGCGAGTGATCCCGCTGCTCGTCGCGGGCGCTCGAATGCCCGACCCGGACGACCTGCCCGAGAGCGTGCGCGCTCTTTCGCGTCGAAACGCGCTCGAGCTGAGCGATCTGCGCTGGCGCGACGACGTCCGGCGACTCGTGAGCGCGCTCGAGGAGCAGCTGGGCGGTCCACACGGTCGGTTAGCAGCCCCCACTGGCGCCCCGCCCGTCGCCACCAGAATCTCTCGGCGCCGCTGGCTTCTCGTGGGAGCTGCTGCCGTGGTGGCGGCGGTCGCAGTGGTGCTGGCGCTCGAGCTGAGCGGCGGAGGCAAGAAGGGTGCGGGCGGCAGTGGCGCTGCACTGATACCGGCCGGCCATCGGCTCGTCGCCAGGCGGAGTCTGGCCGCGCGGCATTCGCTGCACTACACCGTGGCGTTGTCGGTGCCCATGGGGTCGGCCCAGACTCCGCTGACGGTGTCGCTGCTCGCGGCGCGCGGGAGCGAACCGCTACGCCTCGTCGAGCGCAAGCCGCTTCCAGACCGCTATCCCTTCAGGAAGGGGTCCTATGTGAACGACTTCAGGCTGGGTTCGAACGCCGACGGATCCGGCAACGTGGGGGTCTCGTGGTTCGTCGAGCCCGGCGCCTCCAAGGCGCAAGTGGTCTGCTCCCTCGATGTCTCGCTGGACGGGATCAGCTACAACAGCTGCGTCTGAGCGCGTCAGCGCGTCGTCAGGTCCTTGGCCCGCGCCCCTGACGCTAACGCTCGACGGTCTCGCGACGCCGACCCCGCCGCCTGATGGGCAGTCCGCGCAGCACGCCAAGACATCGGACCCAATGAACCGGACGACCAAATCTGGTTGGTCCTAGCGTCCCGGCGCCGGAGGCTCCTGTCCACATAGCCCGGGCGAGCGCGTACCCTGCCCGCCGCTTGCGCTACTCACACGCCGCCATATAGCGTGGGTGCCAGGACCCGTGTGCCAGCTGGGCTTGGATTCACTACGCTCGCCGGAGCTTGGAACAGGCGGCCGCATCCGAGACACCGATCGCGCCCGAGCTTGCGTTCCGGACCGTGATCAGCGGCATAGACGGTTCTCGCGAAGCCCTCGAGGCGGCCAGGCAGGCGCTCAAGCTGGGAGATGAGGGCGCCGTCTACTGGGGGCTGGCCGCATGGGATCCGGGGCTGGCGATGCACGCGCGCCTGCGTGCTCCCGATCTACTGAAAGTCCTCCGAGCCGAAAGCCAGACGGCTTTGCGCACGGCCCGGGAGGCGATCCCCGAGCTCAGGCCGATGCTGATCCGGGGAAAAGATGTGGCTGCGTTACTCGCGGGAATCGCCAACCTGCAAGCGGACCTCGTGTGTGTCGGCTCGCACGGGATGTCCCGCCCGGCCGGCGTGCTGTTTGGAAGCGTGGCGTCGGCCATGGCGCATTTCGCGCCGTGTTCCGTGCTGGTGGCACGCAAACCACGCTCGGACCTGTTCCCCGCGCTCCTGCTGCACGCAAACGACGGCTCACCCGAGTCACTCGACGCGGCGCGAGTCGCCGGCAGGCTCGCCGCGCGCTCGGACTCGACGCTGGTCACGCTGCACGTCGGCGATACCGCCGACCGGAGCATCGCCGAAGGAGCCGCGGCGATCATCGAGACCAGTGGCGGCCAGCCCGTGATCAGGGTGGAGCAAGGCTCTCCCCATCGCCGCATCGTCGAAGTTGCGAACGAGACAGATGCCTCGCTGATCGTCATGGGCAGCCGCGGCCGCACCGGACTCGCCGCGCTCGGAAGCGTCAGCGAGCAAGTGACGCACCGGGCCGACTGCTCGGTGCTGCTCGTGAGGCGGCCCTCCCATCCCGTCGAGGACGAGGAGCCAAGTTAGCTGCGCCTCTCCGCCGGGCGCTGCGCGGGCCGCCTCACGAGCAGCACGGCCCGACAGCCCGGAGCGTATGCTCACGCCGATCGACAATCCGCGCGCGTCGCGGCGCCGCATCGCGTGACCGCGAGCACGAGAGGAGCGCGATGGAAGCAGCGTCACCTGCAGATTCGTCGAAGAAGAAGCACGCCACAGCCATCACGCTGCGGCGGCCAGTTATCCGATCGTTGGGTCGCTAGAGGCGGGCGAGGTGAGGCAGTGGTGCTACCTCGACGAGATCGTGGTCTAGGGCGATGGCCGCGAAGCTCCTGATCGCCGCGGGCGCGGTCGCAGCCAACCCGGCTGATCTGCCCTTCGGGGTCCGATCGCTGATCGACACGGCCGACGAGATCTTCGTGATCTCGCCGACCCTTCCGAATCGGCTCGACTGGCTTACATCCGACACCGACCGAGCAGCCGTCCAAGCCGACGAGCGGTTGCAGGCGCTGCTGGGGCAACTGGACGAGCTCGGGGCTCCTGCCGGAGGAGCCGTGGGCGCGGACGATCCTCTGCTGGCGCTTGAAGATGCAATTCATAGCTTCGCGCCCGACCACCTGCTGATCGGGCTCCGCGCGGGCGCCCAGGCTGGCTGGCAGGAGAAGGGCCTGCTCGATGACATCGCGCAGCGCTTCGCCATCCCGATGACGGTGTTCCAGCTGCCGTTCGGTCGGCAGCCGTAAGGAGTTTCCGGACGCGCAATCACTGGAAGGATTGCGATATGGAGCGAGACGGCGGGCTCGACGGAGTGAGGCGGTTCGCCGACGTTTGGTGGATCGTGCTGCTGTTCGGTCTGGTGGGCATCGCCGCGGGCGTGATCATCCTCGCGCAGCCGGGCATAGGGCTGGCCACGCTCGCTGTCATAAGCGGTGTCTTCCTGCTCGTCGATGGCGTCTTCGAGGTGGTGGCCTCGTTCAGCGCGGTCGCAAACCGTGGGCTCGTTGCGCTGCTTGGGGTGCTGAGCGTGATCACGGGCATCATCCTGGTGCGCCACCCGATCGCGGGCATCGTGGCGATCGCGCTGCTGCTCGGGATCTGGCTCATCACGTTCGGCATCGTGCGCCTCATCCAGGCGTTCGGCTCCGAGGAGCACCGTGTGGGGAGCCTGCTTGTGGCGGTGCTCGAGGTGATCGCGGGCATCGTGATCGTCTCGATACCGAGCATCGGGGTGGCGACGCTTGCCATCCTGATCGGGATCACGTTCATACTGCGCGGCCTTGGGATGTGCGCCGTCGCCCTGACCCTGCGCCGCGACTCCGCGCGCTAGGCGCGGTGCGCTGGGCTGAGGCCTACCGCTCGGGCTGGGCGAGGTACAGGCACGCGATCGAAATCGCCGCCCCGCCCAGAGCGGCGAGGACGATCGCCGGCGTCGGCACCGCCAGCTCGAAGAAGTGCCGGGTGAACGGCAGGATGAAGGCGACGACGTAGAGCCCCGCCAGCGCGGCACACATGAGGCTGATCAGGTTGCGCCGGAGCCGGCGGCCCCCGCGCTCGATCGCCAGCACCAGGTAGAGGCCCACGAGCACCAGCACGCTCGTCGCGACGGTGCGCGCCTCGCGGACGGGAAGATCGAGGTCGTGGAGGGAGAACAGGTAGCTCGCCACCACTCCAACGCCGGCGAGGGTGCCCGCGGGCACCGCGAAGCGCGCGACACGCCGGGCGAACCCCTCAGGCCTCCAGGGGCCGCTGCTGGGGGCGAGCGCCAGGAAGAAGGTGGGAATCCCGATGGTGAGCGTGGCAGCGATCGTGAAGTGCCGGGGAAGGAGTGGATAGGCGGTGGAGGTGATGCCGATCATCAGGATCAGGAAGCCGGCGAACGCGGACTTCGCCACGTACAGCCGCGCAACCCGCTGGAGGTTGCGCAGCGCCTGCCGGCCCTGCGCGACAAGCTCCGGCACTGCTCCGAAGTCGCCCTCGAGCAGCACCAGGTCGGCCACGCTCTTGGCCATCTGGGTGCCACTGCCCTGCGCGATCGCGAGCCGCGAGGCCTTCAGCGCCGGCACGTCGTTCACGCCGTCGCCCACCATCGCCACGTAGCGGCCGGCGTCCCGCAGCGCCTCTACCACGTGCTTCTTGTCCTCCGGCGACACGCGGCCGATCACATCGGTCTCGAGTGCCACGCTGCGCAGCTCGTTGGGATCGGCGGGCAGCTTGCGGCCGTCCATCTGGGCGCGCACGGGGATGCCCACGTCGGCGGCGATCGCCGCCACCGTCTCGGGGTTGTCCCCCGACAGCACCTTCAGCTCGATGTCCTGCGCCTGGAAGAACGCGACGGTCTCGCGGATGTTCGGGCGCAGGCGCTCGGCCAGGACAACCAGGCCGAGCAGCCGTACGTCGCCGGGCAGGGTCGGGGAGCCGCCGTCCTTCGGGAGCGGGAGGTCCGAACGTCCAAGAGCGACCACGCGCCGGCCGCTGCCGCGCTCATCCGCCGCGCGCTGGCCGAGAGGGCCGAGGTCGAAGTGCTCGGGGGCGCCCAGCACGAGGGTCTCGTCACCAAACTGGACCGCACTCCACTTGCGCCGCGAGTCGAACGCCACTTCCGCGATTACGGACTCGCGCCCCCCGGGATAGCCGTCCGCGATCGCCTCGAGGGTGCCGTTGCGAAGCGACGAGCTGGCGCCGTAGCGGCCGAGCTGGGGCTCGAGGTCGTCCACCCCCGCTGCCGGTATCGCCGCGGTTGTGCGTAGAGCGGCCTCCGTCAGCGTGCCGGTCTTGTCGAGGCAGATCACGTCCGCGGACGCGAGCGACTCGATCGCGTTGAGTTGCTGTGCCAGCACGCCGCGCCGTGCCATCCGTACGGCCGCCACCGCGTAGGTCACGCTCACCAGCAGGACGAGGCCCTCCGGGATCAGGCTGACCACCCCCGCGGTCGATGTCGAGACCGCCTCGTGGATTCCCGCGTCCCGGTGCCAGAGCGAGTAGCCGAGGACTCCGCCCAGCACGACCACCGCTCCGACGAGCACCATGAGCAGGCGGTTGACCGCGCGCTCGAGCGGCGAGCGCGGATGCCGGAACGTGCGCGCCTCGCCGGTCAACCGCCCCGCGTAGCTCTGCTCCCCGACTGCGGATACCCGATAGCTCCCCGTGCCTCCGCTGACGAACGAGCCCGAGCGGAGCTCGTCGTCCGCCGCCTTGGCCACGGACTCCGACTCGCCCGTGAGAATCGACTCGTCGAGGCGCAGGCCATGGGCCTCGAGCACACTGCCGTCCCCCACCACCTGATCTCCGGCCTGCACGTTCACGACATCGCCCTCGACGACGGCGGCGGCGTCGATCGAGCGCGAGGCCCCGTCCCGAACGACGGTCGCCCGCGGCGCGACGAGCAGAGCCAGCCGGTCGAGCGAGCGCTTCGCGCGCACCTCCTGCGCGATCCCGATCCCGCTGTTCACGACGAGGATCCCGAGGAACAGCGCATCGCGCCAATCCCCGAACACGAGTGTCAGCACCCCGAATACCGCCAGGATCAGGTTGAACAGCGTGAAGATGTTTGCGCGGACGATGCTCGCGTAGGAGCGGCTGCTCGACGAGCTTTCCGGGCGGCCGGCCGCCGCGAGCCGGGCAGCGGCCTCCCGCTCCGTCAGGCCGGCGGGAGCGGGCTCGGTGACGGGGGCGGCAGGAGTGGCTGTGTGCGGATCGGCCTGACGCAGTTCCCAGGCGACTCTAGCTACGCTGCGAGGCGCTCGCGGGTAAGCTCGGGCCGAGAGGAGAGTGATGAGCGGCGAAGCGCAGTTCGGTATCACGGGGCTGGCCGTGATGGGGGCGAATCTGGCGCGCAACGTGGCGAGTCACGGCATCCCGGTGGCGGTCCACAACCGCACCACCGCGCGCACCGAGCGGTTCATGTCGGAGCACGGCTCGGAGGGCCCCATCACGGGCGCCGCCACGGACCAGGACTTCGTGGCAGCTCTCGAGGCGCCCCGCACGATCATGGTGATGGTGAAGGCGGGAGCGCCCGTGGACGCCGTGATCGAAGAGCTCGCGCCGCTCCTCGACAAGGGCGACACGATCGTCGACGGCGGCAACTCGTTCTTCCGCGACACGCAGCGGCGCGGTCACATGCTCGCCGAGAGCGGGCTGCGCTTCATCGGCACGGGCGTGTCGGGCGGCGAGGAGGGCGCCCTCCACGGCCCGAGCATCATGCCCGGCGGCCACCGGGAGGCCTACGACCGTGTCGAGCACGTGTTCACCACGATCGCGGCGCAGGTCGACGGCACGCCCTGCTGCACCTACATCGGCCCGGACGGCGCGGGCCACTTCGTGAAGATGGTGCACAACGGCATCGAGTACGCCGACATCCAACTGATCGTGGAGGCCTACGACCTCCTGCGGCACGCGGTCGGGCTCGAGGTGCCCGAGATCGCCAAGGTGTTCCAGGACTGGAACGAGGGAGACCTCGATTCGTTCCTGATCGAGATCACCGGCATCGTGCTCTCCAAGGTCGACGACGCCACCGGCCGCCCGCTGGTCGACGTGATCGTGGACGAGGCCGAGCAGAAGGGCACCGGCCGCTGGACCGCCCAGGACGCGCTCGAGCGCGGCGTTCCTCTCACCGCGATCACCGAGGCGGTGTTCGCCCGCACGCTCTCCGCCCTGAGGGACGAGCGAAAGACCGCGTCCGGGAAGCTCGCCGGCCCGCATCCCGGCGCGGGGGCGCCGCTCGACCGCTCGTTCGTCGACGACGTCCACCACGCCCTGTACGCCTCGAAGGTGGTGGCCTACGCGCAGGGCTTCGCGCAGATGGCCGTGGCCTCCGAAGAGGAGGGCTGGAACCTCGACCTCGCCGCGCTCGCCACGATCTGGCGCGGCGGCTGCATCATCCGCGCCAAGTTCCTCGATCGCATTCGCGAGGCCTATGAGAGCGATCCGCACACCGCGAACCTGTTGCTGATCGAGTACTTCCGCGCGGCCGTCGCGGAGGCGCAGGACTCGTGGCGGCGCGTTGTCGGGGTCGCCGCCGAGCGCGGAATCGCGGTACCCGCGTTCTCCTCGGCTCTCGCCTGGTACGACGGCTATCGCCGCGAGCGCACGCCCGCGAACCTGATCCAGGGGCTGCGTGACTACTTCGGCGCCCACACCTACCGGCGCGTCGACCGGGAGGGCAGCTTCCACACGCGCTGGGCGCAGGACGGGCGCGAGGTCCGCACGGACGCCTGAGCTCAGCGAGCGCGTCTACATGTCGGCCGAGGTGTCCGACGGGCCGCCCGCGGCGACGCCCGGCCCGGAGGGTGACCCCGGCCACACCCAGTCGCGCACCTCGGGCATGTCGTCCCCGACCTCGCGGGTGTACGCCCGCGCGCGCAGCCGCTCATCCATCATGTGCTGGCGCAGCGACGCCGCGCGGTGGGCGAGCCCCGGCACGCGGTCGATCACGTCCATCACGAGATGGAAGCGGTCGAGGTCGTTCAGCATCACCATGTCGAACGGCGTCGTGGTGGTGCCCTCCTCCTTGTAGCCGCGCACATGCATACCGTCGTGGCCGGCGCGCCGGTAGGTGAGCCGGTGGATCAGCCAGGGGTAGCCGTGGTAGGCGAAGATCACCGGGCGGTCGGTGGTGAAGAGCGCGTCGAACTCCGCGTCCTCGAGTCCATGGGGATGCTCGGATGGCGGCTGGAGCCGCATGAGGTCGACGACGTTGATCACGCGCACGCGCAGATCGGGCAGGTGTTCCCGCAGCAGCGCGGCGGCCGCGACGGTCTCGAGCGTGGGTATGTCACCCGCGCACGCCATCACCACCTGTGGCTCGCCCTCCTCGTTGCCCGCCCAGTCCCAGATGCCGATCCCGCGGGTGCAGTGCAGCACCGCGTCTTCCATCGAGAGGTACTGGAGCGCCGGCTGCTTTCCGATCACGACCACGTTCACGTACTGGCGGCTGCGCAGGCAGTGGTCGGCCACCGAGAGCAGGCAGTTCGCGTCCGGTGGCAGGTAGACGCGGATCACGCGGGCCTTCTTGTTCATCACGTGGTCGATGAAGCCGGGGTCCTGGTGGGTGAAGCCATTGTGGTCTTGGCGCCAGACGTGTGACGACAGCAGGTAGTTGAGCGACGGGATCGGGGCCCGCCAGTCGATCTTGTTGGTCGTCTCGAGCCACTTGGCGTGCTGGTTGAACATCGAGTCGACGATGTGTGTGAAGGCCTCGTAGGAGTTGAAGAGCCCGTGCCGGCCCGTGAGCAGGTAGCCCTCGAGCCAGCCCTCGCAGAGGTGCTCGCTGAGGACCTCCATCACGCGGCCGTCCGGCGCGAGGTGATCGTCGCCCGCAATCCGTTCGGCATTCCATGCGCGGTCGGTCTTCTCGAAGACCGCGGTCAGGCGATTGGAGACCGTCTCGTCCGGCCCCACCAGCCGGAAGCTGCGCGGATTCTTGGCGATCACGTCGCGCACGAATGTGCCGAGCACGCGGGTGGCCTCGGCGAGGCTCCCGCCGGGCGAGGGCACGTCCACCGCGTAGTCGCGGAAGTCGGGCAGCTCGAGCGGCTTGGTCAGCAGGCCGCCGTTGGCGTGCGGGTTCGAGCCCATCCGCCGCTCGCCCTCGGGCGCAAGCTCGGCGAGCTGGGGACGCAGCGCGCCGCCGTCGTCGAACAGCTCCTCAGGGCGGTAGGAGCGCATCCAGCGCTCGAGCTCGGCGAGGTGCTCGGGGTTCTCGGCGAGTCCAGACAGCGGCACCTGGTGCGCGCGCCACGTGCCCTCAACCTTCACGCCGTCGACCTCCTTCGGCCCGGTCCAGCCCTTCGGCGTGCGCAGCACGATCATCGGCCAGCGCGGCCGGGTGTCGTCGCCCTGCTCGCGCGCAGCGTGCTGGAAGTCCCGGATCTCCGTGACCACCTCGTCGAGCGTGGCGGCCATCCGCTGGTGCATCTCCTCGGGCTCCGAGCCCGACACGAAGCGCGGCGCGTAGCCATAGCCCTCGAAGAGAGAGCGCAGCTCGTCCTCCGGGATGCGGGCGAGCACGGTGGGGTTGGCGATCTTGTAGCCGTTGAGGTGCAGGACCGGCAGCACCGCACCGTCCGTGATCGGGTCGAGGAACTTGTTCGAGTGCCAGCTCGTGGCGAGCGGGCCGGTCTCGGCCTCCCCGTCGCCGACGACGCAGCAGACGACGAGGTCGGGGTTGTCGAAGGCGGCGCCGTAGGCGTGCATGAGGGAGTAGCCGAGCTCGCCGCCCTCGTTGATCGACCCCGGCGTCTCAGGAGCGACGTGGCTGGGGATTCCGCCCGGGAACGAGAACTGGCGAAACAGCCGTCGCAGCCCTTCCTCGTTCTCCCC
>Ga0070683_100003079_pt1 | contig 13426 bp, 12 predicted proteins | sample KBSC713LmetaG_FD_64662 | JGI IMG/M metagenome (GOLD analysis project Ga0070683, IMG submission 64662) | Corn rhizosphere microbial communities from Kellogg Biological Station, Michigan, USA - KBS C7.1-3L metaG | ecosystem: Host-associated > Plants > Roots > Rhizosphere ...
TGAAAACGACCTCGCCGCTCGCGAGGATCGCCCGCAAGAGCTTTCGGGCTTCCGCGGGCCGCAGCAGCTCTGTAAGTGGCGAGATAGACTATGGACCGTCAGTTGATATAAAGTCAACGACGCTTCGCCGCCCGCGCCCGCCGGCGCTCCAGGTAGAGGTCGGCTTCCTTTTCGGGCGTAAGCTCTTCCCGGTTTCCGATCCCGGCGATCAAAGCCGGTCGCCGCATCAGCTCTGCAAGCTCGGCTCCGCGGACGCGCAGCTCGCGGCCGGCGTGGTAACGCCCGAGCCGGCCCTGAGCCATCCAGACCCGGATGGTCGCGGGCGCGACGGAGGCACGCGCCGCCGCCTCCGCGACCGGCAGGTATTCAGCGTCGTTCGCCGGTCGCCCGCCTGACGCCAACTCCTCCCGCAACACCCGCCGCAACTCCTCGGCCACGATCTCGCGCAGCGCGCGCTCGTCGAAGAGGCTCATCGGGACAACCCCGGTCCGCGGCCGCGACCTGGCCCCCGGTCGGGCCCGCTTCTGTCGACCTGGCGTTCCGGACCCAGCCGGTCGACTTGAATCCGGTGTCGCGGATGTGTCCGCTCGCGGGCCTCCAACTGGCTCACGAGGTCGGTGCGCACGCGCCACTGACCGGCCGGCTGCCGCGCGACCAGGCCGTACCTTTCCAGCCGATCGAGCCGTCGCACGTTGGCCTTGACCCGGTCAGCGGGCGAAGCTTGTCCGCTCGCCTTCCTGTCGCCGCGGATCACAAGTTCGCGTAGGTGAGCGGCCGGGTCGTAGATGCCTCCGTGGTCGGCGGCGTAGCGGGCGACGATCCGATCGCTGGCCTTTACCCAGCTCTCGGTTGGACTGCTGACCCTCACCTTGGCGCCCACGGCCACGAATTCGTGGTGACTCCATCGATCCCTTGAACAAGCGCTGCGCGACGATCTCGATGAGATCCGGCGACGCGGATCTGATGCCGTCGATCTTTCCCCACACGACGAGCTGACTTCGCCGGATGGCCTTTTCGGTCGCCGCATGCTGCCGCACGACAACATCAGCGGCGGAGACTGCACCTGCCAGCGATGGCTCTCCTGCCACCGCCGCTATGACGGCGCCAGTCAGACACATGTTCGTCGACAGGCCCACGTCCTATCTAGTCGGACACCGCGAGCTGGAGAAGGTTCCGATCAGCGCTCAATCTGAAACCGGCACGACCAACGAACGCAGAATGGCCGCGATCTCCGTCTTGCCGATCGCCTTCGTCGCGATACCTATCATCAGATCGCAGAGACGTTCGTCGGGATCGTCGAGACCGACGCCGTTCTGGTGATTGTAGAGGTCGAACGACTCACCGTACGCCGCAACGTTCTCGGCGGCATGCACGGCCGATTCGAGGAGGCCACGGTCCCGGAGTCCGGCGTCACCTCCGTAACGCGCGATTTGATCCGCGTGGATGGCGACCACTTCCTCGACCGTCAGGAAGTAGACGTCGTCGATCACTTCGCGAGCTTCTTAAGCGTGGACGCGTGGCGCTTGTTCACCGCCGCCACGCTCTCGCTCAGCGCCGGCCTCTTCCGCTGGCGGACGGGGCGAATCTGGAGACTCTGTCCGTCGGTCGTGATTTCGAGCGGCGTCTCGGGCGTGATGTGGAGGATTTCCAGGATGGGCTTATCGATGATGACGCCGTAGCTGGCGTTCGAGGGTCGTACTGTCCACGGACCGTAAAAGCCGAACGCGCGCTGGCCAACCTCGAGCGCCGCAAGCTTTACCCGGATCTCGTGCTCATCGGTCAGCTCTCTTATGCTTACGCGCCTACCATCGATTCGCCACAGAACGCCTTCGCCAACAACCCTTACAATGGCTTCGGCGGTGGGATTGCTGCGGCGGTCCGGATGCCGCTCGATTTGGGTCCCAAGCTCGCTCGCGGCGATCGCACGCGCGCCGAGGCCGAGGAGATCGAGGCCCGCCGCGAGGAGGCGCTTGGCGGTGTCGGCTATGAGGTCAGCAAGGCGTTTCTGGAGCTCTCCGAGGCCGAAACCCGACTCGATGAAGTGCACAAGGGGGAGAAGGCGGGCAAGGCTTGGGTGGCGGCGGTCTCGCAGAACTTCGAACTCGGCCTGGCTGACTCGCGCGACTTCTCTGACGCGCTTCTGCAGTCGTTCAAGATGCGGACCTTCGCACTTCAGGCGGTCTACGATCTCAACGTCTCCGCCGCGACGCTGTCGCGCGCCACGGGTACGGCGGTCCCGTAAGAGTCCGAAGACACCTCGTCGAATTCGCGGGCGCCGGACATTTGAGGCGCCCACTTCGGGTGGGCCGACCTTCAGAGGGTCGAGAGCGTCTCACGGGTAAGGCGCTCAGGTCGGCATCGCCACAACGCCCACCGGCATCGCCAGTCTCAAATTGAATCGTGACGCGATCATCTCTTCTGCGCGGGCCCGACGAACAGGTGGTCGGTAACGCCCGCCACGTCCTTCACGGCCCGGGCCAGGGCGACGGCCTTCGCGCGCTCAGTCGCCGACTCGACCGTCCCCGAGAGGGTCACGACCTTGCCGTCGGTGTCGACGTGCACGCGGAGCGGGTCGAACCCCTTGCTGGCCAGCTCGCTCTTGACCTTGGTGGTGATCCAACTGTCTTGGCTGCCCGCGGCGACCCTGTCCCCCGCCTCAGAGACTTTCTCCCCAGCCCTGTCCGCTGCCCCGACAGCGGCGTGACCGATATCCTTCGCAGCCTTCTCGGTGGTCCTGGCCACGTCCTTCATGTCCTCGCCGACGGCTTTGTCGGAGGAGCGGGCCTTCTCCTCGGGCGCGCGCTTGCACGCAGGAAGCGTAGCCAACCAAAGAACCGCGCTCGCGATCGACATCCCGGCAAGGAGCCTCGTCATGACCCTGAAACTCTGGCGCCGCTGGCGCCGTGAGGCAAGGTGTTGCCCGTTCAGCGCCTCGACCGTAAGCACGCACCGTTCACCCCGCCGCGTGCGCTTCGGCGAACCGCAACGGCGTCGTCACGGTGGTGCAGCCTTGAGCGGGATCCAGACGACGTCGTCGTAGGCCCAGGCGCCGCACCCGTCGCCGATGTTTACGCTCGCGACGACCAGCATGCCGCCGCGGACCTTGCCGGCCCAGCCGCCGTCGACCTCCATCCCGGTGCGCGCCTGGGCGATCGACTGCCCTTTCGCCGACAGCCGAATGCGCCCGGCTTGGACGGTCACGCGGATGTCGTCGACGAAGCCGATCAGATCGGGCTGCTTGTCGCGCTGCGGGCGATCGAGCTCGCGGGCCGCGACCTTCTCGACGTCGAACCCGAGATCGGCGAGCGCGCGATCGACGCCCTTGTCCTCGGCGTCACGAAAGCGCATGCGCGTTAGCAAGCGGCCGGCGGCGACGTCGGCGACGCGCAGCTCCGCGTACCCGCCCTCTTCGCTCATCATGTTCTGAACGTCGCGGACCCAGGCGATCAACTTCCCGTCATTCGAGAAGGCGACGCCCTGCCGGCCCAACTTCGCCAGCCGCGCGTGGCCGGGTGCCTTCGCCGCCAGCGCGCGTAGCTCCGGTGCTGACGCGATCGGAGCGAGCGCGCGATCGATCGCGACGCGCGCGACGACCCAGATCCGATCGCGCGCCGCCGCCGCGACCAGGGTCGCGATCGCCTCGGGCCGATGTCCGCCCTTCAGCTGCGCGATCGCGAGATCCGTCGCCGCCTGCCCGTAGCTCGGATCCAGCACGACCGCCCGCGCGTAACCGGCGGCGGCGCCATCCCACTGCTTGTGCCGGACCAGCGCCGCGGCCGCCGCGCTCTCGAGGCGCGCTTCGAGCGCCGCCGTCGTCCACTCCATCGTCTTGTTGCCCTGGCAGTTGGTGCCCACGCGCAAGGTCCAGTTCGGCCCGTCCGCCTTCGCGGTGACGTCCATCGAGAGATCCGAATACATGTCCGGGTGCGCCTCCTCGACGTCGATCCGGGCGCGGGCCTTCCCGCGGCGGACGTACAGGTATCCGTCCTTCGTCTCGAACCGGAGAGCCGCGCTCGCGCTGGGCGCAGCGCGCGCCTCGTTCCCCGCCAGCACACTCAGAAGCAGGAGCACGAGCGCGCGCATGCGTGCGAAGAAATTTACCACCGGCGGAACATTCGCCGCCGAGGGATGTCTGCGGGGCCGCCGCCGCGTTATGAACTTCCCGCGCTCGACACCGTGGAGATCGCGCTCGCAACTCGCCGTATGCGGGTCCGGGGGTTCGCGGCTTCGCGCTCGCGGGCCATTCGCGGTCGCACTTCACGCGGCCCTCCAAGGTGACCGCGCACAGGCGGTCGGTGCCGGCGGTCGATCCGGCATCGCAGCTCGCGCGCACCTTTGCCGCGCTGTCAGCGGACAGGCTCTCGGGAGTGGGCGGGGAGTAGTTGCCGCCACAGAGAAATCGGGTGTGATCGTCCGGCTCGTCGTCCTGAACCGGCCGCGGTGTGGTCGCGCAACCCGACAGGCCTCCGGCCAGCATCGCGATCGTCGCCAGCCGGCCATGCGCGCCCTGCCACATGACGGGACGATCCTACACATGGTTGTGCGCGCTCGGTTCACAATGGTTGCTCGGCGCGCAGGCCGGCAAGCTCCTTCTATCTCGCGCCGCTAGAACCGACCGGGGAGGCGCGCGTTCTTCTTGATGTCGGCGTCGAAGACGGCGGCGGCGTCCATCAACTCGCTCACCACGTCCGCGTGCTGCTCCGACAGGTCCGTCGTCTCGCCGGGGTCGCCGTCGAGGTCGAAGAGCGACAGCGGGATGTCGCGCGACGCTTCCTGACCGGGGTCACCGTCCATTCCCGGCTCGGTCACGGTGTTGTAGCCGTGGGGCAGATGCAGCTTCCACTGTCCGGCGCGCACCGCCTGCAATTCGGGACCGGCGTAGAAGTACATCGCCGGCGGCGGGCTCGCGCCGCCCGGCAGGCCCTCGAGAATCGGTAAGACGTTCCTGCCATCGATCGTGCATGTCGGCAGCGCAGCCCCGGTGATCGCGGCGATCGTCGGAAGCAGATCCATCGCTGTCACGACCTCGGCCGAGACGCGGTTGGCCTCGATCTGGTCTGGCCAGCGCACGATCCCGGGCACGCGCTGTCCGCCCTCGAAGGTCGTGAACTTGCCCTCGCGGAGGGGCCGCGCGGAGCCCGCGTCGTTGCCATAGAGCAACCAGGGGCCGTTATCGGAGGCGAACACCACCAGCGTCCTGTTCGCGATTCCGAGCTCGTCGAGCGTCGCCAGGATCTGCCCGACCGACCAGTCGATCTCCATGATGACGTCGCCGTACAGACCCTGCGCGCTTTTGCCCTTGAAGTCGTCCGACGCCGCGATCGGAATATGCGGCATCGTGTGCGCGAAGTAGAGGAAGAACCGGTTCTGCTGGTTCCTGGTGATGAAATCCAAGGCCTTCTGGGTGTAGCGTTTCGTCAGCTGCGAGAGATCCGGGCTTTGCTCGATGACGTCTTCGTTCTCCAGCAGGGGGAGCGGCGTCATGTCGTTGCTGTAGGGAAGCCCGAAGTACTCGTCGAAGCCCTGCCGCGTGGGTAGGAAGATCTTGGCGTCGCCCAGGTGCCACTTGCCAATCGCCGCCGTCGCGTAGCCGACCGACTTGAGCAAGTCGGCGATGGTCACCTCCTGGGGATTCAGCCCGATGTGACTGCCCGGCTGGAGAACGTCCGTCATGCCGACCCGTACCGGGTAGGTGCCGGTCATCAGCGCAGCCCTGGACGGCGAACAGGTCGGCGCGCCGACGTAGAAGTTGGTGAGCTTGACGCCTTCGGTGGCCAGGCGATCGAGGTTGGGCGTGGTGAACCCCTGCGCGCCGAACGCGCCGACGTCGGAGTAGCCCTGGTCGTCGGTGAGCACGATGATGACGTTGGGGCTGTTGGGCAAGGGCTCCCGTCCGGCGTCTCCCGTCGCGCACCCTTCGGGCGAAACCGCGCCGATAGTCGACGAGGCTCGGGTTCTGCAGCCGCCGACCGCGATCAGTGCGAGGGGGATCGTCGCGAGCAACCGCCTACTCCGCACATGCGAAGTGTCCTCGGCGGGCCCAGCGACGACAAGAGAATAGGAGTGAGCGTGACCCCTGATTGATGATGTTGCGTCGCAGTAGGATGGTTTCATCTCGCCGAAAGAGGGACTGAATGAAGGCAACAGTGCTGGTGCTCGGGTGTCTTTTGACCGCTTCACCCGCGGAGACCGGGAAACCGAAGCCGAAGCCCGCAGCACCGACGTGTCCCGACGAGAAGATCGCCTTCACCAAGGAGACGGCCTGCCGTCACGACGGTTACGTGTTCTGTGTTCCGGAGGGGGACAAGAAGCTTCTGGCAGCGGTCAAACGCATCGCCCGCACGGCGCAGAACTACGCCCACCAGCGATGCGGCGAGACGGAACTGCTGTTCCTCGTACCGACACAACAGGACGATTCCAAATTCTGTGTCGAACGTGGGGGCGCCATGACCGACAAGGCGTGGAATCAAGTCTGCGCCCTCGCCCGCCAGTCCCAGATTACCGGCATCAAACCCATGCACTTCGAGTAGCGGCGTGGAGACGTCGTCAGGGCGAGCTCACCGCCACCGGAAGCGCGTAGACTACGGACCCAGATGGTGAGGATGCCGGGTGGTATTCGGATGGCGGCGCTGGCGACCCTGTTTGTCTGGCAGTCGGGGTGCGGAGGGGACAAGACGTGTCGTGGCGTGATCGCGATCGGCGAGGAGACCCAACACGCCGCGCTCTTGAAAGCAGACGGTTCCCTCTGGGAATGGGACCCGGGATTCGCTGATCCCCTGCCCGGCCCCGGCGCCTCGGATGCAGTCGGCTTCGCGAACGCGCAGCTTTGCCTGCGACTCTCCACCGGAGCGGTTCGATGCGATCCCCAGCGACTTACCGCGGTCGGCCCGTCCGATGTCGCCGATCCGCGGGAGGTGTCTAGCTGGTACGAGGACAACCCAACACAAGTCAGCCTATGCGCGGTGACGACCGACGGCACACTGACCTGCAGGTCGCCCGGCGAAACGGTTTTCTCGCCGCGTGCACAGGACATTCGCAAGGTCGCGATTGGTGCCGGTCACCTTTGCGCGGTGACCGTCGCGGGATCGATGGTCTGCCAGCCGGACCCCGGGGGTGCGCCGGGCTGGAGCACGGCCGCGACCGACGTGACGGGTGCGGTCGAAGTCGTTTCGCTGGTGGAGCCGCGCGTGTCCGTCGTCCGGACCGCGACGGGTCAACTTCTGTCGGTCAACCAAGGGCCGCCTGACGGTGTGTCGTCTCCAGACGAAATCGTCGAGATTCCGATCACGGGCATCGACGGCGAGATCAAGCAGCTCGTCGCGGGCTTCAACTTCGCGTGCGCCCTTCGGACCGACGGCGCGATCTTCTGCTGGTCGGACGCCGACAATCTGCATGCACGTGTCATCCTCCGCACGACGACCAACCCGAAGCGATGGGTTCCCCAGAGGATTGCGTCGCCCCGGCCAGCCACCGCCCTCGCCGCCGGGGATCTCTCCGTCTGTGCTCTGCTGGACGATACGACGGTCTGGTGCTGGGGCGCGCTCGGTTCCGAACGGAAGAGCGGCAGCCCGGACGGCGGCTTCGTCATGTCGTGCGGTTGACCGCCTCGGCGCGACGTACGCCTTCAGCTCACGACGTCGGTGACTCGTTCGGTCCCGCCAGCGGGAGGGTGACGGTGTTCGACTCTCGGGCAAGGCGTTACCTGGACGCTTTCGGCCACAACGACTGACTGAGGTCGTGCGACCATTCGCGTCAGGCGATTGGGGGGAATGATGAAGGCGCTGGCCATCCGTCGCTACAAGGCACCGATGGAAATGATGGAGCTGCCGGTCCCCCGACCGGGCCCAGGAGATCTGCTCGTGCGCGTGCGCGCCGCCAGCGTCAATCCCGTCGACTACAAGATCCGCGACGGCGGCGTGAAGGTGATGATCCCGTACTCGTTTCCGCTGATTCTCGGCAACGATCTCGCCGGCGACGTGGAAGCGGTTGGCCCTGGCGTCACCAAATTCAAGGTCGGCGACGCGATCTTTTCGCGACTCGACAAGGACCGCATCGGCGCGATCGCCGAATACGCCCTCGTCCGAGAGAGCGCCGCGGCGAAGAAGCCCGTGCGCCTCGACTACGTGCAGGCCGCGTCGGTGCCGCTGGTCGGCCTGACCGCCTGGCAAGCGCTGATCGATCTCGCGCACCTGCAGGCGGGCCAGAAGGCGCTGATCCACGCGGGCTCCGGCGGCGTCGGAACTTTCGCCATCCAGTTTGCCAAACACCTCGGCGCGCAGGTCGCGACCACCGCCAGCGCCAAGAATCACGCATTGGTGAAGTCGCTCGGCGCGGATGTGGCCATCGACTACAAGACGACCCGCTTCGAAGAGGTCGTCGGGGATCAGGACGTGGTCTTCGATACCCAAGGAGGTGAGACGCTGCTCCGTTCATTCGACGCCGTGAGATCGGGCGGCGTGGTGGTGACGGTCGGCGGCCGGCCCGACGCCAAGTTCGCGCGTGCCTGGGGCCTGAGCCCGCCGCTCGTGTGGATCCTCGGGTTTCTCAACCGGAAGGTCGATCGCCTGGCCAAGGCGAAAGGCGTTCGTTTCGAGTATCTATTCATGCACGCGAGCGGCGAGCAGCTGGAACGGATCGGCGCGCTCATGGACGCGGGGATCATCAAACCGATCCTGGACAAGACCTTTCCCCTGGAAGGCGCGGCAGAGGCCGTCTCTTACGTCGAATCGGGCCGCGCCGTCGGGAAAGTGGTCATCCGCATTGCGGACTGAGAGCTGACAAAGATTCGTCGCGGCTCAAGGCGCGAGCACCTCGCCGCTGCGATCGAATGCGGGCGCCGCCTGGCTGATGCGGTAGTTCCCGCTGCGATCCCAGTTGTGGAAGAGGCCCTGCGGCGCGTTGTCGAACTGCATGTACGGCTTGAACAGCTTGTCGACGGTGGCGCCGCCGCCCGCCGGGCAGTTCGCCACGCCGGCGAACTCGTGCAGCAGCGCCTGGCCGCCGCCGTTCTTGAACTGCGCCGTGCCCACCTGCTTGAGCTTGCTGTGCGCCACCAGCCGGCCCTCGTCGGCCGACAGGCTGCCCGCCGTCGAGTCGGCGGCGTACCAGCCCACGCCCGTGGTGTCGTGGATGGCGCCCGGCTTGCTGGCCGTCGTGACTCGCAGCAGCTTGCAGCCCGCGAAGTTGAACGCCGCCGGGACAACCAGAGCCTGAAACGCGGGCGCGCCGGCCGCCGCGGAGAGCGCGGCCGTGCAGTCGCGCGTGCCACCGTCTGCCGTCACGCACTTCGAAGGATCGAGCGTCAGCGCCGTCGTGGCCGCCTTCACGACGGTCGTGTCGTCGCTGTCCTGGTTGATGACGGGCTTGGGTGTCGCCTGCGACAGCAGGCCGTACACGGTGACGTAGTGATTTGCGGCCATCTGCTTGGGTCGGTTCTGCGCGGAGTACTGCGCGAGCGGCTCGGCGTCACCGTGGGTGGCGACAAACACCTTGCCGCCCGCGATCGTTGGCGGGACGAAGCTCGAGAACAGGCCCAGTCTGTCGCGCGTGCCGGCAAGCTCGCTCGTCCACAGCTGCTTCGAGACATCCTGCGCGTCGACAGCGACGACGATGCCCGTCACGCCGCGGAACTTGTTGGCGTCGCCGTTGAGCGGCACGATCGCCCAGACGATGCCGTTCTTCTTGCCGTTGCTCGACACGCCCAGCATCCCGCCCGGCATGCCGTCAGGCTGCTTGAAGGCGCTCTGCTTGGGAGCGTCGTTCGTGAACTTGCCGCCCTGGAACTGGAATGCGCGCAGCCGATTCAGCTCGCCCCACACGTAGACGCGCTCCTTGTCGACGGCCTTGAAGTAGATCGGCGCGCTGTGGATGTTGCCGTAATCGGCCTTGCCGTCTTCGACGCCGGGCAGGCAGGCCTGTATCTGCTGCGGGATGTTCGCGTTCTTGCAGTCCATCGCGACGGGAGACGTGCCGGCCTGGAACTTGCCCATGTTCGCGCGCGAGACGACGTAGATGATCCCTTGCTTCCCGCCGCCGATGAGGCGGTCCGAATTCGGCAGCAGCACGGGCCCCGCCGACCCGAGATCCAGGTCGATGCCGTCGAGCAGCTTCTCGTTGCAGGGCGTGAAGTAGTCCTTCACGGCGAGCTTGCCGTTCTCGAGGTGCAGCTTCACGAAGCTGTCGCCGAAGTTCGCCGCCGCGGCGTCGAACGTGCCGTTCCCCGTCATGAGGTACACGTTGCCGGCGCTGTCGGCCGCGAGCCCGTGCCCCGACTGCCAGATGCCGCCGCTCTTTCCGCTGGGCGTCGACGACCAGAAGGCCTTCTGTTGAAGCGTGTCCGCGTCGAACGCCACGACGTTGCCGCGGTTGTTGTCGCCCCCGAATGCCACGTAGACCGCACCGTTCAATAACAGGAGACCCGGTCGCTGCTTCTGCTTGCAGGGATTGAAGCCGTCCGGGTAATCGCACGGTTTGTGCGGGTCGGGCGGCGGGCCGCCGACCTGCGCGGCGGCGAGCTCCTTGCCGTCCTTGAGACGCAGCTTGTGCAGCTTGTAGACGTCCGTGTTGTTCACCGTGTGCCAGGCGAGCACCCAGATCGTCGTCTTCTGGGGATCGATGACAGGGGTGCTGGTGATCCCCCATTCCGGGTCGTTGATCGCGTACTGGTCGATGTCACCGCCGCCGGCGCGCGGCGGACCCAGCCAGGTGGCCCACAGCGGCTTCGTCTTGCCGTCGGGCAGCCGGTTCTCGTTGTCGGCATCGTACGCGTAGACGGTGTTGTGCATGGTCGACACGATCAACGTGTTGAACGTGCCCTGCATCGGCGGCGTGGCCGGGTTTCCGCTCGTGTCGACGGCCAGCTTGGACACGTAGAGCGGCTGCGCGATGATGTGGCTGTCCGCATAGACATTCCAGAGGCGCCCGAAGGTTTCGGGGCTCACCTTCGCCGGCGTCAACGTCGTCTCGCCCGAGTTCACGCCGCTGCGTGCCACGTCGTTCCGCTGCATCAGCACGTCCGCCGCGCGCGCCGCACCGGGCGCCGTCACGACGGCAACCCCGGCGATGGCAGCAGAGACCAACCCTCGATACGCCTTCTCTCTCATCCGAAACCCTCCCGCGAAACGCCCGAATGGATCCCCTGGAACGCGCCGCGGGCGGGGAGACGTCTCATGTCCCCGCCCGCGACGAGACAGCTAGCCCACGTACTGGGCGAGCTTCAGCATGTCGAGGTTGGCATCGAGACCGGCGATCTTCTCCTGGCTCGGATCCCAGTGGGGCACCTGGAACAGGTACGAGAAGTGGTCGTTCCACGCGAGGCCGACGATGGTTTCGGCGACGATTCGGCTGCCGACGACTCCCAGCCGGTGCCCCTTCTCCTTCAGCTCCGCCTCTTTCAGCAGGTAGAACCAGAGCGGGGCGCGGCCCTGGATCCACTTGGCGTTCGCCTGGAAGAAGGCATCCCCGTCGGACCACGGCTTGGCGACATCGCCTTCAGCCTTCCTCGTCCACAGCTCCTCGTCGCTGAGCGGGTCCTCGCCCATCGTGCGCGCGACGGCCTGGCCGGAGGGCAGCCCCATCCGAAACCCGCGCTCGAGGTTCCTGAAGGCGAGCGACGCGAACGGTGACCCTTTGGGCAGCCCCGGCGCGAACTCGGGCAACGCGCCCAGCGGATCGACGAGCGTCGCGTCGATGCGGTAGCTCGCTTGGGGGATCTGCTTCGTCCCCTGCGTGGCCGCGGGGATCTGGCCGAAGAAGAAGCTCCAGTCGATGCCCCAGGCCGCGGGCAGCGGCTCGCCGAACCCGTTCATGGCATCGGTCCCGGCGTTGCTCTTCGGCACGAAGATTGGGATGCGCGCGAAGGGCGTGGTCTTGCCGCCCTTCGACGTGAACTTCGCGGTGCTCTTCGCGACGTCGTTGAGCGCGTAGCTCGGGCGCACCATCGAGTGACCAAAGCGATAGGCCGCCACCGAGAACTCGACCGGGATGTACCCCTCGCCCGACTTGGCCCGATAGAACTGGAATCGTGGCTCGCGCCCATTCTTCGGCGGCAGGATCGAGTCGACGACGTCCTTCTTGCAGATTTTCGGCAGGAAGTCGTGAAGGACGATCCATTGATACGACCAGCGAACGATGCGCTGAGCCTCGAGGAAGCGGGCTTGCGGATCGGCGGCGAGCGACGGCCGCTTGCCGAGGTCGTCGAACACCTTGTTGTGGAACTTCAGAAACAGCGCCTGGATCTGGCGAACGATCTTGTTCTCGTCGTTTCGCTTGTCTCCGATCAGCGCGGTGTCGTCGTCGGTCCGGATGACGTCTGGGCGGTCCTGCCCGCTCACGCCTCGGTCTGGCCCCAGGCGGAATTTGAGCCGCTCTGGCTTCGCGTAGAGATAGGGCTGGTCGTCTGGACCGCGGCCGTAGAGGCAATCGAGATCCAGCCGAGGCGTGCGGAAGTCCTCCAACGTGTCGGGATCGTTCTGCTGCTGGAGAGCCGAAGCCGGATCGAACGTGACGTCGTGATCGATGAACTGGCCAAGATACGTGTAGCCAGCCGGGATCGTTCGGTTCTCGTCCTCTTCCTCGGGCGTGTTGATGTCCGAGTCGGGCGTCGCTTTCTTCGCCTCGTCGACGTTGTCGCTGAACTCGGACGAGACCATGAGCGACGCGAGCGTCTCGAGCATCTTCTCGACGTCGGCCTCGTCCTTCGTGCTCTTCGTCGTGAAGGCCGGAGGCAGCCAGCGAAAGAGCCGGCCGAACTTACCTGTCGAAATCGATGACTGCCCTGTGCTCTCGAGTCCCCGCAACGGTTTGCTGCCGTGTCCAGCCATGTTGTCCTCCTCAGCGAGCGCCTTGTTTGGAGGGTATGCCGGACGGTGATCCTCCTTGCCCAGTCGTCTGCACTGGCGCGGAGCATGCTCGTACCGATCTCACGTCGACCTCCCACTCCCTGCGGGCGAAATCACCCGCAACCGATGGCGAAGACTACGTGCGTCAGTTTGCCGAGGAAAGCGACGAAATGTTTACGTCGAACAAACGCGCGTGCGTCTCCGAACAAAGGACCTCGCGGCGGCGAGGCGCCGACGTGATTGTTGGATGGCCGGCTTTACGATTGCTGCCCAAGAATGGCGACGCCGCGACAATTACACGCGTGATGCCCCAATCCGCGATTGCCTCGAGGTCCCGTTCGCTTCTCCGTCGTCTGCGGCGTCTCACGCGGGCGTGGGTCGGATTGTCGATCTGTTGCGCCGTCGGCCTCGGTTGTGGTGGCGGTGACGCGACGGGCACCGGCACGGCGGGATCGCACCAGGGCGGCGCGGGCGGAATCAGCGGCGCGGGCGGCGCAACGAGCGCGGGCGGCACGACAGGCGCGGCGGGCGCTTCCACTTCGGGCGGTACGACGGGTTCGGCTGGAGCGGGCACGGGCGGTGGCGCG
>Ga0070683_100003081_pt1 | contig 13424 bp, 22 predicted proteins | sample KBSC713LmetaG_FD_64662 | JGI IMG/M metagenome (GOLD analysis project Ga0070683, IMG submission 64662) | Corn rhizosphere microbial communities from Kellogg Biological Station, Michigan, USA - KBS C7.1-3L metaG | ecosystem: Host-associated > Plants > Roots > Rhizosphere ...
CGGTGGCGCTGGAAGAGGGCAGCCGCTTCGCCATTCGGGAGGGCGGGCGCACCGTCGGCGCCGGCGCTGTCACCAAAGTCGAACTGTAACGCATGGGGCCCCGTTCCCAATCCAGGGAGCGGGGCCTACCGCGTATGAGTGCCGAATGCGAGCAGGTCGCCCACCTGGGGGGGCCAGCGTGCCGCGAGGCGCGGCCTGCTCGTTACTATCAGATGCGCCCGTTCTGCGGCTGGTGTCGCGCGGCTGTGTCTGGGCGAGTGAAATCGCGCGTACAACGCGACAAAGAGAGAGTGGGAATGGCTACCACAACCAAGCAGCGTATCCGCATCCGGCTGCGGGCGTATGACCACCGGATTCTGGATCAGTCTGCGGCGCAGATCGTGGATACCGCGCAGAACACTGGCGCGCGTGTCTCCGGCCCGGTGCCGCTGCCGACCGAGATCGCGAAGTGGACCGTCTTGCGCGGCCCCTTCATCGACAAAGATTCGCGTGAGCAGTTCGAGATCCGCACACACAAGCGGCTGATCGACATCGTTGACCCGAATCCCAAGACTGTTGATGCCCTGACACGCCTGAATCTTCCGGCGGGTGTGGACATCGAGATCAAGCTGAACTACTAGGCGCAGAACGGGTTGCGCGGCGCCGCGCCCGTCCGCCGCAAGGCGGATGAGGTGTCGAGTGCGCAACGAGCCGACACGAAGTGGGCGTCGGCACGAGGGGCCAGGGAGCTTGGAAGCGCTGCGTCGGCGCCGCTCGGAGACCGTTCTCTGAGCGAGCGCAGGCGACCAGCCGCGTATCTGTGCGTGAGCGCGTTCGCGCGAGAGCCGCACGGGTACGGATGCCTCGCAGGCGGGCGACCGTTCAATGGCGAATGGGTTAGCCGCTTGGCGAGACGAACAAGCGCCGGGCGCCTCGTGAACTGCGCGCCCAGGAGATGAGCGCAATGTTGAGTGGATTGCTAGGCCGCAAAGTGGGCATGACCCAGGTCTTTGCGCCTAACGGAGCCGCCATTCCGGTCACGGTGATCGAGGCCGGCCCCTGCGTGGTGACGCAGGTGCGCACGATGGCGAAGGATGGCTACGAGGCCGCGCAAATCGGCTTCGGCGAGAAGAAGATCAAGCACGAGACGCGCCCGATGCTCGGCCACCTGGGGCATACGCTCCCGGCGACCGAGCGCCAGCGCCAGGCCGAGCAGAAGGCGGGCGCGAAGGCGCGGCAAGAGGCGCGCCGCAAAGCCGCCGAGAAGGCCGAGACGGCTGGCGCTGAGACGGCCGCCGACGAGGCCGAGGGTGCCGAGGCCGAGGGCGCCGAGGCGAAGGGCAAGGGCCAGCGTGGCGCGCGCCGCCGCCGTGGCGCTGTCCACGAGATGGGGCCGTTCCAACTGCTGCGCGAGGTCAAGGTGGTCGGCGGCGACCAGCCCGAGGTGGGCGCTGTCTATAAGGTGGACATGTTCAGCGAGGGCGAGCAGGTTGACCTGATCGGCACATCGAAGGGCAAGGGCTTCGCCGGTGTGATGAAGCGCCACGGCTTCCACGGTGGCCCCCGCACACACGGCCAGTCGGATCGCGCGCGCCGCCCCGGCTCGATTGGCCCCGGCACCACGCCAGGCCGCGTCTACAAGGGCACGCGCATGGCTGGCCGCATGGGCAATGAGCGCGTGACGGTGAAGGCGCTGGAGATCGTTCAGGCCGACCCCGAGCGCAACCTGCTCGTCATCAAGGGATCCGTGCCAGGGCCGAACGGCGGCATCGTGCTCATTCGCAAGAGCGCCGACCAACTGGCGCTTGCCGCTCGGAGCGCCGCGAACGCTGCGCAGCGAGCCTAGAGCGGGGTGAGGAGTACAGAAGATGCCATCCGCGAACATCTATGATATGGAGGGCCAGATCCTCCGCGAAGCCAATCTGGATACCTACGTCTTCGGCGCCCCGATCAACACCGCTGTGCTGCATCAGGTCGTGACGGCGCAGTTCGTCAATCGCCGCCAGGGTACCGCCTCGACCAAGAATCGCGCGGCGGTGAGCGGCGGCAACAGCAAGCCCTATCGCCAGAAGGGCACCGGTCGCGCCCGTCAGGGTTCGACTCGCGCGCCGCACTGGCGTGGCGGTGGCAGCGTCTTTGGGCCGCGCCCGCACACGTACGACCGCAGCATCCCGCGCCGCGTCAAGCGGCTCGCGATTCGCGCCGCGCTCTCGGATAAGGTCGCCAATGGCAAGCTGCTGCTGCTGGACAAGGTGGAGTTCGACGCGCCACGCACGAAAGACATGCTGGCGGCGCTCGATACCCTGCCCATCGACCGCAACGTGCTGCTGCTGATGCCTGAGCGCAACGAGAACGTCATCCTCTCGGCGCGCAACATCCACCGCATCAAGATGGGGCATGTCTCCTCGATCAACGTGATCGAGATTCTCAAGTACGACACGCTGATGATGCCGGTGGCGACTGTTGATCGCATCGTCGAGATGTTCGGCGCCGAGGCCGACGACGCGCTCGTCGCCAAGCGCCACCCACGCGCCGCCGCGCGCCGCAAGGCTCGCCGCGAGATGGAAGCCGCGCAGGCGAGAGGATAGACGACGATGGAAATCACTGACATCATCAAAAAGGGCATCATCACCGAAAAGAGTGTGATGCTGCAGAATACGACGACCCCCAAAGGCGAAGTCGTGCCGCGCTACACCTTCGAGGTCGCGCTGGAAGCCAACAAGCACGAGATTCGCATGGCGGTCGAGTATCTGTTCGGCGTGAAGGTCGTGCGAGTCAATACCATCCGCATGCCGGGCAAGGCGCAGATGCTGCGCACGCGCAAGGGCATCTATCACAAAGAAGCGCGCCCGTGGAAGAAAGCGGTTGTGACGCTGGCCCCTGGCCAGACCATCGCGGAGTTGCAGGCGTAAGCCGCACTGGGGAGGACACGAATGCCCATTCGTAATTACAAGCCGACGTCCCCAGGGCGGCGCGGCATGTCGGTTTCCTCATTCGAGGAGATCACTCGCTCGAAGCCGGAGCGCTCGCTGCTGAAGAAGCAGGTGTCGAAGGCTGGGCGCAACAACCAGGGGCGCATCACGGCGCGCCATCGCGGCGGCGGCGTGAAGCAGCGCTACCGCATCATCGACTTCAAGCGCAACAAGTTTGGCGTCCCGGCCAAGGTCTTCTCCATCGAGTACGACCCGAACCGCTCGGCGCGCATCGCTCTGCTGCACTATGTGGACGGTGAGAAGCGCTACATCATCGCGCCGAACGGCCTGAAGGTCGGTGATCGCCTGATGAGCGGCCCCGAAGCCGAGATTCGCGTCGGCAACGCGCTGCCGCTGCGCAACATCCCGACCGGCACGGTGATTCACAACATCGAGCTGTACATCGGCAAGGGCGCGCAGATCGTCCGCAGCGCAGGCGCGCAGGCGCAGCTGATGGCGAAGGAAGGCGACTACGCGCAGGTGCGCCTGCCCTCCGGCGAGCAGCGGCTGATCAACGTGAACTGCATGGCGACCATCGGCCAGGTTGGCAACATCGACCACGAGAATATCTCCATCGGTAAGGCTGGTCGCTCGCGCTATCTGGGTCGCCGCCCGCATGTGCGTGGCTCGGTCATGAATCCGGTCGATCACCCACATGGCGGTGGTGAGGGCCGCGCGCCAATCGGCGGCCAGCCACAGACCCCCTGGGGCCAGCCAGCGATGGGCTACCGCACGCGCCACAACAAGCGCACCGATAAATTCATTGTCCGCCGGCGCAACGCTGGTAGGGGCCGCTAGGCGACCTGAGGAGAGCAAGAGCGTATGTCTCGTTCGACAAAGAAGGGTCCCTACATCCATCCCTCGCTGCTGAAGAAGGTGCAGGCGATGGCCCGGGGGACAGACAAGCGCGTCATCAAGACGTGGTCGCGCGCCTCTACGGTGATCCCGCAGATGGTCGGCCTGACGATTGGCGTGCATAACGGCAAGCAACATGTGCCGGTCTATGTGACCGAGAACATGGTGGGCCACAAGCTCGGCGAGTTTGCCCTGACGCGGCGCTTCCACGGCCACGCGGGCGGCAGGAGCGAGCGAACCACCTCGGTGCGCTAGCGCACGGGAAGGCGAAGATTAACGATGCTGACACATGCCATCGCCAAGAATGTGGGCCATCCCGTCCGCAAGGTGCGCCGCGTGACCGACGCGATTCGCGGTCGCCGTGTGGGCGAGGCCCTGGCGATTCTGAAGTTCCTGCCGAATGCTCCGGCGCGCGACGTGTATAAGGTCGTAGCGTCGGCGGCGGCGAACGCCGAGAACAACTACTCAATGGATCCAGACGAGCTCTGGGTCACGAATGCGATTGCCGATGAGGGGTTCACCATCAAGCGTGTCCGAGCGCGCTCGCATGGTCGCTCCTCGCGTATTCTGCGTCGCAGCTCGCATATCACGGTCTATGTCTCGGATGATCCAGCCGACATTCCAGCGGGCGCGCGTCGCGCTGCCCGTCGGCGGGCGTAGTCGGTCAGAGGAGGCGCTCGATTGGGGCAGAAAGTACATCCGACCGGCTTTCGTCTGGGTGTGATCGAAGGCTGGCAGTCGCGCTGGTATGCGCGGCGTGACTACAAAGACCTGCTCGCGGAAGATCGCAAGATTCGCGCGCAGATCAACAAGCGTCTGGCCAATGCCGCCGTCTCGAAGATTGAGATCGAGCGGGTGGCTGGCAATATCTCGGTGACGGTTCACACCGCCAAGCCCGGCATCGTGATCGGCAAGAGCGGTGAGAGCGTTGAGCGGCTCCGGCAGGAGATCGAGAAGAGCACAGGCGGCAAAAAGGTGCGCCTGAGCATCCACGAGATCCGCAATCCGGAGGTGGACGCGACCCTGGTCGCCCGCAGCATCGCGGAGCAGCTGGAGAAGCGCGTCGCCTTCCGCCGCGCCATGAAGCAGGCCGTGCAGAAGGCCATGCGTGGCAACGCCAAGGGCATCAAGGTCGTCTGTGGCGGTCGCCTGGGCGGCGCTGAGATCGCCCGTGTGGAGAAAGAGGTCGAGGGGAGCGTGCCGCTGCAAACGCTGCGCGCCAATATCGACTACGGCTTCACGGAGGCGCACACCACCACTGGGCTGATTGGCATCAAGGTGTGGATCTATCACGGCGACGTGCTGCCAGAGAAGGTTCGCCAGTCTGGTCTGGGCTCCGCTGAGGCGTCCACCCAGGTGAGCCTCTCGGGCGAGCGGCATGGCGGCGAGCGCGGCTACGGCGGCGATCGACGTGGTGGCCCCGGTGGTGACCGGCGCGGTGGCGGCCAGGGCGGCTACGGCGGCGAGCGGCGCGGCCCCGGTGGTGATCGTCGTGGCGGTCAGGGTGGCTACGGCGGTGGTGATCGCCGTGGCGGTCAGGGCGGCGGCTACGGCGGCGACCGCCGTGGTGGCGGCCAGGGTGGCTACGGCGGTGGTGATCGTCGTGGCGCCGGGCGACCGGCTGGCGGCGGGAGCGGCACTGGCATCGCCAACGCCTCGCGCCCGGTGAATCGTGCGCCGCGCGCTCCGCGCCCGGAGGCAGCCCCGCTGCACCCGACCGAGGAGCCCACCACTCCGGCGCAGCCTGAGGTGTCCGCCCCAGCCCAGCCGACGACTGATACGACTACGGACGAGTAGATCGCGCAGAGGACGCGCGACGGCGTCCGACGCTTGCAAGTAGCGGTCTTGGGCCGCTTCCCGCCGCCTCGGGATGGGAGGCGTGGAGCGGCAGCGACCGCTGAACTGGAGCAATAGCCATGTTACTGGCGCCAAATCGTACCAAATATCGCAAGCAGCATCGCGGGCGCATGAAGGGAGCCGCACACAGCGGCAACACCATCGCGTTTGGCGAGTTTGGCTTGCAGGCGCTCGAGCCGGTCTGGCTCGAAGCGCGCCAGATCGAGTCCGCCCGCATTGCCATCAACCGCTACATCCGGCGCGGTGGCAAGGTGTGGATTCGCGTCTTCCCAGACAAGCCGATCTCGGCCAAGCCCGCTGAGACGCGCATGGGTTCCGGCAAGGGCGCGCCCGATCACTGGGTCGCCGTGGTAAAGCCCGGGCGCATGATCTTCGAGCTAGGCGGCGTGCGTGAAGATGTCGCCAAAGAGGCGATGCGGCTCGCGTCGAACAAGCTGCCGATCAAGACCAAGTTTGTCGTGCGACAGGAGGCCGAGGGTGTCGAAGCTGAGTGAGCGCCGCCGCGAGATCCAGGGGATGAGCGCTGTTCAGGCGCACCAGGAGCTTGCTGACCTGCGGCGGAAGCTCTTCGAGCTGCGCCTGCAAAAAGTGCGCGGCGAAGTCAAGGACAACCGGCAGTTCCCGAAGGTCAAAGCCGACATCGCCCGTCTGATGCATCACCTGGGCGAGCTGCAACACGCCCGCGGCATGGCGGCGGCCGGCGAGCTAACCGATGAAACCGCCGAGAAGGAGTAACAGATGAGCTCTGCGAAGCCAACCGGCGGCAAGGGCAAGTCGAGCGCGTCGACTCCGGAGACGCCCAAGACCACACGGACGACGCGGGCCAAGGCCGCTGAGACCAAGACCGCTGAGACCAAGACCACGAAGGCCACTGCGAAGGCCGAGACGGTCGCGAAGGCGCCGCGCGCGCCGCGTGTCGCCAAGCCCAAGACGACTGAGCAGGCCGTCGCGACGGCGAAAGCCTCGCGCCGCCAGCAGAAGACCGGGCGAGTGGTCAGCAATAAGATGGACAAGACCATCGTGGTCGCCGTGGAGACGCTGAAGCGCCACCCGCTCTACAAGCGTACCTACAAGGCCACGACCAAATTCAAGGCGCACGACGAACACAACGAGGCGCTGCCTGGCGACATGGTGCGCATCGAAGAGACGCGCCCGATCAGCAAAGACAAGCGCTGGCGTCTGGTAGAGATCACGAGGCGCGCGGTGCAGGCTCCGTCTGTGGCGCAGGTGGTGTCGCAGCTCGACCCACAGTCAGCGGAGGCAGAGGAGCGCTAGCATGATTCAGGTGCAGACCCGGCTCAAGGTAGCCGACAACACCGGCGCGAAAGAGATCATGTGCATCCGCGTGATGGGCGGCACCAACCGCCGTTATGCCAGCGTGGGCGACATCATCAAAGCGTCCGTCAAGCAGGCCGCGCCCAATGGCACGGTCAAGAAGGGCGAGGTTGTCACGGCGGTGGTCGTGCGGGTCTCGAAGGAATATGGGCGGCCTGATGGCAGCCACATTCGCTTCGACGACAACGCGGCGGTCATCATCTCGGGTGGCAACAATCCTCGTGGCACGCGCATCTTTGGGCCGGTCGCGCGCGAGCTGCGCGACCGCGCCTTCATGAAGATCATCTCGCTCGCGCCAGAGGTGCTCTAGAGGAAACCTCTAGACCTCCTCGGCGCAGGCGACTGATCTGACCGCTGGGCAGGCGTCCAGACTACGCCAGTCGTTGGCGTCCAGTGGGCGTCGCCCAGGCGCCAGCAGGAGCCGATGGGAGCCTGCGAGCGCAACCTGGCGAACCAGGAACGCCAGGAGTGAGACGATCAGGCCAAAGGGCAAGGGAACGAGGGACATATCGCAATGGCTGACCCAAAGTTGAAAGCGCGCAAGCCCCTGCACCTGGCCAAGCTACACGTGCATACGGGAGACACCGTTCTCGTGCTGGCGGGCAAAGACCGTGGCAAGCGCGGGAAGGTGCTATCAACGATACCGCGCGACAACAAAGTGATTGTCGAGGGCGTGAACATCGTCAAGAAGCATGTGCGGGCAGGCGCAGGCGTGCAGGCAGGCATCATCGACAAGACCATGCCGCTGCACGTTTCGAACGTGATGGTGATCTGCACCGAGTGCGGCGAGCCGACGCGCATCGCGCATGAGCGCGTGGCGCAGGGCGCCGACCAGAAGATCCGGACGCGCCGAGTGTGCAAGCGCTGCGGCAAACCGATTGAAGAGCACACGAGGGATTAAGCCGTGGCCACCACAACCACATCCGGCCTGAAGAGCCGTTACCTCAATGAGGTCGCGCCGGGGCTGCGCAAGGAGTTCAACTACTCGAACCCGATGCAGGTACCCTCGGTGCATAAAGTCGTCATCAACATCGGCCTGGGCGAGGCGACACAGAATCCCAAGGCCATCGAGAATGCGCGCCGCGACCTGGCCGACATCACTGGCCAGCAGCCCGTGGTGACGCGGGCCAAGCGCTCGGTGGCGGCGTTCAAGCTGCGCGAGGGCATGCCCATCGGCGTGATGGTGACGCTGCGCGGCCAGCGCATGTACGACTTCCTGGAGAAGCTGATGACGCTGGCGCTGCCACGTCTGCGCGACTTCCAGGGTGTTCCGGCGGACGCCTTTGACGGGCGCGGCAACTACACGCTGGGCATGAAAGAGCAGCTCGCCTTCCCGGAGATTGACTACGACAAGATCGACAAAGTGCGCGGCATGGAGATCACCATCGTGACGACCGCCCGCACCGATGAAGAAGGCCGCCGTCTGCTCGCGCTGATGGGCATGCCCTTCAGCAAGAAATAGCGCAACTCGCGCGCAGTGATCCTGAAAGCATCCGCATAGAGCGGGACAAGGAGCCCGGAAACCGGCCATGCGCCCGACGCGCCTGGAGCCGAAGCCCGGTCTCTCGCCCTGGAGGGGGCAACGATGGCAAAGACTTCGATGATCGTCAAGTCCCAGCGCAAGCCTAGGCACTCGACGCAGCGGCACAACCGGTGCAGCGTCTGCGGTCGTCCGCGCGGGTACATCCGCAAGTTCGGCCTCTGCCGTATCTGCTTCCGCGAGCAGGCCCTCAAGGGCCTGCTTCCCGGCGTGACAAAGTCGAGCTGGTAGGACTGGCGAGGAGAACACGCGGCATGAACATGACCGATCCCATCGCGGATATGCTGACGCGCATCCGCAACGCGATCATGGCGCGGCACACGCGCGTCACGATCCCTTCCTCAAACATGAAGATCGCCATCGCGCAGATCCTCAAAGAGGAAGGCTATATCAAAGATTTCGTGGTAGACCACAAGCCAGAGAACCCGTTCGGGCCGCAAGGCGCCATCATCGTGACGCTGCGCTACGTGGACAAGCGGCCTGTGCTGACCCAGCTCAAGCGTGTCAGCAAGCCGGGCCTGCGCGTCTACACGCGCCGCGATGCGATCCCGCGCGTGCGGGGTGGTCTGGGTACCGCGATCATCTCGACACCGCAAGGTATGATGTCGGGCCGCAAGGCGTACCAGCAAGGGCTGGGCGGCGAAGTGGTCTGCTACGTCTGGTAAGGAGGACGACAGATGTCTCGTATCGGACGCTCTCCGATTACCGTCCCCTCCGGCGTAAAGGTCGAGGTGGGCGCTGACAATACCGTGACCGTCACCGGCCCCAAGGGCAAGCTGACGCATACCTTCCCGTCGTCTATGAGCATCCAGCAGGATGGCGGCACGCTGACCGTCTCGCGGCCAGATGACTCCAAGACCAGCAAGTCGCTGCATGGCCTCTCGCGCACGCTGCTGAACAACATGGCGGTGGGCGTGAGCACGGGCTTCAGCAAGTCGCTGGAGATCAACGGTGTGGGCTACCGCGTGGCCAAGGTGGGCGACCATCTGGTCTTCTCAGTCGGCTACTCGCATCCGGTGATGGTGAACGCGCCTGCGGGTATCTCCTTCACCACGGAGGGGCCGACGAAGCTCACGGTGATTGGCATCGACAAGCAGCTCGTCGGGCAGGTCGCGGCAAATATTCGCGCGATCCGCAAGCCTGAGCCGTACAAGGGCAAGGGCATCAAATACGCCAACGAGGTCATCCGGCGCAAGGCGGGCAAGGCCGGCAAGGTCGGCGGGAAGAAGAAGTAGCGCATGATTAAGAAGCAGTATGCGAATCAGTCGCGCCTGCGCCGCCATCTGCGCGTGCGCAAGCGCCTGGCCGGCACGACCGAGCGCCCGCGCCTGTGCGTCTTCCGCAGTGGCAACCAGATCTATGCCCAGATCGTGGATGACGCCAAGGGCCGCACGCTGGTCTCCGCCTCCTCGCGCGATGCGGATCTGACCAAGGTGAAGGCGACGCTGAAGGCCCCCGCCGAGGGCGAAGAGTCCTCTACGACGGGCTATCGCGGCATCGAAGCGAATCGCCGCGTGCAGGTCGCGTATCAGGTGGGGAGCCTCCTCGCGGAGCGTGCGAAGGCCGCTGGCCTGACGCGCGTGGTCTTCGACCGTGGTGGCTACATCTATCATGGGCGCGTAGCCGCCCTGGCCGATGGCGCCCGCAAGGGCGGCCTCGACTTCTAGGCGCGAGGAGATCGGAAGATTCATGCCGAAGATTGATGCAACGCGGCTCGACCTGCAAGAGACGGTCGTCCAGGTCGCTCGCGTCTCGAAAGTAGTCAAAGGCGGGCGTCGGTTCAGCTTCCGCGCGCTCGTCGTGGTAGGCGACCACGCTGGCCATGTGGGCGTGGGCATCGGGAAGGCCGCTGAGGTTCCCGAGGCGATTCGCAAGGGCGTGGAGGATGCCAAGAAGCGCGTGATCGAAGCGCCGCTGCTGGGCACGACCATCCCCTTCGAGTCGCGCGGTCGCTTCTCGGCGTCGGAGGTGCTGCTGCGCCCCGCCGCCCCCGGCACCGGCGTGATCGCCGGCGGCGCGGTGCGCGCGGTGGTCGAGGCGGTGGGCATCCACGACATCCTCTCGAAGTCGCTGGGCAGCTCCAACGCGCTCAACACCGTCATGGCGACGATTGAGTGCCTGCGCAGCCTGCGCTCGTACGACTCCGAGGCGGCCCGCCGTGGCCGCAGCGTGCGCGATCTGGTCGGCCCACGCCAGGCGGCGCGCATCGCCGAGGCGGCAGCCGCCGCTGCGGCGGTTGCGCCTGTGGAGCGGGTGGAGCGCGAGGATCGCGGCGACCGCCGTGGCGCTGGCGACCGGGGTGGTCGCCGTGGCCCTGGCGACCGCAATGAGCGCGGCGGTCCCGGTGGCCCGGGCGGCCCGGGTCGTGGTGGCCCTGGTGGCCCTGGCCGCGGCGGCCCTGGTGGCCCCGGGCGCGGTGGCCCGCGCCGTCCGGGCGGTGGCCCGCGTCGGTAGTGAGATGACGCGAGAATGAAGCGCGCTGCGGCGGCGACCTGCCGCTGCGGCGTGTCTGGAGCGACGACAATGGCGAAAATCCGCATTACGTATACAAAGAGCGTCATCGGCTACAACGCGAAGCAGAAAGCGACGGTCGAGGCGCTGGGGCTGCGTCGCCTCCACCAGTCGGTGATCCACGAAGACTCCCCGGTCATCCTGGGGATGGTCAACAAGGTGTCGCATCTGGTGAGCGTTGAGCCTGTCGAATCCACTGAGGAGGCGACCAAGTGAAGCTCTCTGATCTGCACGCCCCCTATGGCGCGCGTAAGTCGCACAAGCGGCTGGGTCGCGGCCACGGCTCCGGGCGCATGAAGACCTCTGGCCGTGGCCAGAAGGGTCAGAAGGCGCGCACCGGGCATGGCAGCATCCCGGCATACTTCGAGGGCGGCCAGAACCGTTTCTCGCAGCGCATGCCCTACCTGGGCGGCTTCAAGAACCCGTTCAAGAAGGTCTACACCGTCGTCAACCTGCGCGACCTCATCAGCCTGTATCAGGCCAACGAGGAGGTCAACGCCAAGACGCTGGTCGCCAAGGGCTTCATCCGTCCCAGCGACCAGAAGCAGATGGTGAAGGTGCTCGGCGAGGGCAAGCTGGATCGCGCGCTCAAGGTGACGGCCAACAAAGTCTCCGAATCTGCCCGCAAGCAGATCGAGGAGGCGGGTGGCACGGTCACGCTGATCGCGCCGCCAGAGCGCAAGCAGACCAAGCGCTCCGGCAGGCCATCGGAGTACGAGGCCAAGAAAAAGTAGCGCTGGCTGCGCCCACAATATATCCGTGTCTGCGGCGCGAGAGTCCTGTTACTCTCGCGTTGCGGACACGGTTAGTGTATATTGAGCGCGTATGGGTAATTGGATGGAGTAGTGATACTCCAGCAAGCGATTTCCTCCTGGCGACGGCCCTGGCGAAAGCCCCCTGGCGTCTGCTGGCGTGTACTGGAGGCGAGCATGTGGAACCGGCTCCGCAGCATGTGGACAGTGCCGGATCTGCGCAAGAAGATCCTATTTACACTGGCTATGCTGCTGGTGTTCCGCGTCATGGCCTACGTGCCAGTGCCGGGTATTAATCCCAGTAGTCTGAGCAGCATCATCAACAAGAATAGCAACCTGCAGCAATTCTACGGGCTGCTCGATGCTTTCTCAGGCGGCTCCTTCAAGAACTTCTCGGTCGTGGCGCTGGGCGTCTATCCCTACATCACCGCCAGCATCGTCGTGCAGTTGCTGCAAGGCATTATCCCGCGGCTGGGCGAGCTGAGCCGCGAGGGTGAGGCGGGCCAGAACCGGCTCTCGCAGATCACGCGCTACATCACCGTGCCGCTGGCGCTGCTCCAGGCGTTCAGCCAGATGGCGATTCTGGTGAATCTGCAGGCGGTGTCGCCAAACCAGTTCAACCTCTTCAACGGCGCGACGGTGGTGCCGACGCTGGCCACCATGATCACACTGACCGCTGGCACGATGTTCCTCGTGTGGATCGGCGAGCTGATCACCGAGAATGGCGTGGGCAACGGCATCTCGCTCATCATCTTCGCCAATATCGTCGCCAGCCTGCCGCAGACCATCGGCCAGACCCTTGTCAGCACCAGTGGCACCGGCGCGGGCATCGACAATGGCGGCCTGCTGACGATTGGCTTCACCATCGCGCTGGCGCTGGCGATGACCTACGCGATGGTCATCGTCTACATGGCCCAGCGGCGCGTCAGCGTCCGCTACCCGACCAAGCGCAGCTTCTTCTCTGGCTATCGCGCCAGCGAGGATACAACCTACATCCCCTTGCAGGTCAACAGCGCGGGCATGATCCCGCTGATCTTCGCCAGCTCGATCCTGCTCTTACCCGTCGTCATCGCCAACTTCGTCGCCTACGGCACGAACAAAGGCATCTCGAGTTTCTTCAGCAACGTGCGCGTCTGGCTGGATAGCTCGAACTGGTATTACTGGGTGATCTACGGTGTGCTGGTCTTCGCCTTCACCTACTTCTACGCCATTGTGATCTGGCAGCAGCAGAACACGGCGGAGAACTTGCAGAAGCAGGGCGCCTTTATTCCAGGCATCCGGCCAGGGCCGAGCACCGAGGAGCATCTCTACAACATCCTCAAGCGCATCACGCTGGGTGGCGCGATCTTCCTGGGTGTCGTCTCGATCGCCCCAGCGTTGCTCAGTACGAACCAGAGCAGTCAGGTCATCCAGGCGGCTTCTCTGCTGATTGTGGTGGGCGTCGTGCTCGACACCGTCAAACAGATCGAGGCGCAGATGGTCATGCGCAACTACTCCGGCTTCCTGAGCTAGCCTTCAGCGTAGCCCACGACTCCGTGAACCTCTCCCCTGGCGCGCAACGTCAGGCGGAGAGGTTCATGTCGTCTTCTGCGGAGCGGCTCTCGGCTACCCGCTATTCCTCCT
>Ga0070683_100003083_pt1 | contig 13415 bp, 11 predicted proteins | sample KBSC713LmetaG_FD_64662 | JGI IMG/M metagenome (GOLD analysis project Ga0070683, IMG submission 64662) | Corn rhizosphere microbial communities from Kellogg Biological Station, Michigan, USA - KBS C7.1-3L metaG | ecosystem: Host-associated > Plants > Roots > Rhizosphere ...
CCAACAAGGACTTCCTCGCTCCGCCGTTCCCGGCACCGAATCCCACGGACGTACTCCCAGGTGCAACGTGCTGGCAGCACATCGGAAACTTCGGCATGAGGTGGCCGGACGGGCGCGGCGGCTGGCGTCGCTTCTCACCGGTCGATTTCAACAGTTCCATATATCCGGACCCAGGTCGCGGCTTTCTGGACTCGCGCGTTTGGTAGTCATCATGGAAAACCGCCCTCGCGCCGACCGCTTTGCCCCGCCTGGCTGCGTCTGAGCTCTGTCGTGTCGGCTTGAGGCGCTGACGCGGATGCGCTAGGAGCCAGACTCTGAGGGCCTGGGCGGCAGGAGCTGATGCTCCATGCCGCCCGGTCCAGTTGCTCTACGGATTGCTGGCCGTGCCGGGTGCGCCCGCGGGGGCTACGCCTTGCAGGCCGAGGAAGTTGCGGACGTCGAGGGTGCCGTTGCCGAGTACCTCGCTGTACGCCTGGCCTGGCTTCACGGTGAAGCCGTTGTTATTTCCCGAAACATTGCGATGGAAGAACTGGAACGGCGCCGGAGCGTTGGCGCCACCCAACAGCGTTTGCAGGGCTGACAGGCTGTAGATCATCGGATTGATGTTGCCGAGCCGGCCGCCGCTCTTTTCGACCGCGATCGCCACTACGCCAGCCATTTCGGGTGACGAGGAGCTCGTGCCGATGAGAAGGAAGGGAATCTCGCCGATCCAGACAATGGCGGCGCTGCGCGGCAACTGGGTGCAGTCCTGCTTGGCGAGGTCTGCATCCCCTGGGCAGCCACCCATCATCAAGGACACGTCGGGGACCGCACGCCGTGTCAGGCTGCCGGTGTTGACCAGGAACTGGTAGGCGGGCTTGCCGAAGATCTGGCTGAATCCGCCTCCCGAGCCCCATGTGTTGTTACCGACGCTGAAGGACACATTGCCAAACGCGAACTCAGCCGGGAGCCGCGGGTCGAAGTCCGCATTCTCGCTCGCGTAGGTCACGTCATTGGCCGTCGGGCTAGCCGTGGTCTGCAGGTTAGTGCCTCCCACGCCGGTCACGTTCGGGTCTGCAGCTGGGTTGCTCACGCCGAGTATGAAGTTGGTTCCGGCCGAAGTCGGGTTCGATTGGAAGGCGGGGGGGATGCACTCGGCAGCGCCGTTGTCGCCCGAGCTGGCGAGGAACGTGATGCCCTGGGCGTTGCCCTGTTGAAAGAGCTGGTGGAACATCTTGAGGATGGAGGTGAAGTCCACCCCGCCATTGGCGGCGGCCGTGAAGTCCAGCTCGCACTCGCCGAAGGAGGAGCTGACGACATCCACGACGTTCTCCTCGTCCACCATCTGGTAGGCGGAAAGAATGTTCGCGTCGGTGAGGTCCGGCATGTCGTAGACGATTTCCTTCGCCCCCGGCGCCGTGCCCAGTGACATCTGGGTGTCGAGAGAGGCTTCGGCGCCATCACCCGAATTGGGATCGAATGCGCCGGCGCCGCCGTTGACCGGATGGAAGGTCACGGTCGGGACGGGCAGATTCGACACTGCCGAGTAGTTCTGCAGATCGGTCACGCCACCTGCAGTGATGGAAGAGTTGAAACTGTTGGCCAGGTCGACCGGATCGATGACGGAGGAGATCACGATGCCGATCGTCGAGCCGACCCCGGCAAGTTGCACCGGGTGGCGCGAGAATGGCGGCCTGACCTGCGCGGTGAAGGACGGCAGTCGATACGCTTCGTTCAGGTCGTTCGCGTAAAAGAAGCTGTCCACGTTGGCCAGTCTTGCCAGGGCGGCGATCGTGCCACCGACGGCGAGGTGCGATGTGTCAGCGGCCTGCAGCACTCTCGAATGCACATGCGAGCTCAGGTGCGGCGCGAACTCGGGAATGACCGCGCCCAGCTCCGCCAGCCTCTGTGGCAGGGTGAGCTGGCCGTGATGCGCGGCGGCCCATCTCATTTTTCCATTGTGCGTCCTGGCCTGGGAAAGTTGGGTTGAGAAGAGTCGCTCGACCGCTGCAACGGAGCCTTGCACCGTCAGGCTCTGCGTATGTTCCGCGACGACGGTGAGTCCCGCGCTCTCGAGCGAGGCTCGCGCGGAAGCGAACGCCGCCTGGCTGGGCCCGAACCGGTGTTTGAATTCCGCCGGGGTGAGCCATTTGCGGTAGTTGGACGAGGTGGAGTCCGTCTGCTCACTCAGCAGCTGTTCCAGTGCGCTCGTGTTGGTCAGAGGCAGATAGACGCTGAAGGTGGTCGTGGCATCCTGCTTCGCGGCGGCTTCATTGGTGGCCGCCAGGGTGCCGGATGCTGAAAGTCCGGACAATACGAGAGCGCCGAGCATAGCGCCCGTGACTAGAGAACGGCTGATCATGTTGCTCCCCTTGAGCGATTGATGGTTCTGTCGCGGTCGATTCCTTAGAGATTCATTCGTGGGCAGGACGCACGACCTCCCGAGCCCGGCGCGTGACGCCGCTCCCCCGTGAAACGAACTTTAGTAGCTTACTCCATGGGCGACTAGTGGAGGGTCGTCCGGAACCGTCGTGCGGTTGTTCCCGACGGGACTTTAGGCCATCAGAGAAGCGAGTCGACCCACTTGACCAATGTTGTTGCAACCTCGGTCAAAACGTCCGCGTCGTTTCGACCGCTGCGGGCCGGTACGTGGAAGGAGTGATCGGCGTCCTCGATGAGGTTGGAGGATGCGCTCTTGCCAAGTTTGGCGAGGAGTGGGCGCAGAAGTTGGATTTCGGCGAGCTCATCGCGGGTGCCTTGCAGGAACAGCATCGGAATGTCCAGGTCGAAAAGATGTTTGGCGCGATCGTTGCCGGGACGCTTTGCAGGGTGGAGCGGAAAAGCCAGGAAGACGAGACCGCGTACACCCGGAAGAGGACTTTCCGCCTGGGCCTGTGAAGTCATGCGACCGCCAAACGAGCGGCCGCCGGCGATGAGAGGAACCGATGTGCGCCGCGCGGCTTCGGAAACGGCGGCGCGTACGACTGTATGACAAAGCTTCGGAGGATCGGGACGTCTCGAGCCGCGGTCCATGTACAGGAACTGGTAGCGCAGGCTGGCGATCTGCAGTAACGCGAGCTTGGCCGCGACGGACTCCAGAAACGGATGACGCATGCCGGCTCCTGCTCCATGCGCCAGAACAAAACAGGCCTTGGCGCGCGGGGCAGGTTGCCAAAGCCCTGATACACCGTCGGTCCCTTCAACTGGTATTGTTATTGGCGTCGCAGTGCTCAAGGTAGCTTTCCCACAAGTCGATGTAGACACAGTCCCGGTCCGCGGCCTGTTCGCCCCAGAGCTCGCGCGCGCCGAAGCGCACCGAGTAGAGCGGCTGCGGATTCTCACCTTGGAATGACGCGTTGGTGTCGGGAAAAACAAACGTTCCATGAACACGATCGATTACGCCGCGCTTTGCTCTTGCATAGCGTGGCAGGCGCGTGTGTCCCACCGGATTGATATTGCGGGTGCGGATTGCGTCCCCCTGCCGAAATAAAGGAGCCCCACGGGTCGCACGATTGGCAGGAGAGCCTTTCGCGGTGAAGGGCGCCACTTTCTCAGCCGGCAGTGCCGGCTGCGCCTTGGGAGGCGCTGTTGGTGAAGCGCGTCCGGTTGCGATTTCCGCCCGGGTGAGAAGCCCGTTTTTGACCATCAGCTCGAGCAAGCCCGCGAGCCACTTCTCGTAGTAGCTCATCCGCAGGTATTCCGCCGGCGGAATCAACTCCCGCTGGTGCCGCGACGCGTCGATATTCCATTTGCCCCACGCACCCATGGCACGCACCATGGCAAATACACGTCCTTCCCAGTGTGCATGAAACACGGGCTCGTCATGCTCCGGTTGGATCGGCCCCATACCATGCATGCCGCCCATGTCATGAACGCCGTTCATGCGGGATCCTTCGGTTTCGGTTTCGGTGGCGTGGCGCGAGCGGCGCCGATCATGGAGTCTCGCGTGACGAGCTCAGCCAGCTGGTCCTCGGAGAGGTGTTCGGTTCCGGCCGGGCGCTCAGGGACTACCAGGTAGCGGATTTCCGCAGTGCTGTCCCAGACCCTGATTTCGGTTTCGGGCGCGAGTGTGAGGCCGAGCTCCTCCAGCACGCCGCGGGGATCGAGGACCGCCCTCGATCGATAGGGCGCCGATTTGTACCAGACCGGTGGCAGACCGAGGATGGGCAGCGGATAACACGAGCAGAGGGTACAGACCACCAGGTTGTGCACCTGGGGCGTGTTTTCTACGGCCACCATGTGTTCGCCCTGCAGGCCGCCAAAGCCAAGCTCGGCAATCGCTGCGGTGGCGTCGTTCAGCAGTCGTGTTTTGTAGGCCGGATCGACCCAGGCGCGCGCGACAACCTTCGCTCCGTTGCGGGGGCCAATTCTGTGCTCGTACGTGTCGACGAGTGCGTCGAGCGCGGCGGGGTCCACCAACCCTTTCTCGACGAGCAGGGACTCGAGCGCCGCAACTCTCAGGGCCAGATCCGAAGGAGGCGCCTGCTGATGGTCGCCGTCGTCATGATCGTGATCGCTCATGCCGGCAAGCTACCACTTGGTTGGCGCCTGTCCAAGCGCCGTCAGGCTCCAGTGCTCATGGCAGGGTGAGGGCAATCAATTCGCCGGGTGAGCCCTTCGCACCCACGGCGACGACGATGTACTGCCGCCCATCGACCGCGTAGGTCATCGGTATGCCCGACTGGTTTGCGGGTAGAGTCAATCTATGGAGCATCGCGCCGGTCGCCTTGTCATATGCGAACAGTTTGTTGCCGCCACCGCCGGCACGCCATAGTCCGCTGCCCTCCCCGGCAATCAACAACGTCCGCGTCACCAGCAGACCGACCTGGTCGAAGGAGCCCGTACGCGGCAGTGTGATGCCGGCGAGCGCCGGATTGTTGCTTGCCCAATCCGGCGTGTCCGTGTTGGGTATGGCCCAGAGGTGATTGCCGGTACTCATGTCGATTGCCGTGATGCGGCCCCAGGGCGGACGGATCAGCGGCAGACCGGCGGGGCCGCCGAGCGAGCCGTTCGGAAATCCCTCGCCATAAGCACCGATGTAGCTCATGTCGGAAATCTTCGGGTCCTGTCGCAGACCGATCGGGCCGACCGAAGAGATGGAGCTCACATAGAAGACGCCCGTCTCCGGGTCGAAAGCCGCGCCTTGCCAGTTGGCGCCGCCCGAGAGCGAGGGTCGCAACAAGGTGCCCAGATTCCCGCCCTCCACCACGGATGGTGGCATGTAGGGATGACCGAAGCGGTAGTGGCTGACAATCTCCAATGCCTGCCGTTTCAACTCGGGTGTGAAGTCGATGAGGTCCGCGCGCTCGAGTCCCTGCGGCTCGAACGGCTCGGGCTTCGTAGGAAAGGGCTGCGTCCGCGAGGTCTTCTCCCCCGGCACGTCCGATTGCGGCACTTTGCGCTCTTTGATGGGCCAGACCGGCTTGCCAGTGAGGCGGTCAAAGACGAACGCCAGGCCCATTTTCGTTACCTGGACCACGGCCGGAATCTCTTTCCCCGCGACAGTGATGTCCGTCAGAACCGGCGGCGCCGGCAGGTCGTAGTCCCAGATGTCGTGATGGACGATCTGGTAGTGCCAGATGCGCCGGCCGGTGTTGGCTTCAATGCAGACCAGGGTATCGGAGAACAGATTGTCGCCATGCCGATGTCCGCCGTAGAAGTCGCCGGTGGCCGCCTCGATGGGCAGATAAACATAGCCACGGGCGGCGTCCGCGGAGAAGGGGGTCCACAGGCCCGTGTTTCCCGTGTATTGCCAGCTGTTATCGGACCAGGTGTCGACCCCGAAGTCACCCGCCTGTGGAACGGTGTGGAAGGTCCACTTTAGTGTGCCAGTGTGTGCGTCATATGCGCGAACCCAGCCTGGGACCGCGACTTTGGAAGGAGGAGCGCCTCCCGCCGCGAAAGCGACACCAACAATGACCACATCACCGACGATCACTGGGGGTGAGCTGGACCCCGGAGGTGTCTTCGGCAACTCCTCGACACGCGGCAGGCCGTCTTTCAGGTCGACTATGCCGGCGTTCCCGAACGAGGGTACGGGCCGGCCGGTATGGGCATCGAGGGCGACGAGTTGGAAGCCGGGGGTGATGAAGAAGATGCGGCTGGATTCGCCGGAGTTGGCGCCGTTGCGCCAGAAAGCAACGCCGCGTCCGGAGCTGCGGCGAGGAGCGCTCGTACCGCGGGCTCCCTCATCCAGCCGGTACATCCACAGCGTCTCGCCGGTGGCAGCGTCGATTGCCACAACATCTCGCCGCAAGCCGGCGGAGGTATACAAGACACCGTCGGCCATCAACGGAGTGGCTCTGAAGTAAAACTCGGGTGTCGGGCCGAAGTTGTCGGACTTCCAGCGCCAGGCAATGCGCAGCTGGCCGAAATTATTGCGGTTGATCTGGTCCAGCGGAGAATAGCTCGTGCTTCCCGGGTCGCCCCTGTTGCTCAGCCACTCCACGCTCGGTGGCTTTTGTGCGGCTACGGTGGCCGTGCCTCGAGACCAGCCGTTCGCCAGACGAATTCGCGCAATCGTCGATGCGTAGTCGGCGTTACTCAGAGAGCCCGGATTGGTCGGCGGCATTGTCCGCCGGATGAAGCGCTCGAGCTCTTCGGGCGGCTGCGTTCCCCAACGTTGCTGGAACGCGGAGCCGATCAGCGTGGGACCCGTTTCACCGCCACGGAGCTCGGGGCCGTGGCAGCCGGCGCAGCTGCGGGAGTAAGCATCATCTGTGGATTGCGCGGACACGTGGGCCGCAAACGCCAGGGCGGCGGCTATGGCCCACCACCGGCACACCGACAGGTATTTCAAATCGACTCCCTGCGCCGAGCTCTCACTATATTCTATTGTATAACTTTCCATTTCGCGGTTTGATCGCGCGTATGGCCATTCCGAGCTATGTTCACGGCGCGGCGACGCAACCTCTGATCGGGCAGACGATCGGGCGTTACTTCGATGCGATCTGCGCCGAGCACGCCGCTCGCGACGCTCTCATCGTGCGGCACCAGGGGGTGCGGCTGACTTATGGACAGCTCAAGCGGCATGTCGATGCGCTGGCGTGCGGTCTGTTGCGTTTGGGTCTGCAGCCGGGGGACCGCATCGGCCTGTGGTCGCAGAACAATCTCGAGTGGATGCTGACGCAGTTCGCGACTGCAAAGTCGGGGCTGATCCTGGTCAACGTCAATCCGGCGTATCGCCGCCACGAGTTGGAATATTCGCTCGGTAAGTCGGGCTGTCGAGCGCTGATTCTTGCGCCGCAGTTCAAGAGCAGCCGTTATCTCGAGATCCTCGCCAGTGTCGTTCCGGAGTTGATCGATACCGAGCCCGGGAGATTGCAGGCCGCGGCGTTGCCCGGGCTGCAATGGGTCATTCGGCTGGGTGACGAGCGTACGGCGGGTATGTTGAATTTTGGCGACCTGATGAGTCCGCCGGAGGTGCGGGAGCTGAGCGCACTCGAGGCGATCGGGATGGGACTGCAATTTGACGATGCAATCAACATCCAGTTCACCTCCGGAACGACCGGCAGCCCGAAAGGGGCGACCCTCTCCCATCACAACATACTGAACAACGGTTTCTTCATCGGCGAGGCGTTGAAGCTGACATCCGCGGATCGAGTCTGTATACCCGTGCCGCTCTATCATTGCTTCGGGATGGTTCTGGGTAACCTTGCGTGCCTGACGCATGGCGCTGCCATGGTATATCCCGCGGAAGCGTTCGATCCGGCGGCTTGCCTTGCGGCGGTTGCGCAGGAGCGCTGCACCGCATTGTATGGCGTGCCGACGATGTTCATCGCGATGTTGGATCACCCCGACTTTGGCACGTTTGATCTCGGCAGCCTGCGCACCGGCATCATGGCGGGCAGCCCGTGCCCCGTCGAGGTGATGAGGCGTGTCGTCGAGCAAATGAATATGCGTGAGGTCACTATCGCGTACGGTATGACGGAAACCTCGCCGGTCAGCTTCCAGAGCAGCACCGACGATCCGATCGAACGGCGTGTCTCGACGGTAGGCCGTATCCATCCTCATTGCGAGGTCAAGATCGTGGACGAGGAGGGGCGCATCGTGCCCCGGGGCGTCGCGGGCGAGCTGTGCACACGAGGATACTCGGTAATGCTCGGTTACTGGGGCGATGCAGCCCGGACCGCCGAAGTGCTCGACCCTAACGGCTGGATGCATACGGGTGACATGGGGGTGTTGGACGAGCAGGGCTACTGCAACATCGTCGGACGGATCAAGGACATGGTGATTCGCGGCGGCGAGAACATTTATCCGCGCGAGGTGGAGGAATTCCTTTACCAACATCCAGCGATCCGGGACGTGCAGGTCGTTGGCGTGCCCGACAGGAAATACGGTGAGGAGCTGTGCGCGTGGATCATTCTGCGCGAAGGCGTGACGCTCGATGAGCATGGCGTGCGAGGCTTCTGTGAGGGGCAGATCGCCCACTACAAAGTTCCGCGCTATATCAAGTTTGTAGAGACCTTCCCGCTGACGGTGACGGGCAAGGTGCAGAAATACCTGATTCGCGAGCAGATGAAGCGCGAGTTGGGACTCGAGGAGGAGCGGACGGCGTGAGGATGACGAGAATGCAATCGGTACGGATTCCGGGTGTCGGACTGTTTTTACTGTCATTGCTGTTGGCCTTTGGCGCAGCCTGCGAGGCGGCGCCCGTCGACACGGTGACGCTCAACAAGATTGCGGATGAGGGTTTCAACCATGGTGAGGTGGTCGAGACGGCGGCCTACCTGGCCGATCGGATCGGCGGCCGGATGACCAACTCCCCGGCCATGCGCACGGCGGAGAGTTGGACCCAAGGCAAGCTCAAGGAATGGGGTCTGAAGAATGCGCACGCGGAAGGCTTCTCATTCGGGCGGGGCTGGTGGATCGAATCGGCCCACGTGCGCATGGTGGCGCCGCGGCCGCTGGAGCTGCGCTCGATTCCGATCGCATGGACGCCGGCGACGAATGGGCCGCTGACGGCGCCGGTCATTGTTGCTCCGATACGCACGGAGAAGGATTTCGACACCTGGAAAGGCAAACTGGCCGGAAAGATCGTTCTCATCACCTGGCCCGAGCCGCCGAAGGATACGGCCCAAGCGCCGTTCGAGCGCTTGAGTGAAGCGCAGGTGAGAAAGCTGGATACCTACGAGGAGCCCAGTTTCGATCCGGAGGTCCTGCAGAAGCGGCTGGATCGTCTCATGCTCAGGCGCAAGACGGATGCCTTTCTCGCGCAGGAAGGAGCGGTTGCCTGGGCACAGATGTCGCGCACTGAGGGACGCATCGTGCACGGGGAGGGCTATTCGTACCAGGTCGGCGCGACACCCAAGTTACCCGGTGTTGAGCTGGGCGCGGAGGACTACCGGCGCCTCGCCAGACTGGCGAAGGTCGGCGAGGTTCGCCTGGAAATCGACAGCCGCGTGCACTTCGAGGACGCCGACCACAATGCCTACAACATCTTTGCCGATCTGCCGGGCAGAGACTCGAGGGCCGGCTTCGTCATGGCGGGCGCGCATCTCGACAGTTGGGTAGCCGGCGACGGAGCCGCCGATAATGGCGCCGGCAGCGCCATCGTGCTCGAGTCAGCACGCATTCTCGCCAGTGTCGGCGTGCAGCCCAGGCGAACCATCCGCTTCGTGTTGTGGTCAGGAGAGGAGCAGGGACTCCTCGGCTCCGGCGCCTACATTGCTCAACACCTGGCCAAGAGGCCGGCCGCGAGCGACCCGGCGGTCGCCGCACTCGGGCCTTACTTTGGAACCGACACGTATCCTGTGCAAACCTTGCCCGGGTACAAGGAACTGGCGGGGTATTTCAACGTGGACAACGGGTCCGGCAAGTTTCGCGGCATCTACGCCGAAGGCAACTTTGCCGTCCTGCCCATTTTCCGTGAATGGCTCGCGCCGTTTGAGAGCCTGGGCGCTGCCTCCGTGGTGGCCGAGCCTACGGGCTCGACCGATCACGAGCTGATGAGCCGCATCGGTCTGCCGGCGTTCCAGTTCATCCAGGATCCTCTGGATTACGAGTCCAGGGTGCACCACACGGACCTGGATACGTTCGATCATCTACGGGCGGATGATCTGCGGCAGGCCTCTGTGATACTTGCGACGGTGTTGTTGGATGCGGCTAACAGCGAAGCGCCGCTTCCCGGGAAGCCAGTGCCGACACAGCCACGGCTGACCGATCCGTTTCGCTACCCGGAGCCGTCGAAGCCCTGAGGGAAGTTGCCGGGCCGCGTCTTCGCCTCGGTTATCCTGCTGCGGAGATCAGTTTCTTGATCTCTCCAAAGCTCATGCCGGCCGAGGCGGAGGCGAGGTCGCCGTCGGCGAGTTGTTTTGCTGCTTTCCGCAGGTCACCCATGACACGGGTATAGAGCGCAACGCCCATGCTCACTCGCTTGACGCCCACTTTCTGGAGCTCGCTCCAGGGCAGAGCGCCACTCATCGTACCCACTACGATGTTGACCGGCTTCGGCGCGACCGCCTTCACGATGGCCTTCACCGCATCCATGTCGGGCGGGTAGGGGGCGTAGAGAACATCCGCACCCACCTCTGCAAAGGCGACCAGCCGCTTGATGGTGTCCTCCAGGTCCTGACGGCCCTGAAGAAAGTTGTCCGTGCGCCCGGTCAACACGATGCGCCCCTTGGCCACTTTCGCCGCCTGCCGCACACGCTCGACGGCCTCGTCGAAGTCGCGGATCGGATTGGCGGGATCCGCGGAAGTGTCTTCTATCCCGATGCCGGCCAGACCTGCCGCGATGGCGACTTCGACCGTAGCCGCGACGTCCTCCGCCGTTGCCCCGTAGCCATCCTCGAAGTCGCCGTTCACCGGCAGCCCGGTCAGTCTGCCGATGAGCCTGGCATTCTCGATGTGCTCTTCACGACTGACAGCATGCCGGCCGTCCAGCCGACCCAGCGCGGAGGCGAGCGCGGCTGAAGAAGTACCGAGCGCCTCAAAGCCCGCTTGCCGAAGGATCAAGGCGGAAGCGCCGTCCCAGGCGTTGGGCATGAGGAAGCCACCCTTTCGCTCATGCAAGGCACGGAAGCGCTCGTACAGCTCAGGTTGCTTTGGCATGAGATGGCTCCATCGGTTTTGGCAGGGGGGATGATGCAGTATGCGTTCAGCAGGTACCGGCGGAAATCGGACAAGGACACGGGCTGTCGCAGCCATCTTCGCCGCCGCTTGCCGGGGGGTAGCGCCCGCCCCAAGTTCGTATATACTTCGCGGCCCGTCGCGAAAGGCATGCGAAGGCGCGGTGGATTTGGACGAGCGACTTCGTAGGTCCTTGTTTTTAAAGGAACTGCGTCGCGACGGGGCTGTCGATGGTGGGCGTAGCTCAGCTGGTAGAGCCCCGGGTTGTGATCCCGGTTGTCGTGGGTTCGAGTCCCATCGTCCACCCCATCTTTTTTCGGATGGGCCGTTAGCTCAGTTGGTAGAGCAGGAGACTCTTAATCTCTTGGTCGTAGGTTCGACTCCTACACGGCCCACCACCTGTCCCTACCCTGACCAGGGCACCGGGACGGATCTCTTACTCCGCCCATAAGCTTCGGTCAGGACCGGGCGCAGCAAGATCCTATCGTTGAATAGCTGGCGCAGAATGACGCGTGCTTTCGAGGCTGCGCGGATCTTCGTCCAAGCCCATCTGCCCTTTCATTCGATTCTCGTTCATCCATTGACTATGTGTATGGACGCGGTCCAGTCGCTTTTGCCAAAGCGCCAGAACATCTGTTACAAGCGAACCTAACACCACGCCAAGGACCGCCCACGCCGGCGCGGGTATCGCACTCAGGACGCTCTGCTCTTGGTTCACCTGGATGTTAAAGGCGTGGAAGCCGAGCCTAGCTCGGCCACTTGGTTGTACGTGCCCGCGATTCTCGCTTCCTCTTCCTCCACCAACTTCTCCACGTCGACTGGAAGCGAAAGTAGGTGAGGCTTCTGGTCCGTGTGCGTTAGGATTGCAATCGCGCTCAATCCCAGAGCCGACAAGACGGCGAACACGAGCAGTTTGGTGGGCCGTGCCTGTCCACTGTGCATTTTTCTCAAACAGTTCATCTCCCATTGAAAGCCGAGAGGCTCGCGGCATTCCGACTCGGGAAAACGACCGGAGTCGCCTTCTACGAGGCCAGGGTTGGCAAAGCGCTTTTCAGGATGGGGGCCTCCGGCAATGACATCGCCGCGACGAAGCGCGGATACACGGATTCATAGCGTTTAGGTGGGCTGGAGTGCCGGTGAGGGTACCGTACAATTGGAATTAGAAGCCGTCCAATTGGGATTGAGAGACTGGCGGTTCTGAGGAGATGTCCTGTCGGGCAGGCTTGAGCCTGCCTAAAGGCGGGTAATGGGGAACCGTCGCCGCTTTGCCAAATTTTGGCAAAGATGCTATGTTTCGACCATGAGCACGATGAACATCTCTCTACCTGATTCCCTCAAGGACTTTGTCGACGAACAGGTCAACCAGGGCGGCTACGGCACAAGCAGCGAATACGTGCGCGAGCTCATTCGAAAAGATCAGGATCGTTTGCGGTTGCGCGGTCTGCTGCTCGCAGGTGCTAAATCCGCACAGACCAAGCCAGTGACTGACGCCTACTTCGATAGCCTGCGCCACAAGACCAAGGCGGCCAAGACCGGCCGGGCGCGGTGAAGCCAAAGCCAGTCATACCGCGCGAACGAGCTGATCGGGACGTCGACGAGGCAATCGACTTCTACTTGAGTGAAGACGCGCCGGAGGCTGCTCTAGGCTTCATTGATGCCCTAGAGCAAGCATATGGTCACATTGGCCACCATCCGGAGACCGGCTCCTCCCGCTATGCGAGTGAGTTGAATCTTCCTGGTCTGCGCTTCTGGTTGTTGAAGAAGTATTCGCACCTGGTGTTCTACCTGGAGCGGAGTGACCACATCGATGTCTGGCGCGTTCTTCACGGGCAGCGCGACATCCCGGCGTCGATGCGGGAGCCTGACCTGATCTGAAGACGCGTCCCGGGTACCACGACTCTCAGGGCTTCGTGCTGGGCGGCTGCGGCCATGTTAAATCGACGTAGAGCGCTCTGTAGGCCCGAGGGTGTCCAGGGTAGCCCGCGCTCCGACACGAAAATGTGGCGATCGGCACGAACCGCGGCGGCTTTCACGCGGCGCGCCTCGGCCCGACGATAGCCGCTCAGGTGCTCGAGCTCCGCGGCCGCCGCCTCGTATCCAGCGGCGACTGCCTCGTTGTGCTCCTTCGCCTTGGCGGCAAGCCCGGCACATCGAGCGGATGCAGATGAAGGTGGCCGACAACATCATCCGCAATTGTTGGACCAACACCTCATTGGTGAGCCTGCCCATAGGCTAATGGCACTGAGTTAAGCGTATAGCCGATGACGACGTTTGCGTATCTTCCGGCGCGCGCGAGTCCGAGGGACCTTCAGCCAAGGGAACGGTTTGGGTCGTCTTTTGCGGGCTCGGGGCTCAACGCGTTTGGG
>Ga0070683_100003087_pt1 | contig 13409 bp, 12 predicted proteins | sample KBSC713LmetaG_FD_64662 | JGI IMG/M metagenome (GOLD analysis project Ga0070683, IMG submission 64662) | Corn rhizosphere microbial communities from Kellogg Biological Station, Michigan, USA - KBS C7.1-3L metaG | ecosystem: Host-associated > Plants > Roots > Rhizosphere ...
GACATACTTCGCACATCGAGTCATGAGAGACGCTCCGGTCGGTGGTCCATGGGTGGGTGACACCTCCATGGTAGCCGACCGGGGCGTGCTCTCAACATCCGTCAGAGTCGATTGATCCACGCCCGCACCGCCCCGCCCTTGGGAATCGGCAATCGGGAATGGGGAATCGTGGGAATGGGGAATGATGAAGCGGGGGGAGGCGGCGGTGAAAAAAAGGCGGTGGGTGCGGCAGGGGGAGGTCTTCCTCCCCGATTCCCTATTCCCGATTGCCCATTCCCGATCGGTGTGATTGCCGATTCCCAGGGGAAGGGTGGTGGGGAGAGGCCGATTGCCCATTCCCCATTTCCTGTTACCTATTCCCCCATGCCCGCCCGCATCCTGATCGCCGACGATCAGCCCGACGTAGTCGAAGCGCTGCGTCTCATGCTCAAGGCCGAAGGCTTCGACATCGAGACGGCGCGCTCGGTGGCGCAGATCGCGTCCATCGTCGAGACGCGCGAGCTGGATGCCGTGATCATGGATCTCAACTACACGCGCGACACGACGTCGGGACGCGAAGGGCTCGATCTGCTGCCGCGACTGCGCGAGCTCGACCAGACGCTCCCGGTCATCGTCATGACCGCCTGGGGCAGCGTGGATGGCGCCGTGGAAGCCATGCGGCACGGGGCCTGGGATTATATCGAGAAGCCGTGGAACAACACGCGCCTCATGGCCACCGTGCGCACGCAGCTCGAACTGGGACGCGCGGTGCGCCGTGCGCAGCATCTCGAAAGCGAGAACCGGCTGCTGCGCCCCGAGGCCGCGCCCGAACTCATCGCCGAGTCGCCGCGCATGCGCCCCGTGCTCGAGCTGATGCGGCGCGTGGGTCCATCAGATGCGAACGTCCTCATTACCGGCGAGCACGGGACCGGCAAGGAGCTGGTGGCGCGCTGGCTGCACGCCGCGTCTGCTCGCGCGACCCGTTCGTTCATCGCAGTGAACATGGGCGGGCTGTCGCCGGGGCTGTTCGAGAGCGAGTTGTTCGGTCACGTGAAGGGAGCGTTCACCGACGCGCGAACCGATCGTGCGGGCCGCTTCGAGCTGGCCGACGGCGGGACGCTTTTCCTCGACGAGATCGCGACGCTGCAGCCCGAGCTCCAGGCCAAGCTGCTCCGCGTGCTGCAGTCGCGCGAGATCGAGCGGGTGGGCTCGGCGCGCCCGCGCGCGGTGGATGTCCGCGTGCTCTCGGCGACCAACGTGGACCTGCGCGCCGAGGTGGATGCGGGACGATTTCGCGAGGATCTGCTCTTCCGCCTCAACACCATCGAGATCACACTGCCGCCCCTGCGGGAACGCCGCGAAGACATCGCGCCGCTCGCCACCTACTTCCTGCGGCGGCACGCCGCCCGCTATCACAAACCGCTGAACGGCCTGGACAGTGTGGCCATGCAGGTGCTCCTCGATCACAGCTGGCCGGGCAACATCCGCGAGCTGGATCACGCGGTGGAGCGCGCCGTGCTGCTGGCGCAGGGCGACCTGGTGCGTGCCGGCGACTTCGCGCTCCGGCCGAGCAGCACGTCGTCGCCATCGCACCTCGATGAGCTCACGCTCGAGGACGCGGAGCGTCTGCTCATCCAGAAGGCGCTCAGCCGCTTCGATGGCAACGTCACGCTGGCTGCCCGGGCGCTGGGACTGAGCCGGAGCGCGCTCTACCGGCGTCTCGCGTCGCATGGCCTTTGACACGGAGCGGCCGCGCCCGGCACCCCGATTCGAACGGCGGCTGATCGCGCTTGCGCTGCTTGCCGGTGCACCGGGCGGCATCATCGCGCTGTCGCTCATCTGGTTCGGTGACTACTCCGACCGCCTGCGCTGGACGCTGACGCTGGTCATCGTGGTCCTCTGGATCGGCATCGCGCTGGCCCTGCGCGAGCGCGTCGTGCGCCCGCTGCAGACCATTTCCAACATGCTCGCCGCGCTCCGCGAAGGAGACTTCTCCGTGCGCGCCCGAGGCGCCCGCATAGATGACGCGCTCGGCCTCGCCCTGCTCGAAGTCAACACGCTGGGCGAGACGCTGCGCTCGCAGCGCCTGGGCGCCGTGGAGGCCACCGCGCTGCTGCGCACCGTAATGGAGGAAATCGACGTCGCCATTTTCGCCTTCGACGAGCGGCGCCAGTTGCGCCTCGTGAACCGGGGCGGCGAGAAGCTGCTCGGCGCCAGCCAGGGCGAGATCATCGGCCGCACCTCCGCCGCGCTCGGACTGGCCGGCTGCCTGCGCGGCGAGCCGGACCGCACCATCAACGCGACGTTCCCGGGCGGCACCGGACGATGGCAGCTCCGGCGTGGCACCTTCCGGCTCGATGGGCGCCCGCAGCAGCTCGTCGTGCTTTCCGACCTGAGCAAGGCGCTGCGCGACGAGGAGCGCCTCGCCTGGCAGCGCCTCATTCGCGTGCTCGGCCACGAGATCAACAACTCGCTCACCCCCATCTCGTCCATTGCGGGCAGCCTGCGCAGTCTGATCACGCGCACGCCGCTGCCCGATGACTGGCGCGAGGATGCGGTGGGCGGCCTCACAGTGATCGCGGGACGTTCCGAGTCGCTGAGCCGCTTCATGGCCGGCTATGCGCTGCTCGCGCGCCTCCCCGCGCCGCGTCGCCGAGTGATGGAAGTCGAACCATGGGTACGCCGCGTCGCGCAGTTCGAGCGGCGCGTGCCGGTGTGCGTGCAGGCGGGGCCACCCATCACGATTGCCGGTGATGGCGATCAGCTCGATCAGTTGCTGATTAATCTCGTCCGCAACGGCGCGGATGCGGCGCTCGAGACTCACGGTGGCGTGACCATGGGTTGGAGCAGCGACGGAACCACGCTGGACGTCTGGGTGCGCGACGACGGCCTGGGCATCTCCGACACCGCCAATCTGTTCGTCCCGTTCTACACTACCAAGCCAAGCGGCAGCGGTATCGGTCTCGCCCTGAGCCGGCAGATCGCCGAAGCGCACGACGGCACGCTTACCGTCGCGAACCGGACCGACGCCCGCGGCTGCGAGGCACATGTTCGTCTCCCGCTCGTCGTAAGCCGGTAGCCGCGTGGGTCCCCGGTTTTCCGGTCCGGGTACGCAGGCCATGAGCGTATCCGGCCGCACTCTCGAATCACGCGGCGAGGGACACGAGTAATGCCTGAAGCAAGTCCCCTCACCGGCCGTGTGTGTCGTGCGCTCGACGTGGTGTGGTGGTCGGGGCACACGTTCTACTACACCACCGCTCGCGGCTGCGCGGTCTCCTGGACCTTCGCCACGGTGCTGGGCGTTGCCGCATTCGTCCTGCTTGCCTACGGGAAGAGGAGTTATGCGGTCAGGGATCATTGATCGCGTCATCGTACTTCGGGCCCGCACTGAGCAAGAGCATGCCGACGCCGAGGACGAGGGCCAGCATGGACAGGACGCCGAGCGGCATCTTCCAGCGCTGCGGCGCGATCGCGACCGCGACCACCAGCGCAATGCTGATCGCGATGCAGGTGGCCCACGGGCCGCCGCGCGGGAGGTCGTGATGAGGGTCATGGGTCCGGCGACCGAAATCATCGTGTTCCATAGTCATTCTCCAGTGTCACCCACGCGCCGCACGTGTGGCCCTCGTGCGTGGCACGGACCGGTGCGCATCGCGCTGTCGCGATACGCAGCCCAGGGCGCGCCGCGCGCGGCGGCGGGTGTTCAGATGTGCGAGAAGGCCGCGGCGCGCAGAGGGGCGCACCCGGCGGAGAGAGCTATGGCAGTGCTGGCGGCGCCGTCGCGTCGTACGGCGCGCGATTCTGCTGCGCTGGTCGCGCGGCCGTGTGCCACACCTCGATGCGCGGCGCTACCGTAGCCGCGGCCAGGAAGACGCGGGACGCCGCATGCGGCAGGCCGTGGGGGAAGAAGCGCCTGGCCTGGGCGCGGGTATCGGTACGCTGCCCATCGCGCAGGAGACCGTCGGTCTCGAGCGAGCGGGACGGGGCGAGGTCCTGACTCGGCGTCGCCGTCATCCAGCCGGCGCCAGCCACCGCGTCCATTCGGACGACACCACGCGCAACAGCGAACGCCCCCGTGCACGCGAGGCACAGGAGCGCGAACACGAGTCGTGCGAAGTGGAGACGTTGGGTGGCGAGGTGACGCATTTTGAAAGTTAGTCTGGCGGGCTCAGCTCTCAAAGCGTGCTGGTGAGTTCCAGGGAATCACTGGACGTGTCCGGATTCGTTCCGCACGCGCTGCGCTGCAGGCACGATAAATCGCCAGGCGTTCCTCGTGAATCGCGTTGTGCGATATTCAGCACATGCTATCCACCAACCGCATGAACGTGAACGCACTCACGGCCAGCGGAGCCATCGCTGCTCCGCGTGCCACTACCACGCCGGACCTGGTGTCCATGAAGCGGCACGGTCCCACGCGCTATGGCGTGCTCGGTGCGGTCAGCTTCGTCCATGTCCTGAACGACATGATGCAGTCGGTGATCCTCGCGATCTACCCGCTGCTCAAGGGCGACTTCCATCTCAGTTTCGCCCAGATCGGCGCGATCACGCTGACATTCCAGTTGACGGCATCGCTGCTGCAACCGGTGGTCGGCCTGGTCAGCGACCGGCACCCGTTGCCGTATTCCTTGCCGGTGGGGATGTGCTTCACGCTGAGCGGGCTGTTGTTGCTTTCGGTTGCGCCGACGTATGCGATCCTGCTGCTCGCGGTCGCCCTGATCGGCTGCGGTTCCTCGGTGTTCCACCCGGAATCGTCTCGTGTCGCACGCATGGCATCAGGCGGCCGCTACGGTTTCGCCCAGTCGGTCTTCCAGATCGGCGGCAACTTCGGACAGGCACTGGGGCCGCTGCTGGCCGCGGGGATCGTGCTGCGGCTCGGCCGCTCGCATGTGGGCTGGTTCGGCTTGGCGGCGCTGCTCGCGATCGTGATCCTGCTGCAGGTGAGCCGCTGGTACAAGCGGCACATCGAGGAGCGCGGCACCAGGCATACGGCGACCGACCAGCCGCGGTTTCCCGCGAAGGTCGTGCGCCACACGATCGGGGTGCTGCTGGTGCTGATGTTCTCGAAGTTCTTCTATCTCGCCAGCATCAGCAGCTATTACGAGTTCTATCTGATCCACCAGTTCGGTGTGTCCGCGAGCAAGGCCGCCCATCTGCTGGCGGTGTTTCTCTTCGCCGTCGCTGCCGGCACCCTGATCGGCGGCCCGCTCGGTGACCGCATCGGTCGCAAGTGGGTGATCTGGGTTTCGATCCTGGGCACCGCACCGTTCACGCTGCTGCTTCCGCACGTGGACCTCGCGTGGACGGTTGGCCTGAGCGTCGTCATCGGGCTGGTGCTGGCCTCGGCGTTCCCGGCGATCATCGTGTACGCGCAGGACATGCTCACACATCGCATCGGCATGGTGTCCGGCCTGTTCTACGGTTTCAGCTTCGGGCTCGGCGGCATTGGTGCCGCGGTGCTGGGCCTGCTCGCCGATCACTTCGGGATCGTGTTCGTCTACGAGGCGTGCGCGTTCCTGCCGTTGCTGGGATTGTTGGCCGTATTCCTGCCGGATGTCCGACCGCCCGGGCAGGCAGCGCCGTCGAGGTGAGCCAGACCATTCTCACGACAGGATTCCCGCATGCCCCAGCCACAGCCGTACGACGTGATCATCATCGGAACCGGCGCGGGAGGCGGTACCCTCGCGTTCCACCTCGCCAATGCGGGGAAACGCATCCTGATTCTGGAGCGCGGCCCATTCCTGCCACAGGAAAAGCCGAACTGGAGCACCACCAGCGTCTTCCTCGAGAACCGCTACCACACCAGTGAGGAATGGAGGGACAAGGACGGGAATCCCCTGCATCCGGGCACCGGATATTGGGTCGGCGGCAATACGAAAGTCTACGGTGCAGCGCTCTTTCGCCTGCGCAAGGAAGACTTCGGCGTGCTCCATCACAAGGGCGGCATCTCCCCGGCGTGGCCCGTCCCATACGACGTGTTCGAACCGTATTACACCAGGGCCGAACAGCTCTTCTGCGTCCACGGCGCTCTGGGGGCCGACCCCACCGAGCCGTTCCACAGTGCGGAATATCCCTTCCCCGCCATCACGAATGAATTCCGCATGCAGCAGATCCAGGAGGATGTCTCACAGCTCGGATATCATCCCTTCCCGATTCCGCTGGGCCTCAAGCTGAACGAAGCAAACCGCGTCGAAAGCAAGTGCATACGCTGCGACACCTGCGACGGCTATCCCTGCCTTGTCCACGCCAAGTCGGACGCCGATATCAACTGCATTCGCGCCATCATGCATCTGCCCAACGTCACCCTGATGACGCAGGCGCGCGCCATGCGCCTCATCACCAACTCCACCGGAACCGCCGTCCAATCCGTGGACGTGCATCTCGAGGACTCGAAGCATACCGCCACATTTTCCGCCGGTATCGTGGCTGTCTGTTGCGGTGCGATCAACTCGGCCGCGCTGCTGCTGCAGAGCGCGAATGACCGCCATCCGAACGGACTGGCGAACAGTTCCGACATGGTTGGCCGCCACTTCATGTTCCATCAGGCCGACGCCATCCTCGCGCTCTCCCTGACGCCGAACCGGTCCAGTTACATGAAGACGTTCGGCATCAACGATTTCTATTTTGGCGAGAAGGACTATCCCTATCCGATGGGAAACGTCCAGCCCATTGGCTCATTTCACCACGAGATGATGAAAGGTGACGCGCCATCGATCACGCCGGAATTCGTTCTGGAAGAACTCTCGTCGCACGCCGTCCCCTGGTGGCTCACCACGGAAGATCTGCCGGACCCCGACAACCGCGTGCAGCTCGTCAACGGCCAGATTCAACTCGACTACACTAATAACAACGTCGAATCGTTCGATCGCCTCAAACACCGCTGGATCGACGTATTGAAGCGGGCCGGGCATGCGAAGTCCGCCATCAACATGCACGCCTACTTCAAGAAGCGGATCTCTCTCGAAGGCGTCGGCCATCAGAATGGTACGTGCCGCTTCGGTACGGACCCCAAACAATCCGTGCTCGACGTCAACTGCCGCGCGCACGACCTCGACAACCTCTACGTCGTCGATGCGTCGTTCTTCCCCTCCTGCGGCGCGGTCAACCCGTCGCTCACCATCATCGCCAACGCCATGCGCGTCGGCGACCATCTGCTGGAACGACTGGGATAGGGGCGCGAGGTGATCCGTAGACACGCGCAACCGCAGCCCGCAACGCCTGCGCACGCGGGAAACGCCACGCTCGGCGGCTTCCTGATCGTCGTCGCGTTTCTCGCGATCGCGATAATGAGCGCGTTGGGCAAGGCAGCGGAGCGCGTTCCCACCGGCACGATCGTGTTCTTTCAGAATTTCATCAGCCTGGTGTTGTTCCTGCCCTGGCTGCTCCGCCGTGGTGCCGCCGATGCAAAGACCTCGCGCACCGGGCTGCACCTTTTGCGCGCGCTGGCCGGGCTGCTTTCGCAGGTGCTGATGTTCGTCGCCGTGAAGAAAATGCCGCTGATGGATGCCGTCCTGCTCGCCAATTCCGCGCCCTTGTTCATCCCGCTCATCACCTGGGCGTGGCTCGGGGAAAAAATCGGCGGCGTTGTCCAGGTCAGCCTCATGGTTGGCTTCGTGGGAGTGGTCCTGATCCTCAAACCGACCGCGGCGTTGGTGTCGAACCCGATCGCGTTGGTCGCAACCTCCGCCGCCGTATTCTCTGCCTTCGCACTGGTAACGGTGAACCGGCTCTCGACCACGGAACCCACCGAGCGCATTCTCTTCTATTATTTTCTGATTTCATCGCTCGCCACCTTGCCGTTCGCCATCGCGGAATGGCGTACGCCAACCGGACTGGAATGGATGTACCTGGCCGGCATTGGCGTCTTCATGGCGGTCGGTCAGTTGCTGATCATCCTGGCCTACCGGCAGGCCTCGGCAGGCCGCATTGCGCCATTCAACTACTCCGTCGTCGTCTTCTCCGGCCTGATCGGATGGCTGGTGTGGAAGAACACGCCTGACCTGCTGTCGCTGGCCGGTGTCATTCTGGTCACACTCGGCGGCATCCTCAGCACCACATTCGGCGGCGTCAATTCACGCGGCCACTTCGGCTGGATTGGACATTGGAATCATCGTTTCCACAGCAGCCGCACACAGGAGGCAGCGTGAATCCATCGTCTCATGTCCAGACGATCTCCGGCGCGGCCATCGCGTGTGTGCTGCCGTGTGAGGCCATCGTCGGCGAGTCGCCAGCATGGCATCCCGGGGAGCAACGGTTGTACTGGATCGATATTCAGGGCCGGAAGATCCATCGCTTCGATCCGCGCACCGGCGGCGATGAGTCGTTCCCGCTCCCTGAAATCGTCACCTGCATCCAGTTGCGCGCGGCCGGCGGACTCGTGCTGACGCTGAAGAAGACGTTTGCATTGTTCGACCCCGACACCAATCATCTCGAAACACTCGCGAGCGTTGAAGACGATCTACCCGGCAATCGCTTCAACGATGGCAAGTGCGATCCGCAGGGACGCTTCTGGGCCGGGACGATGAACGCGAAACACTGGGACGAACCATCCGGCAATCTCTATCGCATGGAGCAGGACCGAACGGTGGTACGGATGCAGTCGCAGGTCATCTGCTCGAACGGCAGCGGTTGGAGTCCCGATGGCCGGACCATGTATTACACGGAGAGCTTTCGCTATGCGATTTTCGCCTATGACTTCGACCCCGCGACCGGAATGATCGAGAATCGGCGGATGTTCGCGACGATTTCAGACGCGGACCGCGAGGCAGGCGGCTTCCCGGACGGCATGACCGTCGATGAGGCGGGTTTCGTCTGGAGCAACCAGGTTGGTGTCGGAAAGATCGTGCGCTACGATCCGGCGGGACACATCGAGCGCATTGTGCAGCTCCCGGTCCCGCGGGCCACCGACTGTACGTTCGGGGGAGAACATCTCGACACGCTGTTCATCACCACTGCACGGGAGACGATGACCGCTGAGCAGTTGCGGCACGCCCCGCGCTCCGGGAGCCTGTTCGCGGTCAGCCCCGGAGTACACGGTCTGCCATCCACCGCATTTGCCGGCTGACACGCCGGCTGCTCTTTCCGGAGTCGCCCAACGATCGCTGCGTGCATGGCGCGGCACGCACGCAGGTCCGGTGAAGCTCACTCCGACCGGATCACCACCGTTGGATCCGTGCGCGACGCCCGAAGCGCCGGCACTCCGCTCGCCACCGCCGCCACCACGCCCAAGATGACCGGAACGACCAGGAGCGTCGTCACATCGGTCGTCGCCGTCTCAAAGAGCATTGCGCGCAACACACGCGCCGCGCCGAGCGCCGCCAGGATGCCCACCGCCATGCCGCTCCCCACGAACAGCGCCGCCTGCCGCAACAGCAGCCGCACCACGTCGCCCGGCGTCGCGCCAATCGCGATGCGGATGCCGAGCTCTCGCGTTCGCTGGGTCACCGCGTAGGCGACGACGCCATAGAGGCCGACGGCTGCGAGCAGCAGCGCCGTCATCGCGAATGCGCTCAGCAACCCGGTCACGAACATCCGCGGGTCGGCGATCGATGGCGTGCGTCCCGCCGTATCGAACTCCGGCTTCCCATAGAAGGTCAACGCCGGCTCGACCTCGCGCACCGCGCGCTCCACCGACTTCAGCACGTTCGGCGACGTTCCACCACGGGCGACGAAGTGCATCCATGGCCAGACCTCGAGCGTGTATGGCAGGAATACCTGCGGCGGCGGATCGGACTCCGCTCCAATCGCGTGGTAGTCGGCGACGACGCCGATCACGGGCAGCGTAATTGGCTGGCCGAAGCCTGGTCTCGCCTGAGATTGCCGGAAGATCGTGATCCGCTGCCCAATGGCTCGGCCGTCCGGCCAGAGCTGCCGCGCCAGGGAATGCGAGACGAGCAGACCGCTTGGCGAACGCATGTCTTCGTCGGTGAAGCCGCGGCCGGCGACGACGCGCACGCCCATCGTTTGCAGATACTCATCTGAGATCGGATGGTAGAGCGCCAGCGGCGCCGCGGCAGTTCCGGACTGTTGCGAGGTTTCCACTCTGGTCTCGAGCAACGCTCCGCCCGCGGCGGCCACACGCTGCACCGAGGGCACGGCACGCACCGCGTCGATGATCCGCGCATACAGCGCCGCTGCCTCTTCGGGCGACTCATAGCGGTGTGCCGGTGGCGCGACGGAAAATTCGATCAGGCCCGCAGGATCATAGCCGAGTGGCACCGAATTCAGTCGGCGCACGCTCTGAATGAGAAGGCCCGCGCCGGTGAGCAGGGTGATGGCCAGCGCGAACTGCAGCGCCACCAGGCCGTTGCGCACACGCGACTCCGCAGACCCGGCGCCGGACGACGCAGCGCTTCCGCGAAGTCTGTCAATGAGGTCCTGCCTGCCCGCGTACCGCGCCGCGAGCGCGGCCACGAGCAGCGTGGTGAGCGCGGTGATGATCATGGTGAACAGCACGGCGCGCGGATCGATCGCGATGTGCGTCGCGAAGGGCAATCGGGTCGCGGCAAATGGACGTGCGACGCCGACGAGCACCGCGGCGAGACCCAAACCGAGTACGCCGCCGGCACCGGCGATCGTCGCGGCCTCTGCCAGAGGCTGCCGGGCGACACGCCAGCGGCCGGCGCCGAGCGCGGCGCGCACGGCGAACTCGCGCGAGCGTGCGCTGACGCGAATCAGCATCAGGTTGGCGACGCTGGCGCAGGCGAGGAGCAGCACGAGCCCGATGGCGCCCGATACCAGCGCCAGCGTCGACCAGAGCTCGCCGAACATCTCACGCGGCAGGCTGCGAATTTCCACGGACGTCCAGTGTGCCTCATCCCGCGGATACGTCGCGGCAATGCGGCGCGCGATGGTTTGCATGGCGGCCGCGACACGCGCGGAGTCGGCGTCCGAGCGCATGCGCAGGACGGCGCGGCTGTCGACGTGCAGCCCGCGGAGGGTGAGGGTGTTGTGCGCTGCCTGATAGACCGCGATGGGCTGCCACACCGCGGGCGGCAGCCAGTCGGTGGCGCCGAAGTTCGGGAACGCAAAGCCGCTGGGCATCACGCCCACGACGGTGGTCGGCACGCTGTCAATGGTGACCAGCGTGCCAATGATGGAGCGATCGCCGCCGAATCGGCGCCTGAAGAAATCGTACGACAGCACCGCCACGCGCGGCGCGCCGATCTGCTCTTCATCGGGGAGAAAGACGCGGCCGAGCAGTGGCGGCGTCTCCATGAGGCGGAAGAAGCCCGGTGTGACGTATGCGCCGATCTCACGTTCCGGATCGTCGCCGATGAATACGCCGTCGCCACGCACGAACGCGAAGCCGTCGATGGCGTCGTGCACGCTCGCGGTGGCGGCTTGCCAGTCGCTGAACGTCGGAAAGGATGGCAGGCGAACGTTGCCGTCGTCGCTGCGCTGGTAGACGGTGCGCAGCTGGCTCGCGCTGCCGTAGGGAAGCCCGCGCAACACCACGGCGTCGACGACGCTGAACACGGCGGTCGCGGTCCCAATGGCGAGGGCCAGCGTGACGACGGCGACGACCGTGAAGCCAGGTGAGCGGGCGAGAGTTCGCAGCAGTCGCATGACTCGTCCATTGGAGATAAAATCTTGTCACATGACAGGAATCTCCTGTCATATGGCTGTTCCGTCAAGCGCGGGCCCCGTCCGCCGGGTGCGCGGCTGAGCCCGCTGGCGCGCCGCATCCGATGGGCCCTGCCGGGCGACCGCTCCGTATTCCCTTGACGCCCAACTCCCCTGTCGTCATGCTGGAGCCGTTGCATGACAGGATGCACGCTTCGCGAGTGGGGACATCTCTCATGCACTCCGAAGACATGGACCGCATCGTCAACGAATACACACTTCCCGCGAGTGGCCCCATGACGACATCCAGCATCCCTTCATCCGGCGCTCCCGCCCTTCCGCTGGACGCCTACGACCGCCGCTTCTATGGGGGAATGGCGGTGTTGATCGCGATGATCGTCTTCGTGGGCTTCTCCCCCAGCTTCTACCTCGCTCCGGCATTTCATCGTGCGACACCGCCGCCGCTTCGCATCGTCCACGGGGTGATGTTCTCGTCCTGGATCGTGCTGTTCGCGGTACAGACCGCGCTCATCACGACAGGGCGCGTACGCTGGCACATGCGACTGGGAATCGCCGGGGCCGTGCTCGCGGCGGGAATGGTGGGGATCGGCAGCGTCGTCGCGGTGCTCGCGGCGCGCGCGGGACACGCCGCCCCCGGCATTGACCCGCTGGTCTTCATGGCCGTGCCGCTCTTCGACATGGTGGTCTTCACTGCGCTCGTGGCATCCGCGGTGTACCTGCGGCGCCGGCCGCAGACGCACAAGCGATTGATGTTGTTGGCCACGGCGAGCCTGGTGGGCGCGGCCGCTGCGCGGCTGCCACTCTCCTATCACATCGCCGGCGTGCCGCTGTTCTACGCATTCGGCGTCGTCGACGCACTGATCCTCATGGGTGTCCTCTACGATGTCGTCACCCGCCATCGCGTGCACCCGGCGTATGTCTGGGGAGGTCTCCTGATCGTCGTCTCCGAGCCGCTGCGACTGGCAGTCGGCGGCACCCAGCTCTGGCGCGCCTTCGCTCGCTTCCTGATCGGGCTCTGACGCGCCGAACATCGCGCACCGCGAGTAACCGCGGGCGTTCAGCGCATCGCGAGTCCGGGATATTCCACCTCGATCACCGGCTTCCCCTTCGCATCGCGGTCCAGCGTCATGCGCGCCTCGACGGCGCCAGTGTCCGGATTGCGAAAGGTCGTCACGGCCTGCGTGTCGGCCGTACAGCGCGTGTCATCCGACGGAAACGCGGCAGTGGCCGCGACGCGCAGCGAGGGGTGCCTCCTGACGACCTCCTGCTCCACGGCGTGCCACTTCTTGCCGCAGTCCTTGTCCTTGATGCTCAGGCGGTAGCGACCGTTCAGCAGGTGCTCCTGTGTCTCGGATCCGGTGTACGTGTAGATGGCATCGCCCTTCACGCCGGCGAACTTCACGTGCCGGGTCAGGATGAGAAATCCGTTCGCATCCTCATGCGCATCCTTGCGCGATCCGGCCTCGCTGAGCAGCGAGCCCCACGTATGCCCCTCGAAGCGGTCGATGAGCACGCGGCGCATCGGATTCTTCAGCGTCTCGCACCCGCCTTCCTGCACCAGCTCCGTGTGTGCACTGTCGAGCGCCGCGTTCACCGCGGCGCGCTCGGATGGCGACAGACCGGTCAGCGTGCCGCGCATGTCCGTGAGTGATTCCTCCAGGGCATGCGTCGCTCCTGCCCGGCACGTCTGTCGGGCCAGACGGCGATACGCCGTGACGTAGACATCAACGGCCGATGTCGCCGATTGCGCGGCCGCCGCGCTGCACACCACCACCTGCGCGGCCAGAACGGCAATCGTGCTGCCCAGCGTCCACCAGCGGCTCTGCATGCGCTTCTCTCCCGAATGT
>Ga0070683_100003090_pt1 | contig 13403 bp, 11 predicted proteins | sample KBSC713LmetaG_FD_64662 | JGI IMG/M metagenome (GOLD analysis project Ga0070683, IMG submission 64662) | Corn rhizosphere microbial communities from Kellogg Biological Station, Michigan, USA - KBS C7.1-3L metaG | ecosystem: Host-associated > Plants > Roots > Rhizosphere ...
CCAGGATCAGGTTCTTGAAGATGCTGCCGGCGCAATGCATGGTGGGGGGATATTTTTCGTTGCGGACCTTGAGAATCCCGTCTGCCGTCGCTCGGAGCGCGCCAGGATCGCCGGAAGGAAGCCGCAAAGTGGCCTCCAGCACGATCCAGTCTTTTTGGCGCTTGAACACGCTTTCACGGTAGTGAAATGCGCAACCGGCATTGTCGATTTCGCTCACTGACGAGCCGTCCAAAAAGCGCACCGATTCGACAAACTCATGGATCGAGTGGCCGTACGCCCCAGCGTTGCCGTAGACCGCGCCTCCCACCCAGCCCGGGATGCCGGTCATGGTGTGCAGGCCTTCGAGGCCGGCCGCGATGGTGGCATCCACCAGATCCTGGAGCACTGCGCCCGCCGCAACACGCACCACACCGCCGTTAATTTCGATGCTCTTGGCCGTGTAGCGCAGGACCACACCCGGAAATCCGCGATCGTCCGCGACGAGATTGCTGCCGCCCCCGATTAGGGCATGTGGCGTGCCACCCACCACCTCGAGCGCTGCCATGAGGGCCGCCTCGGTGGAAGCGTCAGCCAGGATCCGTGCGGGTCCGCCGATCGCGAAACGCGTCAAGGTGCTTAACGGGACGTTTTCGGTACACTTTAAGCCAGGAATCGAAGCGAGACGCGCCAGCATGTCTTCTCAGCGTAATATGTTTCCCGGATTCTCTCCCGAAGCTTTGAGGTTTTTGCGCAGCCTGAAGCGGAATAATCGCCGCGAATGGTTCCAGTCGCGCAAGGAGATCTTCGAGACCAAGGTCAAGATCCCCATGATCCAGCTAGTGGAGGCGATCAACGCCGAACTGCTGGATTTCGCGCCGGAGCACCTCACCGATCCCAAGAAAGCCGTGTATCGCATTTACCGCGACACGCGCTTCAGCGCCGACAAGACACCGTACAAGACTCACGTGGCGGCCATTTTCCCGGATCACAACTTGGGAAAGCAGTCCTCGGCCGGGTTCTATTTTCATCTCACCGCAACATCGGTTGGGATCGCCGCCGGGTCGTACATGCCTGGTCCGGATGAACTCCGCGCTTTCCGAACGTGGCTGGCCGAGAACCACAAGAAATTCCGGGATGCTGCGCGGAAGCCGGAGAAAATGCTGGGGAAGCTTCAGGGCAGCAGCGTGACCCGGATGCCTAAGGGCTTCGACGCCAGCCATCCAGCTGAGGATCTTATCCGAATGAAGCAGTGGCTGTACTGGGTGGAACTGGATGCCAAAATGGCGACCACCTCGCGGTTACTGCCGGAACTCGTGAAGCGTTTCCGGGCAGCCGCCCCCGTGATCGCGATGCTGAATGCGCCCTTGCAAAAAAACGTGTCGAAATCGGCCAGCGCTACTTCCCCGAGTCTGTTCTAAGGTTGTTCGTCACCTTATGGACACCGCCGACGCCGTTGGCGGCAATACCCGCCACGGTCTTGTCCATTTCGTTCGCGACCACGCCCTCGAGCGTCACATCTCCGTTCTTCACGATGATGTGGATGGGAGGCACGGCCCCCATCTGGTAGCGTTGCAGCGAGGGCTTCGAGTAGATCGCGCGATACACCGCGATGCGGGTCCCATCATCGTTCCCGGAAACCGGCATGACCTCGATCTGGTTGTCGACCGCGGTTACGCCTTCGATGCTCTTGACGGCTTTCCCGGCGTCATCCTTGAGCTTCGGTTCCCTCACTTGCCCGAACAGCGTGACTTTGGATCCATCCACGCGGTACGACAGGTTGTCAAACACCCCGTAATAGGGCAACATAACCAGCTCATGCCGAACTTCTTTCACAAGGTCCGAAGCGGCGAACATGGCCAAAGGCAGCAACAATAGAATGAATCGTTTCATCGCTCGTTGGATACCACGCGACGCCAAACGTTTCAAGGGCCAATTGCCAGGAAGTTAAGCGGCTCGAGAGGGCGCTCGCAACCCGCTCCATTCCTCGCAAATGAGGATGGAATTCGCGGGATTACGCGAGGAGTATTTGAGACTGGCCGGGCCGATCAGCCGTTCCGGCTCGGGAGGAAGCAGGCTCCCCAGTGTGCTAACGTCCTGAGACGCTTCGTACTGCACGCCTCGCACCGAATACGAATAGTACAACATAGCCTCGGTTGCTTCCGTAATCAGGGCGTCGCCGAGCCGGCCGTGCTGGTGCAGGTCCAGACGCCGGCGGCGCTCCCGTTTTTCGGGATTGGCCTGTATCGCCTTCAAGGCCATCCGCACACCAAAGCTGGCCACTCCAACCCCCAGTGCTCCCAGGAGCATCACCTTCGTGCCGGGTGAGATTGGCGGTAGGTTCACTTTGAGGAATCCGGGTTATCGGGTCACAGGGGCGTCGTGAAACGCTTTGTTGTAGTCCTTTAGGAATTGGTCCAGGCCCTTATCGGTGAGCGGATGGTTGAACAGCCCATCCAGCACCTTGAACGGAAGGGTCCCGACGTGGGCGCCGGCTTTTGCCGCGTCGATCACGTGGTTCGAGTGGCGTAGAGAAGCAGCCAGGATCTGCGTGGTGTAATTGTAGTTCTTGTAGATCTGGACGATATCGCGCACCAGTTGCATGCCGTCCCATCCAGTGTCGTCCACGCGGCCGACAAAAGGACTGATGAAATAGGCCCCGGCCTTGGCAGCTAGTATCGCCTGGCCGGCGGAAAAGCATAGAGTCACGTTAACCCGAATGCCTTCGCGGCTAAAGATCGAACACGCTCGGATGCCGTCGCGGGTGAGGGGTACTTTCACCACCACATTCTTGTGGATTTTAGCGAGTTTCCGGCCTTCGGCGAGCATTCCGTCGGTGTCGGTAGCCACCACCTCGGCGCTGACGTCGCCGTTGACGATGTCGCAGATTTTGCGGATCTGCTCCTCGATCGCGATGCCCTCTTTGGCGATCAGAGAGGGGTTGGTGGTCACGCCATCGACAACGCCCCAACGGACCCCGGACTTTAACTCTTCCAGATTCGCCGTATCAAGAAAGAAACGCATGATGGACGCTCCTCAATTCCAAGTGTAGCATCCATCGGCATAAATCGCCTATAATATTAGTGTTTTACGGCTCCGTCAGCCGTCCTTGTGCGTGACGAAAATGGAGCCGGTCATTGTGCTCCTAAAGAAACCAGAGGGATGACAACATTGGTGCAGATCCCCGCATTCCTGCTGGCTACAGGAGTCCCTTCCTTTAGCAGCCGGATTGCTGACGTCCTGTTCGACGATACCTTCAAGGGCATTCACCACCTGCAGTTCTTCGACTGGGCCATCATGGTCCCGTATTTCGCGGTTCTCGGCGTGCTCTCCGTCTACGGGTTGCATCGCTATGAGACCATCCGCGGCTACATGAAGCATCGCAAACGCCTGAGCGCTGCCGAGCCGCCCGTGCGCTTCGCCGAACTCCCACGAGTTACGATCCAGCTCCCGATCTTCAACGAGCGCTTCGTGGTCGAACGACTGCTGGAAGAAACCGCCAAGATCGACTATCCGCGGCATCTGCTCCAGATCCAGGTGCTGGATGACTCCACCGACGACACGCATCCCTTCACCGAGGAACTGGTTCGCGAGTACCGCGACTCCGGTCTGCCCATCGAATACATCCACCGGACCAACCGCCATGGCTACAAGGCCGGAGCGCTGGAAAACGGTCTCAAGACCGCCACCGGCGAAGTGGTCGCCGTCTTCGATGCGGATTTTGTGCCGCCGACCGATTTCCTGCAGCGAACCGTGCATTATTTCACCGATCCACAGGTCGGCATGGTGCAGACGCGGTGGACGTATCTCAATCGGGGCCACAATGTGCTGACCGAGGTCCAGGCCATCCTGCTCGATGGCCATTTTGTGCTGGAGCACATCGCGCGCTTCGGCGGCGGGCTGTTTTTCAATTTCAACGGCACGGCCGGCATCCTGCGCCGGTCGATGATCACGGACGCCGGCGGCTGGCAGCACGACACGCTCACCGAGGATTCCGATCTGAGCTATCGCGCCCAGCTTAAAGGCTGGAAATTCGTGTACGCGCCCGCGGTCGAGTGCCCTTCCGAGCTGCCGGTCGAGACGTACGGCTTCCAGGTGCAGCAATCGCGATGGGCCAAGGGATTGACTCAGGTGGCCATGAAGCTGCTGCCGTCGATTTTGCGCTCCAAGCTGCCGTGGCGCGTCAAGGCCGAGGCTTTCTTCCACCTGACTCCGAATATCGGCTATCCGCTGATGATCGTGGTCAGTCTGCTGATGCTGCCGGTGATGATCGTGCGTTTCTACATGGGCTGGTTCGAGATGCTGTTGATCGATCTGCCCCTGATCGCCGCGTCCTTCTGGTCGATTTCGGCGTTCTACGTGGTCGCACAGCGCGAGCTGTTCCCGCGCAACTGGAAGCGAACTATCCTGTTCCTGCCTGCTCTGATGGCGGCCGGCGTGGCGCTCACCATCATCAACACCAAGGCGGTTTTCGAGGCGCTGATCGGATATCAGACTGCGTTCGCGCGCACGGCCAAATACGGCGCGCAGAAGACCACGCTTGCGAATTTACAATACCGCCGCCGCAGTGGATGGCTTCCGTATGCCGAGCTGGCCGCGGGATGCGGATTTCTGGCGATCGTACTTTACGCGATCCAGTCCTACAACTACCTCTCGATTCCGTTCCTGATGCTGTTCGTGGGAGGCTACTTCTGGGCGGGCGTCACTACGCTGTGGGAAGAATATCAGGGCAAGCTGGCTTTCGAGCGCGAGCGCGCACTCAGTTCTCAAGCGGAAGCCGCTAAGGCGTAAGCCCTTTACCTCAGCTCGACGATGGTAGCCCCGGTGCCGCCTTCTTCGGGCCTCGCCGGATAGAATTTCGCGACGTGGGGATTGCGTCCCAGCAACTCGGCAATCGCTTTTCGCAAGATCCCCATTCCATGCCCGTGGACGATCCGCACCAGCTCGGCTTGCCCCAGCGCCGCGGTATCCAGAAACTTGTCGACGCGTTCGCAGGCCTCTTCGGCGCGCTGGCCGATCAGATTAATCTCGCGAATGGAGGTCGCAAACTCGGGCCCTTGATTGAAGGTGATGGACTCGCTGCGCTTCTGCGTCGGAACTTTCGGAATCACTTCTTCGATGTCGGATGCGGGAACACGCATCTTCAGGTACCCAGCTTCCACCTCGACCTCGCCGCTGTCTAAAATCCGCCGCACCGTGGCCGGCTGGCGGATTCCCTTGAGCCTGACTTGCGCACCGGCTTCGAGCTTCAGCCGCGGCGCGGCACTTCGTTCCGGCGCGGGAGCGAGGGACGCAACCTGCTCGTGAAACTCCCGTTTAGTCTTGGCGATTTTAGTGCGCGCCTTCTGGCTCAGATCCTCGATCGTTTCCTGCGCGCGCCGTTCAAATTGCAGAGATAAATCCGCCGCCCGCTGTTCCACTTCTCGAATCTTGGCGCTGTATTTTCGCTCCCAGGTCTGCTCCAGGCTTTGTTCGCGGGCCGCCACAGCCTGGCTCCGCGCTGCCAATTCCGCGCGTTCGGTTTCCAGCTGTTCGAGTTTCTGATGCATCTCGCCCAGAAACCGCGAGACATCGCGATCCGAGACGGCCATCCTGCCGCGCGCTTTTTCGATTAACGCAGGATCCAGCCCCAGTCGGCTGGCGATATCCAGACCTGCCGATTTTCCCGGCGCACCGAGGCGCAACACATAGGTGGGCTGAAGCGTCGCTTCGTCGAATCCCATGGATCCGTTGAGCACACCGCTGGTGGACGCTCCGTACACTTTCATCGCCATCAAGTGGGTCGACGCCAGGGTAAATGCGCCTCGCCCGCGGAACGTTTCGAGCACGGTGACGCCCAGCGCTCCACCTTCTTCGGGATCGGTCGCGCGGCCGAGCTCGTCCAGCAAGACCAATGAATCCCTAGTGGCCCGTTCAAGCATCGAACCCACGGCGAGGATGTGAGATGAAAAGGAACTCAGGCTCTCAGCCAGCGACTGGTGATCGCCGATGTCGGCCAGGACTTCGTCAAACAACGGAAACTCGGCTTCATCCGCGGGCACGGGCAGTCCGGCGTGAGTCATCAACGCGAGCAATCCGATGGTCTTGAGCGCAACGGTCTTTCCGCCCGTGTTGGGCCCGCTGATGAGCAGAGTGCTCTGGGCGTCGTTCAGCTCGAGTGACACCGGAACCACGGACTTCTTCTGCTTACGGAGAATGTCTTCCAGCAGAGGATGTCGCGCGCCGCGCAAGATAATCCTCCGTGACGTTTCCGAACTCAGCCGTGGTACCGTGCACCGAAACTCAGCGGCGAATTCCGCCTCGCCGAACAGCAGCTCCAGGCGGCTCAGCGCGGTGACCGATGCCGCGATCTCGGCGGCATGTTCCCGCATCCGCGTAGTGAACTCGCGCAGCAGCCGGTGCACTTCGCGCAATTCTTCTTCATGCAAGCGGACCAGCTCGTTGTTAAGCTCGATGGTCTCCAGGGGCTCGACGAAAACGGTCGCTCCGGAGCCGCTCGACCCGTGAATGACGCCATCCACGCGCCGCTCGCGGCCGGTCACGATGGGCACTACGAAACGGTCATTGCGAATGGTGACGAAGTCTTCCTGCAGCGTCCCATCTTCGTGATGCGCGCGCAGGAAGCGCTCCAGGGAATCCTCGATGTGCCTGCGCTGCCGTTCGCTATCGCGGCGCAAACGCGCGAGCATGACACTCGCGTCGTCGGCCAGCGTGCCGTCGGGCAGAATTTTGCCGCGAAGATCGCGCGCCAGGTCGCGAAGATCGGCGATCGCCGAAGCGTGTCCCGCCAACCGAGGGAACCGTTCCCGCGCCGCGAGCACCACCGATCGCACCTCGGATGCGACGTCCAGCAGCCGCGCCAACTCGAAGATTTCCATGGCGTCGAGCGTGGCGCCCTGGATCCGCAGGCGAGCCACTAGAGGTTCCGGATCGGCGCCCAAGTCGAAATGCGGCCGGATCGCGGCGCCCCGCCCGGCTGCCTGCGGATTCGAAGCCGTGCGCAAATACTCGATCGCCTCCGCGGCGTCGGCCAGCGCGTTTTCGATTGCGGCGCGATCTGTCAGCGGCGCTATACCCTGCAGTTCACGCTGCCCCATGGGGCTGCGCACGTAACGCCCCAGCAGGGCACGAAGATCCTCGAATTCAAGTGCGTTTAGGGCTTGCACCTGAGTACGCCTTCTCGATGACTTCGCGAGTCCCTTCCGTCATCTGATAATCCCCCAACCGCTCGCGCCGGACCCATTTCACTTGGGCCACGTCGTCAGCCGCTTGAAGCTTTCCGCCGGTGATTTTGCACACGTAATCGACCAGAAGGTAATGATACTCGGTGCGCCCACGCGCATCTTTCATCACCCGCTCGAAAACTCCGAACATCTCTACTGGTTTCACTTTCAATCCAGTTTCTTCCAGCACTTCGCGCCGGACCGCCCCATCCAGGCTTTCCCCCGTTTCGACCAGACCGCCCGGCAACGACCAGTAACCTTTCAATGGATGCCCACCGCGTTCGACCAATAGAATCGGCCCTGTCTTGCCGCGGCCTCGAAAAATCAACGCTCCGACGCCCGGCAGGGGATGTGCGGGGTATCGTCTAGAAGTTTTAGATGACGTTTTAGGGGGAATAAGGCACCGACCCCTTCACGCCGAGGTGAATGCGATATACGGACGTCCGCGCCGTTATGTACAGCGTCGAGAAATCCGGATCGCCGAACGCCAGATTGGACGGAGTTTCGTGCACCTCGAATATACGGACCAGTTCGCCTTGCGGCGAATACACCATCACGTTCTTGGCTGCGACGTAAACATTGCCCATCTCGTCCGTCTTGAGGCCAGCCGGAACGCCGGGAATCTTTGAGATCACCACGCGGTCATTGGATGCCGCGCCCGCTCGATCCAGATCGAACGCATGAATCGACTGCCCGTCCGAATCGGAAACATATAGCGTCCGGCCGTTGGGCGAAAGCGCCAGCCCGTTGGGTCTCGTCTTCCACTTTGCAATGGCTTCGACTTGTCCCCGTGATGTCACTCGAAAGACGCCGAAGAAATCCAGCTCGCGAGTGTCTTCCTGATTGCCGAACGCTGGATCCGTAAAATACACGTTGCCGTCGCGCCGGACCACGACGTCGTTTGGGGCATTGAAACGCTTGCCTTCGAATCGCGCGGCGACCACCTCGACTTTGCCGTTCTTGGCTGTGCGCGTAACGCGACGCTCGCGGAATTCGCAGGTGTAGAGACTGCCCTTCTCGTCGTAAGCGTTCCCGGCCGTGCCGCCCGCATGGCTGCCGATCTCGGCAACACCCTTCCCCGGCGTGAACTTGTGCTGCTTGTCGGTGACCGTATCGCTAAACAGCAGGAAGTCTTCGAGCGACCAGACAGGTCCATCTGCGAATCGCATGCCGTTGGCCACGACTTCAATAGTGTATTGCGAAGGGCCTTGTCCCCAGGCAAGGGCGGCCAACAACAATATGGCGGCGCGGGTCACTTTTTGTTGACGAGTGCGCTGTAATAATACGCCGGTTGTTTCCCGGGTTTCCATTTAATGTTGCATCCCGTGGCAGGGCGCTGGTCGGCTAGCGGACGTCCACCTTTGAGCAGGGCGTCCATCGCAGCCCGTAGATCGCGGCCGTCCACGGGAACCGTGTTGCCCGGCCGGCTGCCGTCGATCTGGCCGCGATAGGCCAGTCTGCGGTCCTTATCAAACAGAAAGATATCCGGCGTGCAGGCGGCCGTGAAGCTGAGGGCGACGTCCTGCGACTCGTCGTAACACAGAGGGAAACTCAAGCTGAGCGCTTCCGCCATTTCCTTAAGCTTCTTCGGAGAATCCTCCGCGGCGTACGCCACGTCATTCGACGAGATGGCGATAATCGCCACTTTGCTTGCGTAATCCCGCCCTATCCGCGCCAGTTCGCCTTTGACGTGAATCACGTATGGGCAATGGTTGCAGACGAACATTATTAGAATTGGCCCTTGCTCAGGCACTCGCACAATCTTCCCGGTGCGGACATCCGGCAAAGCGAACGACGAGATCTCGGTCCCCAGTTCCATCATTGTCGAGGCAGTCAGCGACATACGAACATTATCCTCTCTTAAAAGCTGTACCGGATTGCCAGAGACGCATACGAATTCCGTCGATACTGACCCAGGAAATCGTTCATGTCTCCGCGGATCCAGGCAATCCCGCCCGTCGCCCGCCAGTGCTGACCGAACAATTGCGAGTATTCGAAGCGCACGAAAGATCCTTCGGCTCGCACCGCTGTTTCGATGGCCAGGCTGCGATTCGCGTCAATGGTCAATCCTGCGCGTCCGACGAAAGACTTGGCGAATCCACGATCCGGCGCGAACTGCAAAGGAGATGCTGCGTCACGGGTCACCACGCTACCTGCATATCCACCTACGAAGGACCATTCTTTCACTTGCCGTTCGACCTGGATCACGTACAGAGCGTACTCTTCGGCTCCCGGAGTCGACGAAGTGAAATACGCTGCTTCGCCTTTCGCCGTGACCCAGGGCAGAGGAACGGCGGCGTCGCCTCCGTACAGACGCAAGTCCGGGTAAGTCCGCGTCAACGCAACGGAATTGATTTGCGGGTCGAACAGGGCGCCGAACGAGGGTAAGTTCTGATACCCATCGAAAAAACAAAGCGAATATTCGTATCCCGAGCCGACGTGGTTCCAGCGAGCCCCAACCTGAGATCCACCAGGATAATGCGCACCTGCGTCGACGATGCTGACCCCCAGGGCTTGCGGCGGAAGCGCCGTCCAACGTTGGTTCAGTAACGGCGTACGGCTGGGAGTGAACCACGGCTGCCACACCAGATCGACCGTATTGCCACCCGATTCGTATGTCACCCGCGCCGCCGTCACTCCGAGGAAGTCCGTATCCACGACGCTCGACAAATAGTCCCTCGGCGCAAACCGATCCGTCGGATTGAGAATGTCGGTCTTGCCCCAGCGGATCAGTTGCCGCCCGATCTCGGCCGTCACCTTACCGCGGTGAATGGTCGCACTTACACGTCGTATAGAGAAAGCGGGACGCTGGATGCGGCGGTCATCCGCGTCAACGACTCCATCGCGTGCAGTTTGCCGATGCGAATCGGTGCGCGCATCCAAACCGCCGCTGACGGTCAACCAGGGTGCGAACTTATAGGAAGCCTCTTCACGCAACAGGAGCTCGTCCACCACGCGACCGCTGTCATTCGGTGCGGTCTGGGGATACGCCACGGTCCGGTTCTCGATAAATCCGCGCTGCTCGAAGGACTGCGAGAGGAGGGTTACCAGCAAAAATCCCGCATCGATCATAAGTCGCGACGCAGAGCCTGCAAGGTGAAATCGTCGTCTTTCATCGGCAGGTTGTATTCAAGCTTTTCATACTTCAGGATTGTACGGCTCTTGCGCGTCACGTCGTACACCTCGGTGAGACGGGCCGTCCAGATTCCCTTGATTTGCTCGTAGTTCTTGTAGTCGATCGTACGCACCAGGCCCTTCTTGTTGTAAGCCTCGATCTTCACGAACGTGTAGTTGTCCTTCTTGATCCAGAAATACGAGTACTCGTACTGCGACGATTTCCGAGGGCGCGATTCCAATTTCCACATCCCGCCTTCATCTGCCAGCAGTTTGTAATCGTACTGATCGACGTCGCGCTCCTCCAGGTCCTCGAAGCTGAAGTCCGTGCCGAAGAAGCGCGTCGAGCGATCCTGCAAGGCGATCCGTTGATCCCGTCCGATCGCGGGCCGCCACATCCACTGATCGCTGGCGCGGTCGGGATGATTCACGATCAGCAGTCCCACTCCCTTTACTTCGGCCGGAGCCGTGAAGCGCAGAATTGCCTTGCTGTTGCCGAACGATCCGATACGTTGGTATACCCAGCGTTTTGTAGCTACCTGATTGCCCTGGCTGGTCACCTCCAGCGTTCCCTCGTACTGTTGCGAGTCGGAGTGCTGGCGCTTCTGCACTTCGATAATGATCTGTCGAGGGTCTTGCGCGACCAGTGGCACTGCGAGCAATAGCAAGAGAAACTTATTCATACTCCAGCGCCTCAATCAGCGATCCTCGGACCGCGCTCTCGGCCGGCCCCAGCGCTGCTAGCAACGCAGATCCCAGAATCACGGGAATCAGGATGAGCGCTGTCTGGAAAGGATACACGTATGAAATGCTGATGCCGACCAAGTCCCTGCGCGCAATCTCGATGCTGTAAAACAATTGCACCGCCCCTAGCGCCAGACCCAGAACGACGCCGATGATTCCGATAGCGATCGCTTCCATCCAGATCGTCTGCCGGATCTGATTCCGCAATCCGCCGACCGCTTGCAGGACGCCGAGCTCGCGCCGCCGGTCGGTGATCGAAACCGTTAGCGCGTTCACGATGCCTAGGATCGCCACCAGCACGGCCACCGCCGTCTGAACGTTGGTCAGCCCGAACCACTGGTCCGTCAGTTTGGTGATGAAATCGCGCACTTCGCGGTTGGTCAGCACGAACAGCCGCTGTTGGCCGCCGAACGCCTGAAGAATGCGCTGGCGGACTTGTATGGCATCGGCGCCCGGCGTTACATACACACGGAAAACATTCACGGAATCGTCGTGCCAGTAGCGGATAAACAGGTCCCGGTTCAGCAGCAGGGTTCCTTGCTGATCGGAAAAATCGTCGACTACGCCGACGATGGGCAACCGCAGGATGCCAGCGGGAGCGGGGATTTCCAATACTTCGCCCATATGCGCATCATGCAGCCGTGCAAAATTCGCCGACACGACTACACCCTTCTCCTCCGCTGTCAGCCGGTACATTTCATCCGAGTCTCCCTCGACCGGAGGCAGATGTACGCGCTTCGCCACCGAGCCTACATCGATGGCGATCACCATGATGGGGGCGTTCTTCACCATCACGCGCACGCTGCGCACCGGCTGAACTTCAGCGACGCCCTCGATCGCACGCAGGCCATCCGCCAGCGACGCGGGGAACACGAAGCTCCTGGAAGACAATGTTTCGGCCGTGGTCACGAAGAAATCCGGATTCAGCGCGATGCGCATCCATTCTGCGAGCGAATCGTAACTCGATCGGGCAAGTCCACCGAGTGAAATCACCAGCGCGAGCGACAGCATCAACGCGGCGATGGTACCCGAAGTCCGCCGAGGTGCCTGGATCAAACTGTCGGCTGCGAGGGCTCCTTCGACCGGCCGCAGCCCAGCGAGCAGAGGACGCAACCCTCGCGACAACCAGAACGACAGCGCCGGCGAGAGCAGAACCGCCGCGAGAATCGCTAGCACGTAGCCGATGTACGTCATGATCCCGTAACGGTTGAAGGCGAACGCTGCGACGGAAGCGATCGCGAATGCCATCGCCCACCGCCGCCGCGCGCGATTCTCGCCTTCGCCCAGGGATTGGAACCCGCCCTTTTGCAAAGCTTTCACCGGATCCACACGCGCCGCGCCGCGAGCAGGGAGAACCGCCGCCACCAGGCTTGTGACCAACCCCATCGCCATCGCCGTGCCGATTAACCACGGATCCAGCGTCAAATCGCCGGGACTCTGAGCGACCCCGTAAATCTCAGTAAGCATGCCGCCGATATATCCCGACATCGCGCGCGCCATGACGATACCGAACAATACTCCGACGCACGTTCCCGCCAAACCCGCGATCGCGCTTTCGGTCAAGAACAAAGTCCGGATCTGACCGCGTGTCGCTCCCAATGCGCGCAGGATTCCGATCTCCGCGCGACGTTCGGTCACCGCGATCGCGAAGGTGTTGTAGATGATGAACATCCCGATGAACAGCGCGAACACGCTGGTGATATTGGACGCCAGCGCGTACATCCTCGACGTCGATTCGAACTGCTGCCCGCGCGAGCTGGGCGGTTCCACCTGGAATCCCGAGCCCAGCAGCGCCTGCAATTTCGACGTAGCGTTTTCAAGGCGAGTGCCTTCTTCGAGCGCAATATCGATTCGGTCGAACTTACGGCCGCGCCCGAACATCTTCTGCGCCGCGTAGATGTCCATGATCGCCAGGTCGCCGCCGAAAGCGCTCGCCAGGCCGCCCGGCTTCATGATCCCGCGCACCACAAAAACCTGGTCGCCTTGCATCGTGCGTATCGGCAGCTTGCTATTGACCGCCAAACCCCGTTCGTCGGCGAACTTCTTGGTCACCATCAGCGAATCCGGCTGTGCGAGAAAAATCAGAGGATCATCTATACCTATGCCGGCAGCGTCGCTTCCTTCCAGATCGTAGCTGCGGATACTGCGATCGCCCAGCATATCCACTCCTAGAATCAGAAGATTGTTCTGACCGGTGCCGACGGTAGCTTCGATGACCGGCGCGGCCGCGCGAACCTCAGGAAGCTCGCGGACCTTGTCGAGCACGTCTTCGTCGAATCCGGCATCGCCAGCCGTGATCTGAAGCTGCGCGGCGCCCGCGATGCGGTCGATGGTCTGGTTAAACGC
>Ga0070683_100003091_pt1 | contig 13403 bp, 15 predicted proteins | sample KBSC713LmetaG_FD_64662 | JGI IMG/M metagenome (GOLD analysis project Ga0070683, IMG submission 64662) | Corn rhizosphere microbial communities from Kellogg Biological Station, Michigan, USA - KBS C7.1-3L metaG | ecosystem: Host-associated > Plants > Roots > Rhizosphere ...
CCGAACGTCGGCAAGTCGTCGCTGCTCAACGCGCTGCTCAACGAAGAGCGCGCGATCGTCTCGGACGTGCCCGGCACCACCCGCGACTCGATCGACACGATCTTCAACTGGGAAGGCAAGAAGGTCCGGCTGATCGACACCGCGGGCGTCAACAAGAACCGCCAGGCCCAGAGCAAGATCGAATACTTCGCCGCGCTGCGTTCGCTCTCGTCGATCGCGCGCTGCGATATCGCCATCCTGCTGTTCGACTCGATGGTCGGCATCACGCATCAGGACCGGCGTCTGGCGGGCATCGCGCTCGAAGAGCGCAAGGGCCTGATCATCGTCGGCAACAAGTGGGATCTCGCGCAAGAACAGGGCGAGTACCAGCAGGCCGAGCTGATCGACGCCATCTACGACGCCGTCCCGTTCGCCAAGTTCGCGCCGGTCACGTTCCTGTCGGCCAAGACGAAGCGCAAGCTCGGCAACCTGATGCCGCTCGTCAAGAGCGTCGCCGAGAATCTCGACCGCCGCATCCCGACCGCCAAGCTCAACGCCGTCATCCGCGACTCCTCGATGGCCCATCCGGCGCCGGCGCCCGGCGGCAAGATGTTCAAGATCCTGTACTGCCATCAGCCGGCCGCACATCCGCCGCTCTTCGTCTTCCATTGCAACGACCCCGAGAAGCTGCAGTTCTCGTACAAGCGCTTCCTCGAGAACGTCATCCGCCAGAACTGGGACTTCACCGGCGTTCCGCTCACGCTCGAATTCCGCGCGCGCCGCAGCGACGAGGATCGCGAGTAGTGCTCTTCGGTCTGCTGCTCGTCGCGGCGTTCCTGGTCGGCTCCATCCCGTTCGGCTACCTGATCGGCCGAGCGTTCTATCACACCGACATCCGCGCCCAGGGCAGCGGCAATATCGGCGCCATGAACGCGATGCGCTCGCTCGGCAAGCGCGGCGCCGCCGCCGTGCTGATCCTCGACGCGCTCAAAGGCTTCGTGCCGGTCGCGCTCGTGCATCGCTTCGTGCCGGGCGACCTCGCGGTCGCGCTGGCCGCGGCATTGGCGGTGCTCGGGCACTGCTTCTCGCCGTGGCTCGGCTTCAAGGGCGGCAAAGGCGTTGCGACGTCTATCGGCGCGCTCTTCGGAATCGCCTGGCCGGCCGGCCTCATCGCGATCGCCGGCTGGATCCTCGGCGCCGCCCTCACCCGCTACTCCTCGGTCGGCTCGATGCTGGCGACCATCGTCGCCATCCCGGCCCTGTGGTTCTTCACCCACTCGCCCGTGCTGACGCTCTACGGCCTCGCGATCGCGCTCCTGATCGTCCACGCCCACCGCGAGAATATCGAGCGCCTGCGCGCGGGCGCCGAGAACCGGATCCGGCTCGGGAAGAGCACCCCCAACCAGGGCTAAGCGCCTTGCGCTCCGTATTGGGGCGGGTCATGATTTCATCGAACGACTTCCGCAACGGGGTCACCATCCTCATCGAGGGCAACCTCTGGACCGTCATCGAGTTCCTCCACGTCAAGCCCGGCAAGGGTTCGGCGTTCGTGCGGACGCGTTTGAAGAACGTCAAAACCGGCTCGACCGTCGAGCGCACGTTCCGCGCCGGCGAAAAGCTGGAGCGCGCGACCGTGGACAAGCGCCAGATGTCGATGCTCTATAACGATGCCGACGGCTTCCACTTCATGGACCAGGAGACGTTCGAGAACGTCACCCTCCAGCGCGACATCATCGGCGGCCCGGCCGACTTCCTCAAAGACGGCATGCTGGTCGACGTCCAGTTCCACGGCGACGTGCCGATTGGGGTCGAGCTGCCGGCCCACGTCGAGCTGAAGATCGTCGAGACCGACCCGGGGTTCAAGGGCAACACGGCCACGAACACGTTCAAGCCGGCCAAGCTCGAGACCGGCGCGACCGTCCAGGTCCCGCTGTTCATCGAATCCGGCGATACGATCCGCATCGACACGCGCGATCGCGGTTACATCGGCCGCGCGAACGGTTAGTCCCGCGAGATGAAAGCACGCGCGCGTACGCTGGTCGTCGCGCTCGCGCTGTCCGCGCTGGCCGCCGTCGTCGGGCTCGGCTTCTACCTCATCGATCCGAACGCCGCGCCGTTCTTCAGCCGCGTTGGCGACTACGTCATCCATCAGAACGCGCTCGCGAATCCGGGCGCGTTCTTGCTGCCGAATCCGCCCGATCGCAACGCTCCGAGCGACGCCATCGCCACCGTCTCGATCGACGATCCGTCCGCCAAAGGCGTTCCGGCGGCCGGCCTGCCGCCTTTCCCGTTCCCGCGTTCGGTCTACGGAACGTTCCTCAAACGCCTGCACGCGGCCGGCGCGAAGCTGGTCGTCTTCGACATCAATTTCCTCGAGAATTCCGCCGACCCGGCGCAAGACCGGGCCTTCGCGGCCGGCATGCGCGTCGCGCCGACCGTCTTGACGTACGACCTCACCACCGCCGCCGGCGGGCAGATCGCCGAATCGCCGAGCGCTCCGGACCTCGCGCCGGTGGCGACCGCGCTCGGCTTCACCACCTTCGATCATCCGGGCGGCTTCTTCATCGGCCAACCGCCGGTCATCACGACGGGCGCGTACGGCACGGATGCCGGCCGGCGGTTCACCTCGCTTGCGGCCGCCGCCGTCGAGACGTTCACCGGCAGGCGACTCACCGGCGTGCCGCTCTACAACGGCGTCGTGCTCTTCCTTCCGCCGGACGTCCAGCAGCAGCAGTCGCACACGCAGACCGGGACGCTCGCGAAGTCGCTCGCATTCGCCCAAGGCATCTCGTTCGCAGACGCGATGAGCGAGCCGGTCGGCGACCTGGCCGGTCTCGTGAAGGGGCGCATCGTGGTGGTGGGCGCGACCGCCGAAGGGCTCGGCGACTTCGTGGCGACCGCCGACGACGGCCACTTCCCGGGGGTCTTCGTCAACGCGCGCCTGATCGACCAGCTGCTCACGGGCACCTATATCCGGACCGCGCCCGGGTGGCTCGAAATGCTGCTCCTCTTCGCGTTCCCATTGCTGATCGGGCTCGCGCTGGCCGAGCTGCACCCGCGCTTCGGCATCGCCGTCGCGCTCCTCGCGACCGTCGTCTACGTGGAATGCACTATCGCGCTCTACGTCTACCAGCTCCGCTGGCTCGACCTGATCCACGTCGCCGGCGCGATGCTGCTCGCGACGCTGCTGGTCGGACTCTACCGCATCGTCTCCGAAAGCTCGCAGCGCCGCATGGTCACCGAGATGTTCGGCATGCACGTGAGCCCGGCGATCGTCGGCGAGATCCTCAAGACCGAGGACCCGCGGCACGCGCTCAACCTCAAGGGCAACCGCGTCACCGCGACCATCTTCTACAGCGACATCCGCGGTTTCACCGCGATGTCCGAGACGATGACGCCGGAAGAGATCTACGGCCAGCTCAACGAGTATTTCGATGCGATGTGCGGCGTCATCTTCAAGTACGGCGGCTACGTCGACAAGTTCATCGGCGACTGCGTGATGGCGGTCTTCTCGGCGCCCTTCCAGACGCCCGACGATCCGGCCAAGGCCGTCCGGGCCGCGGTCGAACAGCAGCTGCTCATCAAACAGCTCTCGACGAAATGGGAAGCCCAGGGCAAGCACGCGTTCACCGTCGGGATGGGCATCAACACCGGCGACGTGGTGATGGGCAACCTGGGCGCGAGCTCGCGCATGAATTACACCGTCATCGGCGACAACGTCAACCTCGCCTCGCGCCTCTACAACGTCGCCAAGGGCGGCGAGATCATCATCAGCCAGGCGACCTACGAACTGGTGAGCGGGATCGTCGACGTGGTCGAGATGGAGCCGGTGATGGTGAAGGGCAAGAGCGCGCCGATCCGCATCTACAACGTGACCGGCATCAAGGGCGACCCCTCATCCAAGCTCTGAGCGCGTATCAGCTCCCGCTCGAGCTCTTCGCGGCCGGGCTGGCCTCGAGCATCCTCGGCTCGATGGTCGGACTCGGCGGCGGCTTCGTGCTCGTGCCGATCCTCCGGCTCGCGTTCGGTCTCGCGCCGGCCGAGGCGGCGGGCACCTCGCTCGCGCTCGTCGTCGCCAACAGCGCCAGCGGCGCCTTCTCCTACCTCTTGCAGAAGCGCGTCCACGTCAAGATCGGTCTGCTGCTCGCCGTCGGCGGGCTGCCCGGCTCGATCCTCGGCGCGGTCGCGGCGACCCGCATCCCGGCCGTCGCGTTCGACTGGCTCTTCGCCGCCCTTCTGCTGGTCGTGACGGCGGACATCTACTTCAACCGCAAGAGCCGGCTCGACGGGCGCGTCGCCGCCGACGACGTGAGCGCCATCAAGGGCATGAGCTATCGCGTCGCGCTTGTCGTCGGACTCGGCATCGGGTTCGTATCGTCGCTCTTCGGCGTCGGCGGCGGCGTGATCGTGATCCCCTCGCTGCTCTACCTCTCGGAACTGCCCGCCCACGCGATCGCGGCCACCTCGCAATTCACGATCTTCCTCACGTCGCCGGTCGGATTGCTGACCCATGCGATGCAGCGCGACATCGCGCTCGCCGACGTCGTGCCGCTGGTCCTCGGCGGCCTGCTCGGCGGCCCCATCGGGGCGCGCCTCTCGCGGCTGGTCTCAGGCCCGCGCCTGATGGCGCTGGTCTGCGCCGCGATGGTGATCGCAGCCGCCGCGATGGTCCTCCGTCACGTCATCTAAACGGGCCGTTTCGACACCGTAAAGATTCCATAAGGATCTCCGGGAATTCAGCATTTCTTCAAGTCGACCGCCGAAGCTGGTTACATGGAACACGAAGCGCGCGCCGCAGCGCTCGATCTCTTCGCCTTCGACGACCCGTCGTTCATCCGCGACTGGTTCTTCGATCTGCACAGCAGCGAGGCGCTCGGCCCCGCTATGGCGGAGTTCGTCCCGGCGCGATTCGAGACGCACGCCACCGCGCTCTATCGCCCGAACTAGCGCCGGCTATTTCGGATACGTCATCTCTTTGGGGATGACGTACCGGTCGAACTCTTCGCCGGTCACGTGACCGAGACCGACCGCCGCTTCTTTGAGGGTCAGACCCTCGTGGTGCGCGTGCTTGGCGATCGCCGCCGCCTTGTCGTAGCCGATCTTCGGCGAGAGCGCCGTGACCGTCATCAGCGACTGGTCCAAGTACTCTTTGATCTTGCCTTCGTTGGCTTCGAGGCCTTCGACCGCGTGCTCGCGGAACATCGTGCACGTATCGCGCAACAAGTTGCACGAGTGCAAGAAGTTGTAGATCATGACCGGATTGAAGACGTTGAGTTCGAAGTTGCCCTGCGAGGCGCCGAACGAGATCGCCAGATCGTTGCCGTAGACCTGGGCGACGACCATCGTCATCGCTTCGGACTGGGTCGGATTGACCTTACCCGGCATGATGCTCGAGCCCGGCTCGTTCTCCGGCAGGGTCAGTTCGCCGATACCGGCGCGCGGGCCCGACGAGAGCCAGCGGATGTCGTTGGCGATCTTCATCAACGCCGCGCCGAGCGTCTTGAGCGCGCCCGAGGCGAACACGAAGTCGTCGTGCGAGGCCAGCGCCGCGAACTTGTTCGGATGCGAACGGAACGGCAGCTGGGTCAAGTCGGCGAGCTTCTTGGCCATGCGGTCCGCGAACTCGGGATGCGCGTTGAGGCCGGTGCCGACCGCGGTGCCGCCGATCGCCAGATCGTAGATGTGGTTCAGCGACTCGGTGCAGGCGACCATCGCGCGGTCGAGCTGACTGACGTAGCCCGAGAACTCCTGGCCGAGGGTCAGCGGCGTCGCATCCTGGAGATGGGTGCGGCCGACCTTGACGATGTGCGACCACTGCTTGGCCTTGGCATCGAGGGCGTCGCGCAGCTTCTTCACCGGCGGGAGCATCTCGACCATCGCTTCGGCGGCGGCCATGTGCATCGCGGTCGGGAACGTGTCGTTCGAGGATTGCGACATGTTCACGTGGTCGTTCGGATGGACGGGCTTCTTCGAGCCCATCGCACCGCCGGAAAGCTCGATCGCGCGGTTCGAGATGACCTCGTTCACGTTCATGTTGGTCTGGGTGCCCGACCCGGTCTGCCAGACGCGCAGCGGGAAGTGCGCGTAGAGCTTGCCGGCGATCACTTCGTCGGCCGCCGCCACGATCAGGTCGGTCTTCTCTTTATCGAGCTTGCCGAGGTCGTGGTTCACCAGGGCGGCGGCCTTCTTGAGGGTCGCCATCGCGCGGACGACCTGGCGCGGCATCACGTCGCGCGGCGTCTCGCCGTCGCCGATATCGAAGTGGATCAGCGAGCGGGCCGACTGGGCGCCGTAGTACATGGCGTCCGGGACGAGGATCTCGCCCATCGAGTCGGACTCGGTGCGGGCCGGCACGCCGGCCGGGATCGTACTGGTGTGGTTCGTCATAGCCCGGCTATCTTCGCGCCTGATGCCCCGAACCTGCCTGGACTTTCGTCGGACTAGACCGTCACGGCCGTCTCGAAACAGGGGCAATCCGGGAATTCTCCCGCTGCTCCAGTCCAGGTCTCGCGGCACGGCAAGTCCCAATGGTACTCGTGACCACACAGGGCGCAATCGTGGCCTGGCAAAGGGACCAGGTCCTCGAGCCAGACAACGTTGGGCAAAAGCGGCGAGAAAAGCTGGCGGTCGAGATACTCCAAGAACTGCGCCGGGTTCATCACGCTCACGCGATGTCGACGGAGAAGTATCTCGACGTGAGGCGGCGGGTCCAAGACGTGAGCGTCCCGGGATACGATGATCGATGCGCCGCCGACGATCGCGGCCTCGATCAAATGATTGTCTTTTTCTTGCGTGCAGCCCAAATCCTGATGGAGTATACCTACGATTAAATCGGGCTCCGAGCAGAGCGCATCGACCAGCCGCTGAATCCGCGCCTCGTCGACGCGGAGACGGCGTAGCGTTCGCGCGACCTCGTCGATCGACGTCCCCGTTCTCAGCAAGTCGAAAATGCCCAATCGCCAAGCGCGAATGACGCCGGCCGACGGCGAAGCCTTAGATACCAACCCCGGCGCCAGCGTATCCGTATCGACCACGACTCGCAGGCGGGTCATTTCTTCGCAACTTTTTCGGAACGGACCGCCGCTAACGCCGAGTCGACGTCCTCTTCGGAGAAGTCGCCGTGGTTACGACGTACGTCGTCTTGCCATCGCGCGATTCTCTCGCCGATATTGCCCGTTCGAACCTCGTCACGTATCAAACGATCGATGGCCGATCGGATAAGATCGGAGACATTCGTCCCCTCGTCGGCAGCGATCAGCCGGAGTTTCCGCTTCTGGTCGGGGTTGAGATAGATCTGGGTGCGTTCCATGCCACCATTATACACCATGGTGTATGTGAAACCAAGCCCTACTTGCGGGCCTTTTGAGCGGCCCGCTCCAGGGTGGTGCCGAGCGGCCGGGTCTCGAGGACCTCGAAGATCGCCAGCGGGTAGCGCTTGTCGAACCGGGACTTGTTGCAGCGGCCGCACGACATCGGCTTGGACGGAAGGCGCTTGCGGAGCAGCTCGAACCCGCAGTGCTCGCACCGGAAGATGTAGCGCTTGGAGGATTCGTTGAGCGCCCGGACGCTGCCAAGGTCGTGGTAGATGGTCGTGATGCCGACGTCGCGCATCTTCTTCTTGAAGATCGCACCGTGGCCGGTGTCGCGATAACGGTCGAAGCACCAGGCGTGCACCATCTCGTGCAGCAGCGTCTCTTCGAGCGCCTCGGGATATTTGCGGAAATGCTTGGGCGAGAGCTCGATCAGGAGCGGGCGCACGGAGTAGGTGATCCGGCCGGCCGAGTTCGAGAAGCGCTCGTTGTAGGCGATCCGGCACGCGGGCGCTTCGCCGTTGAGGCGTTCGTAGTTCAGACGCGCGAACAGCAGCTGGAGATCGGCTTCGGACGGCAGCACAATGAATTGTTCGCCGGGCGTCCAAACGACTCTTCGTGCCCGAACAAACGCCCCGCGGTCTGCCCGCGCGCACGGCCGTCCCGATCTTCCTCGTCATCGCCGCCCTCTTCATCGCGGCGATGCTCTACTTCGTCTCCGTCGGTTTCGGCAGCTACGGCTCCGTCCTCGGATCCGGCGACAAGGGCGCTGCCAAGCAGGCGCCCGCGACCACCAACGTGCAGGGCGGGCCGCCGCCGGCCGTGATGGCGCAGGTCCAGACCCTGCGCGCGCGCATCGCCGCCCATCCGAACGACGACGTTTCGCTCACGCAGTTGGGCGACATGTATCTGACCGTCGGAAAGTTCGCCGACGCGATACCGCTCTATAAGCGCGCGCTCGCCGTCAATCCGAAGAACGTCGCCGCTTCGGCCGGTCTGGACGAAGCCACGAAGGGCCTCGCGAGCCAGAACTCGTGAAGATCTACATCTCGTGCGACATGGAGGGCACGGCCGGCGTCTGCTCGTGGGCGCAGTGCGATCCGTCGAACGCATCCGAGTATCCGATCTACCGCCGCTACATGACGCGCGAGGTACGGGCCGCGATCGAGGGCGCCCGCGAGGGCGGAGCCGTCGAGTTCCTGATCAACGACTCGCATTGGGACATGCGCAACCTGCTCTGGGACGAGCTGCCCGACGACGTGCGCTTGATCTCCGGCGGCCGCAAGCCGCTCTCGATGTCGCAAGGCTTCGGTCCCGGCTTTGCGGGCGCGCTCTTCACCGGCTACCACGGCAAGTCGGGCGAGGCCGGCGCGACCCTCGCTCACACCTACACCTCGGATTCGATCTTCAACGTCACCATCAACGGCGTGCTCTGCAGCGAAGCCACCTTGAACGCCGGGTTCGCGGGCGTCTACGGGATACCGCTGCTGATGGTCACCGGCGACTCGACCATCGTGCGCGACGTCCGCTCGCAGATGCCGTGGGTCACGGGCGTCCCGGTGAAAGACTCGATCGGCTACTACGCGGCCGACTCGCTCACGCCGCAAGCCGCCTGCGACGCCATCCGCGCGGGCGCGCGCGACGCGGTTGCGAACGCCGGGCGGGCCAAGCCGTTCGTCTTCGATCCGCCGGTCGCGATGGAGATCGAACTCGCGCGCGTCGAATGCGCCGACTTCGTCGAACTGATGCCGGACTTCACACGCATCGGCGGCCGGACCGTGCGCTTCACCGCGCCGGACTATCCGAGCGTGTATCGCGCCTTCGTCGCCGCCTTCCGCCTGGCGGGCGCGGCCCTGGTGCGCGCGTGAACATCTATATCTCGTGCGATATGGAGGGTACGGCCGGCGTCTGCGCGTGGGAACAGTGCGACGCGCGCACGCCCCATCCCGACTACGCGCTCTATCAGACCTGGATGAATCGCGAGATCCGGGCGGCCATCGACGGCGCGCGCTCGGCCGGTGCGACCGGCATCACGGTCAACGACTCGCACGGGCCGATGCGCAACCTGCTCTTCGACGAATTGCCGGCCGACGTGCGCGTGATCTCCGGCAACCGCAAGCCGTTCTCGATGGCGCAAGGCGCCGATCGGGGCTTCGCGGGCGCTTTTTTCACCGGCTATCACGGCGCGATCGGCGATGCGAACGCCGTGCTCGGGCACACCTATTCGCCCGGCGTCGTCTACGACGTGCGGATCAACGGCGTCCGCTGCAGCGAGGCGACGCTCAACGCGGCCTACCTCGGCCATCACGGCGTGCCGCTGCTGCTGATCACCGGCGACCGCACCACCGTCGAAGGCGTACGCGCCCAGATGCCGTGGGTGACGGGCGCGATCGTCAAAGAATCGATCGGCTACTTCGCGAGCGACTCGGTCTCGCCGGCGGCAGCGCAAGCGATCATCCGCGACGCCGCGCGCGCCGCCGTCGCCGGCATCGCCGAGGCCAAGCCGTTCGTCTTCGAGGCGCCGGTCGCGATGGATCTCACGCTCGCGCGCGTCGAGCAGGCCGATCTGATCGAGATGATCCCGGGCTTCGCGCGGACCGGCGCCCGCGACGTGCGGCTCGTCCGCGACGACTATCCGACCGTCCTGCGTGCGTTCGTCGCCGCCTTCCGCATGGGCGGCCTCGTCTAGGGCTCGCGGCCGCCTAGACGACCCAGAGCACCAGGTCGCCGGACCGTATGCCGGTCGTGACGTGCAGCTTCCAGCACCCGCCGAACGGGAACGACAGCACGCGGCCGCTCTGAAGGACCGGCTGTACGACCTTGAACTCGCCCGAGCCCTCGAGTTCCGTGGCGGCGATGGAGACCGACGACTTCGCGCCGTCCCAGACGACCGTCGTGCCGCTGGCGCGCATCGGCGTATACCGGGTCCCGGGCGCACCGATCGTGGCCGTCTGCATCTGCATCGTGACGCCGGTGAACGTCGGCCGGAGCCGGACGAACGGATACTCCGACGGCGTCGAACCGGTCCAGCGTTCGACGGTGGTGACCGGGCACGACGACGGGACCGATGCCGGCGCCGGCATCGCGACCGAGCCGCCCGACATGGCGGCCAGGCTGAGCACTGCGAGGATCATACCGCACGACCTTTCAGAGAACCGATGGCGATGGCGATGTCCGCGACATCGTCTGCATTGAAGGAAAGCTTCCGCATCGCATCTTCGTGTACCGCGATCGCATCGGCACTCGTGCTCGAGGCCGCACGCTCTTCGCGCAGACGTTTGATCTCCTCGGTCACCGCGGCCGCGAGCGCGGGCGTCGTCTCGACGCCGGCGGCCTGCAACGCTTCGCGGCGTTCGCCGAGGGTCTGTTCGACCAGCGCGATACCCGAGTGCTTGCCGAAGACGTACTCGGTCCGCGCGCCGACCAGCTCGGCCGGGACCGCCTCGTACATGCGGTGGTCGATCAGCATCGCATGGGTGTGGATGCCGGATTCGTGGGCGAAGACCTTGGCGCCGACGATCGGCTCGTGCTGCTGCATCGGGATCCCGCTCACGCGTTCCATGAAGCGCGCCAGTTCGCGTAATTTCTCGTACTTGAAACCGGGGATCTCGACCCCATAAAGCACTTTCATCGCGACCACGAACTCGTGCAGCTTCACGTTCCCGGCGCGTTCCCCGTAGCCGTTCGCGGTGACCGAGACGACCTTGAAGCCCGCCGAGCAGGCGGCGATCGCGTTGGCGGTCCCCAACCCGTAATCGTTGTGCAGGTGGGCGACCAGCGGCAGCCCCTTCGGCAGGGCCGCCACGATGCGCGAGCAGTACCAGCGTGTCGCTTCGGGCGTCAGACAGCCTACGGTATCCGGCCAAGCCGGACGCGTGCCTCCGGCCGCGAGGCCGCGCTTGAAATACGAGATGAAATAGTCGACGTCGCCGCGGCTGCCGTCCTCGGCGCCGAACTCGATCCGCTCGACGCCGCACTCGCGCGCGTACGCGATCGCGTCGCACTGCATATCGATGTTGGCGTTGCGATAGAATTCGAGCGGGAGATCCAGCCAATCGGCTTCGTCCTTGCCCTCGAACCGCAAGAGCGTCTTGCCGATCTTGTACTTCAGGTGCAGATCGCTGCCGCTCGTGAAGATGAAGAACGTGACTTCGCGCGGATCGATGCCGGCCTCGCGCAAGGTGGAGACGGTGACGTCGATATCTTTGCGGCTCGAACGGCACATCACCACGATCTCGACGTCGCCGAGCGCGCCGCGGCGCTTGCCTTCCATCACCAGCCGCAGCGTGCGCCGGTCGCCGGCCGACGCCGCCGGAAAACCGACCGACATGACGTGCACGCCGATATCGGCCAAGCGCTCGGCGATCTCGAACTTCTGCTCGGGCGTGTAACAGACGCCCGGCATCTGCTCGCCGTCGCGCAGCGTCTCGTCGTAGATGCGGATCTCCGACGGATCGGGGAACGGAACGCCGCGCGTGAACTCCTTCGGATCCCGGATCAGTCGCTCGATCGGCTCGCGCAGTTCCATGTCCCAATTTTTCGCTAAGGCTCCGCCCGCAACCCGTCCAGATAGACGCGGAGGACGGCGATATCGCGGGGGAAGAGCAAGTCGAGGGCCCATTCGAAGGCCACGCGGAGTTTGCGGTCGAGACCGGGGAGGCGCGAGAGGTAGTACCCGCGCCACAGGAACCAGGCCGGGAAGCCGGTCAGCACGTAGTCGCCGGGCAGTTGCGCGACCGCCCGGCGGCCGCCGACCGAGGCCATCATGCCGAGCGACGAAAACCGGAAAGGCCGGGTCGCTTCGCCGCGCAAGCGCGCGACCAGATTGTCCGCCAACACCGGGCCTTCGCGAACGGCGTGCTGGGCGGTCGGCGGATAGGACCCGCCGCGGCCGTCGGGGATCGCGGCCGCATCGCCGAGCGCCCACAGCCCGTCGAAGCCCGGTACGCTCATGTCCTGCGCGGTGATCACCGCTCCGCCTTTGCCGTGCGGGATCGCGGCCGCCGCGATCGCCGGCGACGGCTTGACGCCGGCGCTCCATACGATCGTCGCGGTCGCGATGCTGCTCCCATCGGCCAGGTCGAGCGCGTCCTCGCTCGCCGAGGTCACCGGAACGCCGACGCGGACCTCGACGCCGTGACGCCGCAGCGCCCGCGTCGCGTAGACGCCCATCTTCGCGGGCAGGCCGGGCAGCAAGGTCGCGCCGCCTTCGGCGAGCACGATGTGTGCGTCGCCCGCCGCGACGTTGGGATAGAAGCGCGCGACGCTGTGCAGCAGGTCGGAGAGTTCGCCGGCGGTCTCGACGCCGGTGAAACCGCCGCCGACCACCACGATCGTGAGCAGACGCTTGCGCGCGCCCGCGTCGGCGGTCGCGTCCGCCCGTTCGAGAAGCCACATCAGGCGATTGCGCAAGGTGCCCGCGTCCTCGAGCGTCTTGAGCGGAAAGGCGTGTTCGGCGACGCCCGGCAGACCGAACGTCGAGATCGACGAGCCCAGGCCGAGCACCAGCTCGTCGTAGGTCGACCGGTCGCTCTCGCCGCTCAGCACGTGCGTGAACGCGACCTCCCGCTTTGCGACGTCGAGCGCGGTGAACTCCGCCAGGATGAAACGCGTGCGCTTCAATTGCGAGCGCACCGGCGTCGCGACCTGACGCACGTCGAGCGCGCCCGACGCGACCTCGGGCAACATCGGCGTGAACAGCGAGAAGTTCTCGCGGCTGATCAGCACGATCTCGGCTTCGTCGGGCCGCAGACGACGCTCCAGCCGCTGCGCCACCGCGATGCCCGCAAACCCGCCGCCTAAGATGACGATACGCTTCATCTCTGGGGAGATACGCGCATCCGTGCGGAATCTACCGCTCGTGGACGCAGAAACGCCGGCCGGGCCCGGCTCGGAGGAGCATCAAGCCCATCCCCACGGGAAGGCCGGACTATGGAAGCGCCTGGCCGCACCCCTGGCGGCGGCTTTCGTGCTCCTGGCCAAGGCCAAAGGGCTGTTGCTGCTGCTCTTGCACGTCCCGGCGCTGAGTTTCGTCGCGACCCTCGGCCTCTCGCTCTGGCTCTACGTGACGGCCTTCGGATGGAGCTTCGCGCTGGTGCTGCTGATCGTGCTGGT